>OIZA01000151.1_pt1 | contig 41270 bp, 71 predicted proteins | sample 1588381 | NCBI WGS metagenome assembly OIZA01 (sample SAMN03283277) | human gut metagenome | biome: human-associated habitat; material: feces | host: Homo sapiens | place: Peru | collected 2012 | reverse complement strand
GCCCGCCGGTTTCGGCGGGCTTTTTCTCACTCTTTAGGCCGCCCCAGCTTATCGCAGGGGGTGAACCCACCGTTCTGCCAGATCGCAAAGCAAAGCTTTGTGTTATTTCCTCGGTAGTCCTTCTGCCCATAGGCGTAAATCTGGCCTTCTTCAGGGGAGAAGACCACAAGGTCACCGGCTTCGCCGTCTCTGCTGTTGCCGGTGTACATTCCAACATGGGTTTTAAAATCATACTTTCCGGCTGCAAACTTGGCAATCCATGGGGCGGAGTAGCGGCGCTGGTTGAAAGAGTCAAATGATGCGATGATAACGTTTTCCATGCTTATGCCTTTCTGCCCTCGTGCCTCCGGGGCGGGGAATGTGGTTATTCTTCTGAGGAGCGTTCACGGAGAGCAACGCAAAAGGCCCAATCTTCCGTTGTTGGCGGAGTATCCGGGTTTGGGGTGGAAATGGAGCTGCCTGCTGCAATGAGCTTTCCCTTGTACCAATACTCATTAAGCCCTGGGCACTGCTTGACGATTTTCCCGTATTTACTACGATATTCTGCGTACATTTTTATGATCTCCTTTTTGTTTATTGGGATGTCTCCCTTAAGTGTCTTCATTATACCACTCATTGGGTGGATTGTCAATAGGTAAATCGCAAATCTTTACAAATAATTCCCCGGGAAACGAATCTTTCCCGGGGAATATTGCAAGTATACTTTATTCTCTCAGCCGCCGCAGGATAGCGGCATACTCTTTGGGGTACATTGCCTGGATGCAATCCATGTGTTCATCCAGCACGTCCAGAAGCCGGGAAATCCCGGCTTTTCTGGCCGTCTGGACAAACTCGCTTCCGCCGGTGTCTACCGGTTGTGGGGACATGGAATACATTTGTACAGGGGCAGGATCGGCAGAGCGGGGAGCATCCGGGAATAGATGATCCAGGATGGTATAGCAAGAGGCCATCAGCTGGCAAGTGGAGGCCGTGGGCCGCCGTACCGCTTTGCACTCTTCTATGGTTTCCAGCAAATCCCGCTCTGTAAGCATCCGTTATTCCTCCATGCACCGGAGGGCCTTGTCTAAAGCCTCCCGGGTTCTGCTGTCAGGCGCATCATCCATCATGCGCCGCAGCTTGTCGGCAATATCCTCCTTGGCATCGGTCCGGCTGTAGCGGCCCATGCTGTCCCGCTTCCGGCCCCGGTAGCTCACGCTGTCCCGGTATCCAGGCCGTTCGCCGTAGTTACCCATTGCATACCAATCTCCGGCGCTGCTGTACCCTTCTCCCATCATCACCTTGTCCAGGTTTTTGATGGTGTGGGCCAACTTGTCCACGGTATCGAGAGCACCGGCGGACAGTTCGCCCTTTCCGGCGATTTCATCCAGCTCCCGGCACAGGGTATCCCGCAAATCTTCCAAATGCTTCATTTTGTTCACCTCCTGTTACGCCACACGCTCAATCATCAGATTGGCGTTGGCAACATCAATGGCCTGGCCGGAAATGTTACGCACGGACAGCGCCACACAGCAGTTACGGGGCACATCCACAAAGGCGGAAGTCGCCACGTTAAAAGCTTCCCCAGCGGCGGCGGGGGTAACCGTTGCCGTAGTGGTAGGCAGCGCCTCCCCGCCCAGGGCCAGGGCCACACTGATAGCTCCAGCGGTTCCGCCGGTGGGAACGGAGATATTGCCCACAAACAGCACCCGATACCGGGCCAGGGTGGAGCAGCCGTTACAAAGTCCACGTAGGGTTACAAGGCCAGCCCCATCACGGTGAACAACATACCCCCGGTTACATTTCACCGGCGTATCAGTAAATAGCACATTCTGCCCAGCCGGAACTGCCTGGACAGCGTTTGCAGTAAGTTCAACCGCCATGTTCAGCCCTCCTTACGCCACGTTTCCGCAGCCGCAGCCGTAGCCGTTACCGCAGCAGTTGGGATTCGGGACGACATAAGCTGGTCTGGCAGGGGGGTTGTAGTAGGCGAACTGTTCGGCGACATAGCCCTTTAGAACCTGGTTCTGGTTGCTCTGGCTTGCGGCCAACTCGGACATAAACAGCTTCTGGTTCTGCTGAGCGATAATCTGATCCTTTGCCGCCATTTCCTGAGCCGTCAACCGCTGGTCGATGGAGCGGAAACCGCAGTTCATAGCGTCGATGATGTCCCGGGTGGTGTTCTGGATGGTGTTCCGGGTGTCACAGCTCTGGGTCGCCAGATTGTAGTTCACGCCCTGGACCGCCTCCCGGTTCTCGCAGCAGCACTGCTGCTGGGCCATCTGCATCTGGAAAAGCTGTTGCATCAAAGCCGCCTGCTGGTTGCACCGGGAAAGCTCCGCCGCCTGGAAACCGTTGCTCATGTTCTGGTTCACGCCAGCAAACCCATTCAGCATTCCGGTATTCATGGCATAAAAGCCGTCGCAGACGCCATTGTTCACGCTGTCGATTTTCCGCTCAATGTTGGAAAAGTCGGAAGCCAGCACATAGCCGTCCACAGCACCAGCGCCAGCACCACGGCCACCAAAGCCACCGCCCCAGCCGTTGCCGCCCCAGCCGAACAGGACAGCGAAGAGAACGATCCAGATGAACCATTCACCGCCCCAGCCCATGCCGTTGCCATATCCGTTGGCACCTTCGGTGCACGCTCGGACATCAGCAGGGCCCATTTCGTTGGAAATTGCCATTTTGTTTTCCTCCTGTAAAAAAGATATTTATAACAGCGGGTTACCGCCTGTTACCGAAACCAAACATTCCCCGGAATTGATCAAACTGTCCCTGCATCTGCTGTGCCATCTGCTGGGCCTGGTTGAGTTGCTGCTGATTCACCCGGCCACTCTGTACCAGCTGGTTAAGCAATTGCTGGGGGTCTTGGCCTCTCATCTGCTGCATAAACTGGGGGAATTGGGAAATCATCTGCATAGGGTTAGGCATCATTGTTCTGTCCCTCCATCATTTTCTTTAGCTTTTCTTCTACGGCGGAAAGCCGCTGCTCAAATCCGGCGCTAACCGATTCCTGTCCTGCGCTTGCATCCCGTATCTTGTATTCATACGCTACCAGCGGCATAGGCCGCCCGTTCATGTCGGCCCGTTTTTCGTAAAATACCGGCTTGTTGCTGTCCCAAAGCCGTACAAAGCCATTGGCGGCCACAAAAAACGCTTCTGCCGCAGACTCGGACGCTACCCAGATGCGGTCGTCCTGCGTCGCCTGAGAGGCTTGTACTGGTGCTGTAGGTTGCTGTATCGGCATCTGCATTGGTTGGCTATAGCTGCCTGGTGCCACCTGGAAATAGCTCTGCGCCCCGTATGGTGCGCTGTAAGGATAAGGATACGCCATTATTCACGCCTCCAAAAATAGATTGGGTTTTCATCCATAGAGTTCCAGGTGTCGTATAACACGCCGTCCTCCACGGTCACAACGTGGTTTTTCAGGGCCACAATGTAGGTTCCCGCCGGGTGTTCCCGGATAAAGTCACCCACGGTGTAGCAGTCCGGGCATTCTTCTGGGATCGCCGCCCGCCGGAATCCATGCCGCCGGAGGACAGCGCCCCACACATTGTTTGCGCTAGGGAGGTCGCACTGCTCCAAGCCCTCGTTGACTAACTCAATGTAGGATTGATACCAGTCAATTCCTAACGCTTTGGCTACGGCCCGGACGGCGCAATCGCCCACTTTGGCAGCCCGTGGGTTTGGATTATATGGCCTGTATGCTCCCATAGGCACCGCCCCTTTCTGCCCATAGGATAACAAAAAAATCGGTAGAAAAACTATCGTTTTCCTACCGATTTACAATCATATAGTTGTCAAAAAACTGTCAGAAGTCGATATTGCGGGGGAGTACATAGCTGTACTCCTGCACCGTCTCGTATTGCTTGCGCAGCTTTCTGATGTGCCTATCTAATGTGGCAAGGGACATACCGTAAGCGTGGCACTGCTGTACACGGCTCCATCCGGCGGCCCGGGTACGGATTATGTTTTCTTCCAATGGCGTGAGTAGCGCCAGGGAACAAAATTCATCCAAAATCACCCGGTTCCACGGGATCCGGTCCACTTATCACTTAGCCCTCCTGCTTTTTGTAGTTGTCGCTGGAAATTTTCAGCAGCGTACCCAGCAGAGTGTCCACCGCCGTGATAGTTCCAACTACCTGCTCGGTGTAGGGCAGGTTCCACACCGCCGCAATGGCAGCGTAAAACGTAGCCAGGGCGGGCAGCAGGATCAGGGCGATCCATTTCAGGATGTCATAAGTTCTGTTTGTCATTTTCATAGTTTTTGCCTCCTTAAATTAGTCCGGCTTGTGGAAATCTTCCAAATCCGCCAGCCGGTGGTTGATGACTTTGATCTGCTCCTCCACAACAGGAATCCGCTGGGCGAAGTTGTTGTGGGCCCGGACCTCCCGGGTAAGTTCCGCGATCTTTTCCTCCATCACGGCGGTGGCTTTGCTGTTTGCGATCAGCACCCCCACCAGGGAGATCCCGCCGCCGATGACGGCGGAGATCAGAGAAATAATGGCATTGGACAAAATGTAGATCCTCCTGTTACTTATAAAACTGGTTAACGTAGCCCCGGTCCCACCGCCCCACATGGCAGCCCCAGCTATAGAGGCCCACCTCGCCGTCTGTGAGGTGCCGGAGCACCACCTTTTTGAGCTTGGCCGGGTCCCGGTAGTTCAGGTCCACGGCATCGGAGATCATGTGCAGGCTCCCCGCCGCGCCGTTTACCTCTGCGTTGTGGGTTTTGCACCGGTATCCGGAGCCCTTGGCGGTGCCAATGGCCAGGGGCTCCCCCAGGTCGTCCCGGATCTCCTGGGCCAGCTCCATGATCCGCTTGGAGATCACGCTCTCAGTGCAGCAACCTACCCCTTGGCAGTGGATCTCGTGGGCCCAAAAGTTTTTGGTAAGCTGTACATCCACCCCCCTGGGGATATGGTAGCAGCCATCAGAGCGGAGGTACTTGGCAGCGTCAGCAGTCCCGGTGGGTTGGGATGCCGCCGGGACCTTGTCGGGAGGCTTATACACCCGCCCGGCGGCAACAGCGTCCAGCAGCTTGGCTTCGGTAAGAGGGCCAGGGATGCCGTCCGCCGTCAGCCCTTCCGTCGCCTGGAACGCCCTCACAGCGTCCTCCGTGTTGGGGCCGTTGGCTCCGTCGATTACCCCGGGGTCATAGCCCAGGTAATCCAAAAGGCACTGGATTTGTTTAATAGTCAATTTTTCTCACCTCCAATTGTCCCCACCCCCTTTCGGGGGCAGGGCGCTTTTGGTTACTCCTGAACCAGCTCCTCACAGCCGGAATCGATCAGGACTTCCTTAACCTTCGCTTTCAGCAGCCGAGGGACCTGTGCGTAAGTTTTCTTTCCCAGCATGATCTGCTGTGCCCACAACATAGCCATCATTGTTTCTCCTCCTTTCCCAAAAAGTAATGAAAACAGCAGCTTACGCATAAACTGTCTCCGACATCTCTAGCAGACACTCCATGAGCATCTGGTTCTGGCTCTCCAATTCCTTGAGCCGTTCCTCCGTAGGGGTGGGGCTGGGCTGGGTCTCCTCCTCCGTGGCCCCAACCAGGCCCAGGAGGGCGGTTTTGGTGTTATCCATTAGCGCTCACCTCCGAGAGTTTTGTGATGTACTGGATTTTTGCGGGAACATCTATAGCAAAGCCCTCATCCGCCTTTGGGTGGTGCATGGTGATGGAGCCGCCAGCCTCCACCGGGAACGGGGCCAGAGATTCACCCATCAGGTTGGTGATGTCTGTGGTGATGGGGGCGGCCAGCTCGTAATAGAGGAGGGTCCCACGGATATAGGACAAAAAGGATGCTATGTCGCTATACCCGCTGTGGATAAGCACCAGCCTCTTCGCGGTATCTTGTGACATAGTCCCATCAACGGTCCAGCTATCTCTGTAGCGTATGGAAATAAACGATTTGCAGCGGCCATTAAATGCCACGTCCGTTGATACGATCCGCATGCCCTGAATTTTTGCCCGAAATGTATTTTCTTCTTTGGTATAATCCAGCGTCCCCAAATCCACGCTCTCCACCCGCTGCACATACTGCCAGCCGTTTTCTGTCCGCTTCACCGTGTTGGCAACAGAGCCAGCGCTCCAGCCGTAGCCGGGGAGCTGTTTCACCGCATCCGGGATGGGATGGGTGGTCTGATGGTAGGGGGAGTAATCGGGCGAGGCATAAGGCAACCGGATCATTAAATTCGCAATGCCAAAAAAGTCATTGGATTCGCTGTAATCTAAATAGAGCGCTATAATGTCGCTGTTCATAACCACATTTTCTATTTTTTGGGGGGCGCAAGATGCGTCAGATAACAAGTAACTAAAAGCCGTCCCATTCGGACGAACAAAAACTATCCTTGCGTTTTTGCTCATGCGCATGTTTAATTTCGGTTCAATTCCTTCTGCGGATATTACGGCACCTGAAGGAATACTGATTGGGAATCTTTTCCTGTATATTCCGTTTGTGCCATTTCCTTTGATATAAAGGATGTCGCCATCGACCTCAGTATCATTGGGCCACCATGCCTGTAACGCTTGGATGCTGATGAGGTTGGCGCCCTGCTCCACCACGCTATCCACCTCCGCACTCATCAGCTCTCCGGCGTTGTACTCCGGGTGGGCCGCCGCATACGCCTCGATTTGGGCAATGCGGGGATCGCTGGTATCCATCGGCTCGTTGCCGGAGCCGTAGAGGAGGGTGAGGTCGATGAAAACAGGTTGTTTCATCTGGAGAACACCTTCATAGTATCCATTATCAGTTGTTGCAATTCGGCTGCCAATCTTGGCTGGCCCGGATGTAATTGCCTTTGCTATTACGCTGGATCGCACGAAATCGCCCGTTCCGTTTGCACGTGGATCAACATTAAAAACACCCGAATTACAGTATGGTGCATAATATCTAGTACCGGCTTCGATTTTTGCAGTTGTTGCGATGTAATAGTAGTGGTTAATTGTAGCCATACAATTATCATCACTTGATTTAACACCAGGGTTAGGCCCTTTACAATTTGCTGTAATTATCCCGTCGGCTACGGTTAATACGGTCAAACTGGCTTCGATAAATCCGTCAAGGCTTGCCAGTTCTGCGTTTTGGCACAGCTGATTCCACGCCACCGTCGTTCCACCCCACTCCATCACCGCCCCGGCCTTGGCACCGCTGGGCACCTGCCGCTCGTAGGCCTCCTGGGTGTCCTCCTCAAAGTCCCAAGTCTGGCCCTTATTGAGTTCCGCCTGGAATTTAATAGCCCGTTTCATCTTGGCAAGATCGTTCTGGGTGGCCTCCAGATCATCCGCCAGCCCGCCGACAGATTCCGCAGCCTGCGCCGCCGAACCGGCGGACGCTTCCGCTGCTTTCTGGGCTTCCTGGGCGGCTTTTTTTGCTGCTTCTGCCGCGGCGTCAGCGGCGGTGGTGTCACCGGCGGGGCCAGCTTCACCCTTCGGCCCTTGGGGGCCGGGGTCGCCCTTGGGGCCAACCGGGCCAGTCAATCCCTGGGGGCCAGTTTGGCCCACCTCGCCCCGGTCTCCCTTTTCGCCCTTTTCGCCCTTCTCGCCTTTCTCGCCCCGGAAATCCCCGGAGGCGATTCCGTCTTCCAGCTTTTGCAGCGTCTTGGCGGCATTATCAGCGGCGCTTTCCGCCCGGCCAGCGTCCTGGCTAACCTGCTGCATAAATCCCGCCCAGGCCTCCGGGGCCTCGGTGGGGTCAGGGAGACCATCGGTAATGCGCACTGTGTAGATTTGGCTCTTGGCTACCTCGCCGTTGTCGCCATACCACCGGCATTCCAGTTTGCCCATTCCGGCAATGGCCGTGTCAGCGGTTTGCACCGTCCACACCAGGTTGCCGCCCTCGTGCCGCACGGTTACGGGATATGGCTGCTCCTCCTTAGGCCGCCGCAGCAGCACGGCGTAACTACCGCCAGCAAATCCCGGGGCGGGTAGATGCACCTCGGTAACCAAGTTCTCTTTCAATTTTCCGATATTGATCACGCCATACCGGTCTGGGACGACACGATTTGCCATACTGTTTGGCCTCCTTTAGGTTTTGGATTTCATCCGATGACCACCCCATACTTCGCCAGAATGGCAACGATATCCTCTGTGAGGACTTTTTTTAGTTGACCAGGCGGTAGCTTAGCAAGGGCCGCCGCAATGGTTCTCATGTCCTGCTCCCCATTCTCGGCGGCACGAATTTCAACCAGCCGCTTTTTGGCTCCATTACTCCACGTCTGCATCCGGTGTCACCTCCAAAATGGTCAGCGCATTTTTCATGTCTGCGCCCTCTGCTTGCATTTCTGTAATCTTTGCGAGGATCCTCTGCTTCCGTTCCTCGATGGTCATCACGTCACCCCCAGCGCAGTTTCGATTTGGGACAGGGCAGTTTCATACTCTGCGTTCTGTGCGGTCAAGGTTGCGTACTGTTCTCGCTCATACTCACGTTGGGCGGCATCCAGCTCGTCCCAGGGCTTCCATGGGGCAACCATCTCGCCCTGGAAAATTGCGCCATCAGAACGTACCCAGGTAGAGCCGGATGGAACAAAGCGGTAGCCCTCAATGTAGGCGGGGCACTTGCCGGTGAATGCGTCAGTCTCCACAGCGGTCAGACCGGGGCTGGATGCGGTATGGCATTTGTAGTCGGTGTCGATGTAGATTGTCATGCAAAACCCACCTCCATTACATTTACGATACGCTTGTCATTCCAACCGCTTCCACCGGTATTGATGCCGGCGTAGACATACCACGTTCCTCTTTCCAACGTGCTAATATCCAGCGATACGGTGTTTTCCACATAATCCTTGATATCTACTTCGGTTTTCAGCGCCGCATTACTTCTGTTTGCATTGGCATCTTTTGCTATCATAATAGCAAATCTAGTATTAATTACTTTTGTCGATACAAATTGCGCCCTCATGGTAACGGTCTTATTTCCATCAAGAGATAGCGGTCCAAACACAACGTAAGCTTCTCCAGCATTTCCACCGCCATTTGTAGTGGCTGTATAATACGTGTCTGCATATTGGATTGAGCCTTTTATTACTTTTTCAGTGTGGTCAGTAGAGAAAACGCCGTCTTTGTATAGCGCAAGGAATCCAAACTGTACCCATGCACTGCTCTTGTACACGTAGCCCTCAACGGTTTTCCAACCCCCACCGCTGTACACTTGGGACATTGCCAAATGCAGCAACACCGCATTTTTCCGCCCCACGTTGATTTCCACGCCGGTATCCGCTGTTTTGAGCCACACCAGGCCCTCTGTGCCGGTCTCTGGCTGTGTGGGGCTGAGTGCGTAGCCGGTAATGGCTGTGGTAGTGTTTATCCATATGGTGTTCTCCCGTGGTGCCGTGGGCTGTGTGGTGCCGCCTACAACTTTCAGGTTTAGTCCACCGCCACCAGAACCACCGGCGTTTGTGCGTCCAATCATTATTCCATTACCCCTTCCAGCAGATGATTGTCGGGATATCAACAGCTTCCTCCGGCTGAGACCCAGCATAGATGTAGATACCGCCGTTATAGCTCTCCGCCACAGGCGCAAAATCTGTATTTGCGGCGGCCTTTACACTGTACACCACCTCAGGAATCATTGAGGCATTCACCCCTTCCAGGGCCACGGCGGCCCGATAGGGGAAACCTTCTGCGTCGTAGGTGCTGTTTTCCAAAAATGCGGATACGGGTACGGTGGTGTTTTTAAACAGCAGCTTTTTCAGCTCAACGGCGGTACCCCCTTGCAGTTCCTCCAACTGCTGCTGGATGGAGGATAGCAGCCCCTCAAACTGCTCTTGCATCGCGCTTGTATCAATCTTCACCTGCTCCGTCACCAGCCCACAGACGGTTGGGTCCAGCCGCTCGTCTGTGATATCAGCGGCGGTGATGCTGGTAGCACCTGCCTTGATGCTAACCCTTGCCAAGCTCAGCTGCCGCAAAGCGTCGCTGTTGGTCAGGGCAGGGGGGACGGCGGTAATGGCGGATGTACCCGCAAGTACCTTGATTTCCGGTAGGTCGGCGTATCCGGTGGTTTTCCATTCCACGATGATCCGGTCTATCCGGTCCAGGGCGGAATCAGCAGGGGACAGGCTCAGTTTTATGGGGTTGCCGCTGTCCTTCTGAGTACTGTTCCACCAAACCACGCCGTCGGCATCGGCATTGGTGATCCAGCCCACACCGTCGGTGACGCTTACAACCATGCCCCCGGCGGACTTCACAGCGGCATTATTCTCCGCCCCAAACACGCCGGAAGTACGCCCATGCAGCCAGCGCATAACGTCCTGAGCGCCCTGGTATTCGTCTTTGTTGTTCGGAAAGCTCTTAATTTCCATGTTTCAAAATCACCTCGTCAATCGCCGTCAAAGTCGGTTCGCCCAGCACAATGCTGGTGGTCTCGCCGTTGCTATCCAGTTTGTAAGAGTAGCCGGTCACCTGGGCCTGGAAGGATACGCCGAACCGGTTAGACACGCAGGAAACCGTGTCTCCGATGTCGTATCGCACACCAAATTCCTCCGGATCGATGGTCACCGTGAAGCTTGTACGCTTTAAATACTTGCCCAGGTCAAGCGCCGCCTGTTCCTCGGCCCGCTTCTTAACGGCTTTTCGGGATTCATTTTGCTCTGCAATCACAGATGTGCCGATCCACACCTCCCGCCGGTCGTCACCTTTGGCTGTACCAACCTGGGTTTTGTAGGTTATATCGTTGTGCTTGTACTCTATCCAGGCGTAGTTTTTAAAGGTAGAATCGTCCTCGTTGATAACCAGGTCTGTACAGGTGCCTTGCTCCTCCACGAAAGCAACGGCATGGATACCATCGGTGCGGTCTACGCCCTTGAATATCTCAAAGGTCCACCTCAGCTTTTCTGTGTCCCACAGCATCCGCCGCCCAAGCTTTCCGTAGTCCAAAACCTCCGTCACCCGGTCCAGCAGCTGGCCGCCGTTGATAACGCTTTCGTCTTCGTCCTCGGTCTCCGGGTCGTCCTTCTGGAAGGTCTCCGCCAACCCTTTCACCGGGGCTAAGTCGATGCGGCTCAGGCCCCTGAGATTCTTGGTGATCAGGTCGTAGGTGTCGGCCTCAATGTTGACGATTTGCCGCTTTTCCGCCACAACTCGCTTGTTCAGCAACCAATCGGAGGTGTATCCGTTGGCGGTTATTAGACGCTTTGTGGTGTCGCTCTTTACGTTTACCAGGATATAGGTGGTCCCCCGGTCCGTGTTATACACGATATTTCCTGGCTTTAAGGCGGTAATAGCGTAGTCGTCCAGCGCAACAACGATGGAGATTTTACCCACATCGTTATAGTTCTCGCTCATGGTGATAGCGGTAACGGCATACAGGCCATATCTGGTGGGCAGGTTCGCAGGGTAGATTTCCAGGCTCATAGCACAACTCCTGTTTTTTCAATGGCGTAGTCGATAGATACGCTCAGATTATTTTTCCCGCTGTCCGCTTCTGGTTTGATGACGTTGTCGCCAACTCTCAGCCGGTAGAACTTGGATTTGATGTCCAAAGCACCACGGCACTCTCCATCCGCAGAGGATGTGACATATACCCGGTCGTGGGTGATTTCCACCACAAGCCGCTCACCGGCTACCATGCTCTTTTTCACCAACAGGTAGTTGTTGGTCTTGGCATCGATAATTTTCGGGTTCGTTACAGCGTCCAGGGCTGTGAAAGTAACCGTAAACGGGACTTCCAGCTGTCCAGAGTTGTGGATGGTGATAAACTGCCGTGTAACCACCTCGCCAAACCGGTAAGGCCTGCTGATATTCCACGGGAATTTAAACCGCTTCTCTACGCCGCTCAGGGCGGCATAGGCATTCTCACCCTTCATCCAGTAGGGATATGGGGCCAGGAGCGCAAACTGGAATTTCGCCTGCCGTGGCTTGGCTTCGATGGTTGGCGTGCCGGTAGGGTGGACCTCCAGGTAGTAGTCATCACAAAAGAGCTTTCCGCCCAGGTCAGGCCGGACAACCTCCATAAGCCGCTCCTTTTTCTCTGGCTGGCTGTCTCCAACGATTATGCCGGAAATGGTCACCGGGCGGCTGTCCACATTGGCAGATCGGATGGTAGTCCCGGTCTGCCCGATGCCCTGAGCCTCGCTGATGGTAACGCTTACGGTATCAATGCCCACGGGCTTGCTGATGAGGTAGCCCCCATCATAGGTGAGGGTAATGGCTGCGCCGTCATCATTTTTATAAACAAATGTTTTCAAAAGATTGTTGAGTGCCATTACAGTGCCCACCTCGCTTGTTCAAACATGGCCTGTGTTGCCGCCGCCAGCTGGATAGGAGTCTGTGGCACGGACTGGATATTCTGCACAATGGTGATCCCCTGGCTGTTGCCACGCCCCCGGCCTCTGCGCCAATCCTCAGCCTCGGGGGCGTTCAGGATTGCTTCTCCTCGGTGTAGGATAGCGGGCATCCCGTTGTAGGGGACATAGTCCGTACCGATTGCATAATGTCCGCCAATCCCGCTGTGACTTCCATCTTCATAGCTTACGCCAACACTTACAGACCTCCCGCCGAACAGGCTATCCCACAAACCGTTAAACCAACTTACAAGGCCATCCCATGCGCTTGATATACCATCTATAATATCTTGCACAATTTGTCTACCAATACCCAAAATCTGAGACGAAGCATTATCAAAGGCAGACACAATTCCGTCAATAAGCTGCGGAATAGCTTGTATAATATCTGGAATAGCTTTGACTAGTCCCTGTATTAATGATAGGACAAGTGTAACACCAGCCACCAACAATTGCGGTGCATTTGCAACAATGAAATTAACCAGCTGCGTGATAATCTCTGTAACTGCTTCTGGTATCTGTGATGCAGATTCCATAATACCGTTACAAAGCATGGTTATCAGCTGCGTTGCAGCACTAAGGATTTGCGGCAAATTTGCAATTATTCCATCGACAAGTGAAGAAATCAGTTGCCCACCCATCTCTAACAATTGCGGTGCAGCATCCAAAATATATGAAAGCCCTTCTTCGATGATTGCAGGTGCGTCGTTACTGATAACGTCGCCCAGTGTGGTAAGCACTTGCCTAACCACAGGCATTACATTTGCAAGTACAGTCTTTGCGGAATCAATTAGCTGCGTCGTTAATTTGCCAATGTCGGCTTTGCTGTTACCTAGCCCTGTCAACCAGTTTGTCCATGCCGCTTTCATGGCGTTCACAGATCCGGAAATGGTATGCTCGGCTTCCTCTGCCGTAGTCCCGGTGATGCCCATCTCGGTCTGAATGGTGTGGATTGCCTCAACAACATCAGCGTAAGACGATAAGTCAAATTTCTTCCCGGAAATTTTGCTTGCCTCAGCCAGCAGCCGTTCCATTTCGGTTTTTGTGCCGCCGTAGCCAAGTTTCAGGTTGTCCAACATGGTATAGTTTTGCTTGGCGAACCCCTGATAGGCATTTTGAATACTTTCCATGCTGCTGCCCATCTTGTTTGAGTTGTCCGCCATGTCTTTCACGGCCATATCCGCATATTGTGCGGATTTCAGAGTATTTCCGCCCAAACTGCTATTTAAGGCTGCCGCAAATCCGGTAACGGTCTCCATGTAGTCATTTGCAGATAGTCCGGCGTTTTTATACGCTTCGTCTGCATTTTCCATTACCGCTTTTTGAGCTGCCATCATTTGAGAGTATTGTGCCGTTGCTTCCTTTACAGGCAATCCGGACGCTTTTGCAAACTGGTTAAACGATTGTTCGCCGGCACCAAACAATGTTTTTACGCCGCCAACAAGCTGCTCATAATTCGAATAGGTTTTGACGGCCATTGTGGACAGAGTAGCAATAGCACCAGCGGCAACAGTTGCGCCTTTTGCGGCAAGTTTCATTCCGGCCCCGGCGGCAGCCCCAATCTTGCTAAAAGCAGTTGTTGCCTTTTTGCTGATATTCCCGATTTTGTTGCTCGCCTTATCGTCTACACTGATTTGCACAAACAGATCAAGTAAACCTGCTATTGTCTTCACCACCAATCTTTTCCAGCTTTTCGCTTATATCCTCAATGATCTCCTCCGCACTCCGTTTATCGTTGTCAGGAGGTTCCAAAAGGTCCGCCAACCGTGTCTGCACATATTCGCCATTCACAACCATTGCTGTATTCTTGGATATGCTCATAATGGCATCTGCAAAATAGCAAATGATGGTCTTTCGCTGATTTTCCAGATTTATTTCATCTGTGATTTTTGCCAAAATGTGCCGAAATTCGCATATCGGGAACCACGCAGGAGGAATCGAAAACAGCGCCCGCCGGTAACTTACTGCGCCAGCTGAAGCAACGATGTAAAAAAACTGATAACGTCCTTGCGTAACAGCACAATACTTGCCGTCACAATGGCGTTCGGCGCTTTCTCGCCATCTTCCAGCACCCACAACCTATCCAGCACAGCGCCGGTCTCCTTGGGGTATTCTTTGCAAAGCCGGAAATAAATTTTTTTAAAATTCCGCTTTGCAACAGTTTCCTTGTTTTCTCCATCTGCAACGGGAGTACGCAGCGCCATAATATTGCTTACCTTGACAAGCTGCTCCACAGCGTCGGCAAGGTCGCAAGTTGCGGGTAGCAGCTGCTCATTGGGCAAATCAAACAGAAATTTCATGTCTTTTCTCCTTTACGCTGCAATGTTTTCCTGCACATAGAATTCCATGGGAACTTCGTCCAGTGCGGAAATGGAAACATGGCCCAGCAGCTCCACGCTGACCTGGCCCTTGCCGTTCTTGGTGGTCTGCAAACTGAAACCGCCGGAAGACAGCACATTTTTCAGGCAGATAGCGGCCAGACCGCCGTCGCCCATGTCGCCAACCCACCACAGCGTGTCGGTAAAATCAGTGCTTTCCAGTGCGGCCTTGGGAACAATCTTGTTTCCGCTGACGGTAGCAGCGCCAAGAGCCAGCTTCAGTGCGGCGGCGGTCATGGTTACCATCGTGAAGCTCATTTTGCACTCCCAGCTTTCCAGCTGCTTCAGTTCCTTGGTGTTGTTTGGCACATTGTCAATGTCCTCGCCGTCATCAACGTAGTTCGCCACGCAGCTGGCCTGAATGCCGCCGGTGGTGGCGCACACAATGTCCGCGTCCGCAGGCTTTGCAGGATTTGCGGGGTCAAATTTGTTCAGGATCATGCCCGCTCCACGCTGAATATTTTTGAAAGCCTCAGACGAAATCTGAGTAAACATATAGTTTTTTCCCTCCTATACAAAAAATTCGGCGGTGATATTTAAACTCCGCCGTTTGATGGTGTTATCCTCATCCGGCACGGCCCGCAAAAATGGGGAGCCTTTTGTAAGCCAGATATAGCCGCCGTCAATATCGACCAGACAGCCCTCCCGGCCTATTGCGTCCCCGATTTGCATCCCCTTCGCTGTGGGTACTGCCTCGGATTCGGTCTTGTACCAGATGTTCACCACCAGTCCAACCGGCAGATCATCAAATCCAGCCGTGGCGAACGAGTATGTGATATATGGCATTTCCTGCTTATCCGGGACAGCTGTCTCCGGGAAGGCAGGAATACCAAAGCTGTTAAAAAACTGATGGAGGGCCTTGTCCGCTGTCATTGGGTCAGCTCCCATCTCTCCGCTGTCACCTGGCACATATCCAGGGTGCCAGTCTTGGGGGACTGCTTATCAGCCCCATTGCTGGTTGCCCGGAAAATCGTGCCGTCGGACAAACGTTTGAAAACGTCATGGAATTCCAAGACAGTGCTCCGCCTGGTGATCACGGTGTAAACAGAGGTAACACCCTCTTTTTCGGCCACTCTGGCCTGCAGGGACTGGTCCAGGACGATATTAGCTTCAAATTCCGCCCCTTCCGTCCATTCCGTGATCCAGCCGCCAGCCCCATCAGGAGTGCGTTTCTTCTCCATCAGGACGCATTTATATTTCAAAAAATTGTCCAGTAGACTCATAGCTTCCTCCATGTCCGCAGCCGGGGACCAAATACCGTCTTCCAGCTCGTTGGTTCGCCGGTGCTTCCGCTCGCTTTGACGTAGGAATACTCCCCTAAAGATTCGGACTGATACGGGCTTTCCAGCTCCTCAGCGTGCTTTGACTGCCAAGCGCTAATTTCATCCGCCATGGCCAGCAGCTCCGGCGGTATGCGGCACTCGGTCACATACCCGGTCAAGGACTCGCCTCGCAGGTCCCAGTTACCGTACACATGGAGTCCATCATTCCGGCGGCTCCCCTCAATCAGGTAGATGTCCCCGTCTTCCAAACCAGGGAAGGTGATGTGCCCGTCCTTGATAGGCTCATCCGCACAGGTCCACCGGTCGCCAGGGAAGAAGTCGTGGAGGTATCGCAGGATTTCATAGAGGCTTACCGCCGATTCGGGTTTCTGTTCCATTCCGCTTTCTCCTTCCTTGGCTGCTGGCCCTTCACGGCGGCCAGAATATCCGCTTTGTTCATTGCGGCACTGACTCCGGCAATGCCGTTTTCCTTGGCGTATTCCAAAAGCTGGGCTTTTGTCATGCCGTCAAAGTCCACGGCTGCCGGTGCGGTGTTATCAATGGTCAGGGCCGCTTTTAACCCCCCGGGGTAACGGTGGCAACAGCAATACCGTCCAGGTATTCCGCCCACAGCTTCATGCCCATGATGGCGTACATATCACCGGTAGCACGGCTGTAGTCGCCCTCCACATGAACACCGATCAGGTTGGTTTCGCCCTTCACAGTGTAGTTCAGGCCCAGCTTTGCAAAGTCGCTATCGCTGGGGTCTACATAGTACAGGTCGATGTTTTCCACAGGTGTAGCGATAACCTTACCGGCGGCGACATACTTATCGGGCAGCAGGAACAGGGTGCTGTAGCCCAGGAAGTTCTGGACATAGGTCAGGCCGAACATGGTCTGGGTGGTAATCTCCTTATCGCCCAGGTAGTCGTAGAAATCCATGATGTTGGCAAATCCAACGACCTCGGTCACGTCCTTGTCCATGCCCATGAATTTGGCAAGGACCTTGCCCTTAGCCTGTGCAAGTGCCTGTTGCCAAGTCTTGGGGGTCAGGGCCAGGGTACCGGTAGCCAGGAAGGTATAGAAGTCGCCCAGAATCTTGTTCTGAAGGGCAACCAAGAAAGCGTCATCCGTCTTTTCCACGGCAACCTCTGCGCCATACTTGGCAACGCCCTCAATGGTCACACTCTTCGCATACTTGGAAACCTCAATGTCACCATAGGCAACAGGGGCTACCTTCATCTTGGTGAATGGGATCTCGTCTCCTTCCGCTACGGTGGAACCGCCTTTCAGGCCGCCGTCCACCTCGGCCTTATAGGATACCAGCTTAGTGCCAGGGGCTTTGCGGATAGGCCGCATAATGCCCAAAATCGTGCGCAGTGCGTCCCAGTTGTCGTCGAACCGGGTCACGAAATCCACCTCTCGGGCGGTAGTCGTGTACTGCGCAGTTGTAGTTACGTTCGTTTTTACTGCCATTTCAACAGCTCCTTTCGATTTTATTCATTTTCGCTTGCTAAGCTTTCCGCAAGCGCAGCCTGCCGCTCTGCGGTAGACAGCAGATACCGGCCTTTATCATCCTTCTTGTAGATTTCAGCCCGGCTCTTTACTCCATCCGTGGTATCGGGCGGTGTCTGGGTCTGGGTTCCGTTCTTTTTGACTTTCCCAACCAGCCCCTTGTAGTCGCCGGAAAGCAGTCCGTCCAGAGCAGCGGTGTCCTTGATGGTTTCCCCATCCAGCGTCAGGCCGTCAATTTCAGCCTTTGCGCCCCGGATCACCAGCGCCATGCTCTCTGCGGGAATGCCCTTTCCCTGGAAATACGCTCTTGCCGCCTTTTCTTTGGCAGCTGCGCTCTCTTTGGCTTCGATTCCGGTCTTGTAGTCCTGGAAGTCCTTGTGCTCCTTTTCGTACTTGGCCTTGTAGTCGTTGCCGCTGCTGTCCTTTTTCAGGTCGTCCAATTCCTTCTGTACGCCCGGAAGCTTTTCTGCGTCGGCCTTGTACGTGGAAATCTGGTCTTTCAGGCCGTTCACGGTGTCGGTGTGGGCCTCGATGATGGTGTCGATCTGTTCATCGGTCAGACCCATGCCTTTGAGAAGCTTTCTTGTAAGTGCCATTTTTTTCAGTCTCCTTTTCTTCGGCCCCTATACCTCGGGGGCGACTGTGATATAAAAACCGCTGTTCTTTTGCGGGTTTTACCAAAAAAAGAGCCGAACAAACCGCATTTTTGCGTCTTGCTCGGCTCCAATTGCCCTTTCCAACACCCAATTATGTTGGAGTAGAATATTTGATTGTTTTTTTTACTTCCAGGACGACATACCCGCCGCCCTTGCGCCGTATCTCTACATCGTTCCCACGCTTCAAAATGGCCTCTATGGCCTTGATAATCTCAGGGTTCATATCTGCGCCCTCAAAAAGCTAAAAAATTTTATTCTTTACGATTCTACGCCCCTTATATCACATTGGAGGGGCTTTGATACACATTTTTGCAATCCACAAGCAAAAAATCGCAAAAGAAAACCCCGCAGCGGATAACCGCCACGGGGTAGGGAAGGGTATATGCAGTTTCGGCAGGTTAGCCGCCGTTTTCCAGTTCATCCTCTAGGATTTGCCGCCATTCGTCCATATGCCCCTCAGCAGCAGGGCGTAGAAATGGGTGCGGTGGTCTTCTGCTTGTGCCCTCTTCCTCAAACTGCGCATATTCAACATCGGTTCCGATATACACAGCGTTGCCATCCACACAGTTTGTAATGCTGTTTCGCAGTCGCCCGGTGATAACGTGGCACAAATCTTTTGCGTAGCTTTCGCATTCCAGCCCGATTCTCACCAATGCCCGGCGAATGGCCGCTTTGATTCCCTCGGTGATTTCCTCTGTGAAATCAGTGATATTCAAATCCACATGGAAATCTCCACCGCCGCTGGAATAATGGGTGTTGTTTGCCATACCTTTTTACTCCTTCGTTAAACCCTATCTTTGAAAAAATCTGCCCAATAGGGATTCTCCCTGTCAAAAATTTCCTTTTCTTCAGCGGAAAGATTCCACGGGTAGTCCTGAAACATATTAAAGAATTTCTTTTTATCAAAGGTAAAAATCCATTCTCCTTTGACATCATCGGCGTTATCCACCCACCAAATTCTATCAGATGGGTTATTTTTGAAAAGCTTACTTGATTGTTCCATATCTGCCCTTCCTTTGTTCGTTTTCTACCGTATTCAGGTAGCCCAACAACGATTTAAAATCATCAGTCCCGAAATTGCTGTCCGTAATGTTAATCATAAAATCCAAATGCTCGCCGTGGCCACTTGCGGATGAGCACCCAAATCTATTGGTAAGTGTATATTTTGGATTCTTATTGAAATTCGTCCATCCACTGTTTACCGCAGACTGTAGTTCCAAGTATTGAAGAACACCGGATTCATTTTTTCTAACAATTGCAGCATGACGGCCTACTCCCAAATAATATTCCTTTCCAATCTCACACTTTTTAAGGAAGTTATTCGCAAGTGTGCAAGAGGTTTTTCCGGCAACATCACCGTAATGCAAAGCAGAAACACCGTCAGCCTTTGACAATTCAAGCAGATTCCTTGACTTTGAAAAAAAGTACCGACTTTCGCCATCTCTAAAATCCAGCACATCCCAGCCCTGCTTTTGCCCGACATACGCAAGCGCAACAGAAGCGCAAGAGCCTCTTGTCTGGTCGCCTCCGGCCAAAGCGGAAATAATCTGGTCATCTGTGATGTTCTTCGTCCTTGTTTTTACCGGATTATAATCCAATTTGACTGTCTTACTTGTCGCTTCCAAATCTTCAAGCAACTTTTTATAATGGCTTTCGCTGGACTTGATGGGCGTGGACAGAATGTTTTCTTTTACCATACCGATATTTTGTGAATAATCTGTGATAGTTTGCCATTTATTTTCGCTTGATATTTCTTTCCCAGCCTTCCACTCCTCATAACTCGCCGCGCCCAGCTTGGCCGCTCTGGGTGCATTCTGGTCGTGGAATTTATCCACAGATACAACGGTGCATCGGCAGTTGTACACCAGATACCCCGGTGCGCTTGGGTCTCCGGGGTATTCCAGCTCGTAGCCGTCAACCTTGAATTTCTCGCCGATATCCACCATTTGCCCATCAAGAAGCCGGTGGGCGTGGCGTGTTCTCCCATCCAGAGTAGCACGCCACATTTGTTTCAGCTGGATTCCCATAGCTGCCGCTTGCTTGTAAGTGTTGATTCTCCCGGCACATTCCGCCGCAGTGGTGGCCGTCCGGGCACTCCGGATAGCTGCCGTGCGGTCCATGCCAAGTATCCTTTGCAGCCGGTCCCCGATGTGTAGTATTGATTCGCCCTGCAAAATTCCCTGTGTAATGGCTATGTTCAGGTGTTGCCGGTTCCACCGTTCATCCAGCGGCACATTGACGGAGGGGAGTGGGAGGATTTCTGGTTTCTCTCGAATCAGGCGCTCAACGGTGCTGTGGTCGTAGAGCGTCCAGGACAGATCAAGCCCAGTGTCACGCTCGATGGAGTACGCCGCATAGTTGGCGTTTAGGGCGTACACCTCCGTCAGGTCGCCACGGACAATCTGCATGGCTATTTTATCCGAATTGACGTAATCCGCCGTCAGCGTGTCAACCAAGGCTTTCAGACGGCCACTCTCAACCATTTTCCCTTTACGCCATGCCAGATAGTCAACTTTCGGCAGCTTCCCGGCATACACAAGGGCGGCTTTCTGCTTGTCCAGACGTTCAAAGTCCTTGTACCACTGCGCAAGCTTCTGCTGCATCTCCTCGGATGCCTGCTTGTAGACAGCGGCCACACGCTTTTCTAGCGCTTCAAGCCGCTTGTCCGTCTCCCGGTGCCCATAGTCGGACATAGGTTAGCCCTCCGGCGGCTGCTGTTCCTGCCGTTCCTTCTGTTCCTCCTGGTTCTCTTGGAGCTGTTGCGTATTCTGCAACAACTGATTCTCCAACGCCCCCATGCGCTTCATATCGGCCTCGTCCCGGCGGCGCAGGATGTCCGGAACCTCTTCGGGGAGGATAAATGGCAGATGGTTGAGGATGGTTTCATCGTCCAGGTATTCAGCGGCGGACAGGATCATGTTGGTTTCCTCTGCCTGGTTGATTACCTTGTTCCACTGGAAAGAAGGTTCCGGGTTGTCGATACCAGCCACGGCGCAAATTTGCCGAATGAAAGCAATCAGAAAGTACTCGAAGTCCGCACATTTGTTATCCTGTGGCTGATACGCTGCCGCAATCTCCGTGGCGGTCTTCTCAGCCCCAGCCAGGGCCACCACGTCAAGCATCTGGGCATCTTCGTACAGATCCCGACGCAGGATGTCCAGCATCGTCTTTCTGGCTTCTACGGGCACGTCCAGCGTCACAGGCGTGGCATCTGCACCACCGTCACCGTCTCCCTCTACAGCGGCAGCCCGGACAGACCGGATGCGCTGCACAAACTTGGCAAGGTCGGGGTCGTCCATTGCGCCGGTGTTTTTCAGGAGCCAGTACACGCCAGAAGCGTCAATCTGATTGGCGAATCCTGATTTCACAAAGTCGTAGCAGTCAATTGACTCTCGCAGTCCCACAATCTCGCTCTCGCGGGTGTCGTTGCCGTAGAGCACAGCAATTGGAAGGCGGGTATAGTTCTCGTAGCATTGATCCATGATTCCCAGATCGTTCCCAATCTCTTTGAGCACATAGCCCCGCTTTTCCGCCATCTGCTGGGCCGGGTCGCTGCCCATTGCGCTCCACTCGCTGATTCCATCCGGCTCGTAGAGTGTTGCCCGGAAAATCTGTTTGTTGCCCACGTCCCGGAACCAATACCGGATACCGGCCATAAGCTCAGAGGTGTTTTCATCGGGCAGGGGAGTGAAGCCGGGGTTTCCGGGGGTATCGGCGAAGGAAAACACTTCTAGGTGGTCCAGATTCCAGTAACCGTATGCCACGCCTTGAGCCAAGGCCAGCTTTGCCGCCTGTTGCAGCTTGTTGTCGATGTCACTGCCCAGTTTTTCCTTTCCGTCCATGGTCACGCCGTTTGCCAGAATGTACCCTGCCTCCTGTGTCACCAGGCGGCGAAACATCAGCGTTTTGAGCCGGTAATCACTGGACCAAATATCTCTTGTTTTGTTCCCGGACAGGGTAAAAATGGTCTTTTCCAACTGCTCGATGGTTAGATTTCGCTTATTATAATAAGCCATCCCAACCACGGCGTTTTTGTATGCCTTACTGCCCATTTGGTCCCGGACAGCGTCCCGAAGGAACTCTCCTACGGTGCCCTTGGCAATGGCTTCCTGCAAATCCTGGTATGTTTTCATTTGTCCCTCCAATGTGTAATATCACAGCAGAGCCGCCGCAGCCGGTGGAAGCTCCGTGTTTTTCTTTACCTTGTACCGCATGATTGTGTTGCAAAAATAGCGGATATCGTCCATAGCATGGTCATTTTCTTTGACGACGCTATCGTCATTCTTTTTTTCGTCCCAGCAATATAGGCCAAATTCTCGAATGCTGTCTACGCAAGAGCGGTGTATTTTGATGTTACCGTCTTTTAAATAGGTGGCGGTCCTCCGGATACCGTCCAGCACATTGTTATTTGCTGCCAAAACCTTAAATTTTCGCTTTTTCAAGGACGTGATAAATGATGCTGCTGATGGGTCTACAATTACTCGCTTAATCATGTAGCCACGGGCCAGATCCTCAATTGCGTCACAATGTTCTTCATCCGTTTTGTTCCGGTTGCTCTCCCTTCCCGAATAGTAGTATTCCTTGATTCGGACGGCTTTATCACCAGTGACGCTCCACAATCCAGCGGAACAGGGGTTTCTTGTTCCGTAGTCTACAGATATGTAATACTCTGCTCCTTCCGGGCAGTCGTCGGTGATGTTGGCTTCCCCGAAATCATACACCAGGCCTTCCGCCAGCACCCACAGACCCAGGATGTACCGCTGGTAAAATACGCCGGTATACATCCGCTCGTATCGTTCCCGGATTTTTGGAGCAAGACTCAGGTTGTCGGACATCGTGAAATGCACATGGAGCGCATTCATTTCTTTCGCCGCCAGCACCCACTTTTTGTTAAACCAGTGCTCCGGGCCGCCAGGGTTGCAGTTAAACCACAGTTTGGAGCCATCCACGGAACACCGGGCCGTGACCTGTTCCACAAAGGACTGTGGCATCAGGGCCACCTCATCCAGCAATGCTCCGGCTAGGGTAATGCCCTGGACCAGAGTATAAGAACTTTCATCACGTCCTCCAAATAGATAATAGACGTTCTCCCGTCCGCATCCATCCGAAACAATGAGCTTGTGTTCCTGCTGTTTTTCCTCGATATGGAGATCAGGCGGCACCCAGTCGGACAGATGGATAATTACATTCCGGCGCAAGCTCTGGATGGTCCGCCCACAAATACCGAACGTTTGTCCGTTAAACCGTGACATACTCCACAGGATAAAGCCCACAGCCATACTGACCGTTTTCCCCGATCTGATGGAGCCGTCGCAGATGATAGCGTCCCGGTCCTGGAATTTCGGCTGATTCCACCAAAGCATAGCCAGCTTTTGGCGCTTACTCAACTTCTGGTAAATCATCCGTGTTTATCTCCCCAGTGGCCGCAATGGCTTCAAGCAGGTTGTTTTTCTCCCCAGTCCCGGCACTCTGATCTCGCTTGTCAAACAGGCCGTATCGCTTGCCCAAAAGCTCGGCAGCCTTTAACCGCTCCTTTTCATCCGGTGACTTCTCCATTTCTCTGGCCTGTGACATATAATCGCCGATGTTTTCTACAACCACAACGGATGCCCTAGACCGTCCACGCATGACAGACGTGAGGTATTTTAGCACTTCATCCTGATTTGCTATCAGCTGCGATTCTTTTTCGGCCATCCGCTGGTCAATGCAATTTTTGATCTGAGGTTTTATGAGGTTGTCCGCAGCTGTGCGATATGCTGTTTTAGGCGAATACCCGGCTCTGATTGCGGCCTGGGTAGCGTTCAAGTCAATCAAATATTCATCCACAAATCGTTGCTGTTTTGCCGTTAATTTTGCCACAATCTCACCACTTTTCTAAAATATTTGTTGACATTCGCACTATATCGTGCTATAATAAATATATCAAATGAGAGGGGGTGAATCCAATGGGCAAGTACGAAAAGAAGCCCATCAGACACGTCAACTGGCGGCAAACCTTAGTTGATGGACTAATGAGCTTCTTCGTTGGGCTGGTGTTGATGGTAATCGGTAAAATCATTGACTAAACCCAGCCACCATACAGGGGGAAACCCCTGTATGGTATGCCCATTATATCAAACCGTTGTCTGTCCGTCAATTGTTTTATTAGGAGGTAAATATGGGTATTGTTGGTACTGTGGGTCTTATCGTTGTGGTATACTCCGTAATTAAAATCTGCGTAGCTGCGTACCACATCTGGAAGGAGAAACACGATGGAAAATGAATATCTGTCCGTCACCGAATACGCCCAAAAGGTGGGCCGGGATGTTTCCAGAATCCGGCGTATGCTGATTGCCGGAACTCTGCCAGGAAAGAAAATCGGGAATCAATGGATCATCCCTGCCGATGCCCAATTGCCGGATGATAAGCGCATCCGGTCTGGAAAGTATATCAAAGCAAAATCCGAATAGCACGGTAACCCTGTCACTATGGCAGGGTTTCCCTTTTATCACTATTTTATATCGAGCGGGGGGGCAATGATACACATTTTTACAAAAACCCCATTTCCTGCGCCACGGCGTAAATAAACTCTTTGTTCCAGTTACAAGCCGTACCCTCCGATATATTCAGCTGCACGGCGGCACCAGGAACATTGTACCGCCGTTTGATATAAACCAATTCTATCAGCGCCAACCGTTCATCTCCCCGGTACTGGCCCTTTGTTCGGGCCAGTACCTTTTTCACGGCCATATCTGATATGGATTCCTGCAAGGTCGCTGGGACCTTGCCGCCTACGCTGTGCATAATTGATTTTTTTACATAATCGTACCACCAGTATTTCGGCCTAGACAAAGCCCCAACTCCTTTCTCAGCATAACTATCAAACGATAGTCGTATTGGCAAGCCCAGCCATAAAACTAATCGGTGTTGAAATTGCAAGCAGCTTTGTAAGCGCCGCCATTCGCTTCACCGTTTTTGCTTTGCTTGCCGCTTCATACAGTGCCGCAATACATCCGTATCCCTCCATCTTGTCCACGGCCAATACGTAGGATGTTGCCTGCAATGCTTCCGAAAACCATCCAGGAACGCTGCCACCCATATAGGTTGCCATAGTCCTACGGATAATCTTTTCAGGATCAACCCCATCATCTTCTTCGGTTTCTTCCCATACTCCGTCCTTGGCGACCTGCTTAATAGCTGCCGCCTTCCGTTTCTTCCGCTTTTCGGCGATCCGCTTTTCCTCCGCTTCTTTCAGAGCATGAAAAGTCATTACGTACACATCTTGTGCGAAGTCTGTGGTAACCGGAATCAGCGGGGCGATAAAGTTCCAGCAGTCCATGTAGGTGAGTTCATTGCTCATTTTTTTGCTTCTTTTCCAGCCATTGCAGGAATTTCTCTCTGTTCCGGCGGTATTCATGGATAAGGCGTTAATCATTGTTTTTCTCCTTCCCTTTCCCGTAGCTGCAAAAATCGCTTTCTAAATGTCTTCCGCGCCGCTTCCTGCATCCGCCTTCCAATTCTAGCAGGTCTTCGCCATTGCGGGAGCCCCTGCTCCCATACGGTTCCCAGAACTTGCATTCCCGGCACCGGATGACAGGGACGGCATCAACGGTTGGCGAAATGTACTTGATTATGTACGCCGCTTCCGTGTACCCCTCTGCCAAACTATCAAGATGCTTTTCGCCTTGCTTTATCAGATTTTTCGTATTCTGGTACTCTGCCCGGAACAATTCCAGTGCGTTGTCTGCATCAATCAGCCGCATTTTCCGCACCTCCTGGATTAACACAGCACCTTTCCGAAATGTAGAACCCGTACCCAGGGCGCAAAACACGCTCCACGGGGATTCCAAACAACGTTACCGTTACCTTTCCGTTCTGCCCCCTAATCAAGGCAACCTCCCTTGTGGCTTCCGTGACTACATCATATGCCCCACGTTCCAACAGAATGGCCCCTGGATCATGACCAATTCGTTCTTTGTACAAAAGCACCGCCACTTGAATAGTGGTCAGTAACCGGTTATTCAGAGTCATTTTCCTTTTCCTCCCTTTCCAGAAACGCCCTCCAAATCCATTTTAGCGCCGCAGTGGCAATACGGGTATCTCCGGAAAGCCTCCCCGTATTCTCCGAATATCAGCAGACGGTGCAGGTTGAAGTTATCAACTTTGCGGCCACACACGGAGCATTCCAGGCATAAGGTACGTTCATCCGAAACCCGGATATTCCATTTCCCGCGCCGCACAGGCTCCACATCGGCGGGCAAAACGCAGTCTACCAGGTTGCAGGCACATTCCGCAGCATCTTTAACCAGAAGTACGGAAAGTATCTGCTTGGCCGCCTCCCGGCTTATGTAATCATCCATTGTCAGCCCTCCTGTTCCAATCCTCCGCCGCCATGGTAACGGCCCGTTCCATTGTTGCCGCACCATGCTGCACCGCTAGGTGTCCCCGCCGAAACAGCGGCTTGCACCGCACCTCCACCCAGGCCCCGCAGCACCCGAATGCACGATACCGTACCTTCGGAATCCGCCCGCAAACCGGGCAGGGCTTCAATTCGATTTCTTTCATCGTTATCTCCTTCCTACGGCAAATCCCAATAAGATTTCATTTCCTTGCCGATCTCCACCGCCAACTTCGTGGCGATGATTCTGGCGTGTTCGTACTGGGCTTTTATACCCAGTTTATAATTGCCTTCCCACTTCTTTTTCGGGTGCTTTTTAGCTTCCCGAATATTCGCATCGTTCGCCGTTACAAGTTCTGCTTGGTACAGATTTAGCAGCCGTACAAGCTCCTGCTTTTCTGCAATGTTCATTTTCCAGCCCTCCTGTCCCCTAAAATCTGGTCAATCACATCCATACATTCGGCTACGATCTCCTCGGTGGTCCACTTTTTTGCAAAACCGAACGCATATTCGTGCATTTTCCCAAGGTATCCGTCATAGTCCATGTAGTGTGCATAATCCCACCCGATATAGCATCCTTCTCGTTCTACAGTTGCTAACCTATAATTGGTATAAGTCACGCCGCCGTGACAGACTATATCATCTGGGTTGATTTCCATGCTTCCGATTGGAGCAATGTCCACATAAGCGCAAGGATGTGTTCCGAAGCTAAGCACGTAGTATGGGATTCCATGGTATTCACCGTCTGCAAGGCGGATGGGTCCAATTCGGTGATCGCAGTATACCATTGGTTCTAGTTTCTCCATGTTATCTCCTTCCCGCCCGGGTTGCCCCCCGGGCTTTTAAATGCCTCGATTTCGAGGCGGTTAACCATCATTTCCGTGGATGCACGAAAATGATCTAGCCAAACCTTTTTTTCGTTACCGCCATGGGGAACTCTTCAATCTCGCTTGCCCACAGGCAGCTCCCTTTTCCGTTCAGCTGCTCCCAGATAAGCGGGAATCCGCCGATCCCGTCAAAAAGGCTTGCCATGGTTGCATCACGCTCATACTGGGCGCAAATCCGTTTCAGCACCCATTTCCAGGGCGGTAAAGCAATGGAGTTGCCAAGAGCTTTGTATCGGCTAGAATCGGTGGTTTTTCGTTTCTTACCCTTGCCGTCCACCCATTCACCGATGTCCGTCCAGCCGTCCGGGAATCCCTGCAAGCGCTCACACTCCAGGGGGGTCAGCCGGCGAACCGTCATAGCCTCTCGGACTACGTTGTTCAGGTTCAGGCTTTGGCCACCCGTGGATTTTGCTTGCAGCGTCCCGTTTGTATCCGGGTTTTCGGTTCCATGCCGGCAGTCCACGGCGCACACAAGATTTGCGGTTCCGTCCTTGCCGTCCCTGGCCTGGCAGGTCCCGGCTACGTTGTCCAGGTCGTAGCTCCCAAAGCGCTGTTGCCGGAACATAATTGGCACGTTTCCGCCACCGGTCCCCATTCTGGAGGTCAATGTGTGGCAGGGTTTCCCAGGCTCCGGGCGGCTACGATTCACAGGGCTTGTGATTTGCGCCGGGTCAAACACTGTCACAAGGGGTTGGTGCCCGTGCTCCTGCGCCCGGAGTGTGCCGGAAACATTCTCGGTCACGCCCATCACTCTTCCGCCCTGGTCGTTGAGGCAGAAAACCGTCTGGTCGTTGTTGCAACCCAAAGTCCCGGAAAGCTCTTTTTGTACTAAGGCTCCTTTACCGCCTCCGTCACAGCCCCCCCCGGATTCTGACTGCATAAGCAGCGCCGCTTTCAGAGCTTCCGGCAGGTCTTTTCCTCGTCTCGCTGCCCGGTTGAGGATCCCCCGACAAGCCCTTGCGGACAAATAGTATTTCGGGTGCGGTGAGACCTCCAAAATCTGCGACAAGTGCGATTCTACGCCGTCTCTGGGGCACTCCCCAAAACTGTGCATCGAGTACCCGCCAAGCAACGCTCCATCCGTCACCCATGAGGCATCCGCTTGTAGGCCATCCTTTTTCAGGCACAGGAACAGGGGGGGCTTCCGGCTCGATGACCCTGACCGCTTCTTCGAGGACTGCGGCAAAGTCTTTTCCGTGGTTGGAGCTGAACGCTCCGGGGACGTTCTCCCAGACCATGTATCGTGGGCGAATAAGCTCACCTGTCCGTCCATTTGCTCTGTCATGCGCTCTCATCTCCCTGATGATTCTGATTTTCTCCATGTACAACCCTGACCGCTCTCCGGCAAGGCCGGCCCTTTTTCCGGCAATGCTCAGGTCTTGGCAGGGGCTACAGCCGATGACCACATCCACAACAGGAGCAGTGTAACCGTTGATTTTGGTTATGTCGCCAAGGTGGATCATTTCTCGCTTTCCCCCACCGGTGACCGGAGCCAGGCCCATAGACACTCCTCGCACCCTGGCATATCCTCGCAGACATCTTCAAGCCTCCCGCAGATAAATGTTCCGGTACTTAGCAGCTTTGCCAACTCCTCGTCCGTCATCTCCCGGATGCGGTCTGCGTTGGTCTTAGGTTTTTCTGTCATATCGCATTTCCTTTCTTTCTACGCCTTACGGCCCATTATCCCGTAGCAACGGCTCTTTCCTGAGCTTCCTCTGCAAGCATCCGCTGGATAGCCGATACTACGTCGGCATCAAGTTCCTGCTGTGGCTCCGGCTTTTTCGGCAGCTCATCCGTCCACCGCCCCTGATTCAGCCAGGTGGCCGGATTCGGGATGTACTGGCCGCCGTCCTTACTCCATTGGCTACTGCACTTCTGGCGCTCAATTGCCGCCACAAGTGTTTCAACAGGGACTTTCACCCTGTCGAAAGCTTTCCGAGCAGGCTGTTTGCCAACTTTCGTCGGGTAGGCATTCCAAAAAATCTCGAATTCTGCGTCTGACCGTTTCGCCCCCTTGGGGGCTATAGGGGTAATACTATTGGTTTTGGATTTGGCTTTGGTTTTGGATTCGGTTTGGCTTTTTTGGGTTTCTTCAAAAACCGATGGGTTATTTTGGGTTTCCGAAAAACCCATTGGGTTATTTGGGTTTTCTTGGGTCTCTTCAAAAACCGCTTGCTTTCTCGGTCTCCCGCCTTTTCTGCCGTTTTCAGCGTTGGATGTGTTGCGCTTTTCGTAGCTTTCATTATACCGATCAATGGTGTTCCGGCAGCGCTTCCAGAATAGACGCTCGATTCCTTGTAACTCCGGCTCTTCGCCGCTGATGGAATACACCTGCATAGCCCGTATCAAGCGGCCATATTCTTCATCACTCAACCCGTCCAGCTCTTCCAAAAACTCAAACGGAATGGGCGTGTACTCTCTAGCCATAGGCTACACCTCTCTTATCTGGATACCGTACCGTTCTAACATCAGCTTTTTCTTGATCCTGTATACTTCGGTCCTGTAGCCCTTGGCATCCTCAACGACGGTCTCACCATTCCGGATGTAGCAAAAGTCGGCTATGTAGCTGCACTCATGTTCCAGGAGCTTCCCGGGCTTCCTCTGGCCTTTCCTGGGGCCTTTGGTGTAGATCGCATTGCTTGGGGCGTGCTGGTCGGGGATCAGTTGGAATTTGGTTTGCCGCTGGAGGAAGGATATCACCCCGGCACGTTCCAGAAGTTTAAGCTCCCGGTATCGGGCCGCCTCTCGCTTGCTGTCGAATTGGATGCCGTCCACCATGATTTTGGTATTTCCGTATTTTCGTCTTCTCATTGGGGCCTCCTGGTTTTATTACGGCCCTGGGGCGGTGTGCCCCAGGGTGATATCAGTTAGAAGGGCAGCTGGGCGTCGTCATCCTCCAGCATCGCGAAGTCAGAGTATGGAGCGCTGGCGGGAGTTGAGTAGCTGTCGAAGGTAGGAGCGTCATAGCTTCCAGCCGTGGGGGCTGGCTTGTTCTTCAAAGGTTTGTCCTTGGGAATGGTAAAAGCTCCATCTTCCACGGCGTCCACACTGATGGCCCGGAAGGGACGCACGGCCCAGCCGGTTTTCCCTTCGTATTCCCATTCCTCATTTCGGAACAGGATACCGATTTCTTTCTTTCGCAGGGACCGCTCGTCCCAATCCCAATGGTAGCCCCGGTTGGATTCCTCCACAGCGGTCGTAAAGCCCTTTAAAATGGATTTCGTCCACTCGTCCTTGTCGCTTCCGTCGTCCTTGGGCAGCCAGAGGCGCAGGACGCCTTTCCACTTCTTATCTGCCCTCTGGTTCCGGTCAAAGTCCTCCTTGTAGTATCCGGCCCACTCACCGGCGGAGATGTCAAACCCCACGTACAGCTGGTCGCCGTAGCTGCTGTTTTGGATATTGGCCTGTACGATGGTGCAGACGTAGGCACCCAGGGGGAGTTTTTGGCGATCAGATGCTGCCTGGACATTGTCCCAATTGTTCGGTCTGGTAATCATTTTTTATCGTTTCCTTTCTTGTTGAGATCATAATATTCCCGGATGGTGTTATCTACGGCTTTCAAATCATTATCAATTTCAGCAGGGAACATTTCCATCGGAGATTTACAGGTGTTTGTCCCGTCGCTCTGGGTCTCAAAGACGTGCTTCTTGCCGTCCGTGTAACACAGCAGGACGATAGAAAATAGGCCCTCCAGGGTTAGCTGATTGTCCAGCATCTTGCCCAGTGTCTTGGCCCGTGTCTTGCCGGTGTTGCTGTCCTGGTCGGTGTGATGCAGGAAGTACACGATTACGTCCGGCGGGGTCTGGGTGATGACGAACTGTACCAGATTGTAAAAATGCAGGGCCATATCGGTATATTTGCCGTAGCCGGTCTCCTTGGCCTTGGCGAAGGATTCAAAGCACATCAGGTATTGGCTGTCATCAATAACAAATGCTTTTTTGGGGCTGTTTTTGATGGCCCCCATGATCCTGCCATAGTCGCAGGTGTTGGCAATCGGCAATTTCTTACGGAAGGGGAGAGGCTTACCGGCCACGTTGATAATACTTACATCGGCAGGCTCAAAATTCCGCAGGCTGGCGGATTTACCACTTCCGGATTCGCCCAACACAAGTACTGGAATGCCCATTTAAATTCCCTCCTTATCCTTTTCCCACAGGCCGCTTTCTTCCGGCCTGTGAACTCTTGCGTTCATGTAGATTTCCTCGTCCATCAGCGGATCCTCAAACTCTCGCCCCGGTCACCCAGGACGGCGAAAGGAAGGGATTGACCATTTTCTAGGGCTTCCCGGATTTTGCCCATATCCGGCTCTCCGGGTTTTCTCCATCTCTCCGGGACCTCATCTAGGAGCTTTACAGGGCGACTACCGCCGTTTCCTTGGATGGCGAAGGAGTACAGGGCAGTTTTAAAACTTGTCCGGCCTGTTGACTTCATGGAGGCGTATAAGGTAGCTTTCAAGCGGTCACGGCGATTGAGGATAAACTTTTTACGTTCCTGGAGACGCTTGATTTCTGCATCGATGGTTGCAGCATCACCAGCCAGGTCTCCAATAAATCTGGCATAATGGTCGGCTTTGATGTCCATGTCAGCCTCGATCATTTCGAGGGTATCAAAAACCGCCGTCTCGTCTGCTTCTGGGTCAAGGAGTTTTTTGAAAACCTCGTCCCATTCTTGGGCCATATCGTTCATAGTCAGATTCATATTGACAAATCCTTTCTTAACGGTTAAAATAACCGTGTTATCTAATTCCTTTCTGCGTGCCGCTCCTGGGTCTGATCCGCCCAGGGGCGGCTTTTTATAGCAGCTCAGCAGTTTCAACGCCTAGTGCCTCAGCAATCCGGCCCAGCAGGGACAAGGACGGCTCTTTCACGCCTGCCTCCACCCGGGCAATCATGGTCTGCCCCACAAGTACCTTTTCGCCAAGCTCCGTCTGAGTCATCCCGGCAGCTTCTCGCAGGGCCTTCATTTTTTTGTAGTTCATACATTTCACCTCACAGATAAATTTCATCTTCTACGCCGTGGATTTCGGCGGAACTTACCAGGTCGCCTTTGCAGTCGTTGCAAATGGTCAGAACCGTTTGCCCCATTCCCAGGGAAAACTTTACCTCGCCCACCCGGATCAGGCCGCCGCAGCAATCGCACTTGATAGCATCCCGGTCCGCTGCTGCTTCTCTGGCCTCTGCCTGGGCGGTGGCATCGTAACAATACGGGATCATACTAGCCTCCTGTTATCTACAGCTATTCTGGAGCCTGGCCCGGTTGGCCCGGACCAGGGAAAACACATCTTCGTCCTGCCTGTCAAAGTCCCTGGCTTGCCGCACATCACAGCAACCCGCTTTTTATTGCAACATCCGAGTAATACAACCCGTTTGTCTTGCGAACAATTCTGCAACTATCCCCAGTTGCAAATTTTTTTAGTGCTGATTGCAACACAGAACACGCTTCAATTCTTGCGCTTAGGGTATTACCTTTGCAATTCATTAAGAAATTTCTGAAAGCAATCGCTGCTGACTCTGAATCATCTTTTGCAAACCCAGTGTTTACAACATCGACAAAACGAAATAGTTTTTGCTCGTTATATCCAGCCAAAATAGCGCTTAAAAGTCCGTATGCAGCCCATCCGTTTCTAAAGGTTTTGAACGTTCTTGTTCTGCTTTGGCATAAGGCTGATAAAATGCCTTGGCTGTTTTGGTGTTTGACCAGAAAATCGTGAATTTCATTGTCAGACGGCATTGTTATGTTTTTGACATAGTAAAAATGGATTCTGGCCATTGCTGGTTCCCATTTTTGCACATCGTAATGCATATTCATTTTTAACCATTGTTCTGTATTGCGATTTCGGCCACGGTCAAAAGTTGTGCAATCTGAATCACGCATTACTATAAATTCGGCGTTTTTTCCGGATTTAACAACAGCGTTTAGTCTATGATGTCCATTAACCAAATGTCCTTCCTTGTCAAAAGTGATTGCATCGTTCGAGCAATCCCACGACTCATTTTCCATATCACGGATATATTTTTTTACATTTTTCATGTCTAAACGCCGATTCCCGGCGCTTGTTTCCAGATATTTAGCCGCAATATCTGGTGTTATCAGCTCGAAACATACAGTTTTCGACATTCTACACCCTCCTTGCTCGATTAAAATGCCCGGGCGATTTCACCCACGGCCCCGGCCATGGCTACGCCGGTGACCATTGCGGCGTACCCTGTGTGTATCGCCCCGGTCCCGCCCAGGATTGCCGCAGCTCCGGCCAGCATCGCCGTTCCCGTCGCCACGATCACGCTCTCCAGGCTGGGACCTGTCCAGGCTGGGGCCGTCCTGGTAGGGCGGCGGTTGGCTTTGCAGGCCATACTCACCGCTTGGTCCATTTCCATTTCATACCGCCGGTCACTCTGGCGGCGGCTGATCCGCTCTTGCATTGCCCGGATTTCCTCCGGGGTTGCGTCCTTGATGCTCATGTTATCCAATCCTTTCCACTTTTCTTGCTGGTGGGAGACGGAGTTGAACCGCTCGTCCATGGGTGTGAAATCCCAGGCATCAACCGTGCCCGCCATATGTCCGGGATTGCCCGCCCGGTCGGGGCCGTCTTTCCGGCTGCCAAATTAGGAGGTATTCCGATAGGGGAGGGCGGACTTGAACCGCCCTTCCGTAGGGAGAAGAGATGTAAGAACCCTACTCGCCGTGCTGGCCCCCCGTATCTACTGATTTACGCACCCTCTGGCGAAGGACTTGATCTCCTTCTCGGAGTAGCCCAGGAAAAGGAGAACTGTAGAGATGTCGGGTTTTAAGAAATCAACCAGCTTTTGTATGGTGGTAACGCTCATTTTGGTATCACCAGCTTCGTTTTTTCGAAGCGTAGAAGCGTCAATACCAATTTCTCGTCCAAGGGCCTCCATGGAATCAATATCGATGTCACAGCGGCGCATCTTGATCTCCTTCCAAAAGGCTTCTTTTGCCTTTATTCGGTCACACTCGGCGTACTTTTCCGCTAATTGCCTGATTCTCGGCATTGTCTCCAGCTCCTTTCTGCTTTTTGCCCTGCCATCATCAGCGCCTGGCGGGCGGTCCCGGCGGACGGCCCGAAGGCCGTTTCGGCTTATTTGGCTTTCTCCCTATACGGAGCAACATCACAGTCCCGTACAATCTGTATCAATCCGTTATTCGCTTCGTAACTTTTTTTCCCGTTTTCTTCTATGTATTTAAGAGTTACAACAGAGCCGATTTGGAAGTGGTGGTGGCAGTCCGGACTTTTGTTCGACATGATGACGAACTTATCGCCAATCTTTGGCTTGCTGGCTTCTTCTAGCTTGCCAGCCTTCTTCTCAAAAAGCCGCTCAACGGCGACCCTTGCGCCCTCCGCTCTGCTGTAGGCATCCTTAGGATTGCACCAGGCGTTCTTGACTTTGACTACTCTTCCATTCTTGTTAAGCTCCGCTACAGTCATGCGACCACAGAAGCGGATGGTAACAGAGAGGTTTTCATTGGCGGGCTTCTTCTGCTCGGCAAGGCCGGAAATCCATTCATCCCTGAAATAGTAGCCAGGAACGCCGAACCACTTGCAGAAACACTTCTGAGTCGGGTCCTTCGGCTTTGCATCCTCACTGTAGTAGTAGGGAATGCCGCCAAACTCTTTCACCATACTGATCGTGATTTCTTTTCCGAGAAATCGTACCATTTCATCAACATATTTTTTGGAATCAGGCCGCTCGCTTACAATCCGCACCTTATCTCCAACTTTATACTTTGCCATATAAAAGCTCCTTTCAAAATGGTTCATTGGGTGATTTCTGTATCGGGCGGGTTGCCCCGCCCGTTGTGTTACTGGTTTACCCGGATGGTGTAGGCGGGAACTCCGTGGGGGAATCCGTATCCGCAAGCCGTATCGTTCCGGTTGGCGGCGTTCATTGCGTCCACCGCATTGCTGGCCTGTTTCAGGCTCTTCCAGCTTTCAATCTTGGCTTCGCAGCCATCGGGGAACTCTGCCCAGATCTCAAAACGCTTCATAGTGTGATCCTCCTAAAATGTTGTCTTATTCCTTGAATTTTTGTTGTGTATGTGCTATATTGTAGGTGGTTTATTACTATGGTCATATTATACACACTAATTTAGTGATTGTCAAGCACTAAATCACTATTTTCGTGAAAAATTTCAGGAGGTGAGTCCAATGAATTTTTCAGAACGTCTACTTGATCTCATGAAAGAAAAAGGGGTTAAGTGGAAGATGGTTAGCGGAGATTTGCAAATTGGAATCAACCAGAAACGATACTGGGAGACGCACGACAATCTTCCGGATGGTGACACGTTAAAAAAACTTGCTGACTATTTTGGTGTTTCTATCCCATATTTGATTGGTGATACTGATGATAGAGGCGCAAAAAAAGCCCCTACGCCCGGAACGAACGTAGAGGCTATGTATATTGCGGAGCTGGCTAACAGTTTGCCGGATCAGCAGCGAAAGGAAGCGGTTGCTTATCTGCTTGCGCTTCGGAAAGAAGCTGATTCAGAAAAGTGACAAATTTTTCCTGTTTTTCCTCCGGTAAATCCATGTAGATGGCCGCAATTTGTTCGGTTGTCATAGCGTTTTCTTCCTTTCGCAAATAAATTTATAGATTAGGGATGTGTTGCCAATGCCAAAGTGTAGCAGGTGTGGTCGAAAAGGCTTTTTCTTGAAACTTGAAAATGGATTGTGTAGTAACTGTGTAGCCACTACCAAAGTGGAAGAGGAAATAAAAGCACTTTCGGAAAAGAAAGATATTCTTCAAGGCGAACTGGATAGGGTTTCTGAAGAGCTCTCCGATAGTGAAGCGACATACAAAAAGTTAGCCGAAGAAGCCAGACAAGACGGTGTCAAACAAGCGGAAAAAGAAATGGCCGATAAAATTGCAGAATCAAAGAGGATTTTGCAAGAAAATCTTTCCCAGGCAACAGCAGCGGAATCAAGGCAGCTGATTGCAATGGAAGCAGAACGGAAGTCTGAAAAGAGTGTTGCGTCAGTAGATAAGAAAATTCGCAAATTCAAGGAGCTGCTTTCTTCCGTTCAAAATGCCATTGATATGTCTGCTACGGATTATCCAGAGTCTCCGGAAGAAATCTCTAGACTGCTGTCGGAATTGGACGATTTACTGTCTCCTTCCGTAAAGGTTGAATTGCAATGCCTTGGTATGCGGGACCTTCGCAAGCGGTACAAAGAAAACGAAAAGCTGATACTGGAAGTTCTTGATAAGTACAAGGCACGCTACACCACCAAGGCCAACTCCGCAATCTACGCACTCACTACCATAGCCGCAATTTCAGAATTGCAGAATGTCCTTGCTAATCTGAAATTTGGAAATCTGGAAAAGTCTGTGGATCAGATGAAAGAGTTTATGCAGAAATTCTATTTGATTGCCGCTGATGGAAACCAGAGCATTGCGCCCACCATGCGTAAATTTATCGGTGAGTTGGAATATCTTTTTGGGCAATCTATCCATATCGAATATGAGTATTATGTTCAAAAGGAACGGGCCAAAGAAGAGCAGCGGGCAATCCGAGAACAGATGCGTCAGGAAGCAGAAGAACGCAGGGCTTTGGAGGCAGAGCGTAAGAAGGTAGAGAAGGAAGAAGCTAAGTACACCGATCAGATCAATCAGGTGCAGGAGCAATTACACGCCACCTCTGATGTGGAAAAGATTACACAGCTGGAAGCCAGATTGAAAGAGCTTCAAGCTCAGAAGGCACAGGTGGAGGAAAAGAAGGAACAAATCATCACATTGCAGAATGGTAAGGCCGGCAATGTGTATGTAATCAGCAACTTGGGAGCATTCGGTGATGATGTGTTCAAAATTGGAATGACACGCCGTGCGGAGCCGCAGGATCGTGTGGATGAATTGGGTAGCGCAAGCGTTCCGTTCCCATTTGATGTTCATAGCTTCATATTCTCGGATGATGCCGTCGGGCTTGAAAACAAGATTCATAAAATACTCAATAATCGCCGTGTCAATAAGGTAAATCTTCGGAAAGAATTCTTCCGCATTTCCATTGATGAGTTGGAGCAGCTGGTAACGGAACTAGAGCCTACCGCAGAATTCCGGCGGACAATGGTTGCAGAGCAATACCGGCAAAGTCAGTCTATCACCGTGGTATCCGAAAATCCGGAGGACGGTATGGATGAGGAAGATGATTGAATAACTAAGTAGACGATAAAGATAAAATCTGTTACGCCAAATTCCACAACACATCAAGCATAGCACAAACTTTCGATTATAGCAACATTTTGAATTTTAGAGCAAATGTTCTATTTGATTATTTTATATTACAAGATATGTCCGTTAAAATGGACATATTGGAAAGAAGGAACAGAAAATGAGATGTCCCAAGTGCGGAAGCGAAAATGTCACGGTTCAGATGGTCACGGAAACCAACTTGAAGATAAAACATCATGGTGTTTTCTGGTGGTTGTTTATCGGTTTTTGGTGGTGGCCCATCAAATGGCTCATCTTCACTATCCCTGCGCTGATCGTCAAAATTTTTGCACCCAAGAAATACAAAACAAAGATTAAACACCGCTCCATGTGTGTCTGCCAGAGCTGCGGCTACCATTGGAAAGCATAACTTTATTATACGCCCGGCCCCCAGTGCCACCGAGGGGCCGGGCTGCCACCGGATCAATTTCCGTCCCTTGCCGGTAAGCACCTTTATGGTACTCAGCCATTGCGTATCCGTAAAGGTGTAATTTAGTAATATAAACACTATGAGAGTAATATCATGTTTTGTCTCGGAAACACAAGGACTTCACAATAAAAACTATGGAAGAAATTAAGATAATACAACAAATTTCGACAATTTGCGACAATCTGCCAGCAAAAATGAAAAAGGCCAAAGAAGAACAGCATAAAACCAATCAGCAAATCATTGACAGCACCGGCCTGAGCGAATCCACTGTGAAAAAATTTTTCTCAGGGCATCTATCCGGTCCAAGCATCTATGATGTTACAGCCATGGCCATTGACCTTGGCCTGTCCTTAGACGAGCTCATGGAGTTGGCTCCGCCGCAAAAGGACCAAACCGCAGAATTGGAACGCTTGCGCTTGGAGCTGGCCCACAAAGAGGAGCTGCTGGAAGAAAAGGATCATGCGATAAACCGGCTGCTGGATAGGAGCCGCATCCAGGAAGAGGGAGTCGCTCTCCGAAATACCCAGATCGTGCAAAAGGATAAGATCATAGCCCAAAAGGATGCGGATATCAAAGCGGTGCGCAAGGCGGATCGGCCACTTATTTTTGGTCTATGCGGCTTGTGCATACTGTTTACCCTCGTCTGGGCCATTTACGTTGTCCTGGATGCCCGTAATCCGGAGCAGGGGTTGATACGGGCAGGGGGGAAAATCTCCGCCATTATCTGGCTGGGTGCTATCTGCGTTGTGGTGCTGCTGGTGGTGCTCCTGTACATTACGGTTAACCGTTGGTATAATCAGACGAAGAGGTAGCGAAAATGGGAAGAAAAAAGAAAGCACCGGATATCCGCCTGCCCAAGATTGAGCAGCTTCCTTCCGGGGCGTGGCACACCAGGGTACTGGTGGATGGCCGCCGGGTGTCCATCACAAAGGATAGCTCCGAAGAATGCGTGGCAGAGTACCTGGCCGTGAAAAGCGGCGTGATGGAATCCAAGAGCCAGGGAGGGCAGAACCGGGTGACACTGGGGGAGGCGGTGGACGCTTACATCGACAGCACCAGGGACCTGGTGCGCCGTGGGAGGCGGTCTCCATCCACGGTATACGGCTATATCCGCTATCGAAATAACACATTTCAATCTGCTATGCGATACAACGTGTACACGACACCAGATCAACGTTGGCAGCAAGCCATTGACGAGGAAAAGAAGCTGGGCCGTTCCTCTAAGTACATCAAGAACGCCTGGGGCCTCATGTCGGCGGCTATCAAAAAAGAAACAGGCAGGCAACCGGAAGTGGTGCTTTTCGAGAAGGAAGAGAATGAGCGTCCCTTCCTGGAGCCGGAACAGATTGATATCTTTGTAGAGGCCGTAAAGGGCCAGCCCATTGAGATACCGGCGCTCCTGTGCCTGTCCAGCCTCCGCCGCTCTGAAATGCTGGGCCTCACCTGGAAAAATGTGGACTTTGCAAACCGTGCAATCTATGTTCGTGGCGCTAAAGTGAGAGGGGAGGACGGGCTGAAGCTAAAGCCGCAGAACAAAACCAAAAAATCCCGCCGCCCGGTGCCTATGATCCCGCCCCTTTACGATGCACTTATGGCGGCCCCAAAGGATTCAGAATTTGTTGTCAACGCCGCCACGTGTACACTGTTTAAGCACATCAACAAGATATGCCAAGAAAACAGCCTTCCGGAAGTCGGTATGCACGGTCTGCGCCATAGCTTCGCCTCGCTGGCCTACCATATGGGCATCCCGGAGATGATGGCGGCGGAGATCGGCGGGTGGAAAGATTTGGGGACTATGCACAAAATATATACCCATTTGGCGGAACAGGATATCGCCAAACGTTCCCGTGAATTCACTGACTATTTTGCCCCAGAGGCCATTAAAAACCGCCAAATTGGCAACGCAAATGGAAACGAAAAATAAAAAGCTCTAGCGCAATGCGTCTTTAACACATTTGTAGTGTGGGTTCGAATCCCACTCTCTCCGCCATAACAAAAGGCCCACTTATCAGATTAAGCGGGCCTTTTGTTTTGCTTTATTCATAATTTTACGGTGATTGAGCATAATTATAGCGGAAAATATTTCCATTGACCGGAATAAATTTCTGCGCACGGGAATTTGTTCCGGGCAGTTTTGGCAACGCTATTGGCAATGGAAAAGCCAGCCTTTTGAGGGCTGGCGTAATCAGTTGCTAAAAGAAATCAGCCCAATAGCTTCTTGTAAGAGGAGGCTGGTGTACAGCGGGCACTCTCTGGAGCCACTGCACCAGTTTTCCACGGTGCGACGTGGGATGTTGTAGAGTCTTGCGAACTTGGCTTGGCTCAAGCCAGTGTAGTTTACGATCTCCCGGAAGGGGCGTGTGAATGCGGTGTAGGCGTTCCGACGATCTACGCTGCAACGGAAACCGCCGGTCTCTGCGTAGTATGCAGGCAGGTCGCTGATGGTTTCTAGTTCGGCAATCAGCTGTGAAAAGTATTCTCTTGTCATTTTTTGCTTCCTTTCTTTTTACGGGTTTTGCGGATGCGCAGGGCGTTGATGGTGGGGTACTCGGCGTTGTACATGCCCTTATCGTAGGGGATGCGGGCTTGCACAGCCTTAACAGTTTTACCAAGTGCGGCGGCAATTTCCTCGACGGTTTGCCCCTGGGAGTGGAGCCTGGATTCCTCCGTCTGGATAGCCCCGGCGGTTACAAGTATCCGGCGGACCTTTTGCTCAGAGAGATTCAGGCGGCGGGCTATCTCTTTTTGGGATAGATCCTGTTCCCATAGGCGGAGGACGGCGGTAAAGGTGGCGTCCATCATTTTGTAAAGCCTCTGTCCGACCCGAACACGCCTTTTCCATCGGTTATCCGCACATCTCGATCGCTATATTTGGCAACAAAGGAAATGATCGACTCCCCTGGATAGTTAAAAGCCTCAAGTAATTCCCCACGACCGTCGAAAAGACGATACTCTCCATCCATACACTCTAAAAACTGGAACGAATCTGGGAATTCCACCTCAAGGGCATCCCACACAAGATCCAGGAACTGGAACTCAACATTCTCAGAATCTTCTGGGCGATAAATCAAGGTTTTGTTGGGGACATTGCCGAAACCACTGCTTACGATGGCTACCATAGCTTTCATAAAAAATTCCTCCTATTGACTTTCGGCGTTCGCCGTGATAAACTGCAGGTGTCTCCCAGAAACGGGAGTGGATTGAAAAATAAATGCTTAAAAGCAAATGGATGAATCAGCGAGAGTTGATGCTCCAGGAGAGGCCCGCCGGTTTCGGCGGGC
>OIZA01000150.1_pt1 | contig 41324 bp, 65 predicted proteins | sample 1588381 | NCBI WGS metagenome assembly OIZA01 (sample SAMN03283277) | human gut metagenome | biome: human-associated habitat; material: feces | host: Homo sapiens | place: Peru | collected 2012 | reverse complement strand
CCGGACGCCGCCGCATTGCCACTCCATCCGGACGCATATTTCTCGGTTGCGTCCTCGCAACGCTCCATTACAAACCGCACACCGGCGTTGATAACGCCTTTCAGCCCGATTTCTGCGCCAATCTTGATATGTTTGCCGCAAACCTTGCTGTCATAGCTGCTACGCTGTCCGTTGTCCTCAATCTCCACCTCGCAGTACCGGCTATCGCCAGGTCTATAGTAGCGTAGCGTGTCCAGCGGGTTCTCGCAGGCGTGGGGTCCGCAATTGCACAGCTCTGCGGTTTCCTCCGTGTACTCGCCGCCGACCTCGTACTGAAAGCCTCGGCACCTCAAATTTTTATCAAATCCCTTGCACGCTTTCATCTCGATTTCCTCCCAATTTACTATTTGCTGGGTCTATCCAGCTTGTCCAACAGCTTCACAAACCAATAGCTGACCGTAGCCACGCCGATGATGACCAGCGTCAATGTGTAACCGTCCATGTTTACTCCTCCCGCTCCGCAATCCACTTGTCCAGCAGCCTGGCGAAAATCTGAAACACCCGCCGCTTGCCTCCGTTGATGCACACGCCAAATGGATAAACGCCCTGCTCCAGGCCGTTCGACAGCGTGTCTTGCGAAATGCTCAGTCCATGCGCCCGAAGGTGATCCATGCACTCTTGCATTGTCATCGTCTTAATCATCGTTCCTCCTTATTCGCTGCCCGGATAGCTTCCGCAGCAGCCTTGATCTCGTCCTCCGACACGCCGTACAGCTTCGCCATCTTCTTGTAGTACTTCCGTGCCGGTGCCCAGTCTCCGTATTCCCAGTGTCTTACGCAGGACTGGTCAACAAACAGTTTCTTCCCGACCTGCACGCAGGAAAGATTTGCTCTATCCCGCATTTCTCTCAATGTCAAATTGTCTTCCCTCCTTATATGTGAGATTTCATTGACTGCGGCGGGGAAATGTGGTACTCTCCTAATAGCCCGTGTGGCAAAATCAAAGGAGGTGGCATTTTGACCAAACTTTTGACCTTGCCCGTTCCAGACCGTGGGGACACGGCGTGATGCAAATGGGCTTTGCGGAACCCATCCCGCAAAAGTGAGCGGCACTCCCAAAGAAGCACGGCTGTTTCATCGTGTACCTCTCGTAGAACCGGCAAGCGTCCACGCAGTGAAGCGTGTAAAAAAACGCAGCTTGCAACTGTCGGGTCATGCAGTGAAGCAGGTATCAAACTCACGCCGACGGTGCGGAAGGTTGCAAGGGTGTTCTGGTGAACAAATTTGGGGGAATACCGTCTGCGGAAACAGCCCGCAGGCGGTTTTTCTATCCCCTCCGCAGTCAACGCCCACCGAAAACTCATATTCATGAGGCTTCACACTTGACACTCCACAAAAACTGCGGTACAATACCTTCGCCAAAAGAAATTGTTAAAAGCCGCTTTCGTGGGGGCTGGTGTTTTTGTACCCTTTTCCGGTGGGCCTGATATAAAGATACCTCATAATCTTCAAGATTGCAATAGTAAACTTGAAGAAATTTAACTTTCGGCAAATCTGACAAATTTTAGGTTTTGAATATGGATATTGTGCTGGAAAGAATATTAAGCCTTATCCCTAAAGGCAAGAACGGGAAATACGCTCACGGGGCAAAGGTAAAGTTTGCCAAAAGCATAGGATATAATGATGGCTCTATTGTTTCTATGTGGGAGAACGGGGCAAGCGTTTCCTATACAAAGAAACTCCATCAGATTGCCGACATTTACAATGTATCCGTGGAGTGGCTAAAGGGCGAAACGGATGATCCGGGCATAAAAAAAGCGCCCACCGACAAGATCGATGAGCGCATTTTGGATGCCGGTCTGATTAAACGGCTTGTCCTGTTAACCCCGGACGAGTTGCGTCGGGTTGACGATTTTGTTCAAGGGATTTTAGCATCTCGAAAAGCGTAAGTTTCTCATCATAGGTTAGCTGCGCTATGTAAGCGGCGGCTTGCGGTTCTGTCATTTTGCTATCCTCCAGTAAAGTGTTTTCACTTATACGCGCCGGATTGCGGTTTGTTGCCCGGGTATATGCAACAAAAATAGAAAAATAGAAATTTTGTTCTAACCCTCCCCATCCCCGCACCGGATAGGGAGGGTTTGCCTACGCATCGCCTAACGGTTTATCGTCTGCAATGTGAGCATATCAAGATTTTATCGGGCAGTGCAATCCCATAAAGGGGTTTTAATCATTTTTTGCACGGCAAATTCAGGGCACTTATTGCCCACATAGGGGGACTATGCATGAATCCGACACTACGCGACATTTGCAAGGACGCAAAAATCAGGAAGGGAATCACCACGCAAAAGCTATCTGACGAAACCGGAATCTCCATTTCCACCATCAACAATTTCTTCGCCACAGCGTCCAAATCGCCCAGCGTGTACAACGCCGGTGACATTTGTGCTGTACTGGGGGTATCGCTGGATAGATATTTCGGGATCGAAGAAGATGTTCCGGCAGAAAAGCGGCTTGAAGAAATGCAGCAAAACAGAGAAGCGGAGTTAAAGGCGGCACATCTGGAGGGCAATGTGGAAAGCATGGCCCAGACCATCGACCTGCAGCACAAGAGAATCAAATCACAGCAGCGGGTTATATATGTTACCATATCCGCCCTTGTAATTGTTATGCTTCTACTGGCGGTGTATGTGTTTCTCGACTTCAAAACGGCAAATATGGGCCTGATTCGTGGTGGGGTTGCAAGCGTGTTTGCATGGGTGCTTATTGCGGTGCTGATAGCCAGCAGCGCCATTACACTTGCTGTTTTCGTTTCTATGGTTCGCAAATCGAAGGGGTGATACAATGGAAAATTGCATGAAATGCGGGGCAGAGCTTGCCGAAAATGCTATTTACTGCCATTTGTGCGGAAAAAAGCAGGTGGCAGAAAAGCGCAAAGCATTAAAAAGGGCAAACAACACAGGCACAGTATACAAACTGTCAGGCCGCAGAAAAGCCCCGTGGGTGGCCGCAAAGAACAAGGTGGTTATTGGGTACTATGAGCGCAAAACGGGCGCTCTGGACGCTTTGGAGCGGCTAAACGGCAAGAGTTTAACGGATAAATACAACATGACCTTTGCCGAAGTCTTTGATGCGTGGAAAGAGGAGCATTACAAGGAGATCGGCAAGCAGGGGATTGATTCCTATAACACGGCTTACAAGGTATTTGCTCCATTGCATAGCAGAAAGTTCCGTGACCTTCGCACCGCAGACTTTCAGGCCGCACTTGACCCGCACATGAGCAAGAGCCATTCCACCGTGAATAAGTACAAGCAGCTCATAACGCAGATGTCGAACTGGGCCATCCGGGAAGAAATATGCACGACAAATTTTGCTAAGTTTGTGCGCTTGCCGGAAAATGTCAAAAAAGAAAAGGACATCTTCACGGAGGAAGATATCCAAAAATTGGAATCCGACAACAGCGATGCGGCGAAAATTGTCTTGATGCTACTGGCAACGGGTATGCGGATCGGGGAATTGTTTTCCCTACCTCTGGCAGACTATCACGGAGACTATGTTGTAGGCGGCGAAAAGACCGAAGCAGGCAGAAACCGAATTATCCCCATTCGTCCGGAGGGGAAACGGTATTTTGCTTACTTTTCTGCTCGTGCCAACGGCGATTTGCTTTTGTCCGGGTACGATGGGCAAAAAGTCCCAGCAAACTTCCGCAGGCGTGATTTTTACCCGCTCCTTGACAGGCTGGGCATTGTGCGAAAGACCCCGCACGCCACACGACACACATATGCGTCCCGGGCGGTAAAAGAGGGATTGCCCCCGGAAATGCTCCAAAAAATACTCGGACACGCCGATTATTCCACCACCGCAAACATATATACGCACATCGACGCGCAGACACTTGTGGATGCTGTTACTAACACGTTACTAACAAATATAAAGTAAATAAAAAAGAAAAGCCTTGAAACCGTTGAGTTTCAAGGCTTTTTTGGTGCCCCGTTGGGGATTCGAACCCCAGGCACCCTGCGTCCATGGCGTAAGCCGCTTTGCAAAATACAGTATATTGTGATATTAATTCGATATTATACAATTTTTGCTACGGTTTATGCCGTAAAATGTTGCAATATACCGTTTTGTATCGTTTGGGTTACTAACAAATTGCTATCACTTTACCAGTAGGCTCGTCCACAAAATCAACCGCGATACATTGCCTGATAGGTTTTAACCTCTCTCGCTTCTTCGATCTGCCGCTCGTGCAGGTAATCATAAACAGCCTGCATGGATTCGGGCGGCTCTCCTTTTGTTTTTCGGTACTGCTCGATCTGCCGCATTACTTCCCCGTGTAGCAAATCCATGTGGCGCATTTCCTCCGTGGAAAGGTCATAAAACAGCTTTGCAAGGGTGGGGTCGGCGTCTTTGTACTTCAGCGCGCACTTTGCGTACTTCTTTGCATCGCCGATTTCCTCCTCGACCATTTCAGAGAGCTTTTCGATCAGTTTCATGGCGTACCTCAAATGCGCTGTACACGCATGGCGACATTGTTGACGGTGGATGCTGCGCCGGTCAGAACCAGAGACAGAGCAGAGCCAGAAGCGCAGCAAGCCTGCCGCACAAGCGCGGGGAACGCCAGCACTGCAGAATCGCCAGCCGCAGAAGCGGTGGCGGATGCAGTCGCGCCGGGGACAACCACGCCGTCCTTGATGAGCGTGGCGGTGACAGTTCCGGCAGCGGAGGGCGCAGCGGTGACGGAAACATCCACATCATAATAGCCCTTGCCAACGATGTTTACAGCATTCCCGTTCAGGGAAATATCGCAGCCGTAGCGGCGGATCAGACTTCCCAGAGGGATAACGCCATTTACGGTAACTTCCGTAGGGGTCTGCATGGCAGTGTAAATAGCGGATTTGCAAGACATTATAAAATCTCCTTTCAAAATAAAGAGGGCGGGACACCAGCCCCGCCCATAACCCGGCCAAGAGGGGCCTTTCGCTTTTGTCAGATGTTTGCGCCGCAGCAGCTATTGCAGCCGCAGAAGGGGGAATTACCGGCATTGTAGGTGTAGCCGTTGGGATAGCGGACTACGCCATACATCCGGTTATCCATCTCAAGGCTGGCAATGCGGGCAGACTGCTCCGCAATGCGCTGCTCAAGCTGGGACTTCTCCAGAGCCGCAAACTTCGCGTCGATGTTGGCGTTTACGCCGTCAATGGCTCGCTTGGTGTCGCAGCAGCACTGCGCCATCTGGCTCTGGATGCTGTTGCCGGTCTGCATGATGGTCATGTTGGTGCCATTCTGCGCCAAAGCCATCTCCTTGCCCAACTGACCGATGTTGCCCTGCATCTCGTAACCAAGATTGCAGATGCCGTTGCCGATGTTGGTCAGACGGTCGTTGACCTGGCCGAACTGCTGGCCGAATAAGATCTCCTGCTGGCTTGCAGCGGTGGCATACTCCCCGAACTCGCCCTGACGATTCCAGCCATTTCCGCCGAAGCCGAACATGAACAGGAACAGAACTACGATAAGGAACCATCCGGACCCCCAGCCGTTCTCATCATTCGCTCCCCGTGTCACAGCGGCAATATCGCTAAGGGACATACCGTTATCCATGTTGTAAACTCCTTTCAAAAATTTATAAATAAACCGTGTCGACCCGGCTTATTTCAAAAATTGCATGAAGTCCTTTGCTTGTTTCTGCAAATCGGCAAACTGCTCCTTGCTCATTTGCCCGGAGGCCAGCAACCGTTTAATTTCTTGCTGTGCTTTCTGCGGGGTCATGTTGGCAGCAAACCTCCGAAACTCGGACAACATCGCAAGCGGGTTATTCGGCTTTCGGCTTCCGCTTCCCATCAGCATTTGCATCATTGGATTTGCCATTGATTGTGTCCTCCAATCTCTTTACCCGTTCTTCCAGACTACTTACGTCCACAGGCGGTGCGGCCTGATACGGAGAAACCGTATAAGGTGTTACCGTTGCATATCCTGCGCCGTCCGTCTGCTTCATCCATACAATAGGGTCGTTCTCATCCATCAGCAGAATAGAGCTGTTAGGGGCCATCCTGAACGCCTCTGCGCCGTTTCTGCCGTTTACCCTTGTAATTTGACACCCGAACGCTTGCGGCGCTCCTGCGGCGCTCTGCGGGGCATAATTCCCGTATTGGCCGTTATACCCCATCGGCTGATACGGATTCTGATAGTAAGGATTAAATGCCATCAACATACCGTCCTTTCTTTACGAAACAGTTCAGCAAAATATACATATATCCGCAATTCTTCCGGATCGGTGAATAGTTTCAGGATATTTTCCGCCATTTGCTCCGTGTAACCGCAGGCAATAAGCCGGTCATACATTTTGCCACCTTCTTCCTGCCTTTATGATACAAAAAAACAGGCACCAGAAAGTGCCTGAAAAGTGTCAAAAAAAGAAAGCCACCCCGCCAATTAAGGCAGGGTGGCAAATAGCTCCTGTGAAATTTTGTGGTATGCTCTGCATCTGTACCGTTTTACGGTTTCCACGGACATATTCTGATCCATAGCCACCTGAACGCAGCTTTTTCGGCGCACGTCGCAATCTATGACTATCATCTCCTCGGTATTTGGCAGTAAAAACGATTCCACGAGGGCGATAGCTCGTTTCGGTGGCAGATTTGACAAGAGATTTCTTACGGCCTTGTGGTTGCTGTTCATATGCAAAACAATAGCCGTGGAGGTGCGGATGCTTATGCACGGGCGCAAGGTCGGCGCAGTCTTATCCTTTGCGCCCTCCATTCAAACCGGTTTTACTCCTTGAGCAGTGCGCCCCACGTCTTAACGCCGCAGATGCCGTCCGCCGTCAGGCCGTTAGCCACCTGGCAAGCCTTGATTGCCGCGACGGTCGCCGCGCCGCAGATGCCGTCCGCGCCGTAGCTGCCGCAATTGTAGCCCTGCGCGATGAGCGCGCCCTGCATGCTGCGCACCGCGTTGCCGCGGTCGCCGCTACCGATCATAATCGTCTCTACCATGATAGTCTCCTCCTTGGTCGTGTTGTTGGTGGTTGTGTTGTTGGTGGCCGTTTCCGTCTTGCCAGAAATCATCTCGGCAAGTGGGAAATACTTGCCCGGGCAGTCCGTGGTAGATCCGGCGACGTCCTTGTGCCCGATCACCTTGGTGATGCCCCAGCGCCGCTTGATATCGGCCACCAGCGCCTGTCCAGCGGCCAGCTGCGCGGCGGGCATGGTCGGCTCCACCTCATAATTCCCCTCGAAGCAAACACCGATGCTGTGGCTGTTAGCCCCGTAAGCGTGCGCGCCTACGGTATCTTCGGGCCGTCCGCGATAGATCGTGCCGTCCTTGCGCACCAGATAATGGTAGCCGATACCCGCCCAGCCGTTGCCGACGTGCCAGCGGTGGACGTCCTCCGCCGTACACGATGCGGCCGCCGCGTGGTGCAGAATCAGCAGATCCGTCGCGCTGCGCTTGCTGAGCGGCATTGCCCACTTGTAGGTTTTCTCGATGATGTTCATCTTATTCCTCCTCGTTGCCCGCCGGAATCTTGTCCTCCACCGACACCTTCAGGCGCTTAATCAGCGACTGCAAAAATCCCGGCACCGGCGCGCCCAGCGCGGCCACATTCTCCAGAATCGAGATCAGCTCATTGATCACCAGCCAGATCACCACGATAGACGCGATCAGAAAATCCAGCTTCCAATTCAGCCCCATCTGATCCGCACCATACCGCACCAGCCAGTCCAGCACGCAGGCAACCGCGACGATCACCAGATAGCCGACCTTCTTCAGGATGCCGCCGATGCCGACGCGGCTGCTCAACTCACCGGCCTGCCACGCCTTGGCCATGCCCGTGATGTAGTCCAGCACCATCACCGCGACGAGGATGATCGCCGGGATGACGAGCTGCGTGCCGTAGGATGCCAGCGCCCCCAGCGCTGCCGCAAGCACGGCCTTGATTGCGTTTTCTTTCATGATTTACTCCTCTCTGCGCATTGCGCGTGTAAATTAAGCCCGTCAGGGCGTTTGGATGTTTTGGGTCGGTTTAATAGATCGTCCAGCCCTTGGCGATAATCGCGTTTTTCTGTGCGGTTGACATGTTCGCGATGTTCTTGCTACCGAGATACAACTTACCGTTTGTTACTGTGCCGAGCTTGTTCGCGAGATTTTCAAATGTTTTCGCCGACAAATACAAGCGGTTAAGGTACATCGGGGACATATTGTAACCTTCGTCAAAATCGACGGTTGCCCGTCTGCCGGCTGGCGCCGCGTCGATGTGGGATGTGTCGTATATCCAATCTTCGTGACTGATTATGTTTGCACCGGTGTGGTTAAGATACAAACCGCGATAAAATGGGAAGTCGTCCGTTGCAAGGAAATAAAATCTCTTTGATGCTGTGATTTTATACGGCAGTATAAGGGTTTGTGGGGCGTAGATCACCCCGACCAACTGTTCACTTGTGCCGACCTTATGGTTATACAAGCCACCGGCGCAATCGTCATTTCTTTTAACGGTACATTTCTGATCATTGCGCAAATTCACATAACTAAAATAGATGGGTAGATCAGTAATCTCGCAGTATTTTACCCCGTCTGGTATGATTACACTTTGATGTTGATACGCTTCGGTTGCGATGGATGCATCACCGCCTTTTTTTATCGTGATAGTCCCCAACGCATCTTGCATCTCTCCAATCGGCGCATGGGTATACGGGCTGCGGTACACGTTTATATTTTTAATGGCGTCTCTCAAGCTATCAAACGCCAAATCAAGCGGATTACTCACAGCGACTTCACCTCATCTGTAATACTCTGGATAGCTGATTCGATATCTCTCGTATCGACATATTCGATCGGGACTTTCTTCACGTCCACCTTCACAACACTCACTTGTTCAATCGTTTGCTGATTGGTTAAAACGCAAATGCCGTTATAGCTTTCAAACGTTGGACTGTCACCGCCAGCCGAGAAACTAACTTTGCACCCGATCGCTACAAGCCCAGCGTTGCACGAGAAGATTGCACATCCAGCAATTGAAGGATTAATGTAGTCCGTTACATTCTCCATCGTTAAATCATGGATCACGGAGGGAATCTTAACAACAAAATGGCATTCCGAGCCGTCTGAAAGGGTCACGTCGTGCTCGCTCGGAATCAAACATATCCCGTTTTCATCAAATTCGTCCGACGTAACTGTACATAGGACGGTTTCCGTTTTTCCAAACATATTGGAGATTGCCGCAACCACATCGTTGTAGCCGCTCTGCACAATCGCGCTAACGTCCCCGAGATCGTTAATCCGCGCCATGAGCTGATCGTACACGTCGGGTGTGGGATCGGCAGGCGCGCCAGCCGCAGACCGCACGGACGGCAGCGCGCGCAGGATTGCCACGCGCGACGTGCGGATGTCGCCCGCAAACAGGCCGATCTGCACCACACCCGGCACGGTGCAAACGGGCAGCTTGACCATGTCGCCCGCAAACACCTTATCCGTGAACGTGCCGTCCATGTAGATCGTGCGCATGGTCTTGGTGTCGTAGGCGCTCCACTCCTCGTCAAGTGCCCAATGCACCGTGTAGTCGCTGTTGTCGCATACGATGGATTGCGTATCAGACACCGCGACCTTGTGCGCCACCGTGATGTTGATATCAGGCATATTGTTCCCTCCTTACGCTGTGCGTTTCCACGTGTACACAGCCAAATACGGCGGCATGTTGTTGTGTGCCTTGCCCCCGCAGTTGCTGCTTTGCTGCCCCGTGTACTGGTTCGGCTGTCCGTTGCGGTCATATAGCCGAATCGTGTCCGTACCTATGACCGTGCTCTGGCCAGTGTACTGATAGCTGTGCGTATGATCCGGGATCTCTTCCACAGTAAGCGTTACCTCGGATTCACCGCCAATCGTACCGGGGCGATAGATTGTGCCAGCCGCCAGCAGAAACACGTTATTAATGGCTTCCCATGTTCCACCGAACAAATCAGCCGGATCGGTCGATTTTGTGGACTGGTAAATGCTCCCTACCGGGTGCGTCCAGTCGAGCAGCGTCTTTCCGTTCACGGTGATCTGCTGGAAACTTACAGGCATACCGAACTCAAACAAATTCGGCTGTGTGGCGGCTTTTCCTGCCGCACCCCCCGTACCGTCTTTGTAAAAATCCAACAGCGAAAACGTAGATTCCACTCGCACGTCAGATGTAATGGACGTAAAGTAATCCTGCAAGACTACGCGGATAACATACGCGTCATCTGCGGAGATCTCCGGCGCGTCCGTCAGTCGTAGCGTATCGTTATAGCTGATTTCAGCGGTTCCGGTGGAAATCTGCGCAAATTCTGTTTCTGTCTCTTTGCGATACGACAGGGTAATGGTGCGGTCATTCTTTCCGTCGAGCGACGCAATCGTATAGGCCATTGTCAGGGCTACGCGTGTACCGTCATCGTTGTCCGCGCCCGTTGTATCAATACGCTTTGCAGACAGTTCGCTGATTTTCGGCGGACTATACGGTAGTACCGTGATGGTTTTCGCGCTACTTGTAGACCTCCCTCGGGTGTCTGTCACCTTGACTTGTACGGGGACGTCACCGGATGCCGTAATCATGTTCGATGTAATGGAGGTACCGGTATAGAGGATTCCAGCAACTCTTACCTCGCAGGACGCGATAGAGCTGCCATAGATCCCGCTTGCAGTCACATCTACCTTCGCGCTTGACTTGCTTTGTACATACGCGCCAAACTTATCGGCCAGCCCAGCAACCGTTTCTGCGATTGTTACTGCGGAAATTGTGGGGATCATATCGTCAGATACGGTAATCTTTACGGAGGTGGAGATCGTACCGATCTCGGTATTGCCGTTATACGTCGTGCAATGGATTGCGCCGATGCCTACTGCTGCGCGCGGAATCTGTTCGGCCAATGATTTTGGGGGTGTCCAGCTGACAGACTTGGACGATGTTTTCGTCGCAATTACCCCGGACGCTTCGCCAAAGTAATACCGGATCGTGTGTGTAAACGAGGGGCTTGCGGGAGCGAGCGTAATCGTACCAGATTCTCCCATGGTAAGATTCCCGACCACGGCGGTTGTGGCGCGTGGGATCGTGTCGAGCGTCACAGTCTGCGAGATATCTGTGGAGGTTAGGCTTGTACCGCTGATATAGCCTGTTGCAGAAATGGTGACGTTGCGGCTCCCGTCCGCGTTGTGATACACACGCACAGTCACGCTCATCGCAAGCGTCTCCGACTGATATGATACCTCAATATAACGGCTTCCCGCCGTCCACTGACCGTCGATCGTGATACCACCAGACCATGTACCGCTCGTGGTATAACCGCTATTGGATCGGCTGTAATACAGCGTCGCCGTCACGTCGGAATAATTGCCGTCGATGCTCTGCACCGCCGACCACTTGATTGTCGGAAAGATATGCTGGTTGCCGGTCGTGCCGGTAAATGCACCGGATAGAGCCATCAACTCACCACCTTCTTAAAGCTCAGGTTCCCGTTTGCGCGCGGAACAAATGCAAAATTGCCGATCCGTACAGACACGAGGAACTGCGCGTCAGTTACATACAGTCTGCGGTTACTGAAATACGCCACTTCTGACCCAGATTGCAGAAAAGCAATCCGATCATTGTCTACGCGGAGGGTCAACTCGTTGCCATTCTCGCCGATCATCAGCCCGTCCGCTGTAAACCGGAACCACTTATCGTAATCCGACATACGGCTGTTTACACTGTCGCTTAGGTCATCAACCTGATTGCTTACGCGGGAGAGGTCGATCTGAATCTGATCCGCCATGACGCTGAGACGGGAGTTCAGCTGCGCTTCCGCGTCCTCCTTGCTGATTTTCGCGTCGAGTTGGCCATTGATAAGCGTCAAGGACTGTGCCAGACCAGCTACGCTGTCCTGCGAGACAGAGCCTACCGCGAGTGCGGAACCGTTCAGATAGCCATCCATTGTGATTGCGACTTTGCTGATCGTCTTTCCGCCGTCCTCGGAGTAGCCTAGACCACCCATCGACATAATCCACATCTTGGTCGTGTCCGTCACCGTGGGCGTGTCCTTGAGTGTCCAGCCCGTGGGAAAACCGTCCTCGTCATAGGTGATGGCAAAATAGCCGCCCTTCATGCCGATGATCTTCTCCGTCGCGTTCTGGAAGGAATCCATGACCGCGTTATACATACGCTGGAGTTTCTGCGCGGTGGGGCTTTTTACGGCGTAATCCGCATCTTCCACGCCGTAGCACGTCGTATTACAGCTCATGCCGCCGCTGACGTGCAACTCCTGTTCCATCACAAAGACCAACAGGCCGGACACGCCGTCACGATTAACAACGGTCAGGATATCCCCAGCTTCGACGGACGGGTCTCCGCGCCACTTGCATTTGCAAGGTGTCATCGGCTTATTCTTGATAAGATCGAGCACGGCTGTGGCAACCTCTTCGGTCATATACGGGTTAATTGCTGTGATGCCGATGCCAGAGCCTACCGAGATTGGATTTTCTTCTGTGCCGGTCAGCAGGCTATTGATTGTAAACGGCTCGTCGGCGGTACGCTCCAGCCCGTCAAGGTGCTGCACGTCCCACCCGAGCGTCAGGCCGCTGTCTGCATACCAGCAAAACACCAGATTCCCGGTTGCGTCAAACTTCGCATTGCATCCGATCAACCCGGCCAGCCAGCCCAGCTGCTCACGCAGACTGCCGCTATACGCCGTCTCAATCTGGATGTCAGGGAGCGTCACATTGGGTGCCGGCACCTTTGCTTGTGTGCATACGTCTGCGAGGATCTGCGCAGGCGTGGCCGGAAGGGTGATTGCCGGGATATAATCCGCCGTCAGAGACGCCATGCGGTCATAGCCGGTAACAGTTACCCACAGCTTCCCGCTATCCTCCACGCCGTCCGTGGGGACGTAGTATTTGCCCTTCGGTACATACTGCGCTTCACCTCCCACCATGACGCCGACAGATGGCATAAAATACGCGCCGTTCAGCGGAAGATTGTCCTGCTTGTAGAATGTAACCTTGCAACTGGACGAAAACGCCGCACCGATAGTCACGCCGTCCGAGGAGCCGAACTGCTCCGTTACAACGATCTCCTGTATCTCCGATGCTGGTAGGTCTGTCGTACCGTTGAAATTTACCTTGCTGGTGATTTCACGCCCCGGTGCAGAACACGCGGCGTTAAATGCGTCTGTTACAGTATGCATGGCTCACCTCTCGATGAAGTTCATGGACATTTCGCCCCATAACCACGTTCCATCCGCTTCCGGGCGCAAAATGGGCGCAGAACGATCACCCACATAGCAGGTCATCGTTCTATTAGTCCCCGTAAGTGCATCTGGGTATGTAAGTTTGAAAAACGGATCGCTGACGGCTGACAAAAGCGCTGCCATTTTTGCGGCACTCATTGGTAGCCAGGAACACTCAATCTTTCGCTTTACCGCCACGCGGTCCCGGAACAGGTCGCCGTTTTGGTTCCTCCCGCTGCCGTCGCCGTCCAAGTCAGAAATGCTCCATTTTATCTCGGCGGGAGCAGGTAGAACAACGACCGTCCCGGCATTCTTGGTAACTTTCAATACGTCCATTACTGCTCCTTACACCACCAGCGGGCTTGCGCCGGTGGCACGCACCACGGCGTTGTTTTCCTTCACAACAGTGTCAAATATTTTCTTCCCGTTAACGCTGTCCAGCACAATGGTCACATGGGTGCTTCCGGATGCTTGTCCGACTTCCTCGCGAACGATTTGCCGGATCAAATCAGCCGGTGCCTCAATGTTCGTTCCGCGCTTTTGGTCGCCCAAAACCGCCAAAAACTCGCGGTTGGCTGGGATTACGGCGCCCTTGGCCAGACGGGGGATGTGTACATTTCCCCAATTGACCTGTCCAATGTTCACGCCGGGGATCTTGTTCAAGATACCCGTCATGCCATTCACCATATCGCTTACGCCGCCCAGCACCCAGTTTATGCCCCGCTCAACACCCGAGATCAAGCCGTTCATAATGGTTTTCCCGAGGTTCAGCCACCAGGCCGCAGTGAATACGGGGGCGATATAAGAGTTCCAGAATTCTTTGATTTTTTGCCAAACGTACTTGATTTTGCCCAGGATGAAATTCCAATTGGGCGCGATTGCCGCCGCCAAACTAACGCCACCAGCAACCATTAGCCCAATTCCCAACGGGATATTTGCGCCGGTAAATAGCAGTACTGCTCCAAGTGCAAGCAACGCGCCACCGACAATCGCTGTTATCGTTCCAACAGGACCTTGCATTTTCTTACTTATAACATCCCAATTTGGAACAATCGCCGTCGCAAGCCCAACCGCTCCAGCAGCCATAAGCCCAAGCCCAAGAGGGACATTTGCAAAAGTAAACAGCAATGCGCCGCCAAGCACAAGCAACGCGCCGCTCAAAATTGCAGTTACTGCGCCAATAGGCCCTTTCATTGCGTTTTGGATTGCTTCCCAATTAACGGTTGCAGATGTCGCCAAAGATGCAGCGCCAACCAAAAGTAATCCTACTCCGAGCGGAATATTTGCGCCTGAAAGAGCAAGTATGGCGCCAAGTACAAGGAAGGCGGCTCCAACAATACCGGCAATTACATCTATGTTGTCACTTATAAACCCTGTTATGGTATCCCAGTTGACGGCAACAACGGCGGCCAAAGATGCAGCGCCAGCTATAATCATGCCAATTCCAAGCGGGATGTTTGCGCTTGTCATAACAAGGATTATGCCAAGAGCAAGCAAAGCTCCGGCTACAATAGCCACTATAACCGCAAGTGATCCTTGCAAAGTTTCTGCAATAAGACCCCAATTTTCGGAGGCGGCACCATATACCGCCAACGCACCAGCAACCATCAGAGCAATTCCGATCGGTATATTTGCGCCAGAAAAAGTCAACACTGCGCCCAATGCAAGAAGGGCAATTCCGGTAAACAAGGTTGCAACGGCAGTCAATCCGCTGCTGACTGTGCTTGTGAAATCCGGTGCGATTCCACCGCTTGCACTTGCCCCTCCCGAGCTATCGGAATCTCCGTTCATTGTGTTCAGCTCATCGAAAGGTGCCAGATATTTACTGGCTTTCTTCGCGGCAGAACCAACACCATCAATCGCTTTTTGCTGGTCATAAAGGCTTTCAGCCGATTTCTGAGAAGATGCAAGAGTGTTTCCAAACAGTGCAGATAGCAGCCGGGCAGCTGTATTTACCACCGTTGTAAGCACATTTGCGAGTAGCGTAAACGCCGGGATAACGATGTTTACAATCGGCTGGGCCAGTGTACGAAGCGCACCTTTAAGCTTGGCAACCGCCGCCATTGCATCGGTGTTTGTCTGGATCGCCGACCACATATACTCCCTGATTTTGCGCAGTGCTGCTGTAATCAGCGTAAAAACAAACACACGCCTTGCAAGCCCCTTGATTCGGTTTCCAAGCTTTGTGAATCGCTTCCCGGCTTCCTCTGCAGCGGGGGACAACTCTCTTGTGCCATTTTTTGCTCCAGTAAGCTGCCCACTGAGTTCTCCCGCTTTTTTCTTTGCATTGTCAAGCGACACAGCGGTTTTGTTGATTTTTGCATTGATCGTTTCCACCTTTAACGCCGCCGAATCAAACTCTTTCTGCATGGCGTTCACTTGTGCTTGCTGGTTTGTAATCGAGTCGGATGTAAAAAATTCCGCTCCGCTTTTCATATGTTCAAGAGTTGCTTTTGCCGCATCGAGATTTGCGCCGAGCTGTGCCGACTGCTCTACCAGCGGGAGCTTTTCTCTTTCCAGATCATTTAGTTTTTCAGATAAACCAGAGATTTTCCTTGTAAGTGTATTGAGCTCTTTTTTCGCCTGCTTGGAATCAATTTCCGTATTGATGATAATAGATCCATCTGCCATTAAATCACCACCATTTTTTCTTTTACTTGCAAAGGTGCTGTGCGTATGATATAATACGCTAAAATTTTGTTGTTGGGAGGGGCATTACATTTGTCAAAAAAGGAGAAATTGATAAAACGCGCAAAGCTACTTGGAGTGCGAGAGGCACGGGATACGCTCATTTTTACTACAGTAAACTATACGCTATACAGTTTTTGGGTTGAGTACGAAGACGGTTCATCCGATGTAATTGAGTGCGCCCCCATCTCGCCAGGCGAAAGTAAGCGAAAACAACGCGAACAGAAGTTGTTGTTCGATAAACTGATGGATATTGCAAACCAGTCCAAGGATAGTACTTCCGCCGCACCGGAAACGGATACCGCGATGCTGGATACCTTGCAAAAAATCCACGATCTTCACGAATCCGGAGCCTTACCAGATGATGTCTTTGATAAAAAGCGTTCTGAGATTTTGAGGAAACTGTCTGACCCGGAAAACCAGGCGAGCTTCGCTCAAAATGTTACCGTGGTACGAATGGGTGCGAGGAAGTGTGGAGAGTCAAAAACAATATTGATTGTTGATGGGGAACGAAAAGCGTTTGATTTGGATAATATTGTCCAGTTCCACCTGTTGCCAGGAGAACATACCGTTAGGTTTGAGCGAGGAGTTGTTAGGAGCAATGAACTCACATTCCTTGTTACCAAAGGCAGTCAGTACAAAATTAGTTTCACAGCAAAAATGTTCAGCATTGATGCTGACCTGAAAAAGTAAAAATGCGTCCATCCGCCCTCGCAAGAGGGCGGATTTTTATATCCATTGATTGATAACTTTTTCGTCGCTATCCGTGTATTGCCGTTTGAAATCCACAAGATGCTTATTTTGCTTGTAAAATTCCTGGTCTGATTTATCCAGCTTTTGATTTTTGGATTTCTTTTTGCGGATGCTTACCACTTGGGCAAAGGTGCAATCACCTATTTCTTGGTATGCGGCTATAAATGTCCACCAGTGCAGATATTCAAGGGAGCGGATTTCCGTGCCAAGCACGCGATTTATGGGGCTTGCAATCATTGGGAAATCCTGCTGCCAATCCATGAGCTTAGGGCGCTTTTCATCCCGGCATTCTTCCTCGCCGCAATTTATAAAGGATATGCATTGCCGCACCGCGTTCTCGTATTCCGTGTATGGGATATCCTCGTAATCCGGGTAAAACATTTCCATCACTGCCTCTGCTTTATCGGCGCTGTCCAGCTCCGGATCAGAAAGCATTTCCAAAATGTCCAAAATGTCCCGGTAATCAGACCGAATGGCGTATTCCTTCCCGCCCAGATCCACGGATTTTGGCAGGCTGTATCTCATTTGTGGTACTTCTTGGTGTACTTGCTAATGCGCGGGTTGGTAAGCTTCTGTTCCCGGGCATACGCAGTATCCATTTCGTCCACCAGCGCAAAAAGCAAATTTGCCCAAATAGGGAATCCGTTGGCCAGCGCGTAAAGATTCAGCTCACCAAAAAGCGGGGTGCAAATATCAAATCCGAATACTTCTCCGTTGATGATCTCCCGCATTTCCCGGTCCATCTTTTGGCCGATGTCAAAAATTTCCTTTTTATCGGCGTTTTTTTGCACTTCATCCTTATAACCCTCGTTCATTTTGTCGAGTTTTTCAAACGCGGAAAAAAGCCGGCGAGACAGGCCCATATCCAGCGGGTTAAACGCAAATTCACATTCTTTCCCGTCGGTAGTCACAAAAGTTTTAGTGACTACGCCGGTATCAATTTTGATAATATTTTCGCTCATGGTGTCCTCCGATTTATTTGTATATTGCGTGATAATGGGGCGGGAAACCCCGCCCCTATTTTTTACGTTGCGGCAGTAAACTCGATCTTGCCGGTAGTGCTCTTCCCCACGGTTCCCAAAGTGCGGGTCCCGCCGTAGGTAATCTCACTGGCGATGTTTAGTGTACCGCCGCCCTCGCCGCCGATGGAGGTCACGGCAATGGCGCAGGAATCATATCGCTCGGCAAACTTTGCATCGCCGCTGGTGGCGTAAAAGTGACCGATCATCATGTCCTGGTTGGCCAGTGCCTGCGCATCGTGGTCTTTTACGGCCAAATTCCACATTTTCACTGCCGCCGCATCACCAGCATCCAAGGGGATGGGGTCAAAGGTCTGTGTAATAACGGGCTTTTTCATGGTTGTGAATGTGTTCCCCAGCACATCCTGCTTGCTTTCCTGGCCCCAGTCCATTTCCTCGCTGGCGTCCTCCACCCGCTTGCCGATAGCACTCCATACAGGGGACTCGGAGGAACCCGTATTCAGGTATGCGATCAAAAGTTCGCGGTCAATGGTCTGACCTTCCGGTGTTGTAAAAGTCAAATCTGGCATTATGTATTCACCTCGTAATTCATTTTCATTAAGATTTGATGATCTTCGTCGCCGTTTTCATACACAGCGAACAAAGAAGATCGCGTAGTAGGCTCCAGGCTTACAACGCGTTTTCCGGTACCAATGTCGGGGCGCTTGCCGGTCGCCCAATCTCCGATAGCGTTTAACGTTTCATCCGCTGACAGCCGTTTGTCCATGCTATTGCCAGGCTTAACCCGGTAAATGATTTTGAATTGGTATTCCGCTTGGTAGCCACCCAAAACATATCGTTTAACGATATAGGCCGCCTGAATGGTAGAAATGGCCATTGCAGAGGTGTCGGCGGGCAGGAACTCAAATCGTATCAAATCCACCGGCAAATCCGGATATGTGTTCAGCCAAACCAGCAGCTTGCGAGATACCTTGTCTTCTTCCGCTGCCGATACGGCCTTTTTAATCTTTTCCAAATTTCTTCACCGCCTTATCTGCCACCCGAACCCACTTCTCCATGTTCTGCGCTTTGGAAGCGTCAAACCAATGTGCCTGTGCCTGCGGATGCATTGTTGTGTTAAATACAAGATTTCGGTCTGTGACCACCTTGTGCCCGCCTTTGGGCGCGTATGTGCTGCCGGTCACCTGGTCTACCATCACTTTCCCGTAGTACAGGAACCGGGCGTATGGGCCGGGGTAAATAACCTTGTTGCCAACCACCCGCGTCCGCTGCGTCAGAGATCCTGTAAGCGCAGGCACAAATGGGGTGGTGTCTTTCATCACCTGTTTCGCTAAAACGCTTTCAGCGCGGCCACAGGCCCTTGCAAGCTGCTGCTTTACCTCGTCCATGCCGGACACATCAACAGAGAACTTGAGCGACATCTTATGCCCCTCCGACTTCCCAATGCTGCATATCCACGCTGCCAAAATCTTTCTCGTCCACTTTGGTCACGTTGTAGCAGCCGTCCTGTTCCATAGCCACGTCCTCTTTGTCGGTGACAAACTCTCCTTTTACAAAGAACGTCAGCCCGCCATTACCGTTCACAAACAGCGTCCACAGCCCGGACTTGTCGGCCGCCGCAAGAAACGCCTGCGGGGGCGCGTAAGTTTTGATCTTGCCTGTCGCGCCGTCCACTGCTTCCACAGAAAACGGGATGTACAGGTTTACTGCGTCCGCGCTCTCAAGTCCGCTTTCTCGGACGTTTACCGCCTTGCTGGCCTGTAGCATAACCCCGCGCAGGATGGTCACATACAGCTTTGTGATTTCCTTAAAAGTCGCCGGGTCAGTCTCCTGCACGGCGTTGTAGACCGTTATAGTGTGGGGCGCGTACAACCACAGCACCCCCCTCCCCGATACAGCAGGCCGGTATGCGCCAGATACTCGTTACAGGTCGCCGCCAGCAGTTTCTTCGCACCGTCCGTAGCGCTTAGTGCGGACGCGGCAGCTTCGCCTCCGCTGGCCAGTGTGCGAGAATACCCGCCTACCGTTTCACTTTTCACATCATCGACGGTAAGCGCCGCCGTCAGCTTGGTTGCGGCAAGTTGCTGCGCAGTCTCGATCAATTGATACTTGTCCACCAATGCGCAGCAACACATCTTTACAGCGTCCATATCAGCGTTATCTTTCGCCCGGTTTTGGGTGTAGTAATCGAGGAAGGAGCTGGCCCGGACAGCCAGACGCGGATAATCTTCCTCGCTCACAGAACCCATATAGATTCCGGCGTAGTATGTATAATCAGCGTATGTCATACGGGTCAGCTCCTTTCAGATCAGCCGCCGGTCTTGGGGGACAGAACGATGTTGTCCAGCACAGCGGCCTTGAGGGTGTTCTTCAGCACCACGCCTGCCACCAGCTCGACCTCGCCGGTCTTTACGGCACCGGGGGCGTTCATGTCAGGCATATAGCTGGAAATGACGCTGTTCCCGGTGGGGGAAATGCCGTGGAAGCCGTCCAGACCGATACTCACCGCGTAAATGCTGGTGGTGCCGTCGGCGGAAGCGGTAGCGGCAGAAGTGCCGATAACGTCCACAGAGGACGTGCCGTTGTAGTACTTGCCCATGTCCATCAGGGGGATGCCGGCAAAGGTCTCCACCACCTGGCCAAAGTCGTTCTTTGTACGCTCGTAGTAACCGGCACGGCGTGCGCAGGAACGGACCTTCATCAGCATATCACTGTTCATCATCAGCATGGTGGTGTCACCGTCGATGGTGTGCACCAGCTGATCCAGCTGGTCAATAAACGCGTTGGCGTTGCTATCCAGCAGAGCAGAGGTGGACAGGTTGATGCCGGAGGACAGCTCCGTAGAAGTGCCGGACAGCAGCTTCTTCAGACCGTCAAAAGTGCCGGTCACATAACCAGCACCGGTAGCGGCGGAGGTGCCGTTGATGACCAGGTTATGGAAGTAGTTGCTGGTCGCCTTGATCTTCTGCTGCGCCTGAAACGCCAGTTCGTCAACAGCACCGGAGGTGTTCTGCAGAACACGGTCAACGGAGAAGGAACCGCCCATGATGATGGCCTTTGCGGTCTTCTCAACGCGCTTAGCTTCGTTGGCGGTGTACTCGCTGTTGATCGCACGAACAGCAGCGGTAGAGGGGGTGTTCAGCTGAATGTAGCCGTAGGTCAGGGTGGAACCACCAGTGCCCGGAGAGATGGCGTTATCAAACACCAGTCTGTCCAGAAGCAGAGAACTGCGGCGAAATTCGTCGACGATCATCTGGTCGACCTTGTCGGCCATGCCGACCTTAGCTTCAGCAAGAGTAATAGCCATGTGTCATTGTCTCCTTTACTTGTCGTATTTTTCGTGGAGCGCACCCAGCAAAGACGTGGGCTTTGTTTCACGAGTGCCGCCCTCAAGCGAACCCTGCGTGTCAACACGAGCGCCAGCCTTTACAAATGCGCTGGGGTCCTCGGACTTTGCATTTTCCAGGTACTTGTCGAACCCGTCCAAAGCGCCGTCCTTCATTTCGAGCTTGCTGTCTCCGATACCCGCGCGGAAAGCCTTTTCCGCAGACTTGGAGGAAAACTTCACACCGCTGTCGGCAATCGCCTTGTCAATGGCGGTCTGATAATCCCGCTGTGCGAGCTGTGCTTTGTACGCTTCGGTTTCCTTGTCGTACTTGCCTTGCAGCTCATCCAGCTTTTCTTGGATTTTGGCAGCGTCACCGCTGGTCTTTTTCAGTTCCGCGATGTCCTTATCCCGGTCTGCGACCTGCTGCTCCAGCGCGTCCTTGTCCGCCTTTGCGTCTTCTGCGGCTTTCTTGTGCTTCTCGATGTCCTTGCCGTTCATGGCAAAAACCTTGTCCGCCTGCTCTTCCGTCAGGCCGATGTTCAACAGCTCTTCTTTCTTCATGTTCAACTCCTTACGGGATAGGCTTTTTAGGTCGTTGCCGTGACCGCCCCGCCTGCACTTTTAGGCTTGCAGATAGCCAATTTTTGTATAAAATCCGCAGTCGCGGCTTTTATCGCTTACAACGCGCCCACCTGCTCCCACGCCCTGTGGATTTTCGGACCTTGCCACGCAAACCAATCCACAAGTTCTTCGTTCTTGCACCACGCGCCATCAAAAACCAGCCCACTATCGGTAAGTCCGCTTTCACTAAGAAACGCGTGAACGATTTCATGGCGCAAAGTCTGCAATTGCGCGATTTCCGCTGTTTTCTGCGGCTCGTGCTCCCATCCCTTGTAGGTGGTCATATCGCAAACAACGATTTGTTTTTGCAGATGGTCACAATAGCCATCAATGCCCCTGCGCTCAAACGCCTCGTCGTCGGTATATTTCTTTATAATAATTTCGTAATCGGTGCCTAAGATGCCAACTTTCATGCTATCCTCCAATGTAAAAGAGCCAACCGGCTACAAAACATAGTCAGTTGGCTCTTCGTGCCACTTCCACGCGCTCAATTGCGCTGTGGGCGTTATTTACTTTTCAGCTCTTCTGCCTTAATGATCTGGGCTTTTACGCTGCCGTCTTTCATGCGTTTCAGCTGCACCCGAAGTCCAGCCGCAAGCGCATGTTCAATGGCGGATTTTAGCTTTTCATCGATCATATGATCACCTCATTCATCACCGTTGACAACATACCACTTGCACTTTTCGCAAACCTCGTTTGCCTTGCTCGCGTCAAACGGTTCTCTTAGCCATTTTGCATCCATTTCGTTTTCTCGGACTTCCTGCACCTCTACGCATTCCGACCAAATTGTCTCCCTGCCATAAAGAGGGCATTCGTGCTTTGCAATAGGACTTCTTGCCATCTTACTTTCCCTCCAAATAATTTCGGTATTTCTTGCGGAGCTTTTCCGGCACAGCTGTTACGATTTCTTTCTTTGTGTTAAGCATAACATATCCGTTGTCTGCAAGGAATTTAATTGTTTGCCGGTCTGTCTGATACAGCGTCAATTTGCTGTTATCAATTATACCCTGCGCGGCTTCCAAATTCAAGCCGCTTCTGTCCGACCTTGTTTCAAGATTGTCCCAAAAATGTTGTTTTGCTCCGGCGATTTTTGGCGTTCCTACATCAATAACGTACTGTCGCTCGGAAAATTTATCTTTGATTTTCCATCTGCCCTCGTATTCCTTTAAGGGGGCGAAACGTTTGTCGTCCGTAAGCTCTCCGGTATATAGCACTTTCAGTCTTTCTGGTTGCTCCGACAGCCCAGCCGCCTTGCTGAACGCCTTGTATTTGGCATTTAAGCGCCGCAGCTTAATGTTTGCGGTTGTGGCATCTCCGGTTAGCCCTGCGGCCTCATATGCGTTTTTAAGCCGCTTTTGCTTGCGTATGGTGCGCTCTATGCGGCGCTGCATCTGCGTGGCCTCATATGCAGTGTATTTCTTGCCGTCGTACTCGCAGCCAAGTCCGTCATCAATGTGCTGTAATTGCTCGTCTGTATAGGTGCGCTCCGACACGCCCTCCACCCAGGGATAGCGCCTATGGCGGCAGTTTGCACCCTCCAGCCCGTCCACAGCGCCCAGGCCGCAAGCATCGTATATGCTTGGGTAAATATCGCCGGTGCGTATGCTGTAAACCTTGCCCTGCCAATCTTTATGCGATGACCACGGGGACGGGCCGGGTACATCACGCGCCCCGGCGTGGGCGGACACCTCATAATACGGGGTTTCTAAGTATTCCGCCGATTGCTCGGTATATTTGGCACAAAGCTGGGAAACGCCTGTCATTACCGCCCTGCGGGCCGCCACATCGATAGAATCATGGTGGCCGCTATCATAGTCAACTACCTTTAAGCCGCTGTCTGCAAGCTGCTTTACCGCCATCTTGATGGCCTGATTGTAGTTGATCGCGCCGCTCTGCACCTGCATCGCCGCATTGTCAAGCGCCCATTGGTAAGCTTTGGCTGGGGGCAGCATAGTGCGCCCGTTGTCCACCAAAAAGCCCATAGACCGGGTTATGTTGCGCAAGTCCCGTTTGGTCTGCTGGTATATGGCCCAGGTGTCCTCGATGCTTACCAGCGTTTCCGGCTGAGTGATATGCGCAAGGTCAATGACGTTGTTGTAATACTGCTGATTGCGTTCCACAACATCATCAAGCAGCTTGTTTAGTTTTTTCTCGCTTATGCCGGTAGTCTGGCGTATGGCTTTCTCAATCTCTTTCAAGTCGATGCCGTGTGACCGTAGCGCCTTGATGTCCTGCACCGTTACCTCGTTCAGTTCATCCGCAGCTTTCAGTCGGGAGCAGATTTCTTCCAGCAGCGTGATTTCAAGCGCACGGAACAGCTCTGCCAGTTCTTCCGGCAGCACATCCAAAACAGGAGGGGAGAATGGGTATTTCGGCACTGCCCGTCACCTCACTCCACTTCGTTCTGTTGCTCTGTAGTCATGTCCTGCATCTTCGGCAGCGCCGCCTTTGCGGTCGCCTCGTCCTCGTTCATCCACCGCATGCGGAACTCCCAATCGTTCATGATACCCGCCTGCAAGAGCTGCATATCGCGGGAAAATTCGGTCTGCTTGTCCTCAATGATGGAATCGTCAAAGTCGATGGAGATTTCCACATCTTCATCCAGCCCGGCGTTCATGGCCGTGTTGCCCAGCCGCAGAAGAATGCGGCACAGCTCCACGAGCGCCTGCTCGAGCACAATCTCATGCTTTTTGATCGTGCGGAACATGGTAGAGTTTTCGCTGATGACCTGTGTGGCAGTTGCTACGCTGCCACCGTCAAAGCGGTAATAGGTTTCACCGAAGCCGCACTTGCTGGACAAAATGTTGAGCTGATCCTGAATGCCGGTGTTGTGCTCCGCCGTCCGCAGCGTCATGTCAATGGGAGTTACAACTGCGCCGCCTTCTGTATCTTCCGGCATAACGTAAAACACCACATCGTCAGGGTCAAAAGCAGGGGTGCCGTCAAGATACTGCGCCGCAGACGGCTTGACCATGATGCGCTTTTTCCCGAGCTTGAACTCGTTAACGTAGCTGTCGTATGCAATATCCACGCCCTGCAATACGTCAATAGCATTGGCGTAGATTGCGATACCGGTCGGCAGCAGATAGTTGATGTTGTTTGCGATGTTAGGCCGGTCAATGACAAACTGCCGCTTGTCGCTCCCTGTGTGCACCACAGCCGGGATATTTTCAAATCCCTTGACATTAACAAGCTGTTCATCAGCCAGTTGCTCATTGTTATACCGATAGATGCGGTTCTCAATGACATAGTTGCCGTTGTCCTCACGCCGGTGTATCTGCAAGTACAGATAATCTTTACCGCCCCGCGTGACTTCGGAAGAAAACGCGCACTCGCTGATATATCCATTCTGCCAGGACAGTGGGTAAATGTTCTCAATGGTCACATAGTCCAGCACGATACCGGATGCGTTGCCTGGTACAATATCCCCGCTTTCGCTGACCTCCTGCCCAATGACGCGGGGAACATAGGCCACAGTGCCCAGCGCGGACTTTAACTCCTGCATTTCGTTCGCCTTGACGGTGAAGTTGTTTTCCGTCAGCACCAGGTCAATAAAGTCCTGCTCTTTCTGCCCCTCAAGCGTGATTTGGACTTTCTCGTTCATCAATAGATTGGCCCAATCCTCGCACAGCTTTTTCCCCATGCCAAGGGAGTAGCGCCTACACTTCACCTGTCGCTCACCGTTCTGCACAGTGTAGTTGTGGAAGCCTTTAACGTCGCCCTGATACCAGCTTTTCCACTCGTACACTTTGCTGTAGAAACTGTCGGGGATGGTGGTATAGCCCAGTTCATTCAGTTTGATGATAACCGCGTTACTCATGCAATAACTCCCATCCGACGGGAAATGCGCTCAACGGCGTACCGGGTGGCATCTATCAAGTGGTTATTCTCATCCGGGTAGCCGCTGATTATATCTCCGTCTTTGTTTCGGTCGTATTCGTAATTCACGAACTCGTTGTATGCGTTTGGCGTGCGTTTTCGGTCAATGACGATCTTGCGCCGCTGCAACCACTTCATACCATAGTCAACAGAGCCGGGGCCTTTGACCGCCGCCTTTGCTGGCAGGCCCATAGCGCGGTAGTCCGCTACGCTTTTAGGCTCTGCGCTGTCGCAGGTAATATATGCGTCTTTATATCCACGCTGAATGATGATGTTGCCGCTTGCCTCGTTGGTGAGCTTGTTCTGGTATATCTCGTCCATCAGGTAAATAGTTTCCCTCGCACGGTCGTAGTGCAAACGGATAAAAGCAAAGGGGTCAGGAAACCAACCGTAGTCCACGCCTTGGTAGATGTGGTCGAAATGCGATATTTCCTCGTCAGTGATCTCCCGCAGCTCCAGGTTGTCAAACACGTTGCCGCCCGTGCCCACTGGAATGCCTAAATACTCATGCTGGTACGCTCTCTCGTCCGTTGCCTTGAGATGTTCCGCCTCCGCTAAAAACTGCTCGCCCAGCCACTCCGGCGGTGCTTGCAGATACGTTGACTTGTGGCACAGCCGGTCTGCGCGTTCCTCCAAACTGTCCTTGTTCGCCCAGTTGTCGCGGCTGATCGGCGGGTTGTAGCTTTCAAAGTTCCAATACTTTGAGCCGCCGCGCATTGTGGACTGCAGAATGTTTCGGATTTCCGCCCTGCCGGAAAACTGGTCTTTCTCTTCAAAGTGCGTCACGGCAATATAGCCAAACGGCACCTTGATGGACTTGATCTTCATGGGATCGTCAGCGCCCCGGAACATGATCTTCTGCCCGGTAGGCTTGTAGATTAGCTCCATCGGGGAAACTTTGGCTTCCCAGTACGCCGCCATGCCCAGCTCACCGATTGCCCAGATATACTGCGCGTACACGCTGTCGCGGATGGTGTTTGCCACCTTACGCAGCACCAGCGCGTGTGTGCACGGATTGTTTATCAGCAGCAGGGGGACAAGTACAGACACCGTGGAGGACTTCAGTGATCCGCGCCCACCGCTGAAATCGTAATGCGTGTGCCCATGATGGAATACATCGTGGGCCACATCGTAAAAAGCCGAGCCGATTTTTTCTGACAAGAGAATATCAGACATCAATAACCACCTTGACGGAATCCGTGCTTATTTTTGTCTCGCTCACTTCACGCCAACCGAAATTGCAGCCAAGCGAGAATTTCGCGCCGTTCGCACCGTCTTTGTCGTAGAGCCGAGATTCGGCGTATTCTTCACATCTGGACTTTGCGCGCGTAACCGTGTCCGCAAACTCTGGCCTTGCTTGATAATCCAGCAACGCTTGTCTTCCCGTAAATCCAAGCGCCAATGCAAGCCCTGTGATTGTCGGGGGCTTTGCATTGATGATAATCGGCATGCCGTACTTATCACGCACGGCACAGCCGTCATCTCCGACAAACAACTCACCTTCGCACTCTTTGAAGTAAGCGTCAATGGCTTTCTGCATCGCGCTTACGCTTTTCCATTTTCTCGGCGCTCCGCCAGCCATACGCTCACTTCCAATCCAAATAATTTGTTTTTATTTCCCTGTATCTTTAACACCGTAGCAATACTCATACCACATCAACGGCGTTTCTTTTTGCTGTTCTGCGTAGAGTGTGTCAAACATCTTCGCAATATCTTCAATAGCGTCGCCATACTCTTTGTGCAAATGTGTTTTGAATTTCGTAATGAGCCGCATATTGATTTTCATGATCCTATCTATTTCGTCGGCGGAATACGTTATCTTGTTGATAATGTCCTTGTGGTCGTCGTTCATTCTCCGTCTCCCTCTTGCATCTCTCGATCTACGGACACCAGGCTCTGGAAGCAATGAAAGTCGTCACAATACCCACAGGTGGCGGCAATGTCCTGATGCTCTTTGTCCTTGTGGAGTTTGCAGCCAACAGGCCCAGTAGTTACACGCTTACCGTCAACTACTACTGTACCGTGTTTGACGTGGGTGCAGAAGTCACAGCATGGTGTGCAGTCTTTACCGCAGAGAATCATTTGCCGTCCTCCAAAATCCCGCTGATTGTGTCAGCATTCGCCTTGATGATATCCATCACGATGTCGGACTGGATATTGTGCGCAAAAACGGCCTTGTCCGCCGCGTCTGCATTATAATAGCCGGTGAACACCGTGCCGTCTGCTTTTGTCGCTGCAAAGCAAATACAGCAAGGGTCAATCCCTGCGATAGTTGCTATGCTTTCTTCAAGCCATTTGGCGTATGGCTGCTTTGTAATATCGTCCACGCCATCCTCCTCTTTTGCTACCAGCCCCCACCCCTTGGCTACAGTAACAGTCTTTCCCCTCCCATGCGGCCTTCTGGAAGCTCTCAAACATGGGTTACACAGTTATTTCGGCGCCACACTGCGCCGCGCTTTTTCACAGGTTCCGGCATTGCGCTCTGTTTGAATTTGCTTACACAGCGGCCTAATCATACGATTGCCGCCACCACGCCACATCCATTGAACGCCTCGGCACTCGCACAGGTTGTCGCAATGCCGGTATCCCACGGAACTTTTCAGCCCTGCGCCGGTATGTCGGTCGCATCCGTTTCTTTATCCATAGGCCGGAGCCAGCCAAATAATTATTATTCGACCTGCCGCTTTCATACAGCGCACAGGCAAGACCACTTTCGCAGACTTACGCTCCGTGCGGCTGCGAGGCAAGATGTCACGCCTATGGCACGGACAGTTGGGAATTGAACCCACCACACACGGTTTTGGAGACCGCGTCGCCACCTTGGTACATGTGCCCGCATATTGAGCTTTTTGGCTCGCTGGAATTTTTTGAAGTAAGCAGACTATTTGGGACGCATCCCTTGCAGCGGTCTGCCAGCGCATAGCCGCACTTCCGGGCAGGCGATATGCCATTTGCCCACGGTAGCGGCTCTCCGCTTTTGGAGCGGAATTGCAGTCCTGCCTGCTTTAGCGCTTCGGCGGAACGCCGCCGTCACTCGCTGTGGTCTCCCCTTACGGGGTACCTATTCCGCATATGTCCCCTCTGGGTCACATCGTTGAGAGGTGCGAGGGGCTCTGTTGTTGCCGTGTGGGAGGAGCGACCTCCCGCCCCGGATCGTGTGGTGCAACGAGCGCACGGCATATAACAACAGCCCATAGGTCTCCCTACAGGCTGTTTGTGCCGGTATGACCTTTCGGTGCCAGAAGGTGCGCCCAATACCGGCGGCGCATAGAAGGGAGGAAAAGTGATGATTGGGAAATCGCGTGGATGACCATGTCCTATCATCCACTGTACATATTGTAGCACATCATTAGGTGGAATTTGTGCCAACTTTCTCTGCAAAACCACAATATATGGCTATGTCATAGAGAAATTGCTCTTTCCGGCGGCTGAATGTCCGCTCACTTATCCCCGGCACGATAATCTTGTTGCGAGAATACTTATGCTTGCCCTGACAGTTGCGCATGATCCCCTGTGTAAGCTGTTTACGGATGCTCTCACTCTCCAAATCCCGCCCGCAGCGGTCTATGGCGTATTCTACAGCCCGCATTTTCTTGGTTTCCGCCCAGTTTTCTATGTCCGCAAGCTGTTCCGCCTTGCCCTCTGCTGGCCTACCAATGCCGGGGGAGTGGGGCATACCGTCCGCACTCTTGCTGCCGTATAGAATCTCGTTCCGCGCATCGTTGTATGCCTTTACCCTCCGGGGATAGCCTCTGACATAGGCGATGCACTCAAGGCGCACATCTGCAGGAAGTGTGTATTTCTTGCTCATACGTCACTCCCTCCTTAACAGTCCCAAGTGATATCCATAAGGTTTCGCATCTTTTTCAACAAGAGTGGTCACGCCCTCGTTGCTCGCGTCTGCAGCGTACACGAGTATACTTGTTCCTAATATCTGCACCGGGAAAAATAAATCTCGCGGCATGCCGCGCATAGGGCGGGTGAGCGTGATCTTCGCACATTCTGCGAAGATAGACAGGGAATCGGAGATCGGTTCAATCTTCATATCCGCGTATATAGTTTCTCCAAATTCCGGTATATAGCACGGAACATTCCTGATTTTCATTTCATAAAACCCCATTGATTCCCCCTAATCCCCGAACACTACATTATGCTCCTCTGCGAGCACCTGTTTGATGTCCTTGCGTTTAATCCTGCCATCGTTGATCTCTTCCGCAAGTGCTACAATGCACTCGTACAGATAGCTGATCGACATGGTATCGTGCGCATCTGCCGTCTGCTCTTTGATGTGCCAACCGCACTTGTCGAGCAGCACCATTGCCACGTTGCCCATAGTATCTTGAGTGCCGTGCAACTTGCCCAGCATGTAAGCCTGTTTCGGGTTATTTGGCAGCGGTCTCCCGTTAACTTTCATCGCTGTCACCGTCCATCTTTGCGCCGCAGTTGGGGCAGAATTTCGTGTGTTCTGTCACATAAATACACGGGTTTGTGTGACAGACTGAACATTCCCAGTAATGCCCCGCCCCGATGTGCCTTAGAATCCAATCTCCATGCACCACCGGCGCAACGTCGGCGGCGGAAATATCCGCAAGCAGCCGCTTTGCGTCTGTCAACGTAGTGTTTGGCCCGATGACCTGCAACGCGGTTAGTTTGGCAATCGCCGTTCCCCGGTTAATGTACTCAGCCATTCACTCCACCTCCTTCCCCCAGAACTCCTTACGGCAGTCCATGCACATCATTCCCGTTGCGCATGTATCTTCCGGCGTTCTGTATTGTATGGGGTTCATCATGCATGGCAAAATAGTCAGCACGCCGCGTTCGTCAAGCCTTGCCGCGGGCCATCGCTTCAAAAACTCGCTCTGCCGAGTCTTGCGATGCTCCTCCGCCCACTTCTCCACGAGTTTTACAATCTTCTGCATTTGATCGACTGCCCCGAAATCTCTCGGGAACTCCGGCGTAAAGCCGCAAAATTCGTTCGCATCGCATGTGCTGCAAGGCCCTGCATTTTCGCACATCCGCTTCGCTTCGCTCAAAAACTTCATCGCATCCATGTTTATTCCCCCTTTTCCAGCATGTCCGCCGCCGCCCGCAGATCATCCGGCAGCATAATCGGAACCTCGTAGATCTTCGCCTCGGCCCACTCCGCGTATTCGCGCAGCATCGCGATAAGCCCCTCCCGCGTCGGCTTTTCAGCGATCGCGTCAGCCATTGCGCCCATAAACGTGCGGTCGTCAGTCAGCATCATTCCGCCCTCCTAAAAGATCCATCTGCCCACTGATAATGCCATCCTCCATCCCCCAGTGCCACCATGACATGATATCTCCCTTTGCGGCCTGCTTTGGGTGCTTATCAAGATAGTGCTGCAGCGCCCGCATATACGCCTTCTGATATTTAGGCCAGATCGCAAACTCCCGGTTTCTGGACGCGCCGCCCATCGGACAGCCTACGCACCCCACGCGGTTAAATCCCATGTCGTAGCAGGGGTTATAAGCAAGGTTCTCGCCCCGGATAAACTCCCACACATCGGTATTTGTCCAATGGATGATCGGGTTTACGACCGTCCTGCCCCGCACTTTGCACGCAGAGATAAACTTGTCGTCGTGCTCGATGGGGCTGCGGCGCACATCGTCATCAAACAGTTCCGCCGCGTTTTCTGCGCTGATCCTGTAGCCGTCCGCCTTGGTCTTCCCGAGCGCCTCAAGCTCCCCTCGAGACGCTCGCTGCGAACTCTCGTCGGCGCGAACGCCTGTCGCGATAGCCCGGTTTGCCCCGCCCGTCTCCTTGAGCACCGCGCAGCAAAATCGCCGCAACCTTGTCGGCAAGCCCTTATCGCCGATCAGCTTCCACATGCTCGTCCGCTCGCCCTTGTACGTTGGCATGTTTACATAGCACTTCACGCCCGCCAGCTCCAACTCGTGCATCTGCTGGCGCACATACCGCACGGTTTCCGGCGCATCCGCCGTCGTGTGCGAGTGCTGTACCTCGTAAGGGATTCCCGCGCGCCTTGCAAGCTCCAGCAGCACAAGGCTGTCTTTGCCGCCGGAATTGCAGATAAGCAGTGGCTGCTTGTAGTAGTGCAGGCTCATGCGGCTTCCGAGCTGCAAAAGGTTGATTGCCTGCTGTTCTTTATCCATTTTTACTCCCCTCACACTGCCACACAGTCCATCAACTGTGCCATTGTCGTTATGGTCACGCCGCACCACTCCGGCAGGTTTGCGCGCACCAGCGCAGACGCCACGGGCGGGCATACGGCGTTGCCGCAACGCGCCACCTGTTTTGTACGTCCGTATTCGTGTCCCTGATAATCGCGATCGATGATGTAATCGGGCGGGAAACCCATAGCGTTGTACAGCTCGCGGGGTGACAACATCCGCAGCCCGATATCCGCAATGTAGTACAGTGCGCCGCCGATCTCCAGCAGAAGCACCTCGTCCTCCGCCAGCGTGTAGCCGCAGAACTCGTTCAGCAGGTCGCGGATCAACGGCCAGTATCCCAGCTCGTCGCCGCCGTGCATCTTCGCCAGATACGCCTCGCACGCGGCGAACTCCCCGGCGCTGGTGGTCACGGTCTGCATCGGCTCATCTGCCCCATGCCCTAGGTTGTCGCCCTTAAACTTCACCACATGGGCCGCCACCACCGCCTCACGGTCGTGACTGGTAACGGTGTGCATAGGCTCTCGCACGTCCAACGGTCTTCCGCCGGTGTAATACTCCACCAGATTGGCGCAGGTCAGGCCGTATCGGTTGGAGGCGTCCACCGTGTTGATGGGCGTACCCAGCCCGGATGCCCGGACGCTCTCCGTCTGCTCTGTGTGATACTGGATCAGCGCGGGAGCCAGAAGCGGCTTCCCCGGTACAATAAACGGCTTTCCGCTCCTGATGGTGAACTTGTCCACTCCCCGGATGATCCGCCGCATGGTGTTCTTCGCCAGCGGGCGAACCGCTTTCAGTCCGTATTTGTCCATGATCTCCGACTTGGATGCAAATACCGACGGGCAGGGCAGCGACCAGTCGATGATCTCCGATGCACAGCGCCACTTGGGCAGTCCATCCGCGCCGGTCTTGCTGTAGGTGGGCTTCGGCCAGACAATGGGCTTTCCGTCACAGCGGGCGATCATGTAAAACCGCTTGCGGGAGGTAGGCGCTCCGAAATCCGCCGCCACCAATTCCCGGAACTCCACTGTGTAGCCCAGCGCTTCAAGCTGGCTGATAAACTTGCGGAAGGTCGTACCGGCCAGTTTCTTCACAGGCTTGCCCTTCCGTACCGGCCCCCACGTCTGGAACTCCTCCACATTCTCCAGAATGACGACGCGTGGACGTACCGTTGCAGCCCACCGCAGGGTGATCCACGCAAGGCCGCGAATCTTACGGTCTACCAATGCCGCGCCCTTGGCCTTGGAAAAGTGCTTGCAATCCGGCGAGAACCACGCCAGCCCCACAGGCCGCCCCCGGCACACGGCCTTTGGGTCTACGTCCCACACAGACGCTTGCAGATGCTCCGTGTAGGGGTGGTTTGTCTTGTGCATCAGGATCGCCGCCGGGTCGTGGTTTATGGCGATTGCCACCCGCCTAGCCGTTGCAATCTCAATGCCTGTTGACGCGCCTCCGCCGCCCGCGAAGTTGTCCACGATAATCTCATCAACGAGGGATTCTTGGGCGTAGATCATGTCGCTTCCCCCATCATGTCAAACAAGGAGATTCCATCTGTCGCCTGACTGCCAAATTCTGCGATTTTCTCCGCCTGCGCGCAGTTTTCAGCGGCAAGCCGGAAATAACTGGCTTTAAGCTCCACGCCAATATGTCTGCGTCCCATCAAAATGGACTGGTATCCGGTGGAGCCAATGCCGTCGAAGGGATCCATCACAATGTCCCCGGGATTACTCCACAGTTCCACGCACCGCTCGATTACTGGAAGCTGCAACGGGCAGATGTGCCGTTCGTCCTTTTCTTCCTTCGCCGCTTTGCGGTTGAGTGTGTCGCTCTGATTGATGTCCCACCATGTGGGGGATGCGTATTCCTCCCAGATCGGGGACGCTACCTGTTGCCACTTGGATACAGGATAAGTGCTGTCCGTGTGAGAAACTCTCTCCGGATTGTCTCCAGGCTTGCGGAATGTCACGACATAGTCCGGGATGCCCATCCGGCTCATACAGGAGTCTTTCTTTATCTGTTTATGCAGTAGCCCCAGAGCCTTGGTTCGCTGCATAGCTGTCACGGGATTCTTCCAAATGCACACTTCGCTATGGTAAATAAATCCCAGCGACTGCATCCAGCGGATCACATCGCCCCGGAAATCCCGGATGCCGATATATCCGTCCCGCTCCTTGCTGGTAGGGATGTTCATGCAGTGGATGCTTACATTCCGCCCCGGCATCATTACGCGATACCATTCGCGCCCTAAGTACATGTACTGTTCGGCGAACTCTTCATAGCTCCGGCAGTTGCCCATATCCCGATCGCTGTTGGAGTATGTATACAAACTGGCAAACGGGATAGAGGTCACAGAATAGTGGATGCTGTTGTCGGGAATCCCTTTCAGCACCTCGCAACTGTCTCCGTTATAAACCGCATATCTGCGGCCAATGGCCTGGTCTAACACGTTCATGCGCTTATCACCCATTCCGGAACAATCATCGTGATTTGCGGGTTGTACGGAATCACGATTCTTTCTTGCTCCCGAATGTCCTTTCTCAAAATCTCCTTGGTGTACTTCACCATGTTTTGTTTCATGTCTGTGGACTGTTGTTCTTTGCGCTCCACATTGGCCTTTACCGCACCCTCTGCCGCCGATGTGACAATGTGGACGTTTACGGGCCGCTCCTGCCCAAATCGGTAACACCGCCGGATTGCCTGATACATCTGCTCGTAGCTGTCGGACAGGCCCACAAAGATCATATTGTGGCACTGCTGCCAGTTCATCCCGAATCCTGCAATGGACGGTTTTGTTACCAATACGCGCAGGGCACCATTTGCAAAGCGGATCAGCGCATCTTCCTTCGCCTCCGGTTTATCGCTGCCGCGTACCTCCTCGCTGTTGGTGATAATTTCGGCCAGCAGCTCGCTTTCTGCGTTCAGGTCGCACCAGCACACCCACTGCTCATCTGGATCTTGCGCGATGATCTCCGCCGCCTTTTCACATCGTTCCCGCAGACTGGCCCGCCGCGCATCCCTCCGCTCCGTGAGCGTTTTCGCAATCTCTCTGCCAAACAAGCTATACTCGCCATCGGCTTTTACTTCCACGATATGCTCCACCATGTTCAGGGGTGGGAGTATATACCCATCATTTGGGTATCCCAAATCACCCGGGCAAGTCAGCACCACAGCCCAGGTTGACACCCACTCCCAAAAACGCGCTTCTGCGTGGCCCTTGAGCCGCCATTTGCTGGTGTCGCTGCCGTCGTGGATGAAGTAAGTCGCCAGCATCTCTGTGCGGCTCATAATGCCGAGGAACTCCACTTGATTTCCAAGCTCCATATAATCATTGGGTGAAGGGGTAGCCGTGCAGGAAAGCCGGTAAGGCGTGTCCCTGAACATCTCAATGATTTGGTTCCGCATCTTGCCGGTGTAATTCTTCAGGATGCTGGATTCGTCCAACACCACGCCCGCAAAGGTACTCCCATCAAAGTGCTGCAGCATCTCGTAGTTCGTGATGTTGATCCCCGGCATCACATCATCCTGCGTCCGGCAAATTGCCGCGGAATACCCGAACTTCTGCGCCTCTCGCAGCGTCTGCGCACCAACCGTCAGGGGGGCCACGATCAGCACAGGCATCCCCTCGCGTCTTGCCACCTGATCAGCAAATTCCAGCTGCTGGATGGTTTTCCCGTTTCCGCACTCCTCGAACAAAGCCGCGCGGCCCTTCCGCAGTGCCCACCGGGTAATGTCCTTCTGCCACTCGAACATGTGTTGATTCATGGACGACCTGTCCACCTCGAACCCGCAGGGCGGCGGGATGTGCTGCTTGCTGGCAAGAAATTCTTCGTATCTCACCATTCAACCACGATCCTTCCGCATTCCGGTGCAGAAACCCGGAGAAACACCGCCAGCTCTGAAAGGTCGGAATAACTGAACTCCATGCGCGCATGCTCCAGCACAAGCCGTTTCGGCCCCCCAGCAGGGGTCTCATCTTTCGCGGTTTCGGCCAATCCCTCGGCCTTTTCCTCGGCGTGCGCCCACTCCGCGAGTTTTCTCTGCCACATTTCCAGATTTCTGCCGCCACGGCGGAACGGCGCGCCGCACCTCTCGGCGCTATCTCGGATGGTCTGATCGCTTGCGCCCATTTCCTCTGCCAACCATTTGGCCGAGCCGCCAAATGACTGCATATTCCGGTAGAATTCCCGTTTCAGGTCATCCGGCATTTGCTTGAATTCGCACCACGGCATGGGCCGTGAGATGTTGTAGCTTTTCACTTCTCCGTTTTTCTCCTTTCGCTGTTTGGCAGCCAGAAGATCGCTCGGCAGCGTACACCCGCCGCGCTTCCGACTGATATGCGCAAATGCACCTCGCGCAATGCGCTTTTTCTGCATGCAATCGTAATCGAAATCATTCATACGGGCTGATCGTCACCTCCGTGCGGGGATTGTCCTTGTCGTATAGCACGCGGCTCCCGTCGTGCGATACGATGATCTGGCTGTTATCGTCAGCCAGCACACCTGCGGCAACGAGCGCATCGTCCACGGATTCCAGCAGATTTGTCAGATCTACGCGACGTCGGGACGGCATGTAGAACAGACACCGAACCTCGCACGGTGTGTCGATCGGCTTGTGTACTCCGGCGGAGATCGCAGCGCGCTTGCAATGCCAGACGGCCTGTGCTTCGTACTGCCGATACTCCGCAGACGGCATGACAAACGGTTTCCCGGTTTTGCTGGATCGCATGATCTGCTGGTGGTTTTTCTTCGTCACTGGTGTGATCGGAATCGTGATCTGAATCGCCATATTCACCACCTCATGTACTTGTCAAGATCCGATTGTGTCGCTTCATGGATCTGTGTTTGCTCGCCGGGGAGGTCATCCTCCCATCGCCCCTGATTGAGCCACGTGGACGGGTTAGGGATATACCTACCGCCATCTTTCAGCCAATCATTGCTCTGCTTCTGCTTTTCGACGGCGGCAATGAGCATTTCGACGGGAACCTTGACTTTGCCGAACGCCTTGCGAGCATCGCCCTTACCAACTTTGCGTGGATACGCTGCCCAAAACGTGTCAAACGCGCTTGCGCGGGTTGGATTCGGATTAAGATTCGGATTGGATTGGATTGGATTAAGGCCGCAAGTTGCGGCGGTTTGCGGCAAGTTGCCGCGAGTTGCCGCAATCTGCGGCGAGTTGCCGCAGATTGCGGCGGTTTGCGGCGGATCGGCATCCTCCGGCCCCGGGAATTTAGGTTTGCAGTCTCGAATCCGCTGATGCTCATTCCAGCCCGGTAGCCAGTAGATCAACTTCCCGCCTACAGTGTAGAGGGAAATCAGTCCTACGGTCGCCAGTGCGTCGAGGGCGTCAGTAATATTCTTTGCTGTTACCTGATCTCGAAGCGGAAATATATGCCCCTTGATGATTGCGGGGCGGGCATCTCCTCGCCCCGCATCATCCGCCTGCGTAATTAGTCCAATCCATAGCCGGAATTCAAAATCCTTCAGAGCTGCGATCTTCTCGTTCGTGCAGATGCTTTCCTTAATGATTCTGTTCGGCATGGCACACCTCAGAACGGGAAATCCAGATCATCTTCAATCTCATCGAAGTCGGATGCATCCACGTTTACGGCGTGCACTGCGGGCTGCGCGTCCTGCGGCTTGCTGTCACCGAAATAGATGCTGTCGGCGATAACCTCCGCGCTGCGGCGCTTGTTGCCGTTGTTGTCCTGCCAGTCGCGAATCTGCAGCCGACCGGACGCAATAGCCATACGCCCCTTTGTGAAATACTTTGCGGCGAACTCCGCCGTATTGCGCCACGCGACCACGTCGATGAAGTCCGTCTCCTTGTCGCCGGACTGGGACTTAAAGTCTCGATCGACGGCCATCGTGAAGCTGGTAACGGGTGTCCCGCTCTGCGTCCTGCGCAACTCGGGATCTCTCGTGAGTCGGCCCATGATGGTAATACGATTCAGGCTCATTCTGCCACCTCCAGCCGCTCCGCGAACTGCGCCAGCTCCACGGCTTTAAAGTATACTCGCGGGTTCCCTTTGGCGATCTGATACCCCTGCAGCAGGCCATACCGCCGCAAATCATCCAGCGTATCGAGGCTGATGCTCAGCATCTTTGCCGCATCAGTTCTCGTATAGAGGATCTTCTCCATTGTTACCTCCTAAATAAGATTTCCCGAATTCCTGGATAAAGCGCTCTTCACTCCATCCCTGCTCCCTCATACATTTGAGCTGCCCGTATCTCCGCAATCGGCGCATCTGTGCGCCGCTGCGGTGCACGGACGATGGGCCGAAGATGTGGCATCTATTGTGGCACAGGTACACCACAAGTCCGTATTTTTCACTTTTGCGGCGGTATGATCCGCCAAATACGTGATGCACGTCCAAAGGATCCTCCGCCCCGTTTCGCCCACACAGGAAACATCTACAGTTCTCCGGTTTTTGCACCATATCCCTCCGTTCCGTCAGATACGAATTCTGGGCAGTATCGGATTTCGAAACTATGCATGATCTTGCCGCTATCCCCAGATTTACGCGTTGGCACAGCCCGCCAGCCGTCAACTGGCTTGGGTTCTTTTTGCATCCAACTGCACCCGCCCGCATAATTGCGACAGTGCCAGCATGGCTGCGTCGGTAGGCGCGTATATGCGTAAGATCTGCTCATGCGCCACCTCCCATCGGCTGTGCCGCGCCCCATCTGGATTTCAGCGCATCCAACTGCCACGGGGTCATCGTCTCGATACCCTGTGCCTTGCAATCAAATACAACAAGGTCGATCAAGCGAGACATCTGCGCGGCATCGTAGTCGCTGGAGGATATATAGGATTTGACGTTGTGGTATCGGGGGATATTCCGACACGGCCCCATATCCTCGGTAAGCCTGCCAATATGCCCGGCGCACCACACTCGATCCCACGCGGCAATCCGATCTTCCCGGACGGGGACAATCTCACAGTTTCCTCCGACATCCTTGATGTACTCCCGGTACAGTTCATTTGGTGGGACGCGCACTTTCGCAGATAGCTGGTTGATAAGCTCCCACATGTAGCGGTTCGCATCAAGGCTTCTGCCCTTGCCCTTGAGCTGCAAGGTATACTCTTTGTCTGGATTCACTTCGTCGCACACGGACATGGCGGATGCGGGGGACTGCACCCGCAGGCACAACCACACCCCCTCGAGATCTTGGTACCACCGTGCGCCGCCCTTTTTGATAGCCACCTGAATCATCCTGTGACTTCAGCTCTCTGCACGGAGTTAATGCATTTGGCACAGAGCGTCTGCCCGTACATCCGATTGGAGTATTCGCGCAGATCTTTCACGCTCCAAACGCTTCCGTCGGATTTTTTCGCGGGGCGAATCGGCGTATTGCAGCCGTCGCAGATAACGGGTTCCTCCTGCGGCTTGCTCCGCCCAGATGTAGCTTGTCCGGATTTTGCGCGACCGCCGAAGCTGTAGACCGTATTCCCGTTGGATGTGATCGTCAGAGCGACAATACGCTCCGATGCATCATATTCAATGGACGCCACGTCAAATCGGTCATTACATGTCCATCTCCCGCCCCGGTCTTGCTTGAGTTTGGCGCAGTTCGCGGCGGGAACCCACACAAACGGGGCGCTGTAAAGCTCTCGACCAATGCCGTGCTTGAACCCTGCTCGCTTGAAAGCATCGCTCGCACGGCCTTTCTCGGCTTCTGTGTTGCTCTCCGTCCCGGCGTCCCACTTCCAGACAAGGCCGTTACCGTAATCTACGCCAAGGCCGCCGTAGAGCACGCCGTCGACCAGCTTAAAGTCGTTCTCCCACTTGTCTGCGCCTACTGTCTCGTCCAGCAGATCAGCATCCGTTCGTGCTGTTTTGTAGAGTAGCAAACTCACGCCTTTTTCTGTGCATCGCTGCACCCGGCACTCGATCTCATCCGGTCGCAGCAGCCTAAATCTCTTCACTCTCTTGTACCTCCTCAAATTCTTCATCTGTAAAAGTCAGCGGGCAGTCATATCCGATTGTCTTAGTGTCCAACAGGTATTCACCCGTGCGGCGGCACTGCCGCCGTGCATAGGTTTCTAACATCGGGCATAGATCGCAGCAGATATGCCCGTCCGGGAACCAGATCGTAGCCGTGGCCTTGATGTATTTGCTAACGCCGCTACTCATTTGCCACCTCATCCCCGATAAAACGCCCGCGAAGCATCGCCTCGTCCAGCGTGTCGCCCTCAATCTGCTCCGTGATCCAGCGCAGCTCCTCCAGTGTGTAGCCGTCTCTAAGATGCCCCAGAAACCGCCCCCTCGCGCTCAGCGCGCACTTGCGGCAGATCCGGTCGTCTTTGTTCTTCCACCCGTGGCACACCGGGCAGTCGTCCGCCTCGTACTCGTAGCTGTTCCCGACCTCCTCGCCGCAGTGCGGACACCGGATAATCGTCCCGTCCCCGTACTCCTCGGATTCGTCCGCAACCTCGTCCCACTCCGAAAATACGCTCTGGCAGTTGTCGCAGATGTACATTGCACCCTCCCTTATATGTCCACCCATGTATACCGGGTGTTCTTTGCCTGTCCGCACATGGCCCGCGTAATGGCCTTGCGCACCGTCTGATACGACTTGCCGATCATCTCCGCCAGCTCCCGTATCGTGTCCGCCTGCGCGATCGGCAGGCGGTACTTGTCCTTCGTCACGAGCTGGTAAACCCTCATGTCGTGCCCTCGTGCTCCTGCGCCGGGAGACAGGACTTCTGCCGCCAGCGCCGGACGGTTGACTTGCTCCGCCCGATCTCGCGCCCGATCTCCGCGTCGCTCTTGCCCTGTGCGTATAGCACGCGCATCTGTTCGCAGAGCGCCGCCGCCTTGCGCTTGTATTCGGCGCGATCGGTCTGCATGGCCTTCCCGATCGGCTCGCTGACCCGCCGGGGCTTGCGCTTCTTCTTCGGATCCATCGGATCATATGCCGCGCAGTGCGGCCCGCGCCACGGCCCGTCCGGGAAGTCCTTGAGTTTCACGCGCGGCCAGTTCATCGTCGCGTAGTCGCACCTGTGATAGTTGTAGCCCATCAGCATCGCGTTATAGCGGCATGTCCTGCACTTGTCGTCGCCCTTCTTCATCGCAGTTCCTCCGGCGGCTCAGGCATCGGCATCCAATATCTGTTGGTGAGGATGGACAAATCAATGACCTCCCCGAAATCGGAGTAGTCTCTACAGTTAAAACGCTGATGCCTCGCCGAAAAACACATTTCAGTTACACTGCCCCATTTCGTGACCACCAGATACCGCCCGGATTTCTTCGGCAGCGCGTCCTCCACGGAGATCCAGCCCGCCTTCGGCTCCACCTTCCGGCGGCTCTTGATGAACTTCATCGCCGCCCCTCCATTCTGCTGATCGCACGGACGATCCCGGCGGCCAGCGCCGCCGCGCCCAGATAAGTGATGATCCATTCCATCATTTTCCCGCCTCTACGATCTCGCCCCCACGAAGCGTGTACCATGTGTCTGGCTTGATGGTTTCGCCGTCAACTTTGGCCATTGCGGCATTGATGATGTTCCCGTCATCGCCATACTCGGATACCACGATCCATGTCCCGGCCTTTCCGCGTGCGCAGCTATTCTCACCCCACGCAACGGCAATGCACTGATCACCTTCCGCCGATGCCGTGCCCCTCGTGCCGGATGCAGTGGCTGTGCCCCTCGTGCCGGACACCGCCGCATTGCCCCTCCATCCGGACGCCGCCGCATTGCCACTCCATCCGGACGCATATTTCTCGGTTGCGTCCT
>OIZA01000149.1_pt1 | contig 41361 bp, 33 predicted proteins | sample 1588381 | NCBI WGS metagenome assembly OIZA01 (sample SAMN03283277) | human gut metagenome | biome: human-associated habitat; material: feces | host: Homo sapiens | place: Peru | collected 2012 | reverse complement strand
CTGAATTTGGAACCATCTCTACCGGCTTAACCAACACAGAGGAAAAAGGTGTTGAAACCATACCAGAAGATGAGGTCACGGAATACATTTCAAAATTAGATGAGGAACATCATACATTTTATGATACCTGCAATTATAAATTTGCTATTGAAGATTACCGTAGCGATGCAGAAATAGATCCTTCATTATCTGCATTAGTGGAACCATGCATTGTTGATGGAAAAGATGTTAACTTGGTGTTTTATTCTATTGTAAATGCATTAGCTCAAAATTTTGGCGGAAATAGTAGTGATTATGCTTTTCAACAAACATCCTATGTTGAAAATTCCGATATTATATTATTCCGATTTATTAATAAAACTACGAACACTTCATACGATGTGACTTATGACGATTATTACATCTATTGCAATGATAGTTCCTCGATCTACGAATGACAAAAAGGAGAATCAAAGTATGAAAAGGTATTTTATAATTCTATTGTTAACGATATGCATTCCCGTTACCGGTTGCTCTTCCCGCAAAGTTTCTAATTCAAATAAAAGTTCAGAAATTACTGAACCTGATACGACTGCAGATTGTATACCGACTGTTATTTCTAATACTGGTATTACATTAGATAATAGCAATACAGCGATTGAATTACAGGAAAACTATTATCCTGAAATACCCGCTTTTTATCAGAGTGATTACAAGGATATTCCATTCGGAAATTCAACAATACAAAAAGATGGTAATTTGCTTACTTGTTTAAGCATGATAGAAAGTTATATTACATACAAAACAGTTACTCCAGACTTGTTCGTAAAAGTACATGACAAATTATGTACATCCGGTTCAAATACATTAAACGAGGATAGTATTTATACTTTTGCAGAGACTTTAAATAAAAATATAACAAAGGAAAGATTTGAAATTGAAAATATTTCCACTTATCTGTTAAAACAGAATGCTATTGTTCTATTGCATATCCCACATAATAGTATGTATGGAATGTCATCATCTTATTTAATCATTACCGGAATGAATGAAAATGGAGTGGAAGTAAGAGATCCTGTGCGGACAAACGTGGATTCTTTTGGTCATTCAAATTATGATAATCCTACATACAGCATATATAATCTTTGTATTGCAGCAAGTACGGACAGTTTTGTATACATTATATATCAGGAGGACTAAGTATTTGAGAAGAATAAAAATTCTATTTGTACTGTTGTCATTTTTAGGAATAATTCTTGTATTTTTGATGCTATTATCAAATAATTTAAATAAAGATCCGGTACCCGATTATGGAAACATGGATATAAATGAGCCAACGTCTGAACCTTTAGTCGGCGATGGCTATAATTATATAGTTAATGGAGATTGTTTTCAGGGAATGAACATTCCCAGCAAGGGTATTTCTGGATTCAACTATGTTGCAAACCATTTACTACAAGAAAATGGGATATTTGATCAGGAATTAAAACCGCAAGAAATAAAAAAGGAAAACGGATTGGTAACCTTTAAATTATATGTTGGAAATACCAATTCGTATGTAGATGCTACTTACGACGTAACAAATCTAAAGCTAAACATGTTCTATGTGCCATAACCATTAATACAAAAAAAAATGTCTGAACCGAATCGATTCAGACATTTTTTTTTGTATTAATGGTTAATCTTTACATTTATAAATACACTGTTTATAATATCAATATGTGGTTACTACGTATTATTTACATTTTAATGTAATAAAACGTTTAGAATTTAACGAGAAAGGAGGTTTAATGTGCTTATGTTTGATATATCAAAAGGTAAATTTCAAATCACCAACAATATTGTACAGTCAGACACGCGCAAACGCAAAATCATAGAAACCATAATATACGTCATTATTATCAATTTTCTTGTATCTCTTATTCCATTTGTTTATTCTGTTTCTTTCATCGTGAAATTGACAAGCAGTATCACAATAATAATCATATCAATGAAAGGAATATATGGTATGAGCATATCGCAGGCTGTAATAGCTGAAATAAAATTTCGAAGAGGATGCAGAAGATTACACTTAAGGAGTATTGAATATGTCAGGAAAAAATCAACAGACGAAGTTAGCAGAGAAGACAAATCAATCGCTGAATACTACTTCACGATTGCCTATAAAAAATATAAACTCTTCATTCGCAAATACCGCTCTGACGACGATAGCGAATGGGTTGAGTAACATAAAGCCCATCAACTTTTCATCTATATTTAACCCGTTTCCATTTGATGGAGCTTCCCAGGAAGAAATACCTGTAAAAAATATTTATGATGGCATTGTTGAAACATATAGTGGGAAATTTTACGGATACATAGAGATTCTTCCGATCAATTATTACAAAAAAAGCTACAGCGAACAGGTTGAAGTTATTCGCGATTATTTAGAATTATTTACGGATGACTTCTATCGATTTCATATAAAAATAATGAGTGATGGATCAGAACCCACAGACTTAATTAATAATATCAAGGCAAGGAATAAAAGGGAAAAAGATCCAAAGGTCGTTTCTGTCCTGAATGATTATGTTCAATTTATTCATTATCTATGTGCCGTAAGATCAGTAACCAAAAGATATTTTTTTATTTGGGAATACACCGGAACCAACGGAAAACTACAAACTGATACTGATGCCATATTGGAAGAAATGTTTGAATCAAGGGCTCTAGCCATACAAACCTTCAATAATTGCGGAAATTTATGTGTCGAACCTATGGATGGAGACAACTATACTAGATTGACCTTGAAATTTTTATATTATTTCTACAATCGAAGGTCCGTAAAAAATGAGTCCATGGATATGAGAGGAGATCGTCTGCTCTCAGATGTTAATTATTACAATACACACACAGACGGAAAAAAGAAAAAGCTATTATATTCCGACGTACTTGCTCCGAAGGGACTGTATTTCGATAACCGGCATTTTATGCAAATGGATGGCCTATGTTATAGCTATGTTGGCATAGATGGAAATTCATGGCATACAGAATTCAGCATGAATTGGCTTGATAATCTCACCCTAAGTCATCCACTTATTGATACGGATATTGTAGTAAAGAGGGCACCTCGTTCCGCCGTAAAAATATCAATGGCCGGATACAATAAAATTGCCAAAGAAATAATTAATACTTCAAGATATGACTATTCTATTGTTAAAGCTTTGGCAAAAAAAAGAGCAGATACTTCCGTTATTGAAAATGGAATGAAAAATGGGCAAAACCTTTATGAAACAGGTATTATTTATTCGCTCAGATGTGAATCTCCCATAAAACTCAAGAAATTTCAAACATCTCTTGAAAATAAAATTGTAAAACAAATGCATCTTAAAACAACATCCAGCTATAACCGCATTTATGAATATTTTAAGATGGTATCTCCTTTTGTCAATTATACAAAACCTTTTGCGGACATAAAACATGATTTATTAACAGAAGATTTGGCAAGTACCTATGTGTATACTGCATACAACATTGCGGACTCAGATGGTTTTGTACTTGGACGAAATGTAGATAAAAACACCATGATTGCTATCAATAACTTCTTTACCAAAAGATATTCAAACGCAAATATGATCATTCTTGGTACTTCCGGATCTGGAAAATCTTTTACAAATATGATGATCGGTAGGCGAATGTTTTTCAATGGAATTCGATGCTTTTTCATTATTCCCAAAAAGGGATATGAATATAAAAGATGCGTTGAAGCTGTAAATGGCAGCTATATTCCATTATATCCAGGATCACCTTTCTGCATAAATGTATTAGACATAAGACCAGAAAGTGCAGTAGATGCTTCAAAGTTATCAGAAGACGTTGTTCTAAAAAACAATGTTTCCCTACTATCTCAAAAAGTCAATTTCTTAATAACTTGGTTGCGTTTATTGGCGTGCGAGGAATCTTCCGAGGATTACACACGCTGGTTCTCAAAAAAATCTATTAGTAAGTTAAATTCAAAAATAATAACACTTTACAATCATTTTGGCATTACAGATGATAATGATTCTATTTATAAGGACAAGCAAAAGGGCATACTTAAAGATTTTCCTATTATCGGCGATTTATATGACATTCTAAAAAAAGATCCCGACACTGCGGATATAACAGAATTACTCGATGTGTTCGTACATGGAAACTGCCAAAACATGAACGGTCATACAAACGTGAAAATTCACAAAGGTTTTAACTTGTATGATGTGGACGAAGACAACATAGATAGTTCACTCTTTCCAGCCTTCTTATTTATGGCTTTTGACAACTGCTATTCAATGGTAAAAGAAAATCTCGCTCAACGAGACGCCATCTTTTTAGATGAAGTATGGAAAATGTTGGTTAATGAGCAGGCCGCAAAACTGGTCGAGAACATGGTAAAAATCATTCGTGGTTATGGCGGATGTTCCGTGGTGTCAACACAGGAGATGAAAGATCTGCTACGTGATACGGATAAACAATATGGTGCTTCCATTTTAGGTAATGCGGATATTAAAATTTTGCTTAAAATGAACAAGCAAGATCTGGATCTTGTCCAAAAAAATTGTGAATTATCAGAGAGTGAAAAACAGACTATAAAAAACTTTCCAGCTCATGGTCGTGCAATGGTTGTAACAAATACAGATAAAATTGTTGTCAACATGGATACTACGGAAATGGAAAGGAGGGATTACACCACCGATGTAAACGACAGAATGGCAGCATCAGTATGATGAGATAAAGGGCTGATAGGCAGCGTAGATATTGCGCAAATTCTGCTTATAAAGGGCTTCGCTTTGTAGTAAGGGGCTTTATGCGATAGCTCAAAAAGTCGTTTCTAATATTTTGTAGTATCTTTAAACATAAAAAGCCCTTTATGCGGCATAAAAGCCCCTTGTAAGCAAAAAATACACTTTATGGAGGAGTTAAAATGGCATTAAATATGGCATACAATAATTTAGTTTTAGAAGAAAAAATACTTACACATGTAATTGAAGTTACAGGATGCATAACTTATTCACAAGCAATCATGATTCTCAATGAATATCTCGGTTTCACAGAAGCCAGATCAGAAGTCGCTATATTAAGAATGGTTGATCTAAAAAAAATGTTTTTCTCAGAAGATAAGCGGTTTCTTTTAAGGGGAAATGTTCGCAGCGCATACAAAGGTAACCTGGATCGCGAGATGATAGAAACCTTGTACATTGCCCTCGAATATATCACTTCTCCAGAAGAATTGATGTATCTGTATGGATTCAACGGCATCAATGAGCTACATTTTATTGCCGGAAATGAAAACCATGTTGTGGTTCATTGCGGAAATGCTTTACAAAAGGTGATTTACTGGAGTGAAAAATATAAAAATAAACGGGAGAAACTAATGGCTAGAGCCAAAACTTTTACCCAGGATGAATTGTATTCAATTTACGGGAAAATTATCTTTGTATTTTCCCAGACGGCTGATGAAGAAAAAACGATTGGGCGGATTCAGGATTTGGAACTTGATATTCCTTACGATCTTATTTTTCTGAAAGGATCTAACCTAATTGTACGACCGGAATATGAAATTTACGAAGCATAAAATCGTAAAAGCGAACACTTTATTGCATTTAATGGTTTTTGTGATTAGATCGTATTTGGTACATTTTTGTGTGTTTTATTGTTTTAAAATATTTAAATCAGCAAAAATATCTAGACCTTTTTACTGATAAAAAGTTTAGGTCACGAACATTTAAAGCATAAAATTACAAACAATTCTATGTTTTAAAGTGTTCAAAACATAAGTGAGTTATATAGTCAAAAATAAATATCATAACATGCGCTAATCATTGAATTCTTAAGGTTTCCGTAAAGAAATACGTTCGGGGTTTAGACTTCTATGGATTTTGTGCATGAAAAAGGAGTTGTGAAATAGTGAGCAAGCCAATAACTGGAAAAGGCGTGGAAAAGAAAAAGCGAAAACGACCGAAGCTGTATAACAAAGGAAAACGCAAAGACATTGTGAAGATGTTGTTGGGGAATGGCGGCATTACATATCGTGGACTTATGGTGTATAGCAGTAATCAGCGAATGTTATATCAGAGAATAATAAAAGAAATGGAAGCAGAGAAGTTGGTTAAATTTGGAAAAGTTCAAAGTGGAAAGTATGTAAAGATTTGTGACTATGAAAGATTAATGTCTGAATTAGAAATACCAACAAAAAAATCTGAACCAGCAAAATATGTCTATGACGAAAAATTGTTTCGCTCATATGAAAAGGATGTGGAATCACAAAGATATATTAGTTCCTATAAAGGGAAAATCACAAAAGATGAAAAGAAAGATGAAAAGAAATACGAAAACATAAAAAGCGCAAACCAAAGGGCGGAGAGAATCTATCGTGATATGGAAGTCAAGCAAATCATGTATTCTTTAGGTGTACTGACTTTGGCGGATGAAAAACCTGAACTAACTTCAACTGTTACGGATATTCCCCGCCCCGCGTATTATTCGGCTCAAGAACTAAAGCAATCCGATAAATTTCAGATATCAAAAGTTGAGAACACCAGTATTTCCGGAAGCCGTTCTAACGGATGTTTATTTTGTTCGGATGGCGCGTATATGATATATCATTCAGCAAATAAGCTGCTTCGATGGAGTAATCAAACAGAATATATTTTTTCCACATACGCAGCTAAAATTGCAAATCGAGTTGGTTATAAGATCAGAGGCAATATAAAACAGTGTATATTAATGAGTTATGGAACTGAAATATGTACAAGGTTACTAAATCCGGCAATGTCTTCGAGAGGATTGATGACTTTAGAGAGTAAGTACCAAAATATCTATAATATCCCCATCTGCGAAGATGGCAGTTTTCACCTGAAGATAATGCTGAGAAAAAACTGGAAAAAGGAATTGATGAATTTATTCCTCGAGGATTACGACACAAATGTAGATTCTCTAATGATTCCATGTGATGGACATAGAGATAACGAATACTTGCTACTTTTTTGTATTCCTGATCTCGTAAAATTAAATAACTTTATTGCCGCATCTGCATGGAAAGATGAAAACACTGAATTTAAAATTTTTTGTTTTGACTATCAGATTCCGTTATTGGAACAACTGGATTGCAATGTAGAGTTATACTCATATCCAATCCGTGACTATTATAATGTAATAACCAATATGTAAACACTAGGAGGGAGTTTAAATGATCGCGTTATTAATAACAAATGAAGAGGAACTTGAAAGAATAAAAGGAAAACTTAATGTAAATCTTGAAGATATTCGACTTCCCGGACTGTATTACGAATTTCAAGGAAGTTGTATGGTTCGTGATGTTAAATATAAAGAGCAATTAGAGCTCTTTGGGTACATAGTGGCAAAAGTTATATAACAAATAGAAAAGAGTGTGAGTAATGAAACAAAAGGACGATGAAAAAAAAGTTAATGACGAGTCTGGCAAAAAAAAATCTCAATTTAAACAATATGTACAAACTTCCGCGCTTGGACTAGCTTATATGTATTTAAAACATAAATGGGAAAAAAATAATCGGCTTATTATAGCTTCTATATCCGCAGAATTCATAATTGCAAATACATTGAGCGGCTTTCTTTATGGAGATAGAGGGAATATATTTACCCATTTTGTTTGTGGACTATCAAGTGGCTGGATGCTTTCTTTAGTGTTTTTTGTAGCAGAATTGGTTTTTAGTTATCGCTTAGTATCGGCTATTTCAAAAAACGAAAAATATGAAGAAGATTTAAATTATGAAACATCAACAGAACACGTCAAAGGTTCAGCAGATAAAATGCAAGAGCCCGAGAAAGAAATCACGTTCAATGCCGGTACATACGAAACTATTACCGATTTGATTCTGGGCGCAAATCCAAAAGATAAAAACGAAATATATAGTATGAAGCCTGTGAGCGGAACCAATCAGAATGCCTTATTTATTGGAATGCCTGGTACCGGTAAATCCAGAGGATATATGATTCCTATCATTTTGCAAATTATACGGCGTGAAGAATCCGCTTTTATTATGGATCCATCTATGGAGTTATACAATATAACAGCAGAAGCTGGACGAGCACATGGATATGAGGTAAAAATCATAAATTTTGACTTGGCTTTTATGCTGCATTCTGACTCTTTTAACTACTTGGGTGCCATAAATGAAGAAGCTGACGCACAAGATTTTGCAGATACTATGGTAAAAAATATGGAGGCAAGCGATCACCCTGATTTCTGGTATTTTTGTATCACAAACTTACTGACTTATGGAATACTATATATTAAATTCACTGAAGACACCGGTTACGAAAAAAATCTTGGTGGTGTATTTCGGTACTTTAACGATCGTACTGTTGATCAGATCTTAGTGGATGGTGCTATGCTTCCTGATGGACACCCGGCAAAAACAGCTTTTAACAATTATTGTGGAAGTGATAAAGTTGTGCAAGGCAATACATTAGGAACGATAAAAACGAAACTACAAAAACTTGGAATTAATAAGATCGCAAAAATTACTGGAATTGACGATATTGATATTGGTCTTCCGGGAAAGAAAAAGTGCTTGTATTTTATAGCTGCCGATGATCAGAATGATAACCTGACCTATTTGGTTGCATTATTTTGGACATTGGCATATAGAACGCTGGTACAAATTGCAAAGAAATCTGAAAATGGATACCTTCCGATAACAGTCAATATGGTAATGGATGAATTTGCGAATTGTGGAATTATCCCGGCATACGAAAAGCGCCTCAGTACGGTGCGCAAGTACCATATTTCCTCGATCATGGCAATACAAGGGATAGAACAGTTGCAAAAAATGTTTCCAGATGACCGCTGGAGAACTATTATCAATGATTGTACTTTATTAATATTACTTGGCACACGTGAAGTAGGAAATGCTGAATATTTTTCAAAATTGGCTGGTATAAAAACAACGATAGATCGCGGAAGGCGAATAATGGAAAGTGCTGGGAACGTTACTCATATTCACATGGAGAGTATGCAGACCGAAACTAAAGGACAACGAGATGTTTATACAGTTGACGAAATACTTAGACTAAATCCAAAAAACGCTCTTATATCTGTAGCGCGACACAATGTAATCGAATTTGAACGAATAGACTATACGGCACACCCTATGTGTAAAGAACTTCGCAAAGTATCCGCTGCACATCATATTCCTAAATGGATTCGGGAGCTGGACGATGATGAATGGGATGCATTAAATATTCCAGAAGATGAAATATTCGAAGAAGAAAGCGAACTACCGATCGAATTATGTACTCCAGAAGATTTCAAAGAACCATGGAACCAGAAAAAAGAAGAAGCGCTACAGTTAAAAATCAAAAAGCAAAAAGCAAAATTAGCCGGAAAAGATGATAGCAACGTTGAATTAACGGAAGAAGAATTAGAAAACATACAAGAAGAATATGTCCCGAGAAATATGCTGGATGAAGCTATGGACGAGCTTATTGATAATAATGACTACGAAAATGTAAATGTTGCTGCGTCACTGATCTAAAAAGCTGAAAAAATTAAAGGAAAAACAACTATGAACAAAACACGAATTGTTGTAATAAATATGTTTTTAATAACTATCATGTTCTTTCTGCTTTTGGCTGGCTGCAGCATATCTCAAAAAAACTATCCCGAAGTTGGCGATACCGAACATGGTTATGCATACAGCAGCTTAAATAATACGGAAAAGGAAGCGTATATACAAATGCGATCCTGTATAGAAAATCATACGGATTCCATTGCACTGTCTGTATCAACCGAAAATGAATTATTCCATGTCTACAAGTGTCTACTTGCAGATCATGGAGAATATTTTTGGTTGGCTGGCTATAGGTATAAGGAACAGACGCTGTTTGGAAAGCATATAAAAATGACTTTTTATCCTAAATATACAATGTCCAAAAAGGAGGCTGAACACATACAATCAAAAATAGACAATGTAGTGGAAGATATTATGGATTATATAAGTGTAGATCTCTCTGATTATGAAAAAGCAAAATTTGTATTTTCATATCTTGCATGGAATGTAAGCTACTCTGACAGTTCTATTAATAACCAAAACATTATAAGTGTGTTTTTGGAAAAAGAAGCTGTCTGCCAGGGATATGCATCAGCCACTCAGTATCTTTTGAGAAAACTTGGCATCCAAAGCACTATTATAACTGGAACATTGGGGAGCAACGTCAGTCATGCATGGAACCTAGTAAAGTTGGATGATGAGTATTACTACATGGATACGACATTGGGCAACTACAGTTATTCATCAGAATCATCAGATAAATACAGATATGTACACTATGGATACATGGCTATGACCGATACTATGGTGGAACACACGCATAGCTCTAACGTATGCTTTCAACTTCCAGTATGCAATAGTCTGACTGATAATTATTATGTAAAAGAACAGTTGTATTGTGATCATCTTGACTATGACAAAATCGGACAGTCTTATCGCAATGCATGGAAATTAAAAAAAGGGGACAAAGAAGAAGTAGTTACATATATGTTTTCTACTTCTAAGCAGTTCAATGAAGCAATCACTTATTTTATGAAAGAGCAGCATGTATTTGATTATTGTAAAGGGCTCGAGGGAATTAGATATCTTGCTAGTCCAGAATTAAATATACTAACTGTTATACTTTAATCACATAACAAGGAGGAAAAATAAAAGATGTTTAACAATGAAAATCTGGATATTATCCAGGAAGACAAAAAAAATAAAAAAATCGTAAAAAAACAACCTTTACCAGAGATAAAAAATAACAAGAAGGCGCATTCAAATGGATCTGCGCTTTTTCCGTTGATTATAGTTGTTATTTTACTTGCCACAGGAATTGGTGGTTATTTTACTATCTCATCAAAAGCAAATTCCGGAACTACATACTTGAATGAATCAGATAGAGATCCTCGTTCCAGCCATACAATTTCAGCAGCAGGGGATTCCGGAGCTGTTCCTAGAAAACTTCAGGAACATGAATCTGACAATTCTATCACCAATAATAACAATGCTCCTTATACGTCCGCTGAAACAGTTAGTACATACGCCGACGGTTTCAACGTGTCACTGAGCCGCACTATAAGTAATAATCTTAAAGAAAGTGTTTTCAAGCAATTCTCGGATCTTCCTGACGCCGATCTGTTTGAATCAGCATGTAAAGATGATTCTATTGAGGAATACTGTAAACAGAGAATGGAAGATGGCACCATAGTGACTTATATTAAATGCGAAATTGAAAACGAATATGATAAAGAAGCCCTGGAAAAAGGATTGGAAAACTACCAGGATATTCCAGCAGACTCTTTTTATGCGGGAGCAATAGTAAAGGGAAATGGATACGTTCTATACCTTGTGTTTGAAAAAAAATAATGAACAGATTGTTTGTCAGATTCGAAGATACGAATAAAGAAAAAGACGAAAATTTATGAATAGTAATATTTGAAAACGAATTGTGTCAATGGTATAATTTCACATAGAAGTTATAAACATAAATTTATATAATACAAGCAGGAGGATGCTATGGGAAAAATGTCAATAAATGAAGATATTTATAATGATAGCATGAACAATCTAAAAATAGAAAACGCATTCGAAGATTGGGCGGAATATCGACGTGATATAACAGATGTAATTATTAATAACTCAGAATCTGATAAAACAGTTGCAATATTTGGTGCCGGGAGGTGTAACGATATTGATATATATAGACTAAGCAAACATTTTGGAAAAATCTATCTAGTTGATTTTGACACGCAGGCAATGGCGGATGCATTAAAAAAATATCATTTAGAAAACGATGAAAAAATAATTATGATGAACAAAGACTTTTTGGGATTGAGTAAGGAGGATTATTTAGAATATATGAAAATTGCAACAACTGACTTAAAGAGACAAGGTCCTTTATTCAGTCCATTTGCTACAGCTCCCAAAATGGTTAAAGAATTGGATAAGTTGTATGCAAAGGTGAAAAAATATCAATTAGACTTGGGAAATAGTACATATGATTATTCAATTACCATAGGTGTACATACACAGTTGAATGTAATGCCAGAACACCTATGGAGAAATTTTTTAATGGCTACTGGAAAGAATGATAAAAAGGTGGCTGAAAGAGCACATGCGGAGAATGAATTTATTGCAAGAAGATTTGACGACGCAATTCTAAAGGCAACAAAAAATAAAGCGTTTATTGGACTGGAAAGTTGTGAAATTGGAATATCAGGATTTTTAGAGGGTGCTATACAGGCACGAGAAGATTTATATCGACGATCTGAGGAAAAAGAAATTGCCATAAATGGTAAAAAAGCATTTTATTGGCCATTTAATCTAAAAACTGGTAAAGAGTATATGATGGAAGTTTATATTGTTGATATTAATAAAAAATTGGAAATGTAGTCTCTCAACAAAAATGACAAGCTCAAATCAGGGCTTGTCATTTTCGTTGACTACGTCTTCATTCCATTGTCTTTGCTCTAAAGCATCCAAAAATTCCTTCGAATATTTCCTCTGATCAAAATTCAAAAACGCATTTTTGCTTTTTTTCTTGTCTTTTGTAGGAACTGGAAGCTCGTATTCGTTTTTTATCGCTGATATCATAAAACCGACAACCGACTCCACTCCGGTAGACTTTTTTAAAACAGCGTATGCGGTTTTTACCTTTTCCACATCATAATGTGCAGCTTCACAAATAGCCCGAATATCTTTCGTTTTTACTGGCTCCTCAATAAGATCCGAAACAACATCTACGATTTCATCTTTTTGTTCTTGTGTTAATTCAGGCTTCGTCTCCGTACGTTCGAGTGCAGCCTCCGAAATAGCTTTATATTTCACATAAAAAATAATTTTATGGACTTTTCCTCCGCGTCCAGATCTTTCAGTGTCATAAGTAACTTCCATGTCTGTTTTCTGATTAATTTCTTTAATTGATGGATCTAATGCTTTTCTTTTAAATTCACTCCATGTTTCCAAAACCTTTTCAGGAGATGCCTCTACTGCATAGTCATAATCAGGGTTCTTGGATTTATTAAGTATATTACGCACCTTGTCAAGATTTGAATTTACAACTCCTATCTGCAATTTTAGTTCCGAAAGGAGAAATGGTATCTCGAATACATCATTGTCAGTCTTAATATCATTTTTACCATAGTAACTTTTCGAGCGTAAAACCTCATATATTCTAAATGCATATACTGAGCGAAAGGATAACATTATTTTTTTCGGTAAAGATGTAAAATTTTGCTTTATGTTTTGTATGTAATCTGCTATACGAGGGTTGTATTCTATAGTAAATATTCCTCTTTCGCAATGAGCACGAATTATAATAGACATGTAATCAAACATCTTGTTTTCCGGATCAAATACACCTATTGACTTCGATGTCATAGCTTCTGCTGCATTAGCCAGGTTAGAATAGAAACTTCCTCCATTGCTGCCAAGTTCCTTTTTTATTTCACTGACTTTTATTTGCTGGTATAAGATTCCATTTTCCGGATCTTTCTTTAACTCATCTGCCCTTGATAATGAAATAACCATGAGTTTATTCTCCAATAAGGAGGATTTATATTTACACGAAATCAAAAAATTACTTTTCGTAAAATTTTCACGTTCCTTGCGCAATATTACATCTGTGACATTCTCCATATAAATAACAGCAAAACTATATTACAAAAAGTCTGCTTTTCTCCTTTCTGTTTTCTCGCTAATTAAAAACTCCTAATTTGTACATACTTTGTATTGTAAAGTAGTTCGGTTGTGATGTCAATAAAAAACTCCTAATTTGTACATGAAAAACTCCTGTTTAGTACATGAAATAATCATTTCATGTGCTAACTGGATGATACGCTCCTAAAAAGTACAGAAGTTTCTTTGATTAGGAAAAAGATTTTTCCTAAAAAGTACATATCTTTAGAGCAAAAGATCATTTGTATTGAAGAAAGGTCTTGTTTATCAAATAGAAATCTAAGTATACTCATTGGTAGCACTCCTAAAAAGTACAGAAGTTCATAAAAGATACTCCTTTTTTGTACAGAAGTTTATATAAATAAATGCCCTTTACTGTACTTTTAAGCCCTTCTCTGGCATATGTTTTTTGTAAATAAGCTATTTAAAGGGCTTTTGCAAGTTGAAAAACTCCTAAAAAGTACGTACTTACTCCTAAAAAGTACAGAAGTTTCTTGTTAATAAGCGAATATTTCTCCTGAAAAGTACATATCTTTTAATGAGAAATCTCTTTGTATAGCCTACAGCATCTATAATCGGCAAGGTTTTTTCTTAATAGATGTTTCGTACTCCTAAAAAGTACATACTTACTCCTAAAAAGTACAGAAGTTTATAAAAGATACTCCCTTTTTGTACAGAAGTTTGTATGATCAAATGCCCTTTACTGTACTTTTAAGCCCTTTTTTATAGATATTTTTTTTAAATAAGTTGTTTAAAGGGCTTTTATAAGCAAAAAACTCCTAAAAAGTACACACTTTCCCTGAAAAGTACATATCTTTTCCCTGAAAAGTACATATCTTTTCCCTGAAAAGTACATATCTTCACATGTTAAAAACTCCTAAAAAGTACATATCTTACTACACAATAGGGCATATCTTACTACGCAATAGTACATATCTTTCACCTGAAAAGTACATATCTTTTAATGAGAATCCTTTATATTTCAGCATTTCCAGGTTCTTAAATAAAATAAATAAAAAGAAAAATGATGTTTATGTAAATTTAACGCAACTGATTCACGCTGATGCGATAACAAAATATTTGGAGCATTTAGAAGAGCTTTATACTGACGACTTTTCCTTCAGCTATGGAAAAATAGATCAAAATATGCTATAATACATATGTGAGGATGAAAGGGCAGAAATGATAAGCTGCCACGGCTACGATTCCTGACAAGGCAGTAAGTAGGGCTGAAAAATGTTACCGAAAGCATGCCATCTGCAGTATGTTTTTAGTTACTAGCTGTTGAGAGTGAAAACAGAAATGTATTAAGAAATAGCGATACTTATAATCTACTAGCTGTTGAGAGCGAACGATATAGGGGATCGCTATTATTTTTGAAAAAATATATATCTTGCGACAGGTTTGAAAGTCATGCTTTGCATGGCTTTTTTATTTTTACTTGAAATAAATGTAAACAATATGTATTATATACACAAAAAGTTAAAAAGGATGTTGTGAATTTATGTATAGCAAAAAAATGATTGCAGGAACCATGTTGTTTCTGACAACGATTTTACAGGTAGGTAGTGTGTCAGCAACGGAGCTGAAGGAAATACCATCTGTAACCGAACAGGAATCAAAAAATGATAAAGACCAGGATATAGTTGAGGTACAAAATAGGGAAATGAATGACGAGGTCGTAGCTGCAACGGAAATACTGGAACAATTACTTTCAAGAGCATATGAAAAAACAGAACAGGACGTAAAAAATGAGTGTTTTGAAAAAGGGTATGACTACTCGCTAACAATGGAGTCATTTTATGAACAGGGAAATCCATTTGCGGATATGGATTATGTAGGAGTGCTCGCAGCTTATTGTACTGCGATGGGAAACGATAATAAATCCACAGTTTGCGATATGGATTTTATAACAGTGAAATATACAGAGACTGATCAGCAGGAGTATGTTCCAGTTAAAACGTATGAATATGAAGATGCTGGAAATGGGCTATATAAGAGATCACGAATAAAATACATAACACAGCCTGGGGCATATGATACTTTCGAAGATGTCGGGAATGGCTTATATAAAAAATGCGGAAAGGAACAAATTGATTTAGAGCAGAATGACTTGAAATACGCAACTGTAGAACTGGATCCCGTTACACCTGAAAGTATTTTGGCTTTTTACGGAAAAGAATCAGAGAAGGAAGATTACGAGCGAAGAAGAGACGAGATGACGGAATGGGGAATGAGTTCAGAAATATTATCTCAAAATGTGTTTATAAAAACAGCGGTAGCAGATACAATACTGGATCCTGATGCAAAAGCTCAGCTGGAGGCCGCCTTATCAGAGGCTCAGGGAAATAGATTTACATTATTGTCAACAGCAGCAGCTTTAATTGGACAGGTACCTTATCTGTGGGGCGGAAAATCTTCTATGCCAGGATACGATACTACATGGTGGACGTTCAATGAAGAGGGAAAGCAAAAGGGACTTGACTGTTCCGGTTATTTGTCATGGATTTATAGAACTGCTGGTTATCCAGATCCGGTATGGCAGTCTATCATATCATCGCAGGCCGTTCTTGCAAATTGTGAAGAAATTCCTTATGAAGAATTGCAAATTGGTGATATTGGTGTGCTGAACAGGGGTGAAGGAATTAACCATGTAGGCATGTATATTGGAAATGGATATTTTATTCATTGTTCATCTGGTGCCGGCACGGTGACTGTTACGAAAGGAAGCCATATTGGATTTTCAGTTTTTATGAGGGTTCCTTCCGTGGATACCGACGCAATAAATCCGTACAATGTAGTGCTTCCGTCTAATGGATCAGGAAACTATACGCAGGAAGACATTTATTTATTGGCACAAACAGTTATGCATGAAGCAAATGGTGAAGGAATGAATGGGTGGGTAGCCGTTGCGGAAGTAATAAAAAACAGAATTAATAGCGATAGATTCCCCAATACCATACGGGATGTAGTATATCAGCCAGGACAATTTTCACATAATGAGGAAATCGCGAGTATGCAGCCGAACGATACTATGCTGACCGTGGTTGAAAATGTGATGAACGGATCTATAAGTATACTGAATAATCCATATTGTCTATATTTCAACAATCCATCAAAACTTCCGGAAGGATACGACATGGGTTGGCTGTCTCAATACATGATCATCAATAATCATGTATTTTATACCAAAGCCGGGGAAGGAGAGATGTCCGCCGTTCCATTGGAAACTGAAAATACAGAAAACGTAACAGAAGAAGCAAACATAGAGGGTGATACGATGGAACAGTTCCCGGAAGAAGTGAACGATTCTAGTGTCCAGACAATGGAATAGAGAAGTTATAGTAACTCTAATTTTTTAATTAAAAAACAGAGATAGGGAGATTCACACTTGCAAAATGTAATTGATTGGTATAATATACATACTATGTAAATATTAAGAATAATATAAAAGGAGAAAAGACATGCCAAGATCTAAGGTTGAAGAAGCCGCTGAAACATCAGCAGAGGCAGTTGAAGTTGAAACTGCAAAAAAAATGAAACCTGTAAAAAAATCTGCCAAAAAGTCCGCTACGGTTGAAACAGAAAAGCCGGCAGAGGAAAAACCTGTGGATGAAGAGAAATTCAACGAAGAAACGGAGCAGGCAGAGCTGGAAGATCCAGAAGAAATTGTAGAGGAAGTTGCAGAAGAAGTTACAGGAACGGAGGATGCTGTCGATGAAAATGTAACGGCAGATCCGGAAGATACAGAAGATCTCGTAGAAGAGTCTACGAAAGCGGAAACGGAGGATATTGTCGATAAAAATGCGGTACCGGATCCGGAGAATACAGAAGAAAATGTAGAAACGGTGGAAGATGAAGCTGTGAATGAAGAAGTTTCGGATGAAACAGTGAAAAGTACAGAAGAAGCACCGGCCAAAGATGAAGCCCCAAAGAAAAGAGGCAGAAAGAAAAAAGATCCGGAAAAAAAATTCAAAGCATCGTTCGACATGTCGAATATTTCAGAAGAAGAAGTTGCGTACATGCAGCAGAAACGGCGCTTTTATGAAGCGGACGCAGATACAAAAAAGGAATTGTATAAGGAAGATGATATCGTCGCCATCAAGGGAGTAAACGCGAAGTCACTTTCTGACTTAAAGAAAGAAGAACATGATCTTCTCCTTCAGGCAATACAGTCTATCCCCCCATTAATTTTGGATGGAGAGATTGTTTCTGTCAGCAAAACAGATAACGACATTGTACTTGCGCATGTAAACGTAAATGGAACGGAAAATCTTTATGATGTATGTATTCCGGCGTCGCAGCTGTATTTTGAAGCAAATGCTTACAGAAGAAAATATGGAGCAGACTATCAGTTCCGACAGGTTGGAAGATGGAAACATGCCAAGATCAGATTCACAATCAGCTATGTTGATGAAAAAGAAATGTTCGCATATGCGTCCAGAATCAATGCCATGCAGATCGACATGCGGGCAAATTACATCAAACAGCAGTCGAACAATTATCCAAAGATATGCATTGGCAAGAAAGTTCCGGCAAATGTCGTAGCGGTTAGAAAAGATTCCCTGGTAGTAGAAGTTGGCGGAGTTGATGTCCGAATGGGACGAGAAGAAATCTCGTATTTATCTATCGCGGATGTCAGATCGGAATTCAAGGTAGGGGATACCTTCCTTGTTGTGGTGAAATCGATCGAGGTTCGACCAGCTGAAAAAACGTTTATTGACGAAAAGCAGTATACCACACTGGATATGGTGGTGAGCCGCGCGGAAGCATATGGAGATCCACATGATGTGTACTATAAGCATTTCAGACCGGGAATGGATACTACGGGAGTGATTACATCGGAAATTATGGGCGGCGGCGTTTTCGTGAGATTGCAGAACAAAATGGATGCGCTTTGTTCTGTTTCGCTGGAAAATCCTACAATCGGCGCTGAGTGTGATGTAAGAATCAAGAGCGTTGAGAAAAAAATGGATAAGAAGCGGAACAAAATGCGCTGGATGATCGATGGGTTTATTACCGACGTTAGAAATTAACTGAGATACAAAAAACAAGGCAGAAACTTTTGACTTTTTTATAACCTCCGGGGCGAAAAGTCCTCGGGGGACTAAAATTAAAGGAGCATTATGAGAAAAAGAAATAACAAAGTGAAAAAATTAGTGGTCGTGATCGTACTCATGATCCTCGGAGCCATTGGTGGCGGTTATTACGCATATGTAAGAATAACCAATTTGGAAACTGCAAATGCAGATCTGAATTATGAAATAGAATCGAACACGCAGTCCGTTTATGTTGCGATCAAAGATATTGCACATGGAGATATGCTTTACGACAGTACAACAGCCCCTTCTGCGGATGATGTTAATGTCGAGATGCAGAATGTAGCAACTGGTTTAGAGCCTTCATACTACATGACTGCAGACATGCTCGGAAGACAGGCAATAGTTGATATGGAATATGGAACGCCGATTATGGCTACCATGGTTTCTTCAGAAGAAGGAGAACTTAGCGCGGATGAGAGAGACTGTGAGATTTCGGTGGTACAGGTGATGACAGATCAGGCGGTGTCGGATCATGTGGATGTCAGAATAGCATATCCGGACGGAAGTGATTATATCGTTCTTTCAAACAAGAAGATCTCACAGATTGATTTACAGAATTGTATCTGGCATGCGAATTTGAACGAAGAAGAAATTTTGTATCTGACGTCAGCTACGGTTGATGCATATCTTATCGATGGAGCAAAACTGTATACCACAAGATATGTGGAAGACACATTACAGGGAAGCGCAGAAGCGAACTATGTTCCAAAAGAATCGACTATTACACTCCTTACAGAGGATCCGAACATTGTAAATGAAGCGATTGATGCCTTAAATCTTGCAGCTAGAAGAATTCGTCTGGAAGAAACGCTTGGAACCGTAACCGATGAAGAAAAAGCGAAGATTGAAACTGAAAATGAAGCAGACAGAGGAAAGAGGGAATCTTACGTGTCAGATGCAATTACCAATGAAAAAGCCGAAACGCAGGATGTTACGTCAACAGATACAACCAGTACGAGCGACGAAAGCACAGAGAGTTCCAGTGACGACAACGCCAGCGTTTTGAATTAGAAAAGGAAGTGACAGATAATTGGAAAACACAAAAGTGATTACATACATCGGAAAAGAAAGATGCGATATCATCTATTATCTTATCAAAGTGGCTGCAAGGCTCGGGAAAAAGATACTTGTAGTAGACAATAGCGGAATACAGGATCTGTCCGGAGTATACGGTCTTTCAGGCAATGAAGATAAGATGAGAAAGAAAAACGTAACTGTATGCCGGCAATATATTATCTCAGAAGAATGGAGAGAATCGGCTGTAAATGAATTTGATTTCATTTTCGTTTACGAAGGATTAAAGTTACAGCAGGTAAAAGTTGAATCAGATTTGCTCTTGATTGGATGCAGCTTTGAAAAGAGAGAAATCGAGATCATAAAAAATATGATCGGGCAGAACTCAGATCGAAAAAGAGAAATACTCATATTGAGAGATAAAACCTCTGCTCGCTTTTCTGTGCGCACAGTAATGGAAATGCTCGATATGCCACCTAAAAAGACTGAAAATTATGTTCTTGAATTTGACGAATTTGGTTATGGAGGCTATGTCGCGCTCACTCAGAGCGGGGACAACGAAAAGATTGCATTGCGCGCAACGGCGGGAAAAGACACATATGACATGATCCAGGAATTGGCGTCAGAATTATATGCGATCACAAACCGGAAAGATGTAAAAAAATATCTGGCTTAGAGAGGGGTAAGTATGGTCACAGTCATTCAGGGAAATAACAAAAAGAAAAATAAAGCGCCTATCACGGCTGCAATCGTGGCTACCATGATGGCTACAGTATATAGCAAAAGAACTCTCTTAATTCAATTTGTGGACAATGATATTGAGTCAGCAGAAAAAATACTGATTAATTACACAACCGAAGAAAGAGACGCTTTTGCAAAAAAGGAAAATGAGATCACAATTCCGATCGTAGAAGAAGGAATCGATGGATTGATGGGATCAATATTCAACCAGAAGATAGACAATGATATGTTGTCATCGTATTGCCGTACAATACAGAATCTTCGGAATAAAAACGGAAAAGTGATCAAATCACTGCTGGATGTAATTCCAATCAGTCAGAATGACAACTTTATTTCCAACTTAAATGGAAAGGAAGAAGCGGTTCAGTTGTTAATCGAAGCAGTCCAGGAAGAAGGAATGTATGATGAAGTGGTGATCCTCGTGGATAATGGGGATGAGAACATACAGGAAATGGTCAATGGATTTGCGGACTGTTCGGTCTATTGTTTAAATCAGGGGCACGAGACAAAAGGAAAAGTGTTCGGGGAAAATGTTGTGTATGTGGTGACAGATTATGAATCCGATTCCCGTTATGATTTAAAAACAGTAATGTCAAACTACGGTCTTTCCAAAAAGGACAAGCTCGTAAAGGTTGAAAGAAGTATTCATGCGATCGACGCAGCAAGAGACGGAAGGCTCACAAGGTTTATCAAAGCCAATCGGGAACTGCCGCCGTATGATCCAGATTATACATGGTCGGAAGATATGAAGCATCTCGTAGGCATTATTTTCGGAGTGTCATCAAAGAACAATGAACCTGATTATACATGGGAAAAATTCGCAGACGAACCGGCAGAAATGAAGATGGTTGAGGGCCGGGAATTAACCACTGTTTCGGAAAAAAATGAGAACACGACGAAGAAAAAAGGCATTTTCCCAATTTTTGGACGCAAGAAAAAAAGTCAACCGAAAACATCGGAGCGTAGCGTGGAGAATACGGATATTGTCGCGCCGGATATAGATGAGTTTGAGGATTCTGAGGAAGATGGCTTTGAAGATGTTGGAGCTATGGGATCCGCGGAAGCAGATGCGGAGGAAGATGCCGTTGCACACATCATGGAAGAAAGCATAAGGGATTCCAAGGAAAATGTATCTGAAATTGTTGAGAAAAAAACTGCCAAGCGAAAATCAGTTGGTAAAATTGCAAAGAATACGGTAAAAAAAGAGGTCGTTGAAACGAAAAAAAATGCGAACGTGGAGAAAAAGATGGCTTCGAAAAAAATATCTGTACCTAATGCAAAAGCGGAGGTTGCAACAAAAACACTGGAAGAAAGTGTCAGTGAGAAGCCAATGACAAAAGCGCAGCTGAAAAAAGAGTTGGATTTGCTTGGAATCAAGTATACTACAAGAATGACGCTGAAGGATCTGACAGATCTCTATCAGGAGTCTATGCGTGAGAATCAGAAGATGAAAAGTGCAGCAACAAAAAAAACAGCGAAGTCTAATGCAAAAAAAGGACAGCCTGCCAAAGGTGCTTCTAAGCGGGCAAAAGTAGCGAACGAATAAAAAGTAAGAGAGGAGTCGTTAATGAGCATTAATTCAATTTTAGTAATTGCCGCTCTCGCCCTTCTTGCCGTTGGAGTGTTCATATTCATCAGAAATGTGAATACAAATGATGATTCAGATGATGCGGATGAAAATGATGAAAGCAGTGTATATAGTATTGAGTTCCTTGTGGACGAAACGGCAAGAGCTGTATCCAATACACTGAGACGAAATTTGAGTGAAAAAAACCTTACCAGGGATGAGATCGAGAAACAGCAGAAGCGAATTTCTGATTTGAGGGACGCACTGAACGAAGCTGCGAATGGCAATCCGAAGGCTAAATATGTAATTAAAACATATATCGAGGGGCTTATCACAAAAGAGTTTGACATTAACACGGAAGAAGTTATCAACAAGATTATTCCTTTTGACAATCCGTCACAGATGAAGGGAAATGAAATGTTTGAGACGCTTCTGTATGTATACAACAAATTTTGCAAAGATTTAAAAGGCGAAGACGGATTCGCTACTTTGATGAACGAGTATGAACTGCAGAAACCGGTACAGGGGAAAGATGGCGAGGATCAATATATTGTCAGTAAGCAAAAAATAGCGGAAATCTACAAGAGAACTTTTATTGACGGGCAGTCAGAGGTTCTTGGGCCGGTAGAACTTACATTGCAGGATAAAAAAGACATCCTGGTACAGAGAATTTTTGAAAAATTTGATGGACTTGGGGTTATAGATCTGCTGGTTGAATCATCAGTAGATGAGATCATGTGCGGTGTTTCTGGTGTTGCAGCCGGGACATTTAGGCTCCGTACAGGAATGAGTTCAATGCCTATGAGTTATGAATCTATTTGGATCGTATATCATGGTATTCCTATTTATTTAAAATGCCTAACATTTGAAACACAGGAAGAATTTGTCCGTGTCAGTGACAATGTTTATAAATACGATGCCCCGCATGTATTATCAAAGTCGGAACCGGGAGTACAGTCAACAATGGAAGATGGATCGCGTATCGTTGTTGCAAGAGATCCTATGGGCTCATCTCGTGGTTTCTGGCTGCGTAAGTTTGACAGTGCACCATCGGTAGCACCACACAAGTTATTGCAGAACAATAAATATGACTACCTGGCAATTTGCCTTATGAAGTGGGCAATCAAATGTGAATTGAATTCGATCATATCTGGAGGAATGGGTACCGGTAAAACAACGATGCTAAAATCATTCGTTCGTTACATTGACAATATGTATCCGATCCGCGTTTACGAAAAGCAGTTTGAGTTAAATTTGAACTTTACATATCCGGAAAAAAACATTTTTGCTTTCCAGGAGGCTGGAAATATGACAGAACAGAATTGTTTGGATTTCGGAAAGAAAACAATGGGCGCAGTAAGTATTATCGGAGAGATTGCAAACAAAGATCAGGCTTCATACTTTATTCAGTCCGCTTATGTGGCTTCCAGATTCGGGTTAGCTACCCATCATGCGGAGACGGCGGAATCGCTGATAGAAGCTATTTCGGACAACCTGTTACAGGCCGGCATATATTCGGATAAGAAAGATGCCGTAAGAGCAGTTGTAAGCGTAATCAACCTCGACTGTCATCTGTCAAATATTAAAGGAAACCGTCATATTGAGAGAATCACGGAAATCATTCCGTTAGAGGAAATTCCATATCCATCGGAAATGGAAGAAAAAGCGTCGTTGCAGGAAAAGGTTATGATGGATGCATCGAGATTCATGAAAGATATGACAAATAAGAAACTTTACAAGGTAGTAGATCTTCTGATATGGAAAGCCGATGATGACATTGGTGAAAAAGGACATTATGAGTTTGTAAATCGACCAAGTCCTGGGTTGATGAAAAAAATGTTAAAGAAACTCATGATAAAAGACGAACAGAAAATGAAATCTGAGCTTGAAAACATGAGAATAGCAAATGAAGTGAACAAAGGGGTATTATTTGAGGACATCAGTAACCCAGATGGGATAACAAGAGAGGAGCTGGAAGGTTGGATATTAAGTTATTGTTCATGAGCGTACTGTTATTTGTAATCCTTGCCATTGTCGCGGTGTTATTCAGAAATGTTGATATGAAAAAGAGATACAAAGGCTCAAAGGTAAGGAACAAAGGGAATGGACGAAACACATTGTTTTTTGTCTATAAAGTATTTAAAAATTCAAAAGTACTGCGGCCTTTTTACAATAGGGCGAGACATCATGTGACACTGATATATCCAGCAGATACTCTTTCTATTGACAAGAAAACCACAAATATTTTGGTACGCTCCTTGTTGATCCTTGTTGGAGGACTGGTGGGAAGTATCGCAATTAGCGGCGGAAACGTGTTCTTTATGTGCTTCGGATCCTATTTTACGATCATTGTATCTCTCTGGATGGCAAAGAGTAGATTTTATAAAATGAATAAAGAATTGCTATCGCAGATGGAAAATGCCATGTCTAAAATCAGACACAACTACCAATCATCAAAAGATGTTGTGGCGGCATTGCAAAATGCGGTTTATGATACGCCGTATGAAATAGGCTTACATTTACAAAAAATACACGACATTATCATTTCGCCGCATATGGGGTATGAGATTGATAAATATAAGGGCAACGAGCCAAATCAGTATATGTCAATGTTGCTATCTGCATGTGCGTCTGTAAGAGAATATGGGGATGAGGTTCTTCCTGAAGGAAACACAGTTTTTATGCGTAATCTTAATTATTTGAAAGAAGATATACAGAATGAGATACTTACACTGGAGGATAATGAGATAGCATTTCATGGACAGACAGTATTGACAGTAGCACCGATGTTTGCAATAAAACCATTACAATGGTGGGCGGAACATTTCTTTCCGATGACGGCACCATATTATTCGGGAGTATTGGGGTTAATCGCATTGACAATTATATTTATTTCGTCTGCGGTTATTTATAGCCGGATATGCGCATTGAGAGATGGACCATCAACTGGCGAAAAGTATTCAAGTATATGGTCTAAGATAGGAGAAATGCCTATTGCAAGTGATTTTTTCGGGAAGTACATTGATAAGAAATATGGGAAATACAGACTGTATAAAGAAAAATTAAATGCCCTTGGAGATTATACGGGGTTGAAAGCATTTGTAGCGCAACAGTTTAGTTATGCGGTTATTGCTTTTTTTCTTACGATCGCCATTTTTAATATAGCGGATATATCGCAAAGGTATAACAGCTTAAATGAATGGAAATCCGAATTTTCGCAAACATTTACGCCCTCAGAAGAATATAGAGCTAATATGGAGAAAATTGCAAAAATATATACAAAAGAATGGGTGAGTCGGGATGATTATACTTTAGAAGAAATGACAAAAGACATCATGGAAAATACAGATATTACATCTGAAAATTATGCCTCAACGGTAGCTACATCTGTTGATAAAAGGATTAAACGATACAATAACACATATTTTAGATTTTATTATATTATCATTGCTGCTGGAATAGGGATAGGCATGTTTTATATGCCAATCAAGGTATTGAACGTACGACAGGGACTTGTCATTGTGCGTCAGCAGGAAGAAATTATACAATACCAGTCAATCATGCTCATTCTTATGAATTTGAAAGGAATAACAGTAGACACAATATTGGAATGGATGGAGCGTTTTTCATACTGTTTTCGAGAGCAGGTAGCACAATGTCGTGTTTCTATGACTTACGGAAAAGAAAAAGCTCTAAAGCAAATGAAGAACAGAACAACCTATGAGCCGATGAGAGACTTTATCGACAACCTGTTAGAAATTGATAATGTAGGTGTAGCAAAAGCATTTGATGAAACAAAATCTGACAGGGTGTATTTTAAGGAAACCAGGAAGCAAATGAAAACAAAAACTATAAGAGCAAAATCGAAAGAGGCGAGAAGAATTGCAATGTACCCTTTTTTCGAAGTTATAGTGCTTATGATAGTATTGCCGGTTGCTATGTATGCAATCAATCTGTTTTCATCTATATCAAGTCAGTTTTAAATAAGTTAAATGCTTATTTAAATATATCTCATGATATGCGTATTAGGATATGTCGCATAAAAATGGGAATTACAATATTTTTTTATTCAAGGAGGATTAACAAAAATGGAAGAAAATACCGAAAGAGCCACTAATCATGCGACAGCGCTTATTATAACACTTGTTGTTATCGGTGTAATAGTAGGGGTCGTAATGTATGCAACGGGTATGCTGACCAAAAGTAGTACGAAAATCACAGCCACACAAACAATGATGGAAGAAACACAGTATACATCATATGATGGACAGACAATTACAGGATCTCAGGTAGCCTCATTGGTTAGACAGTGGGGCAACGATGAAATCGGTGTTGTGATAAAAACCCTGTCATCAGGAGAAATCAAATTCTACTACTCATTAAGTGGCGTAAATTTAACTGAAAAGTCAGCGGAGTTAGGTTCTGAAGTTGACAAATCGGCAAACAAAAAGGCATTAGCAGCCATGACTCAAAAGTCAGAAAATGGATATATCAATCCGTCTGCACAATTTGAAGTAAGCGTTTTAAGAAATAAGAACGATGTTCTTGTAGGAGTGTATTTCGAGCAGAAGTAAAAAACATACCACAGGCCATAATGGTCTGTGGTAAAAACTCTATTTATAAGGAGAAAATGATGGAAGAAAATACAGAAAGAGCACTCCATGGAACAGTGGATACAATAATGGCTTTATTAGCAATTACGTCTATGATATTTCTTATGACGGAGACGCTGAAATTGTTCGCACAGAATCAAAAATATATTCAACAGAATACTACAATAACAGGTCAGCCGGCTTATGTGCAGGATTATGAAAGCTGGCCAAATGATTCAGTTTACGATGGAGAATGTAATTTGGCAGAAGCTTATTCTATTGTCGCGGAAAACATAGAAGCGTGTAATGGAATTTATTTGACAAATAAAAATATGCAGGGAGCCGTCAACTTATTGCAAAAGCAATATGGAGGTTTGAGTTTAAAAGAAAACTTGAAAATAGGAAATACACAGATACTGATGAATGAACTTTCAGGCGGAAATAACAGTTCTGTATTTAATATATATTATGATCTGGATGCAAACGGCGGGCTGAGAGGAATATATCTTGCTCGTAAATAGGAAAGGAGGTGTAAGCGATGAGTGACGATGCTCATGTGGGAAGTATCTGGAACACTATATTTTTTGTAGGAATACTTTTGTTCCTTCTGGCGGCAGCGCTCCTTTACGTGGATCATGCATGTGATCAGAGAGTGGCTGATAATACGAGAAATTTCGTTAATGAATGTTGCGGGACCGGAAAAATATCAGCGCAAAATTATGAACAATATGCTAGAAAAGTAGCAGGGCTCGGAAACTATGAAATTCGGCTTGAACATAAAGCACTGGTAGTATACGGATCGTCGGGGCATGTTGATTCAACGTATGAGGGATATTACAACGAACAAATATTAGATTATATGTTCTCAGGAAACACAAATGAAAATTATGAAATGAAGAGTGGTGATTATTTTACAATCACAGTAATAAAAAGAGGCAGTGATTTCGCTGCACTGTGGAATGACTTAACAACCTCATCTTCCAATGGATTAGTTGTTACTGATTACGGAAATGTTGTTGGCGATTAAATAATGGAAGAAAGGGGACGTGGGACTTATATAAAAGGATGATGAAAAAGAGAAAGTCCACTTGTAATTAAAATGATAAAAAAAGAAAGGAATGATAATACAGTAATGCATGATGGAAAAATGTATTACTGTTATTATGTTAATTATATATCTGAAGACGGACGCATGTATAACGATAAATGGGTTGAAATACGACCTAAGAATGGGAAGGTATGGTTCCGTACCGGAAAAAAGAATAAGGATGGGACCACAAATAGAAGATGTCTGAGATACACGAGAGTAGTGTACGAAGCGGTTACCGGAATGACACTTGACAAGCAGGTTATCATTCGGCAGATGAACGGAGATTTGAAAGACTATCGTTTTGAAAACCTCCAGATTATGAAAAGGGGAGAAGCTGCAAGCCAGCGCTCCAGAGAAAGCTATTACAAGAAACCGGCAGAAATTAGAAAGAAGATCGTTCAGGAATATAATTATGAGGATCATTTTAAAAAGGGCGCCTGGGGGAAAAATTCGCACCCTACCATGAAAGAACTTGCGAAAAAGTATGGATTAAATGTAATGACGGTGTCCAGGTATATTCATGAAGATTTGGAGGAAAGAAGAGAGGAATTAGAAAAAAGAGGAATAAGCCTGAATCGAAGATATAAATAGAGATACGCGGGTGAAGTATCGAGGAAAGAAACATGACAGTAAGAGGATGATACGGTGAAAGCAAAAAGGATAGTAATAGTTTTAAATATGGTAGGTTTATTTGTTTTATCGGGCTGTGGTAAACAAATTTTTCAAGAAAAAGTGGATCCTTACGAAAAAGTAGGAATTGAAGATTCAGAGTTGGTATATGACACTTTTTATATAAAAGAGGGATCCAAATTTTATAAATCGTACCTTCCGGGTGGAAACAACAACGCGGTAGCATCATCAGTAGATTCAACAAAAATATTTTGGATGGACAAGGATTTCTCATTGCTGCCTGAGTATTACAAAAGTGAAATGTTGGCTTATGCAACCGATGAAAATTACATGAATGATGTGATTCTGGAGCGATACAAGGATTGTGGATATTCGTTGGGGTTTTATGGCGGAAGTTTTGATGAGGATGGATACTTTTGTGTTGACACAAAAAATAAATTGATAACAGGAAGTGATGCGGAAACACAACTTTCGGAAGAAAAATCAGAAATTATCAGACTCGCGTCAATAAATGGAGAAAAGATCACCGAGGCTATGGTTGATTCGGCCGGGGTGATAGAAGGATTGGAAAAAAACAAAAAGTATAAATTGGAATTCTATGCGGGGACAACCCATGTAACTAAAGAAGTGAAGGCGGATCGCCGTATATTCCAAATGTACGAATTGTATGATATAAGCGATGCAACCATAACAAAAAATGGCTATTATAGTATAAGTTTACCAATGGACATGAAATCGGGATATTATTTGGTGGATGGATCCGGAATGTTTAAATATTATGATTTTAAACGAGGAGATAAGGATACTGAACAAGCAAAAATGAATGAGCCTTATTACGATTCGATAGAAAGTCAGATGGAGGCATATTCACAGAAATATATGCTAAGTGTTCCGGTTAAGACCAACAATGTAAAATTTAATATTGAATATAGTACGGAAAAATATAAAGATAGCGAGATATATGCAACATTAAAATCTCCGGATGGAAAGAACTATGAGCTTACACCGGAAAACGGAATGATGAGCGTAGAGATTGCAGAAGTAATAGCCGGAAAATGGACCATTAATGTAACGCCGAAGGATCTCGAAATAAAAACAATTACACCAGAAGCAACGTCTCCTTCTAGTGACACGGTATGCGACACCTATGCCTTTGATATTACAGAAGATATGTCGAATATTCAATTTAAAGCGACATTTATTGGAGATGGCGATATATGGGGAGTGGTACAAAATGACAACACAGGAGAATCAAAAGATCTTGAATTGTCTAAAGACGGAAAAGAACTGGATGTTACATATGATTATTTGGGGGCTGGAAGTTATACTGTGTATATATATCATTACGCAGATACAGCAGTAGAAGATGTAAATTATGCATCAAACGAAGAAAATGAAGTGACAAATATAATTTCGATTGAACAATAAGATTGTGTTAAGGAGTGTGAGGATAAGAAAAGAGAATGCTTTCTGGAAAGGAGGCATTCTCTTATTGCAAAAAACGTAAGGGTAATGTATTATATACATATCAAAAATATAATACAAAAAAAGGGAGCAGTAAAAAGAAAATGAAGAGAAATAATAAAAAGAGTTTTATAGAATTAAACAAAAGAAGCGGGCTATATACAATGGTCAAAGCAACGGAATATTGTCCATACTGTCATGCAAAAATGATAATTGATAAAGCGGAAAAATATCAGTCCAGCCAGAATGGGTACGTTTTGGTTTGTTCAAAATATAAAGATGGATGCGATACGATGGGCAGCATAAGAAAGATAAAAGGAGGATTTCAGATAACATCCACGCCTGCGAATCTCCCGCTAAGAAAATTGAGGGCGGAAGCTCATTATTACATGAATAGCCTCATTAAGACAGGTCTTTTGAAATCAAAAGACGATGTGTATAATTACTTGAACTCAACTATTGTGCTGGGGTCTGGAATGAAGGACTATGGAGTTACGAATGGACTGGGATCTATCGGCACTGGAAATAGAGTGCATGTAGGTGAGTGTAGAGAGTATGGATGTCAACAGATTATCCTGACCTGTATAAAATATTTGTATGAGAATCGTGAAAAAATAGGAAGAAAATTTCCAAGATGGAAAGGGGATTGGAAAAAGGATCCTGAAACAGAAAAAATGTTGAATGAGATTACATATGTGTACGAACCAAAGGAGAGTATTGATGAAAATAAAAAGAAAAATTAAGGGCTTTTTAATAGCTGCAATGGGCTTATCTACTGTAATAACGGGCTGTGAAAAAAAAGAGATAAAGCCAATCTCGAAAGAAGAGACCGTCTATACAGAGTATAAAAAGCTTTCGAATCCAGATAAGGAAGACAAGGTAAAAAGGTCAAGTTACTATAGTGATGTAACATATGATGGCGAAGAAGTACCTTACTATTTATTTGAAGTTCCATTCAAAAAAACAGAAAATTATATTCCGAATAAAGATTTAAGTGAAAAGTTGAGCGAAGATGCTTTAAATGATTATACGTCGGAGACGAAAAAATACCTTGCAGTTCTGTTTGATAAAAGTTACAGGGATATTATCAATGACCAGGAAGGGTTCATAGATTCATATGAAGAAATATTTCCGTCAGAAGATGTCTTTTCGAAAGAAGAAAATACAGAAGGGGCCCCGGGTTTTTCTGAAAAACTTATGGAATGGTATGTAGATAATAGAGCTACAGTGGAAGAAGAATATGTGACAGGGAAACCGCTGTTATATGGAGACATGGGGTTGTATGTGCTGAGAGGATCTTTGGAGCTCAGAATAGCTTCCGCAGATAATAAAAAGGCGGTGGCTGAATTCAACGATCTCTTTGGAAGTGACATCTTAAATGAAGAAGGTGTAGGATGTGCAATAATTGAATCTGTGTTTTTCCCATCTGCTGATTCAGAATTATTAGGAGTTGAAATTGAAGCGCTGGACGTGGATACTGGTTTTTCGATCGAGGCAGAAGGTGTAACAGAAGAAGTGACCGAAAAAAATAAGTAGCAGGAGGTGTAGAGCCATGTTGAAGAAAACGAAAAATCTGTTAATGATATTGACCGTGTGTTTCATGGTGTCTGGATGTGGCAAAGGAACTTTATATGAAAAAAATACCTCTGGATACATACAACAGACCTGCGTGGAATCTACTGTATTTGATATGCCGGAAGCTATGCTAAGCCAGGCAACTGCAATTACTGCCATCGCGGAAGATACAGATTATTCGGAAAATGCTTTTGTATATAAAAATGGACACGATACATATCTGATGTTTGATATATCGTCTATTGTAGTTTTAGTAAAGGAAGGAACTGACTATGATTTTGAAAATTCAAAGGATAAAGGCGACAGTCTTCAAAGCGAAGGAATTAATGGCGTCTGGTTTTCTCCGGATGGAAAGAAATTAGAATGTGAAACGGATAAGTCAAATGGAAAATATAAGACAATGATAACGGCAGATGCAGATGTATCTATTACGTCTGATGTGTATGGAATGTTTGCGGGAAAATTTGCGAATGTAAAATGTGAAGATGTGGAAGTGTCTATGTTTGTTGGAGCAAGGGCAGAATCTTATGAAGACTTATCGGAAAATCAGATAAAGATCATAGAACATATTGCAAAATCCCTTAATATTGTAAACACAGAACCAGAAGAGAACACAGAAAATGTAATACGGCCAGAAGAGTCTACGGAGCCAGAAGTTGCTACGGAAGAGATAACAGTTGAAGATACAGAAGTGCAGGAGATAAATACTGAAGCTGAAGAGGACATTGTTGTAATTGAAAATAATGAAACGCCTTCAGCGGAAGAAAACCAGAAAAATGAGAGTTCTGATACCAATAGTGTGAATAGCGCGGAGGTAATGCCGGAACAGGAAGTGACGGATCAGCCAGAGGAAGCGGCACCGGCAGGAGAAAAAAGCATTGTATCAATAGAGAGCAATCAGGTGGAACGTAACGAGGATAACTTGTATACATCATCTATCTACAATATGCTGGAAGTTGGAGAAACGGGGGTGCTGCAGTCATTGTCTTATGATACGGCAAACTATGAAGCAAATTATATGACCATAAATGCGGTATATACAGGACAGGATGCAGTAAATATCATAAAAGGGTACTGCGATTCTGGACAGGCGGCATATGAATATCAGGATGCTCCTGGCGGCTGCAGTTGGAATGTCATAGAATATTCATTGGCTAAGAGCCAGAGCGAAGCGTATACAGATATCTGGTTAGAAGGATTAGATGGTGAAAAGTTGAATTACAGGGGCGTTTCATACAAAAAAAGGACGCATGACATTTTTGCGTATGAATCGAAAACGGAAACGGAATATGAAAAATTATACTGTTTTTATGCAGTCCCTAATGGATGTAAGGAGTATTTGCTTGAAGCTGGAGATCCAGGAATTGAATCAGTGGACGCATTTTTCCATATAAAATTAGAATGATGATCTATTTAAAGGTAAAGTCATATATAAAAAAGGAAGCTATTTAATCATAGTTTCCTTTTTTATATGCATTAAATTGGGAGTAGCCTTTTGAAAAAATGCTAATACTTAACGGCTCAAATGTGTGCAAATCTTGACAAGTCAATAATTATGAAGTATAAATATAATAGCAAAAAATGTAATAATACCAAATGATTACAGAAGGGAAGCAATTGAAGGAGGTAAAGCAAATGAGAAAATTCACTTTTGCGAGAATGGGTAAAAAGAAAAAAATAGCCTGTGCTATCGTGACCATTCTGCTTGTTTTTGGAGTAGGTCTTGGCGTTTATGGAACGTTGTCAAATACGGGATCATATGATAATGAATACGCATATGGATCGCAAGAGGATTTGGAAAAACAGGTAAGGGAGTATATCTCGAATTATTTTACAACACAAAACGTGGGTAAACTATCGGATGACGAACTGGCTGAACTTATAGCAGAGATCACGAATGGAGTTTTAAATAATGTAGAAACAGATAATGTAGAGACTCAGCTATCAGCAGAACAGCAAAATGAGATTCGCGCAATTATTGCAGATGCTGCAAAAAAATCTGTGGATGAATACAATAAAGCGTTAGCCGCAGATCAGGCATCTGGCATAACAGAATCGGTAAAAAATGAACTGATTCAATACATCGACAATACAGTTGTTCCAGGACTGACGAAGCAGATCACAGAAAATACCAATAGCATATCGACTTTAAAGCAGATGTTCTCAAACCTTGAAGCCAAAGTTAACATTGGTATCTCAAGAAATACAGTCGGAATTTCAAAGACCACGTTAGACGAAGAAATTGCGAATGCAAAAGTTGCACTGAAAGCATTGATTGATGCAGAGACAGAAGGAAGAATGACAGAGGATACCGATTTGTCAAATCGTATCGACATGGTAAAAAGCGAATTGGAAGCTGCTATAGATGAGAGGATTAGTGATGTAAGAGAAGAACTCACAACAAAAATCAATGAAAATACGGAGCTCACTAAACGGCAAAAAAATGAATTAATCACACAACTTGAGCAGATGGATGCGACAAATACATCAAATCTTAATGACATAAAGGTACGGCTGGACGAATGTGCAAAAGGAGCAGACGATGCTTTAAAAACAGCGGTTTCAGATTTGAATTCACAAATTGAGGATGTTCGTGTTGATTTGAATGCGGCAGTTGAACGAATGAAACAATACACGGATGATCAGACACAACAGGTGAAAGACGAACTTACTCAACAGATTATTGCAAATGCTGCCTTATCGGAAAGTCAGAGACAAGAATTAAGTCAAAAAATCGATGATCTTCAGATAAAGAGTGAGCAGGATCTGGCTGATGCGAGAAATGAAATACAGCAGTATGTAGATGAGTTGAGTGCTGAAAATAAGGAGGCGTTTTCGAAAGCACTTGATGACGCAACGAATAAACTTTTATCAAAAGATGATTTTGCTGCAAATAAAAAAGAGATATTAGATAAGATTAATAGCAATGAAGAATTAGACGAAAGCCAGCGTCAGTTGCTGGCAGATGCTATTAATCAGGTGAGTACGGACAGTAATAAAAATATAGCAGATGCGAAAACGGAAATTAATACGGTAATGGCACAGAAGTTGGAAGAACTGAATGGTAATATGAATTCAGCTATTGACAACTTAAAAAATCGTATGTCTGCTAATGAAACCAACATAGGCAATGCGAATTCAGCTATAAGTGGACTGGGGAACCGTATGTCTGCTAATGAAAATAACATTAACAACGCAAATTCGGCTATAAATGGTTTGAATAATCGTGTGTCCACTAATGAAACGAATATTGGCAGGATAAACGATAATGTAAATTATATTGGAGGGCGAGTGTCTTCTAATGAATCAAGTATCTCTGGAATAAATTCAGAAATTGGTTCAATAAAAAACAACCTGGACGGGAAGCAAAATGCAATGGGAACCGGCGTAATCGCAATGGGTTCAGGAGATCTTCCCTATGGAAGTACCGTTCAAAAGTCTGTAAGTTTTGATCATAATATTAACTCAGTTGTGGTGTCCATGTTGAATAATACAGAGGATTTTCCAATGGAATATACATGGTCTGGGAATACTGTAACCATAACAGTCACAAATAGATATCATGGACATTGTGGCGTTAATAAAAGTACAATTTTAATGTCCGTCATAGTAGTATACTAAAGTATTAAGAAAATAAATGTTTACAGAATACGAATGCAATGATATAATTAGCATATCATAAAACGAAATTAGAGAAGCCATTAATGGAAATTGTAAGCGTTATGCTTGCAAATAGAAGTTTATATGGCTTCTCTTTTTTTGTTGAAAAAAATAAAAAAGAAAAGGAGCAATAAAAATGAATGAATTAGTAGTAAAAACAAATGTAACAGAAGGAGCAATAGTAGTAAAAACAAATGTAACAAAAGGAGTAATCAACTTCAATTATGAAGAATTGAAGAAAAATCTGAGAGCAAAAGCGGAAACATACAATGCTGTTGAATATACGGAAGGTATGTCAGTCCCGGATGTTTTGAAAGGACTGAAAGCAGACAGAGCGGACCTGAATAAGACGCTTGCTCTATTGACAGAAAAAGACATTGAAATCAAAAATATGATTTTGAAACCGTATGAGGAGTACAAGGAAAAATCAGATGATTTAAAGAAGATCATCCAGGAGCCGCAGCGGATTATTGATTCAAAAGTAAAGGACATTGAAGCTGCGCAGAGGAATGAGAAGAAAGAAAATATTCGTTCTTTCTTTAATGAAACCGTGATGAATAATGAGGAAATCACAGATGCGTACAGGGATCAGTTTTTTGAACTCATTTTTGATAAGACATGGCTGAACGTGGCGACATCGACCAAAAAATATAAAGAAGCCATTACAACGGCTGTAGAAAGTTTCAATACCGGATTAACAATGATCCGTATGACAGCTGGAGACTATGTTCCTGAAGGAGAAAAAGTCTTCAAGGAGACATTAGATCTGGCAAAAGCTTCTGCTGAGATGAAACGCTTGCAGGATGAAGCGGATCGCATCAGAGAAAAGGAGCGTGCAAGGGTAGAAGCTGAAAAACAGGCGGAAATTGAGAAAATGAAAAGAGCTGCTGCAGAAAAAGAGGCAGAAAAAAACCGGGAACTTGAAGAAAGGAAAAAAGAACTCGAAAGAAAAGAAAAGAAACTGGCAGAAAAGGCAGCGGCACAGAAACGGCAGGCTGAGACACAGAGAATGTCTACAGTACCTGTAAATCCGGTTGCACGTAGAATTATTCCTGCATCGCCAATGGATCGGGCAGAATCTGATCGGGTAACTATTTCTGTACCAAAGGATCAGTTTGCAATGTTAAAACTGTTCTGTGAGCAGAGCGGTATCAAGTATATTGTAAAATAGTAAAATAACAAATGAGGTAGAGCATCTTCCATTTTTATTGGAAGATGGCTCTGCTTTTTTTTGTTACATAAAAGAACGAGAAAAATGGAGCGTGGTAGAAGAAAAGGTTTGTAAATTACGCATGTAAAGCGGATGTGTCTGGATATTGCCAGGAAAAGAGATGCAGAAAACTCCTTTTTTTCAGTGATATATGTTGCCCTAAATGTAAACAAGTTGTATAATATACATATAAGCAATATAACACAAGAAAGGAGCAATAAAAATAAGAAATGGTTTATGCGATTAAATCCGTAAATGGACAGGAGGTTAATAAGTGCATAGAAGACTGGGACGAGTGTAAGAAGATAGTCCTAGGAAAAAAATCGCTTTATAAGAGTTGCAAGACAAAGGAGGAAGCATATGAATTTCTTCGAAAGGCCCCCGCTTTTTCCGTTCCCGGAGGTGTTCCACAAAATGTAGATGCCACGAAACTATATGTAAAATATGTCTCGGATAGGTTTACAGGATCAGAGGGGTACACTGTAAAACAATATGTCACCAAAAAAGGAGAAAAGGTGATTTGTCGCGGCACAGATCTACCAAGCAATAAAAACTTGCAGTATATCTTGCATGGTTCATATTCTTTGACGAAAAAGTATGGATATCAGTTTGAAGTCGAAAGATTTGAGGAGTATGTGGAAGATACAAAAGATGCTATTGTCAGCTATCTTTGCAGCGGCGTTATAAAAGGGATCGGAAAAAAGAAGGCTTTAGATATTTACGAAAAGTTCGGAAAAAATACGATTGAAATATTGGAAAAGACGCCAGAGAAGCTTTTAAAGGTAAAGGGCATAAGTAAAAAAACTCTTAATAAGATCACAGTATCGTATAACGAAAACAGAAATGCAAGGCGAATCACGACGTATTTACTACAGTTTGGAATTTCTGCAAAATACGCTTTGAAACTTTATAAGCAGTTCGGAGTAGCGGCTGAAAGCAAGATTAGGGAAAACCCATATTTAATTTGCAATGTGAAAGGATTAACTTTTGACGATGCTGATAATATTGCAGATGCATGTAAAATTCCCAAAGATTCAACGGAACGTTTTCGTGCCTGTGCTGTTCACGTTTTAAAGATAAATGAGAGAAACGGAAGTACCGGAATGGAAATCAATGCATTTGGGATGGCGGTATGGAAGAAACTTAACACAGAGCTCATAAAACCAGAAGATGTGAACAGTAGAACGGTGGAAATGATAAAACTTGGAGATTTAAAGTATCTTCGAATCGATGGAATGCAGTGCATTTTTACAAGAGAAATGTATGAGAGGGAAATACACATTGCTGAAAATATATTAAGGTTCTGCAAGCTGAATATAAAACAGGGAAATCGTTCAGATGCGGTAAAGGCAAATGATTGTCGGATTGATCAGTGTATAAAAAAAGCAGAGGAAAGGCTATGTATTTCATTAGATGAAATTCAGAAGACAGCAGTGTTTTTTGCAATAAAGCAGCATATCTCTTTGATTACAGGTGGCCCTGGAACAGGAAAGACTACAGTAATTAAAGTGATTGACATGGTATACCACATGATGTATCCGGAAAATGAAAGAATTTATATGGCTCCTTCCGGAAGAGCGGCACGGAAAATAGCAGAAGTTACAGATCAGCCGGCAAGCACAATTCACTCCAGGTTGAAAATCTACAAAGAAAATACGACGTTGGAAGATGAGGTTATGTTGGAAGATTCACTGATCGTTGTAGATGAGTTTTCTATGGTTGATATCTATGTGGCAAATATGTTGTTCGAAGCTATAACAAATGGTTGCAGGATTGTTATAGTGGGAGATGTTGATCAGCTGTCGAGCGTTAAAGCTGGAGCTGTTATGAGAGATATTACCGAGAGTGGCGTGGTTCCAACGATACGACTGTCGCATATCTATCGACAGAATGAAAAAGATAAGATATATGAAAATGCAAAAAAGATAAAAAGCGGCGACATCAGTATTGAGGAAGGCGACGATTTTCATATGTATGAAAGCAGTTCTTTGGAAGACATTCGGAATATGATGGCAGAAAAATACAAGGAATATGTGAACAAATATGGAATTCAGCAAGTAATGTGCTTGTGCCCGTATATAAAGGAGACTGCGGGGGTAGATGATATGAATATGCTTCTGCAGGATATTGTAAATCCAGAGTCTCCAGATAAAAAACAGATAAAAGCCATGGGAAAACTGTTTCGGGAAGGTGACCTGGTTATGCAGGTGCACGAAAACACAGAAGATGCGTCAAATGGGGACATTGGCATAATAAATGAAATAGTGTTTGATGAGGACGAATATGAGGCAAAAGTAAAAATAAATGGAAAAATCGTCTCATACACCAGCGAAAATATCATGAACCTGTCATTAGCATATGCCATGAGTGTACATAAATCACAAGGTGGAGAAGCCAAGGCGGTTATCACATGTTTGACATTTATGCATAGTGCAATGCTTTATATGAATATTCCGTATGTGGCAATTTCAAGAGGAAAGATAGACGTATCGTTTTTTGGGGAAAAAGAGGCTTTAGTCGCGGCAATAAAAAATGGATGCGGAAGGAGAAGAATTACATCATTGGGATATTGGTTGAAGAGAGCAGTCGGCGAGTTTTTACAAATAAGCGCATAGATGCGGGTGATGATGTAAATAAAAATTGTTGGAGGTATAAAACATGAAGTTTTTTAAAAAGAAAGCAAAATTTGTTGGATATGTCGTTTATAACGATGACAAGTTAAGAGAGTGGCGCTGCCCCAAATGTGGCATGTCAATAGAAGAAGATTATGTTTGCTGTCCGTACTGTGGACAGGCTGTTAAATTTCCAACACTGCCGGAGGATGAAATAAATAACTTCATAAAAAAGGAGATGGCGAAACCTACGGCTCTCAATGGTATGAGCATTGTTGTTTTGAATCCAAAATCAGACTCTAGGATGGAGTGAGAGATGCTAAATAATAATACTGCGTCTAGTAGAGCGGAAAGGAATAGTATGACGGAGAAAGAAGCAAAAGTATTTATCAAAAATGCTATGGAACAGTCAAGGAATGCTTTAGCAAAGTTACTGTTAATAATGCCGAAGGTATTTGAGGTAAGGAAGAAGAGTCTGGGTGAGTATTATAGCAATCTTGAGAACTGCAAAAAAGAAATTCAGTCATGTGAAGTAGCAATAAAAGCATTGGATGATGTTCAGGAGTATCGAGCAATCGGTACGTTGGAAGAATGTCGGGCGGCGATGAAGAAGCGGAAAGAGAAGAGTCCTATCCGGTTAGATAAGATGAGCGAAGAACTTAAATCATGCCCATTCTGTGGCGGTGAAATGGAACCAGCGGTAATGTGCTATCAGCATCCATATGACCAAAGCTATATGGATTGGCTTAAAGAGAATGGCATTCTTCCGCCAATAATGACAGGATTTAATAGTGGTTATGTTGTTAGATGTTATCACTGCGGGGCGGAAAGCGCAGAGAGAAGCACAAAGAAACTTGCGGCAGAAATGTGGAACAGGAAAGTGAACGATGGGAATCCGGACAAGGTTGTGGAGCAGTTAGAGAAGCTCAAAGAAGAATGTGAAGATCCATTGCAGGATTATGACCCAAATTATTTTATCGATAAGGCAATCGAGATCGTGAAGGGCGGTATCGTTTGAGCGTTGTAAGAAACCGGAAGGGGCGTGAGAATGGTTAAAGCAGTATTGGTTGTAGATGCACCAGAATCGTGCGAAAAATGTATGTTTTGCCGAGGATTAAATGCTTGCAAACTGAAAAAATATTTGGCTGGAGATAAAATATGCACTATTTACACCGTGGATAAGCAGATCATGGAAGGTGGAAAGCCGGATTGGTGCCCGTTCCGAGCGTTTCCAGAAAAGAAAGAAACCAATTATTACATGAGTAATAAGGAAAAAGGTATTGTTGAGGGATGGAACGATTGTTTAGATACGATCTCAAAGAATAACGAGATGCCCCGCCGCCGGGAGAACGGCAACGGGGGCGGAAACACAAATGACCATGTGAAATAGGTCATGCAAAATTGATTATACTGCATGTTGGAAGATTACTCAATATCATATTTAGTATATGGAGAGTTTTAGGAAATAAATAGGAAGTAACAAGACAGATTGGAGTAAAAAATAGCTTATGATAAATGGAGAATTATTAGTGGATAATTTTGCCGGCGGGGGTGGAGCATCCACCGGAATCGAGTTGGCAACTGGATACAGCGTTGATATTGCAATCAATCACGATCCGGAAGCTATCCGGATGCACAAGGCAAATCATCCGAATACCAAGCATTACTGCGAAAATGTATGGGTAGTTGATCCGGTCAAGGCATGTGACGGACACCCAGTTGGACTTGCCTGGTTCTCGCCGGACTGCAAGCATTTCAGCAAAGCAAAGGGCGGAAAGCCCAAGGATAAGAATATCAGAGGCCTTGCATGGGTAGCTTGCCGATGGGCCGGACTGGTAAGACCTAGGGTCATTATGCTGGAAAATGTAGAGGAATTTCAGCAGTGGGGGCCGCTTAATCGGCGGCACCATCCGATCAAGAAAAAGAAGGGCAAAACATACCGTAAGTTTATCGGGCAGTTGCAGGATCTTGGTTATCAGGTACAAACCAAGGAGCTTGTGGCAGCAGATTACGGAGCCCCGACCATGCGAAAGAGATTTTTTATGATTGCACGATGTGATGGTAAACCGATTGTATGGCCGGAGCCGACACACGGACCGGCAGACAGCAAAGCGGTAAAAGCCGGATTATTAAAGCCGTATGTTGGAGCATACACACAGATTGATTTCAGCCGGCCGTGTCCTTCGATTTTTGATACATCAGAGGAAATCAAAGAAAAGTACGGCATCCGGGCAGTACGTCCGTTGGCTCCGAAAACAATGGAGCGGATCGCAAGAGGTTTGAAAAAGTTTGTATTCGACAATCCAGAACCGTTTATTATCCAGTGCAACCACGGCGGCGAGCGCAGACCGAACGATATCAGGGAGCCGATGCCGACCATTACAGGAAAGCATGGGTACGGGATTGTGGAGCCGTA
>OIZA01000148.1_pt1 | contig 41455 bp, 40 predicted proteins | sample 1588381 | NCBI WGS metagenome assembly OIZA01 (sample SAMN03283277) | human gut metagenome | biome: human-associated habitat; material: feces | host: Homo sapiens | place: Peru | collected 2012 | reverse complement strand
TTACACGGCAAATCCGGGGACGGGGGCGATCCAGAACCGGGATTATTTTGAGGGACTGAAAGATTCCGGAGAGACACATGCCAGCAGCCATTTTATCGTCGGGCTGGACGGAGAGATCGTACAGTGCATCCCGTGCAATGAAGTTTCGTATGCATCCAATGACCGGAACGATGACACCATATCCATTGAGTGCTGTATACCGGATGAGACGGGAAAATTTAATGCGGCGACTTACCGTTCGCTGATTGAACTTACCTCGTGGCTGTGCAGGCGTTACGGGCTTTCTTCTGATGCGGTGATCCGTCATTATGATGTGACAGGAAAGCTCTGTCCGAAATATTATGTGGAACATCCCGAAGCGTGGGAGCAGTTCAAAAGGGAACTTGAAACATCTTGATAAATAAATGGGAATAAAGTAAAATAATGGAAGCAGAGAATGGCAGAAATTGACAGAGAGCGAAAAGGAAAATTTATGATAGAAGCAGTATATGAAGCAATCGAAAAACAGGAGGATGTGCGGAAGAATCTGTCGCTGTTCCGGCAGTGCCTGAAAGAGGAAAAGGCACCGGAGCGTGTGAAGCCGGAGGTGTTTTTTCCGCTGCTTCGGGCAGAGGACCCCAAGGTGCGCAAAAATGCAGCGCTGGCACTGGGTGATATGCAGATACAGGAGGCACTTCGTCCTTTATATGACGCATACAAGAATGAAGAAAAAAATTTTGTAAAGGGCTCCTATCTTGCGGCAATGGGGAAACTGGATGTCAGCGGCTGCATAGAGGAGCTAAAGCAGCTCTATCAGGAGATTGGTGCCTGCACACCGGCGGAGGAGGACAAAAAGCATATAAGCGCCCAGCTAAAAGAGCTGGATAAGATCCTGGCCCGGTACGGGGAGCAAAAAAAGCATATCTTTACGGGATATAATGAAAAAAACTGCGTGATCTTAACGACCGGAAAAGAGTTTTATGAGGTGACGGCAAGACAGGTGGAACGAGCAAAGGTAAAGCCGCACCCGCTTGGCGTGCTGGCGGTAACGCAGGATTTAAAGCCGCTTCTTGCAATCCGTACTTACCGGGAACTGCTGTTCCCGCTCCCGTGCGATAAAGAGATCACGGCAGAGGCAAAAGAGGCGGGAGAGATTCTTGCAGCATCCGGTCTGCTCTCTTTTCTGGAGAAAAACCATGATGCACCGGCTCCGTTTTTTTTCCGTCTGGAGGTAAGAGGCACGATGTCTTACGAGGAAAAAAATACGTTTGTGAAAAAAACGGCAGCAGTCATAGAGGAAAAGACCGGGCGAAAGCTGATTAACTCCACCACGGACTATGAAGTGGAAGTACGTCTGATAAAGACCAGAAGCGGCAGGTTCTTTCCGTGTGTGAAACTTTTCACGATCCCGATGAAACGGTTTGCATACCGGAAAAACAGTATCGCGGCATCCATGCATCCGTCGCAGGCGGCACTCATCATGCAGCTTGTGAAACCTTATCTGAAAGAAGATGCGCAGATCCTGGATCCGTTCTGCGGAGTCGGAACGATGTTGATCGAGCGGGACAGACTTGTCCCGGCAAGAGAAATGTACGGCATTGATATTTTCGGGGAGGCAATCGTAAAGGCACGTGAGAACACGCAGGCGGCGGGCACACGTGTATGGTATATCAACCGTGATTTCTTTGATTTTACCCATGATTACAAGTTTGATGAGATCATTACGGATATGCCGCCGCGCGGGAAAAAGACGAAGGAAGAACAGGATGCATTTTACGGGCATTTTTTTAAAAAGGCCGGGGAACATCTGGGCAGAGACGCGGTGGTGATCCTGTATTCCAATGAGATCGGATTTGTAAAAAAACAGCTCAGGCTGAATCCTGAATTTCATCTGCGACAGGAATACTGCATGAGGAAAAAAGATGGTTATTATGTTTTTGTCATTGAATACAGAGGAGGTGGGATTTAATGAAACGTGGTCTGCAGAAAGAAGATGTGATCGTCCCGGAAGATAAACTGATCGACCGGCAGCTGATACAGGAAATACAGGAGCGTTTCTGCGAGGCGAACGACCTGTATACACTGTGTCTGGACAAGAACCGTGATTATATTGAAGAACTGTATGGAAAAGAAGAGGAAAAAGCATTTATCCGTGCTGCGGTATCAGAGGAAATTTATGCTTCACTGATCGAGCGGCTATATACGAATGAAGTGGAAGATCTGATCGAAGAACCGCTTGCGGAAGAGAATATCAAGCTCTGCGGTGCAGTGGTCCGTATGGGAGGAAAGCCGATGGCGGTCTGGGTGGCGTTTGCCGTGCTGGATGATGCAGGCACGCTGCCGGAAGGTATGCCGGAGGGTATGGGAACAACTTCCACAGACCGTTTTTACAAGTCCATGCGTTTTCTCGCAACGCTTTCAAAGCAGTATTTTGCGGCAAAGCTGGATGAGGCGTTCGCACAGGAAGCCTCCTTAAAGAGCATTGAGGAGAAGGAACGCGCAGAGGCGGAGCTGAAGCGGAATGAAGCAATGTCCTCGATCGTGCAGGAGATTGTCAGTGAGCAGGAATTTACAGAGACAGCAAAGAACATTTTAAAAGAAGTGTGTGAGTTTTTGCAGGTTGGGAATGCCTGCCTGCTCCGTGTCAATCCGGGAGACAAAACAGCGGACATGATCTGTGAATGGACGGCACACGGCATAAATCCGCAGATGGAGCAGCTTCAGAAAATCCCGGTGGAACAGATCCCGTTTCTGACTGAGAAACCGTTTGTGATCTCATCAGATACGCCGCTTCCTTCGAGGTTCGAGAAAATATTTGAACGGATCGGCGCAAAGGCGGCGATCATACTTCCGGTCGAGCTGAATTCAGAAGTCGGGATGTATTTATGTTTTTACGAGACGGAAAAAGAGCGCGTGTGGGAGTCTGCGGAGATCAAATTTATCAGTGATGCAAAACAGGTGCTTCAGAGTATTATGGCAAGAAGGATCGCGAATAATTCCCTGGCGAGCTCCTATATGTCGCTGGAGGCGATCCTGGAGAATGTGGGCTGCGGAATTTATGTAAAAGATCCGATCTCATGCAGGATACTGTATACAAACCAGCAGTTCCATGACATGTTCCGGTCGCAGAAGGATGTGGAGGAATTTGAACTTCTGCTGGAAGAACATTACACCGGAAATCCGCAGGGCAAAAGCAACGAGGTGTATTCCGATCTTGAGAACCGCTATTATGATATCTGCTATACCCAGATCCACTGGGTAAACGGCAGGTCAGTCATGCTTTGCACGATTTATGATGTGACGGATAAAAAAATATATCAGCAGAAAATTGAACGGCAGGCAAATAATGATTTCCTGACCGGGCTCTATAACCGGATGCGCTGCGAGCAGGATCTGACCGAGTATATCAAAAGAACAAAAGATGCCGGTGGGCAGGGAGCGCTTCTTTATATCGATCTGGATGACTTTAAGCATATCAATGACGGTCTTGGACATCAGTATGGCGATGTGCTCTTAAAAGCGATCTCCCACAGCCTGCAGAGAATATCCGGCATTGAGACGACCTGTTACCGTATGGGCGGGGATGAGTTCATCATCATTGTGTCGCATTATCATTACAGCATGCTGAACCGGATTCTGGAGGACATCCAGGCGATCTTTACCAAACCGTGGTTTTTAAAAGGCGCGGATTATTACTGTTCCATGAGCATGGGAATCGTGCGCTTCCCGAAGGACGGCGATACGGTGCAGGAACTGATCAAAAAGGCGGATATTGCGCTGTATGAGGCAAAAAAGAGTGGCAAAAACCGTATTGAATATTACGACGATAATGTGGAATCCACATCCTTTAAACGCCTGGAACTGGAAAAAAATATGCATGATGCGGCGCTGGATTCCTGCAAGGAATTTGAAGTCTATTATCAGCCGATCGTGGATATTTCAAAACCGGGAGACCCATGCTCCGGTGCTGAGGCGCTGATCCGATGGAATTCACAGAAGATGGGATTTATTTCCCCGTCCGAATTCATTCCGCTTGCCGAATATCTGGGACTGATCAATCCGATCGGAGATTTTATTCTGGAAGAAGCCTGCAAACGCTGCAAATACTGGAATGACATGGGACATCCGGAATACCGGATCAATGTAAACCTTTCGGTTGTCCAGCTGCTCCAGAGTGATATGGTGGAACGCATCCGCAGGGTTTTGCGCGAGACGAAGTTAAAACCGACAAATCTGACACTTGAGGTTACTGAGAGCCTTGCGATCAATGATATGGCACGCATGAAACGCGTACTGGCACAGATCAAGCAGCTTGGCGTCTGGGTGGCACTGGATGATTTCGGAACCGGTTATTCGTCACTCAACCATATCAGGGAGCTTCCGATCGATGTGATCAAGATCGACCGATGCTTTGTTGTGGATATCGGAAAGGATGATTATTCTGAGGTGTTCGTAAAAATGGTATCGGAGCTTGCAGATACCATTGGAGTGCGCATGTGTGTGGAGGGTGTGGAAAAGGATGAACAGCTGGACAAGCTGCGCCAGATGAAAGTGCAGTATATACAGGGATTTTATTTTAACCGTCCGATGCGTGCGATCGACTTTGAAGAAAAGTATCTGTAAAAAATGTCTGCTTTTTCCGGTAGAAATGGAAAGGGCAAAGCAGTATCATTCAGACAGATGATAAAAGCTGAAGGAGAAAGAGCATATGTTTACAGAAAACAATACATTTGAAGAGATAAAGAATATCGAACCGGTCGGCCGGGCACTGGGCAATCTGTTTCCGTCCTGCTGGATCTCGCGCATACCTAAGGAGCATTTTGACCATACCATGAAAAAGATCGGCACGGAGGATCAGATGGAATGGGGACAGCCATTCTGGTCGGAGGCACTGGTGGAAAGTGCCAATGTGCTTTTGATGGCGGCAGAAAAAGAAAACTTCATGTTTATACCGCTGTGGGAAAAGACAAAAGAACTGCCGGGCTGGAAGGATGGCATACCCAATGAGGATTTAAACTGCGCGGAAGGCGTGTGGCTTTTTACCGGAAATCCAAGAGTCGACAATACCGCATTTGCACATACCGCAGGAAAAGCTTCCGTGCCGCCGTACCCGTCAGAGGCTGTGCCGGAAGAAGAAAAAGTAAGAACGTCCAGAAGACCTGCTGTCATTATCTGTCCGGGCGGAGCATATGAGATGGTGTCCATGTATTCGGAGGGCATCCAGCTGGCACAGCGCATGGAGCGGGATGGTGGATACAAGGCTTTCCTTCTGAATTACCGGATCGCACCGAACGGTTATCCGCAGTCACAGATGGATCTGGCGCTTGCGGTGATGCATGTGCGGGTTCATGCAGAGGAATATGATATCGATCCGGATCGTGTCGTGGTGCTTGGATCATCAGCGGGCGGACATCTCTGCGCGAGCGAGGCATATCTGTATGAGGAATTAAAAAAGGATATTCTGGATGAAATAAGAAAAAAAGACGTGGATGAGGCGGTGCAGTATGAACAGGTATCTGCCCGTCCGGACGGCGTGGGACTGCTTTATCCGGTAATCAGCTTCACATCGGAATATCATGAGGGCAGTTACCGCAATAATACCGGGGAAAGACCGGGGCTGCGTGAAAAGCTTTCCGTCGAACTGCATGTCACCGCAGATTATCCGCCGGTCTATGCATTCGCAAATGAAGATGACGGATGTGTGCCGGCAAGCAATACAAAACGCCTGGATGAAGCACTTTCGGCGGCAGGGGTGCCGCATTTATGCGAGCTTTATCCGACCGGTGATCATGGAGTCGGTCTTGCATATGGCTGTTCATCCAGACGCTGGAGTGAAGAAATGCTTTCCTTTTTTGAAAAAATATGGAAGGCTTAAATACCTGATCTTAATCAGGCGGGATCAAAATCCAGTTCAACCGGGCAGTGGTCGGAGCCGGTAATGTCGGTCAGGATCTTTGCATCCTTTAAACGGGAATCCAGACACTTTGAGGTGAGAAAGTAATCAATACGCCATCCGGCATTTTTCTCCCTTGCCTTAAAGCGGTAGGACCACCAGGAATAGATGCCCTCCCTGTCCGGGTAAAAATAACGGAAGGTATCCGTAAAGCCACTGTTTAAAAGTACGGAGAACTTTTCACGTTCTTCATCCGTAAAGCCGGCATTTTTCCGGTTGGTCTTCGGATTTTTCAAGTCGATCTCCTGATGCGCAACGTTTAGATCGCCGCAGAGGATGACCGGCTTTTCTTTTTCCAGTTCTTTCAGATAGGAGCGGAAATCATCTTCCCACTGCATGCGGTAGGAAAGACGTTTTAACTCACTCTGGGAGTTTGGGGTGTAGCAGGTGATAAAATAAAACGATCCGTATTCAAGGGTGATGACGCGCCCCTCCGTGTCATGTGCGGCGATTCCGATTCCATAGCGGACTGACAGGGGCTCTTTCCTGGCAAAAACAGCGGTGCCGGAATAGCCTTTCTTTTCGGCATAATTCCAGTACTGGTGATAGCCCGGAAGATCAAGCGTGATCTGACCTTCCTGCAGTTTGGTTTCCTGTATACAGAAGATATCTGCGTCAATATCATGAAAGAAATCTAAAAAACCTTTTCCGGTGCAGGCGCGCAGCCCGTTCACATTCCAAGAGATAAATTTCATAGTGCCTCCTTTTTGCTGGTAAATTCTTTTTTACAGCTATTATTTTTCGTCTGTCACAAGTTTATTATAAGAGATAATGCAGCTTTGTTCAATTTGATTTTTGCCCTGTTTCGTAGTATAGTATAACTGTTGGAGGATTATAAATTATGGAACGTGTAGAAGACATTGAGCTGTGCAGGATCACAGACGTAAAAGTAAAAGAAAAAGTAATGTTTTCGCTGATACGCCACAGAGTGCCTTATGCAGAGCGGTGGGATGAAGTGCCGCTTTTAAAACGGGGCAGATATCATGGGGCAAAGGAAGTCTGTGTGGTACTGACACATCCGGCACACCGCAGGGAAGCGGTAGAGATCATACATGGTATGGACAAGGATATTCAGGATAAGATCATCCTGCCGGAGGATGAAAAATAAGAAAGCGGGGAAACGGTATGAAGAAGACAGAAATCAGTAAGGCACTTGAGGTTTTAAACCGGATCAGGGAACAGAATCTGGATGTCTGCTTTGATGATATGACGGCAGACCGGACGATTGATCTTGCTATTGAGGCACTTGTCATGCAGTACGACAAGGCAGAATAAAAAACAGACAGTTTAGGGAATAAAACAATGAATATAGTAATGCTGCTGCGGCCGAAAGGTGAGGTCGCATATATATATAACGACAATACGATCCGTCAGGGACTGGAAAAGATGCATACGCATGGCTATACAGCGATTCCGGTGATCGACCGTGACGGTGGATATGTGGGAACAGTCAGCGAAGGGGATTTCCTGTGGCATATGCTCTCACACGGAACGGCGGATATGCATGATCAGGAGGCATACCGGATCACCGATATTATGCGGGACGGCTTTAATATGCCGGTCAGGATCAATGAGACGATGGATGAGCTTTTGCTTCGGGTGATGGATCAGAACTTTGTCCCGGTCGTGGATGACAGAGGACGTTTTATGGGCATCATTACAAGAAAAGATGTCATCAAATATTTTCATGATCAAAGGGAACAGAATAAATGATAAAAGCGGTTATTTTTGATATGGATGGTGTGCTGATCGATACGGAAAAGCATCTGGTACGCTGCTGGTGTCAGGCGGCAACAGAGGCAGGTTTTCCGTTTACGAAAGAGAACGGACTGGAGTTGCGCAGTCTCGCGGCAAAATATGCAAAGCCGTTGCTTACGGAGCAGTTTGGCAGCAGTTTTGATTATGAGAAGATCAGAAACCGCAGAAAAGAACTGATGAATCAGGTCTTAAAAGAGCAGGGCATCGAGAAAAAACCGGGTGTAGACACGCTTTTAAATTTTTTACGCGCACATGGGATCAAAACAGCAGTTGCAACTGCGACGGATGAGGAACGTGCCTCGCGTTATTTAAAAGAGATCGGTATCTACGATAAATTTGACCGGATCGTCTGTGCGACCATGGTACCAAACGGAAAGCCGAAACCGGATATTTATCTGTATGCATGTGAGCAGATCGGGGAAAGACCATGTGACTGCATGGGAGTAGAAGATTCGCCGAATGGACTGCGGGCGGCACTCGATGCCGGTTTAAAGACCGTTATGGTGCCGGATCTGACCGGACCGGATGAGACGATGAAGAAAGAACTTTTTGCAGTTGCAGCTTCTCTGGATGGCCTCATTCCGGTGGTAGAGCGCGAAAATGGATTCGCGGAAATGAATTAACATTAACATAAAAACAATTCCAAAACAAAGACAATGATACAGGAGAATACAGCGACCTGAAACAGGCTGCGTCCCCGCCAGGCAAGAAAAATGCCTACGATCAGTGCCGCCCACGCGGAATAAATGCTTCCGGTAGCACTTAAGATCGCAGGGAATGTCATAACTGCGAGCGTGACATATGGGACATAGTACAGAAAGGAGCGTATTGTCCTGTTTTTTATTTCCTTTCGGATCAGCGTCAGCGGAAGTACCCGGATCAGATAGGTCACAAGTGCCATAATGCCGATATAAAGATAAATTTTAGTGTTCATTGTCTGAATCCTCCTCGATCGGGAAAAGTATGGCGGCCGCCCCTGCGATCAGTATCGTGAGCAGGATGATGCGGATGCCCGATGAAATGTCGCGGATCACCGGAAGCTTCCCGAAAATATAACTTGCAGCCATGGATATGATCACAAGTCCTGCGACTACTTTGTTCCTTCTTGCGGGTGGGATGATAATGGCGAGGAACATGCCATAGAGTCCGACGCTCAGGGCGTTTACAATGCCGGTGGGCAGTACATTTCCCATAATGCATCCGAGCAGCGTGCCAAGTGCCCAGGCAGGACCGCCCAGAGTGATCATGCCGTAGGTATAGAACGGATTCAGGTAGCCGGGATGCGAGATGGAAAGCCCGAAAAATTCATCGGTGATATAAAAGCCGAGAATCAACCGGTGCCGCAGCGGTGTATCCGGTGAAAGCTTCTGACTTAAAGCACAGGACATCAGAAGATATCTTGCGTTTGCGATAAATTCCATGATGGCAACTTCAAGAAAGCCCGCACCTGCTGCGATCAGCGTAAAACCCGCAAATTCTCCGGCGGACGCATTGATGAGCATACTGGTAAGCATGGACTGGAACGCAGTGAAGCCGGCGTTTTTTGCAGCAATGCCCAAAGTAAAAGAGACGGCAAAATAGCCCAGTGCTATGGGAATACCATCTCTTAGCCCTTTTTGATACCAGGTCTGATTTGATTCTAACATTGTTATCTGATTCTCCTTAGTAATACCAATTCTTACACATCAGATATTGTAACGGTTTTCTTGAAATTCGTCCAGTGAGTATTTATAATAAAAACAGATAAACAAAAAATACTTTTGATGGTCACGTGTTTTGGAGGCATCCTGGTATAAATAAAGATGAAAGGAAACAGAGAGTTTGACAGAGGAAAGAGCATACTGCTTTTTATGGCAGAAAACGAAAGACGGGAACGCGAGGCTGCTTCGGGCATACGGTGAAACCCCGGAACTGGTATTGCCGGAGGTGATCGGTGGCTGTCCGCTTACAGAGATCGGAGATTACTGTTTTGCAGAGGCGGAGCATCTGCCGGCGGACGGGGTTCTTACTGCGTTTGCGGGCGCGGATGCAGAAAAACGCGGGGAATGGCTTGCGGTACTTGCCGGGAGTTATCCGGAGCGGATCGTTCTGCCGGAAAGCGTGGAGAAAGTCGGAAGTCTCGCATTTTATAACTGTGGTAAGCTGGAGAGCCTGACGGTGGGAAAAAAACTCTGTGAGATCGGAAGTGATGCATTTATGAACTGCAGGAGCTTAAAAAAACTGATCGTGACTGCAGATGTGCGGGAGCAGACCGGCGTAAAACAGATACTGGCGCAGATTTCATGGGATATTACAGTCACTTTTGCATGCGGTGGTAACATTCAGGCGGAGGTGTTTTATCCGGAATATCAGGAGTTTTATGATGAGATCGCACCTGCCCATATTTTTGGACGAAATATCGAAGGTGAGGGATTCCGGGCGAGACAGGCATTTTCGGATGGGGTGGTGCAGCTTGCGCAATATGATAAGATCTTTCCCCGGGCGTGTGTCGAGGAAAACGAGGACACACTTCTTGCGCTTGCGGCGGTAAGACTTTTTTATCCGGTGGACTTAAGAGAAGAGGCTGCGCAGCAGTATGAGTCGTATGTCAGAGAGCACAGCCTTTGTCTGGCAGAAAAGCTGATCCGGCAAAAAGATCTGGAAATGCTTTTCTTTCTCTGCAAACAGAAATTTCTTGCGGGAGAGGCTTTAAACGATGCGGCGGTATTTGCAGCAGATGCGGAATGGACGGAGGGGGCGGCGAGCCTTCTTTCCTGGAAAAAGGAATTTGACGGAGCAGGTCAGGAAGACCGCTATGCATTTGATGATTTTTAAATAAAAAAATATTAATGGAGAGAAAAAAGATGCCACATGTTGAGACCCAGAGCGAATGGGAAGCGCGCATGGCTTTAAAAATACTGGATTTTACAAGAAATGAGATCTGTGTGGATCTTCGCTTCCTGCAGCCGGCTTTTTCGGCGCTTGAGCAGAAACAGGACAAAAATTTAACGGCATTTGCAACGGATGGAAACGGGCTTTATTTTGCTCCGCAGTGGGTGATCCCGGTTTTCCGCAGCAATGCAGGGTATCTGGACCGGGCGTACCTGCATGCGATCCTTCACTGTATTTTTTCCCATCCGTGGATCGGTGGGGGCAGAGATCAGACTTTATACGGGCTTGCCTGCGATATTGCAGTGGAATATACGATCGATCAGATGGGAAAGCCGTGCACGAAGCGGGCACTCAGTTATCTGAGGCAGCAGTTTTATGAAAAAATGCTGCGGGAGAAAAGAGCGGTGTCGGCGGCAGTCATATACCGCATGTTAATAGAAGAAACGGATGCAGAACAGATTCAGGCACTTCGGATGGAATTTTATACAGACGACCACAGATACTGGTCGAAAGAGGAAAATCTGAGCGCAAGTTCGGCTGCTGCAAGAAAAAAATGGAATAAAGTCAAAAGACAGATGATGTTAGAGCAGAAACGGCGCGGAGAGGAAAACGGGGATGGCGAAAAGCTGCTTGCGGCCCAGATCCAGGCAGAGAAGAGCCGGCGCAGTTACAGGGAATTCCTGCAGAAGTTTTCCGTACTTCGGGAGGAAATAAAATGTGATCCGGATGAATTTGATTTAAACTATTATACATATGGGCTTAAGCTTTATAAAAATATGCCGCTGATTGAACCACTTGAAAGCCGGGAGACAAAAAAGATACAGGATTTTGCGGTGGTGCTCGACACCAGTTATTCTACGAGTGGGGATCTGATCCGCGGATTCTTAAAGGAGACGTTTGCAGTGCTTACTGAGCGTGACAGTTTCTTTTCCCATTGCAGGATGCATATCATACAGTGCGATGAAAAGGTAAGAAGTGATGTGGAAATTACGAGTGCCAGTGAATTAAAGAAGCTGCTTTTAAACTTTACCGTTGTGGGTGGTGGCGGAACGGATTTCCGCCCGGCGTTTTCCTATGTCAATGAACTCGCAGCGCAGGGAACCTTGAGGAATCTGAAGGGGCTTTTGTATTTTACGGACGGTAAGGGAATTTATCCGAAAAAGAAACCTGCCTATCAGACGGCGTTTCTGTTTTTGGATGATTATGATGAGAGTGCAGTTCCGCCATGGGCGATGCGGCTTCGGCTTGACCCGGAGGAATTTGAAAGAACAGAAACAGAGAGCAAAAGATCAGGAGAACAGATATGAATATCAGACAGGCAAAAGAAGAAATCAGGCATACGGTGCAGGCGTATTTAAAGAAGGATGAAAGCGGGGCTTATCAGATCCCGGCGATCCGGCAGCGTCCGATCCTTATGATGGGACCGCCGGGAATCGGAAAGACACAGATCATGGAGCAGATCGCCAGGGAATGCAGGATCGGTCTGGTTTCCTATACAATTACGCATCACACCAGACAAAGTGCGGTCGGACTGCCGTTTATCCGTGAGGAAGAATTTGAGGGCAGCACATATTCTGTGACAGAATATACGATGAGCGAGATTATCGCAAGCGTATACCGGAAGATCCGGGATCAGGGAACGAAGGAAGGAATTCTCTTTATTGATGAGATCAACTGTGTATCCGAGACACTTGCACCTACGATGCTGCAGTTTTTACAATGTAAAACATTTGGCAATCAGGCGATGCCGGAGGGCTGGATCATAGTTGCGGCAGGAAATCCGCCGGAGTACAACAAATCTGTGCGGGATTTTGATATGGTTACGCTTGACCGTGTGCGCGAGCTTGATATTGAAGCAGATTTTCATGTGTGGAAGGCATATGCGAAGGAAAAGCGGATAAACAGTGCGATCTTAAGTTATTTGGAGCTCCGCCCGAAAAATTTTTACCGCGTCGAGGCAGATGTGGATGGACTGCAGTTTGTGACAGCACGGGGATGGGAGGATTTAAGCAGCCTGATGGCGGTGTATCAGGAGCTGGATATTCCGGTGACGGAGGAAGTTGTCAGGGAATTTGTGCACCATGCGGATGTTGCGGAGGACGTAACGGCATATTTTGATCTCTACCGGAAATACGAGGATGATTATGGTATTGCAGATATCCTTGCCGGAAAGGTGAGACCGGAAGTTTATTCCAGAATTTACAAAGCGGCATTTGATGAGAAATTTAGCGTGGTACATCTGTTGCTGGATGGATTGTATACATGCTTTGACCGGGCGGGAAGAACGAAGCGGCTTCTGGATGCATGGTACGGGATCTTGAAAGAATACCGCGCAGGAATCGAAAGCGCAGCATCACCGGCAGAATTTTACCGGGCACTGACCGCAGAGAAACGGGAAGCATATGAAAAAGAAAAAAGCGAAGGCTTTTTATCAAAAGAAGAACAGCAGATGAAAGATGAACTGTTTGCGCGGCTAAATGAGAATGTACCGGATGGCGGCTTTGATGCAAAAGAAAGCTTTCTTATGGCAAAGAGCGGTTTTGACAGGGAACGTGAAAAATTAGAACAGGAAGAAGAACAGGGAAAGGCGGCACTCGCACATGCATTTGACTTTATGGAGAATGCGTTTGAAGATGGAGAGGAAATGGTGCTTTTTGTGACAGAACTTACCGTAAACGCGGTGCCTGCGCGGTTCCTTGCAGAACATGCATCGGAAAAATATAGCCGGTATAAGGAAAAACTTCTGATCGGGACCAGAAAAGCAGAATTATTATCGGAGCTGAACCGGTAGTTGAAAAGGCAGAGAAAAATCTCTGTCTTTTTCTGTCAAAAATGGAAGAAAAAGTTGAGAAAAAATTATCAATAACATTATTGACATCTAATAATCGTTAGAGTATACTAACCAACGAAGTGATGAAAATGATTATCAATAAAGATAATTGGAAAGAGAGGATGATATGATGCCGCTTACAATGGCAAATGCCGGTGAACCGAATATCATTAAGAAAGTCGGTGGAAAAGAAGAGACCAGAAAGTTTTTGGAAAACCTTGGGTTTGTGACGGGTGGTACTGTTACTGTCGTATCTGAGACAGGCGGGAACATGATCGTGAATGTGAAGGATTCCAGAGTTGCCATTGGAAAAGATATGGCAAATAAGATCATGATCTAACAATTTTCAAAAAATCACAAGAAGGAGCAGATTATGAAGACATTGAAAGAAGTTGCCTGCGGGCAGACTGTTACCGTAAAAAAACTTACGGGTGAAGGTCCGGTAAAGAGACGTATTATGGACATGGGAATTACAAAAGGTGTTCCGGTTTATGTAAGAAAGGTAGCACCGCTTGGAGATCCGGTTGAGGTAACCGTTCGCGGTTATGAGCTTTCTTTGAGAAAAGCGGATGCCGAGATGATCGAGGTAGAGTAATTTTTTTTACCATAAGTTAGAGAAAACTAATAAAAGATAGGAGTATGAAAATGTCAATGAAAATTGCGTTAGCAGGTAACCCAAACTGCGGAAAAACAACATTATTCAATGCGCTTACGGGTTCCAACCAGTTCGTAGGTAACTGGCCGGGCGTAACAGTTGAAAAAAAGGAAGGTAAGTTAAAGGGACACAAAGATGTCACCATCATGGATTTACCGGGTATTTACTCACTGTCCCCGTATACGCTCGAGGAAGTGGTGGCGAGAACCTATCTCATCACAGAGAGACCGGATGCGATCTTAAATATCGTAGACGGAACCAACATCGAGAGAAACCTGTACTTATCCACACAGCTCATGGAACTTGGCATTCCGGTTGTCATGGCTGTAAACATGGTTGATATCATGGAAAAGACAGGCGATAAGATACATATCGACAAGCTGAGCAAGAAACTGGGCTGCGAAGTCGTTGAGATCTCAGCATTAAAGGGTACCGGCGTTCAGAAAGCTGCAGAAAAAGCAGTTGCGGCAGCCGGAAAGAAAGACGCTTCTGCCAGAGTACATGAATTTAATCCGCAGGTGGAAAGTGTCATCCAGACAGTAGAAGAAAAACTGTTTGATGATATCCCGGAAGATCAGAAACGTTTCTTCGCGATCAAGCTTCTTGAGAAAGATGATAAGATCAAAGAGCAGATGAAACACTCACCGGATGTATCCGCTGAGATCAAAACTCTGGAAGATGAGTTTGATGATGATACCGAAAGTATTATCACAAATGAACGTTATGAATACATTTCTTCTATTATAGATGAATGTGTAACAAAGGGAACCAAGAAAGGTGAACTTTCTGTTTCCGATAAGATCGACCGTGTCGTAACAAACCGTTTCCTGGCATTACCGATCTTTGCAGTTGTTATGTTCATTGTATACTATGTTTCTGTAACAACGATCGGAGCTATCCTTACCGACTGGACCAATGATACCCTGTTTGGTGAATGGATCGTTCCTGGAGCACAGAGCTTCTTTGAAAACATCGGATGTGCAGACTGGCTGACCGGACTTATCGTTGACGGTGTGATCTCCGGTGTCGGTGCAGTACTCGGCTTCGTACCACAGATGCTTGTATTATTCATTTTCCTTGCATTCCTGGAATCCTGCGGATATATGTCCCGTGTAGCATTCATCATGGACCGTATCTTCCGTAAATTCGGACTTTCCGGAAAATCCTTCATCCCGATGTTGATCGGTAGCGGATGTGGTGTACCGGGTGTCATGGCATCCCGTACGATCGAAAATGACCGTGACCGTAAGATGACCATCATGACAACAACATTTATCCCTTGCGGAGCAAAATTACCGATCATCGCCCTGATCGCAGGTGCGTTCTTCGATAATGCAGGATGGGTTGCATGGAGTGCTTACTTCGTAGGTGTTGCAGCAATCATCTGCTCAGGTATTATCTTAAAGAAAACAAAAATGTTCTCCGGTGAACCGGCTCCGTTCGTTATGGAACTTCCGGCATATCACTGGCCGACAGTTGGAAACGTATTAAGAAGCATGTGGGAACGTGGCTGGTCTTTCATCAAGAAAGCCGGAACCATCATCCTGCTTTCCACTATCATTCTCTGGTTCTTAATGAGCTTTGGATGGGTTGACGGTGGCTTTGGAATGCTCGAAGCAGAGCAGTTAAATGACAGTATTCTGGCTAAGATCGGTAGCGGAATCGCATGGATCTTCGCACCGCTCGGATGGACACAGGCAGGCGAAGGCTGGAAGATGGCAGTTGCCGCAGTCAGCGGTCTGATCGCAAAGGAAAACGTTGTAGCAACCTTTGGTCTTCTCTTTGGATTTGGCGAAGTCGCAGAAGACGGACAGGAAATCTGGGGAAGCCTTGCAACTGTTATGACACCGATCGCTTCTTACGGCTTCCTGGTATTCAACCTGTTATGCGCACCTTGCTTTGCAGCGATGGGAGCTATCAAGCGTGAGATGAACAATGTAAAGTGGTTCTGGTTCGCAATCGGATATCAGTGTATTCTGGCTTATGTGGCAGCAATGTGCATCTACCAGATCGGTACTCTGATCACAACCGGAGCATTTGGAATCGGAACAATCATTGCTTTCGTATGCGTGGCCGGATTCTTATATCTGTTATTCCGCCCGTATAAAGAAAGCGAAACATTAAATGTAAACGTAAAGAGCGTAGCAAGCGCAAAATAAGCACTGCACGCAATAAGGAGGTAGTGAGCTATGGGAACAGTGATTACAGGCGTTGTTTTTCTTGGAGTAATCGCTCTGGTGATCCGGAGTATGGTTCGCGATAAGAAGAATGGCAAATCTCTCCAGTGCGGCGGTGACTGTAAGAATTGTGGAGGACACTGCAGCTAAAAAGGAGGGGCGAAAATGTCGAAAAATCTTTCCGGAAAAAGCGAAAGAAAGGCGGATGCCAGAAGTTATCACAGAACACAGATGCAGAAGGAAATGATCATACAGAAATTAAAAGAAGAAGGATGCCGTATCACAAAACAGCGGCTGATGCTTCTTGACATTATCTTAGAAGAGGATTGTTCCTGCTGCAAGGAAATTTACTACAAAGCATCAAAATTGGATGGGAAGATTGGTTCTGCCACGGTATACCGCATGGTAAATACTTTGGAAGAAATCGGCGCGATCAGCAGGAAAAATATGTATAAGATTTCCTGCGGGGAGGAATGCCTCGAGGAAAATGCATGCTGCGTGGAACTCAGTGACCACACGACCTGCAATCTTTCCGCAAAAATGTGGAATGCCGTGATCCGTGCCGGAATGAAGGCGTGCGGTTATATCGACAATCAGGAAGTCAGAAATGTGGTTGTGACTCCCTGTGAGTGCGGAAAGTAGCGAACCGAAAAAGAATATGTTTATTACCGCGAAGCGGCATGGCTTTTGAGCTGTGCCGCTTTGTTTTTTTGGATATTGACATTTTAAATTTTACAATTTATATTTAGGTAAATTATAAATTACGAAATTGTAAATTACTAAATTGTAAACTGCGAAAACGGAGGAAAATTATGGCAGGCAGTCACATTGCGATTCCTACGATCTTAAAAGTGGGAAAGGGAACATTAAAAAATCTTGGCAAATACATTAAATCCAACGGCATGGAACATGCGGTCCTTTACTTTGGAAACGGGCTGATCGACATGTTCGGGCATGATGTCATGGATTCGTTAAAAGAAGAAGGCGTTACGGTCATGGAGTACCGGGAGCTGGATTCCACAAAGATCGAAGACATCACTGAACTGGCGTTTGCGATCGAACCGAAGGCGCAGGTCATCGTGGGCATCGGAGGCGGCAAGGTCATTGATGTCGCGAAATACGCGGCATATCTGCGTAAGCTGCCGTTTATCAGTGTGCCGACATCTGCATCGAGCGACGGATTTTCCAGTGCGAGCGCATCACTTATTGTAAATGGAAGAAGAACTTCCGTGCCGGCGAGACTGGCATATGGGATCGTCGTGGATACGGATATCATAAAAAGCGCACCGGAGAAGTTTTTGTATTCCGGGATCGGAGATCTGGTTTCAAAGATCACGGCGCTCTATGACTGGGTGTATGAAGACCGCATGGGCTATACGACGCTCAACGATTTTGCGATGATGATCGCGAAAAAAGCAGTAAACAGCTTTGTACGCACACCGTTTACGGATATCCATGAGGATCTGTTTCTACGCGAGCTTGTGGATTCCCTTGCCATGAGCGGGATTGCAAATGAGATCGCAGGCAGCAGTGCACCGACCAGCGGCAGTGAGCATCTGATCTCACATGCGCTGGATAAGACATTGGAACAGCCGATGTTACACGGTATTCAGGTTGGTGTTGCAACCTATCTGATGAGCCGGGTGCAGGATCACCGTTACAAACGGGTAAATACCATTTTTACAGATACAGGATTCTGGGACTATGTTGCCGCGTTGGATATGAAACGGGCAGATTTTGAGCGCGCGATCGATCTTGCTCCGTCTATCAAGCCGTTCCGCCATACTTATCTGCACGAGGAAAAATACCGCGAGCTGGCAAAAGAGATCCTGTGGGAAGACGATGTGTTAAAAAAGGTGTTTGGAGAGGGAAATTAATCTGTCTTTGACATTTCTGGAAATTTTTTGGCGAAAAGCAGGCTGCGATATGGCTTGCTTTTCCTTCCCATATCCGATATTATAAGATAAGAATGGCATTTGCAAACCTCTTATTGAGAAAAGCAGACTAATAGTAAGCTTGCTTTTTTTTATTTTATTAGATATTATAAACTAGAGTTAGGGGAAACTAATAGGATTCATATCGATAGGAGGTAATATATGAGTGTTGTTATTATAGGTGGACATGATCGTATGGTCAGTCAATATAAAAAAATCTGCAAGGAACATAGCTGCAAGGCAAAGGTATTTACACAGATGCCGGGAAATTTCAGAAACCAGATCGGAAGCCCTGATCTGATCATTCTGTTTACGAATACCGTTTCACACAAGATGGTGAAATGTGCGGTAACAGAAGCGGAAAAGTCCAACGCAGATGTTGTGAGATGTCATACCAGCAGTGGAAGCGCGCTCTGTGAGATCCTGGATGAGGCAACAGAGAGATTAGGCGCATAATGAGACAGTGTTGTGAGGCTTTGCAGAAAAACCGGCAAAGCCTCGCAATCATTTCATAAAAAAGAAAAAAAGAAAGGATGCAGAAATGAAAGAATTTGAACAGTGGCAGGGATTTTCAGGAAGAAAATGGAAAGAAGGCGTAGATGTCAGAGACTTTATCCAGAACAACTACAAGCCATATGACGGAGATGAGTCCTTCCTGGCAGGACCTACAGAAGCTACCGATAAGTTATGGGGCAAGCTGCAGGAACTTCAGAAAGAAGAAAGAAAAAAAGGCGGAGTGCTTGATATGGAGACAGAAGTTGTCTCTTCCATTACAGCATATGGCCCGGCATATATCAGCGATGACATGAAAGATCTTGAACAGGTAGTAGGTCTTCAGACTGACAAACCGTTAAAACGTGCATTCATGCCGTACGGAGGTATCAAGATGGCAGAGCAGTCCTGTACTATGTACGGATACAAGCCGAGTGAGAAACTGCATGAGATCTTTACAAAATATCACAAGACACATAATGCTGCAGTATTCGATGTTTATACACCGGAAATGAAGCTGATGCGTCACAACAAGATCTTAACAGGACTTCCGGATACATACGGAAGAGGAAGAATCGTAGGCGATTACCGCAGAGTTGCCCTTTACGGTATCGATTACCTGATCGAGCAGAAGCAGAAAGACTTCGCAGGAACTGCAAGACGTGGAATGAGAAGCAAGGAATTCCGTCTTCGTGAGGAGATCGCAGATCAGATCCGTGCACTGCGCGATATGAAGGAAATGGCTTCTGCTTATGGCTATGATATTTCTGAGCCGGCTAAGGATGCGAAGGAAGCATTCCAGTGGCTGTATTTTGCATATCTGGCAGCGATCAAGACACAGAACGGAGCGGCAATGAGTGTTGGCCGTGTATCTACTTTCCTTGATATCTACATTGAGAGAGATATGGAAAAGGGAACGCTTACTGAGGAAGCTGCACAGGAACTGGTAGATCATATGACCATGAAGTTCCGTATGGTAAAATTCGCAAGAATCGAATCCTACAATCAGTTATTCTCCGGTGACCCGGTATGGGCTACCCTTGATGTTGCGGGTCTTGGCATGGACGGACGTTCCCAGGTTACAAAGACAGATTACCGTTTCTTACATACCCTGGAGAACATGGGACCTTCTCCAGAACCGAACCTTACCGTATTATATTCTTCACATCTGCCGGAAGCGTTCAAGAAATATGCTTCTCATATTTCTATCGCAACAAGCTCTATCCAGTACGAGAATGATGATGTAATGCGTCCGGTATGGGGCGATGATTATTCCGTATGCTGCTGCGTATCCGCAACAGAGACCGGAAAAGAGATCCAGTTCTTCGGCGCAAGAGCAAACCTTGCAAAGTGTCTGCTTTATGCGATCAACGGTGGTGTGGATGAAAAGAACAAGGTTCAGGTAGGACCGGCATACCGTCCGATCACATCCGAATATCTGGATTATGACGAAGTAATGGAAAAATACGATGCAATGATGACATGGTTAGCTGAGACTTATGTTGAGACCTTAAACATGATTCATTACATGCATGATAAATATTACTATGAAGCATCTCAGATGGCTCTTATCGATACCGATGTAAGACGTACATTTGCAACCGGTATTGCAGGATTCTCACATGTAGTAGATTCCTTAAGCGCGATCAAGTATGCAAAGGTAAAAGTAATCCGCGACGAGAACGGACTGGCAGTTGATTATGAGACGACCGGTGACTTCCCGAGATACGGTAACGATGATGAGCGTGCCGATGAGATCGCAGTATGGCTGTTACGTACATTCATGGACAAATTAAGAAGCTGCCATACCTATCGTGATTCTGAGCCGACTACTTCTATTCTTACCATTACATCCAACGTTGTATATGGTAAGGCAACTGGATCTCTTCCGGATGGAAGAAAAGCAGGAGAACCGTTATCTCCTGGAGCAAACCCGGCTTATGGTGCAGAGAACAATGGACTTCTTGCTTCTCTTAACTCTGTTGCAAAACTTCCTTATGAGGAAGCACTGGATGGTATCTCCAATACGCAGACGATCAACCCGGGCGCACTCGGACATGATCCGGAAGAACGTGTACAGAACCTGGTTCAGGTACTGGACGGCTACTTCGATCAGGGTGCACATCACTTAAATGTCAATGTATTCGGAAAAGAAAAACTCATTGACGCTATGGAGCATCCGGAAAAAGAAGAGTATGCAAACTTCACGATCCGTGTATCCGGTTATGCAGTTAAGTTCATTGACCTGACCAAAGAGCAGCAGATGGACGTTATCTCCAGAACCTGCCACGAAAGAATGTAAGCAGAAAAAGTAAAAGAAAAAGAGGAACAGATATGACAGGCGAAAAGAATATCGGTTATGTCCATTCGCTTGAAAGCTTTGGTTCCGTAGATGGTCCGGGAGTCCGGTATGTGATATTTTTATCCGGCTGCGCAATGCGCTGCCAGTTCTGTCACAATCCGGACACCTGGGACAGGAATTCCGGCACGCCCTATGAGGCTGGGGCGCTGCTGGAAAAAGCCTGTAAGTACCGCTCTTACTGGGGAAGTAAGGGCGGTATTACTGTAAGCGGAGGTGAACCGCTCCTTCAGATCGATTTTCTGACGGAGCTCTTTTGCAAGGCAAAAAAGCTGGGCATTCATACCACTTTAGACACCAGCGGAAATCCTTTCACAAGAGAGGAACCGTTTTTTTCCAAATGGCAGGAGCTGATGAAATATACAGACCTGATCCTTCTGGATATCAAGCATATTGATGAAGAACAGCACCGCATCTTAACCGGACAGACAAATAAGAACATTCTTGACATGGCAAAGCTTCTGTCTGATATGAACAAACCGGTCTGGGTCCGTCATGTGCTCGTGCCGGAGCGAAACGATAAGGATGAATATCTGCACCGGCTTGCAGACTTTATCGGCACGTTAAAAAATGTGGAGCGCGTGGAGGTACTTCCGTATCACACGCTTGGCGTTTTCAAGTGGGAACAGCTTGGAATCCCGTATCCACTTCAGGGGATTGAACCTCCGAGTGCGGAGCGTATCAAAAATGCAGAGACAATTTTACATGCGGCGGCAGATCAGAAATAACCGCTCTTAAAAAACGGGATGCGCAAAGCGCATCCTGTTTCTGTAAACGGCAAGCGGGAAAATGACTTTACTTGACAGGAAAATCTGTTTATGCAATACTGATAACTGAATTATCAATGCTGAAAACAGAAAGGAAGGTGCATATCATGTCAGTACCGGATCGTTCGATCGATCCGCGCATTTTGGAGAGCGGAAAAAAAGAATTTCTGGAAAAAGGATTTGAGAAGGCATCCCTGAAAAACATCTGTGAGCGGGCAGGTGTCACGACGGGAGCATTATATAAGCGTTATGAAGGAAAAGAAGGACTGTTTTGTGCCGTTGTAGAGGATACCTTAAAGGATTTGGAACTCGTCACAGAGAAAAAGAGTGCGGTCGATCCAGGGGCACTTTCGGATGAAGAACTGATCCGGTCGTGGGATATGGATGAGCATGCGATGGAGTGGTGGTTTGATTATCTGGAGAAGCGCAGGGAGGGTTTTGTGATCTTGCTGCGCGGAGCAGCAGGTACGAAATATGCGGATTTCCCGCATGACTGGATACAGCGGATCACAGAAGCCACCTATGGCTATTATGAGGAGGCATACCGCAGGGGACTGACGAAAAAGAAAGTTTCCAGAGAGGAGATGCACATTATGCTGACGGCGTTCTGGACAACGATCTATGAGCCGTTCATCCATGATTTTTCCAAAGAGAAAATAAGAGAATTCAATCGATCCATCTGTCAGCTTTTCAACTGGCACCGGGTACTTGGATTTCCAGAAAAATGAAAAATCTTATCAGATAGATACATTGACAAATAAGTTATACCAAAATAAAATAACATTGTTATCAGATAACGATGTTATTTTATTTTGCAAAAAAAGAACATAGCAACAGAGGAGGATTTTGATGCGTCCGATCAATGAAGAACTGGCAGAAAATTTACGGGAAGCCGGAAAGCAGGAGTTTTTAATGCACGGTTTTTTGGGAGCTTCCATGCGAAGCATTGCAGCCCGCCTCGGAGTGACGACAGGAGCGATCTACCGTTATTATACGGATAAGGAGGCACTGTTTGAAGCACTGGTGGAGGAGCCGGCGCGCACGCTTAAGGAACGTTACCGCAGGATACAGACGGAGTTTGCGGATCACTCGTTAAAGGAGCAGATCGGCAGTCTTCCGGAGGTGTCAGATGAAGGCGGAACCTGGATGATGGAGTATATCTATGATCATTTTGATGCGTTTAAGCTGGTCACATGCTGCTCTGTGGGAACAAAATATGAGCATTATCTGGACAGCCTTGCAGAGATCGAGACAAATGCGAGCCGTGTGCTGGTAGACCGGATGATTGCGGCGGGACATGATATCAAGCCGCTCGATGACGAACTGCTTCATATCATTTCCCATGGGCTGTTCAACAGCATGTTTGAGACCGTGCGCCATGATATGCCGCGGGAAAAAGCGTTTGCCTATATGGACAGCTACCGTGAATTTTATTCTGCAGGATGGTTCAAAATCCTCGGACTTTCTTAAAAGGAGATGTAATTTATGGATAAGAAGAAAGAACCTTCTCCGCTTTCCATTGTATGGGGCTGGGCGGATAAGGAGCATAAGGGATTTTATGCTGCCATTTTTCTTGCGATTCTGGGGGTTGCAGGAACTATGACAGCTTATTTCGGAGTGGCGGCATTGATCCGGGGGCTGCTTTCGGATGGTGGTTTTTCAGACTGCATGCGCTGGCTGCTTGTGATCCTTGCAGGATATGTAGTAAAGGCGATCTGCTCTACGGCATCCACGGCGGTCTCACACCATGCAACCTATCATACACTGCTTGGTGTAAGAAAAAGAATGCTTTCAAAGCTTTCGAAAGTTCCGATGGGGACGATCCTTGGCACTCCGTCCGGACAGTATAAGACAACGATCGTTGACCGTGTGGAAGGCATGGAGCCGACACTGGCACATCTGCTGCCGGAGATGACGGCAAATCTGCTCGTCCCGCTTGCTGTTGCAGTTTATATTTTTGTGCTGGACTGGCGTATGGGACTCGCATCCCTGGTGACAACGGCGATTGGTCTGGCGACGGCATCCATGAGCGGAAAAAATTATGGTGTGCGCTGGGAAGGTGCCGTTGCGGTTGGCAGACGAATGGCAAATGCGATCGTTGAGTACATAGGCGGTATTCAGGTCGTAAAGGCATTTTCGCAGTCCGCGGGATCATACAAGAAATATTCCGGTGCGGTCAGAGAAAATGCGGGCTATTTTGTGGACTGGATGAAAGAAAACCAGCGTTATATGGCAGTGTTCCAGACGGTCACCCCATCGGTACTCGTAAGCGCCCTTCCGGTCGGACTTCTGCTCTTCCGGGGAGGAAGCCTGGATGCGGGAACTTTTCTCACAGTCATTGTATTGTCCCTGGGAATGACCGGCCCGTTCCTTGCGGCAATGTCCTTTGTGGATGAGCTTGCAGTGGTCGGAACCAATGTGAAGGAGATCAATGGAATTTTAGAGGCAGAAGAATTGAGACGTCCGGAAAAGAATGCAAAGTTAAATGGAGAAGAGATCCAGTTGACAAACGTGTCTTTTTCCTATGGAAAAGAAGAAGAGAGCGTCTTAAAAAATGTGAACCTGACGATACGTCCGGCATCGGTGACTGCCCTGGTCGGACCTTCCGGCTCCGGAAAATCTACGATCGCAAAGCTGATCGCGGGCTTCTGGGATGTTACGGGCGGAAAGATCACACTTGGCGGTGTGGATCTACGGGATATTCCGTTAGATCAGCTGAACAGTCAGATCGCATATGTGGCACAGGACAATTATCTGTTTGACCGTTCGGTGCGCGAAAATATCCGCATGGGAAGAATCGGCGCGACGGATGCAGAGGTTGAGGCAGTCGCAAAGGCGGCAGGCTGTGATGGATTTATACGCGGACTTGAAAACGGATATGACACGATCTGCGGCGGTGGCGGCGGACATCTTTCCGGAGGGGAAAAACAGCGGATCTCGATCGCGCGTGCCATGTTAAAGGATGCTCCGGTCGTTATCTTAGATGAGGCGACTGCAAGCATGGATCCGGAAAACGAAGCGGTGATACAGCAGGCAATATCAGCCCTGACGAAGGGAAAGACACTGATCGTCATCGCGCACCGGCTTGGTACGATCATGAATGCAGACCAGATCGCAGTGGTGGAAGACGGAAACATCCGTGCAGTCGGAACCCAGGAAGAACTCTTAAAAGACTGCCCGCTGTATCAGGAAATGTGGAAAAATTATCTTGGAACCAAAGATGTGGCATAAGGAGGGGAGACGAAAATGTTTGGTGTACTGAAAAAGATTTTTGCATTTGCGGGCGAAAAGCGCCCGGTACTGAAACGTGCGATCGTGGTCGCTTTCTTTGGAGCCATCTTTAGTGCGCTGCAGTTTGGAGCTTTGTTTTTAACGCTTGATATCGTGATTTCCGGAAAAAAGACTTCGCTCGGAGCGGTTATCGCTATTTTGCTCATATCGGTGTTCGGACGGCTGGTCTGCTTTTTCTTTTCATCGATCGGAGAGACCGATACCGGTTATTTTATGGTGGCAGAAAAGAGAGTCCATATCGGAGACCGGCTTCGCTATATCCCGATGGGCTACTTTAATGAAAACAGTCTTGGAAATATTACGGCACTTGTCACGACAACGCTTGGCGATGTGGAAAATACCGCAGCGCGCTGTCTGGTTATAATCGTCGGCGGATTTTTAAATACATTTGCACTTTGTCTTGCGCTGACCTGCATTGACGTCCGGCTTGGATGTTTAGCACTGGTGGGTATTGTGTTTTACCTTCTCGTAACGGAATTTTCGACAAGGGCATCTGCAAAGACCGGTCCGGCCCGTCAGCATGCGCAGGCAAAGCTGGTGGAGGCAGTGCTTGAATATGTACAGGGTATGGCAGTGGTAAAATCCTATGGTCTGGAAAAAGACAACGATCAGGCCGTAAATAAGACGGTGGAAGACAGCTGCAACAAGGCCCTTTCCTTAGAGGCATCGGTCGTTCCATGGATGGCTTTCCGTCAGATCGTGGTGCGTGTGTTTGGCGTGCTGATCGCAGGCAGCGCAGTAGTGTTTTATTTTCAGGGAAGCCTTGCTTTGTCCCATTGCCTTCTGATGCTGATCGCTTCTTTCATGATCTATCAGGAACTGGAAAATGCGGGAAACATGTCAGATAATCTTCAGATGCTCGGCGCATCCATGGATAAAGCAAACACGATCGATGATACACCGGTCATGGACATCGATGGAGAAGACATCAAAGCAAAAGATGCGTCCGTGGAATTCTCCCATGTATCCTTCTCCTATGGAGACAGTGCAGGAGCGGCAGACCGAAAGATTTTGGATGATGTAAGCTTTCAGATACCGGCGAAGTCGACTACCGCGGTCGTCGGACCGTCCGGCAGCGGAAAAACGACGATGTGCAGCCTGATCGCGAGATTCTGGGATGTAAAAGAAGGAAAGATCCTGGTCGGTGGTCAGAATGTGCGCGATTACAAACTGGACAGCCTGATGAAAAATATTTCGATGGTATTCCAGAATGTATATCTGTTCAATGACACGATTGAAAACAATATCCGGTTTGGCAAACCGGATGCAACCCATGATGAAGTGGTTGCAGCGGCAAAGGCAGCATGCTGCCATGAATTTATCATGGCACTTCCGGACGGATATGACACCATGCTCGGTGAGGGCGGCGGAACACTTTCCGGCGGAGAAAAACAGCGCGTGTCCATTGCGCGTGCCATGTTAAAGGATGCACCGATCATCATTCTCGATGAAGCAACGGCAAGTGTGGATCCGGAAAATGAGGCGGAACTGCAAAAAGCGATTGAGGCGCTGACACATGACAAGACGATCATTATGATCGCACACCGGTTAAAGACCGTGCGCCATGCAGACCAGATCCTCGTATTAAGCGGCGGACATATCGTGCAGCAGGGCACCCATGAGAAGCTTGCGGCAGAATCCGGCATTTATGCGGATTTCTTACGTGCAAGGGAAGAAGCGGCGGACTGGAAGCTGGCATAGCGGCCATGAAATGAGAAAAAACATCATTATTTTTCTTTTTTTGCAGCAAAAAACGTAGTAAGATGGTAGGAGAAAAAGGAGGAATAATGTATGATTCAGACTACAGTAGGAATAGATGGAATGCAGTGTGGAATGTGCGAATCACATATTAACGATACGATCCGCGCGGCGTTTTCAGTAAAAAAAGTAACATCTTCCCACAAGAAAGGTCAGGCAGTGATCCTTTCCGAGGAGGAGATCCCGGAGGAAGCGCTAAAAGAGGCAATCAAAAAGACAGGTTATGAGGTGACATCCATAAGCAGTGAGCCTTATCAGAAGAAAGGACTGTTCCACCGGTAAAAATTAACAGAACAATTGAAAAAAAATATCAATTAACTACTCCCATTTTCCCGGAAAAGGTAGTATGATAAAAATGGTTACAGAGAACTAATAACTGTTAGAAAGAACTATCAAAAGGAAAGGATGAGGAAGATGGCCAGATATTATCGTTTTTCAAAACCCGTATCCGATGAGGAATCGGAAGAAATTTTAAAGGAAATGCGGGATTTAGAAGATGTAAAGATGGCAGAGATCACAGAGGACCGCGCATACCTGGAAGTAGAGACCCTGGATGATATATACAGCGGAGTCATGAGCGCAGCAGTTAATATTTGCAGTAAGATAGCACATGGGTGTGAAATATCCTTTGCGAAGTTTGGGATACAGTAGTTAGAGATGAAAGAAGAAGTCCCGGAACGTTATGCTCCGGGACTTTTTTTCCGCTATAGGAAAGAACTCGTTACGTTAATGGGGTAAAGAATGTAATTATGATCTTTTCTATAGCGTAAAAGCAGGCAAGCTTGCGGGGATGCGCAGCGCGCGGAGACGAAGCGCATTCCATTTTTTATGACTGGGAGGAAAACAGGATGATGATCGACAAACGTCTGGTAGGCATGGTGCCGGGCAGTAAAAAATATATTGTGGGAAACGTGGTGCTTATGTGGTGTTCGCTGGCGGCGAATATCGTAATGATGTCCGGTATTGCCGTGCTGCTTCAGAAGCTGTTTCTTGGAACTGCAGCGATGCGGGATGTCTGGATCTTTGCCGGGCTTGTGGCAGCAGTCAATCTGCTGCGTTATTTTTTTACAACGGGGGCTGCACGGATGGGCTATCTGTCTGCGAAGGCAGTAAAAAGGACACTGCGGGAACAGATTTACAAAAAACTTTTAAAACTGGGGGCGGTCTATAAGACAGAATTGCAGACATCGGAGATCGTGCAGGTGGCAGTTGAGGGAGTGGAACAGCTTGAAACCTATTTCGGTGCATATCTGCCGCAGTTTTTTTATGCAATGGCAGCACCGCTTACGCTGTTTCTTGTGCTTTGTTTTATAAGTCTACCGGCGGCATTGATTCTGTTTGTCTGTGTACCGCTTATACCGGTGGCAATCGCCGTGGTTCAGACCTGGGCAAAAAAACTGCTGTCGAAATACTGGGATCAGTATACGGCACTCGGAGACACGTTTTTAGAAAATCTGCAGGGGCTTACCACGATGAAGATCTACCAGACGGATGGAATACGTCATGCAAAAATGAATGAGGAATCCGAAAAGTTCCGGAAGATCACGATGAAGGTGCTTACCATGCAGTTAAATTCGATTACGATCATGGATCTGGTTGCATACGGTGGAGCGGCACTCGGTATCCTGGTGGCACTTTTGCAGTATCGTGGGGGATATACCGGGTTTGGAGGATGCCTGCTCATCATCCTGCTGTCGGCAGATTTTTTTCTTCCGATGCGTCAGCTCGGCAGCTTTTTCCATATTGCCATGAACGGGATGGCGGCGAGCGGAAAGATCTTCCGGCTGTTGGAAATACCGGAAGAACGGAAGACAGGCGGACTGGATATTCCGGAAGATGATACGATCCGCATGGAGAATTTAAGCTTTTCCTATGAACCGGGGCGGGAGATCCTGCATGATATTTCCCTGGAATTAAAAACGGGCAGTTTTACGGCAATCGTCGGAGAGAGCGGCTGCGGAAAGTCCACACTTGCGTCCGTTTTAACCGGGCAGAACAAAAAGGATGGAGGAAAGCTTACGATCGGTGGAGTGGAGTTTGATGAGCTCTCAGAGGAGAGCAGAATGCGGCATATTACCTATGTCAGCCACAACAGTTATCTGTTTGGAGGGACGGTGCGTGACAATCTCCTTATGGGACGGCCGGATGCATCGGAGGAAGAACTCTGGCGGGTTTTGGAGGAGACAAAGCTTTCGGATTTCCTTAAAAGCGAACAGGGACTGGATACGGTTCTCACCGCGCAGGCATCCAATCTTTCGGGTGGGCAGCGCCAGCGGCTTGCACTGGCACGGGCACTTTTGCATGACAGCCCGGTGTATCTGTTTGACGAGGCAACGTCTAATATCGATGTGGAGAGTGAAAATGATATCATGGAACGTATTTTTGCACTGGCGGCACGAAAAACCGTGATCGTGATCTCACACCGGCTGGCAAATACAGTGAGTGCAGATCAGATCTGTGTGCTGGCGGACGGAAGAGTGGTGGAACATGGAAAACATAATGAACTGCTTGAAAATAACGGAGTCTATACATCGCTGTGGGAAACACAGCAGGCATTGGAGCACTGCGGAAAGGAGGAAATGGCATGAAAAAAAGAAGTAATTTTACAGTCATGGCAAAGCTGATCGGGCTGGTGAAACCGCTCACAGGATATATGCTCCTTGCCATTTTTCTCGGGCTGCTCGGACATTTATGTGCTGCGTCGCTTACTATCTTCGGGGGGCTGGCGCTGCTTGGCATTGCGGGAGTCCGCGAAGTTTCGCTTACCGCCATTTTTATCCTGCTATTCGTGTGTGCATTTGCACGGGGATTTTTGCGTTACGGAGAACAGTCCTGCAATCACTTCATCGCATTTAAGCTGCTTGCTCTTTTGCGTGACCGCGTATTTTATGCGCTGCGCAGGCTCTGCCCGGCAAAGCTTGAGGGACGTGACCGGGGGAATCTGATCTCAGTCATTACTTCGGATATTGAGCTTCTGGAGGTGTTCTATGCACATACGATCTCCCCGGCCGTAATTGCATGCCTGTTTACGGTGATCCTCTGCCTGTTTATCGGAAGCTTTCATCCACTGCTCGGTGTGGTGGCATTCGTGGCGTATCTTACGGTTGGTGTTTTTGTGCCGCTGCTTTTATCGAAGGCGAATGGAGATGCCGGACTTAAATTCCGGGAAAAGTCGGGAGCACTGAGCGGATTTGTCTTAGACAGCCTGCGTGGGCTTACAGAGACGATCCAGTATGGACAGGGGGAGGAACGTCTGCGCCGGATGAACGAACGGACAGATGCACTTGCACAGGATGAGGCACACATGAAAAAGCTGGCGGGACGGGGCACGGGGGCAACCAATACGGTGATCCTGAGTGCAGATCTTATCATGCTGATCTGTGCAGCGGCACTGTATCAGAAAGGAGCAGTTGGTTTTGACGGAGTGCTCATCCCGACGCTTGCACTTATGAGCTCGTTCGGGCCGGTGGTCGCACTGGCAAATCTGGGAAGCACATTACAGAATACTTTTGCGGCGGGAAACCGTGTGCTTGATATATTGGAAGAAGAACCGCAGGTGGAGGAAATAAAGGAAAAAGAGAAGGTCAGGTTTTCGGGTGCGGAGGCAAAGCACGTGACATTTTCCTATGAAGCAAAGACCATTCTTTCTGATGTTTCCTGTAAAATACCGGAAAATACGATAACAGGCATTGTCGGAAAGAGCGGAAGCGGAAAATCCACGCTGTTAAAGCTGTTTATGCGTTTTTGGGATACAAAGCAGGGGAAAATAGAAATCTCCGGTGTGCCCGTATCGGACATCAATACTTCAGATCTCCGGGCGATGGAGAGCTATATGACACAGGAGACCTGTCTGTTTCATGACAGCATTGCAAATAATTTAAAGATCGCAAAGCCTGACGCGACAGCAGAAGAACTGATCGCAGCCTGCAAAAAGGCATCTGTTCACGATTTTATTGAAAGCCTGCCAAACGGATATGACACCAAAGTCGGAGAACTTGGCGATACGCTTTCCGGCGGGGAAAGACAGAGGATCGGGCTTGCACGCGTGTTTTTGCATGATGCCCCGTTTATTCTGCTCGATGAACCAACCAGTAATCTTGACAGCTTAAATGAGGCAGTCATCTTACAGTCGCTTGCAAAAGAGCGTGGTAAAAAGACGGTGGTATTAGTGTCACACCGGTCATCCACGATGCGGATCGCGGATCAGGTCTATTCTGTGGAACATGGGAGGATGAGCTGATGTACGATACGGAAAGTAAGCGCGAGCGCGAAAAAGAACTGGTTTCGGAAATGATCGCACTTTACTGTAAAAAGCAGCACCATACGAAGATCAGACGGAAAAAGGGGGGACGTTTGGAAGGAGAGCTCTGCCCGGAATGCAGGGAACTTGCGGAATATGCGCGTGCCCGCAGCGACAGATGTCCGTTTATGGAGACAAAAACCTTTTGTTCCAATTGCAGGGTGCACTGTTATAAACCGGAGATGAGAGAAAAAATCCGCAAAGTCATGCGCTTTGGCGGCCCGAGAATGCTCCTTTATCATCCGATCCCGGCACTGCGCCATGTGATCGAGAGCAGGAGAGAGAAGAAAGAACAAAAAAATGATAAAAAATAGCCATTACCGTCCCTTGATTTTTCAAGATAGTTTTGATACTCTAATCTAAGTTAGCAAAGACTAACGAAGAGTGTAAATCATATGACAGACTCCGGGAGAGTAACTGCTGAATGCTTTCCTTTCCGCCGGGAATTGGAGCTTCCCGGCGGAAGGATTTCTGTCAATAACGGAAGGAGTATTTTAGAATGAATTATCTTGAAATCGAGAAAGTAATCGGACGCGAAATTTTAGACTCCAGAGGAAACCCAACGGTAGAGGCTGAGGTAACACTGGTAGATGGTACGATCGGCAGAGGAATGGCACCGAGTGGAGCGTCTACTGGAGAATTCGAAGCATTGGAACTGCGTGACGGTGACAAGGCAAGATATCTTGGCAAGGGCGTGGAGAAGGCTGTAAATAATATCAATACGATCATTAACGATACACTCTGCGGCATGGACGCATCTGACATCTATGCGGTAGATGCTGCTATGTTTAAAGCAGACGGAACCAAGGACAAATCCAAACTCGGAGCAAATGCGATCCTTGCAGTTTCCATTGCATGTGCAAGAGCGGCAGCAGAATCACTTGACATTCCGCTTTATCGTTTCTTCGGCGGAATCTCCGGAAACAGACTTCCGGTTCCGATGATGAACATTGTAAACGGAGGCTGCCATGCACTTTCTTCCGGACTTGACGTACAGGAATTCATGATCATGCCGGTTGGAGCACCTTCTTTCAAAGAATGCTTGAGATGGTGCGCGGAAGTATTCCATGCGCTGGCATCTATCTTAAAAGACAGAGGACTTGCAACATCGGTTGGTGACGAAGGTGGATTTGCACCTGCACTGAAATCCGATGAGGAAGCGATCGAAACAATTCTTGAAGCGGTAAAGAAAGCCGGTTATGAGCCTGGTAAAGATTTCAAAATTGCCATGGATGCGGCATCTTCTGAGTGGAAGACCGGAAAAGTCGGAGAATACAAGCTGCCGAAGGCAGGCACGGTATTTACATCCGATGAACTGATCGCACACTGGAAAGGCCTGGTAGAGAAATATCCGATCATCTCCATTGAAGATGCACTGGATGAGGAAGACTGGGAAGGCTGGAAGAAGCTTACCGCAGAGCTTGGCGATAAGGTTCAGTTAGTCGGTGATGACTTATTCGTTACCAATACCGAGCGTCTTGCAAAGGGTATTTCCCTTGGCTGCGGAAATTCTATCCTGATCAAATTAAATCAGATCGGTTCTGTATCCGAAACACTTGAAGCGATCAAAATGGCTCACAAGGCAGGCTATACAGCAATCGCTTCCCACCGTTCCGGAGAGACAGAGGATACGACCATCGCTGATCTTGCAGTAGCACTTAATACCTGCCAGATCAAGACAGGTGCACCGAGCAGAACAGAGCGTGTTGCAAAATACAACCAGCTTTTACGTATTGAAGAAGAACTTGGAGCTGCTGCGGTATATCCGGGAATGGGCGCATTCAACGTAAATAACTAATCGGATGATGGAAATGATTTTGACGAGAGACAGATAAAAAGAGGCAGTAAGGAAGCAAAATCCGCTTCCCTACTGCCTTTTGCAATGGCGACGAGGAAAATGTTCAGTCGAAGACAGCTTTTATACTGTCATAATGTAAAAAGATACCCTGATCGGCATATGCCCGGATCTCGGAGAGTGTGGCGAAGGAAAAACCTGAGGTTTCCGCTTCCTGCAGTTTTACATCTGTTTTATCGATGTCCATGGTAAATTTGTAGACATCCACAAAATAGTTGTTTTTTTCTTCCGGGTTGACCCGCTTGTAGGAAAACGCGTAGCCGCCGTCTGCACCGGTCACATCAATGCCGGTCTCCTCGAGGATCTCACGCTTTACGGCATCGGCGGAGCTTTCTCCGGCAACGACACCGCCACCCGGAACTTCCCACCATCCGGCAGCCCATTCCTTGTCGAGCTTGCGGCGGGTGATCAGGTAAGTGCCGTCCGGGCGCTTTATCACGCCAAGCACGGTTAAGTGAAATTCATCCGGCTTCATATTCCAGTCGTTGCGTTTCATGGTGTGTCCGGTTTTTTCTTTGTTTTCGTTATAAATATCCCATAATTCCATTTTTATTTTTCCTTTGCTGTAAAAAAATTGCGAAACACTACAATTAATTTTAACAGTATTTTTTAGAATTGACAACGGTTGTATTTCTGATATAATACAATCAAACATATGAACAATTATTCAAATATAAATATAGAAGGGAGAGAACGTTATGTTTTTGGAGATTCATGAGTTAAAAAAAGGTTACGGAAGCGGTGAGAACCGTACGGAGGTATTGCAGGGCATTGATTTTACGGTGAACAAAGGAGAGATCTGCGTGCTGCTCGGACCTTCCGGTTCCGGAAAATCCACGCTGCTTAATATCATAGGAGGAATCGATACGGCGGATGGCGGTTATGTATCGGTCAATGGAGAAAAGACCAGGGATATGAACGAAAAGACGTTGACACGTTATCGCAGAAAACATCTGGGTTATGTATTCCAGATGTACAATCTGATCCCGAATCTGAATGTAAAGGAAAATATTGAGGTCGGCGCTTATTTAAGTGACAGCCCGCTTGACATTGATGACCTGCTTCATACCCTGGGGCTGTATGAGCACAGACACAAGCTGCCGAACCAGCTTTCCGGCGGACAGCAGCAGCGTACCTCGATCGGGCGTGCCATTGTCAAAAACCCGGATATCCTGCTCTGTGATGAGCCGACCGGAGCGCTCGATTACCACACGTCAAAAGAGATCTTAAAACTGATCGAGGATGTCAATAAAAAATATGGAAATACGGTCATCATGGTAACGCACAATGACGCGATCAAAAATATGGCAGACCGCGTAGTCAAGCTGCGTGATGGCGCAATACGGAAAAATTACTGCAACGAGACAAAGATCGCGGCAGAAGATCTGGAATGGTAAAGGGGGAGAACGTATGAAAAATCCATTACGCAAACGCCTGCCCAAAGAACTGGTCGGTGATCTTTCAAAGTATCTGGTCGTATTTTTGTTTATGACGCTTACGATCGGCATGATCTCCGGATTCCTTGTGGCGGATGACAGCATGTTACAGGCATACGATGAGAGTTTTGAAAAATACAACATTGAGGATGGAAACTTTACGCTTGCGGCAGAAGCGGATGATGCACTGATCGATGAGATCGAAAAATCAGATGTCACGGTCTATGAACATTTTTATCTGGAACAGAAAACCGAAAAAGGGGTAGACAGTACCCTGCGCATCTTTAAAGAGAGAGACAAGGTAGACCTGGTGTGCCTGATGGACGGAAAAATGCCGGCATCAGAGGATGAGATCGCGCTTGACCGTATGTACGCGAAAAATAATGACCTCGCAACCGGGGATGCGGTTACCATAGGCGGCACGGAGTATACCATTTCCGGCCTGGTGGCACTTTCGGATTACAGCGCGCTTTTTTCAAACAACGGGGATATGATGTTTGATGCGGTGAAATTCGGTGTCGCGATTGTGACCGAGGACGGATTTGACAGCTTTGATTCCGATGCCATCCGCTACAATTACGCATGGAAATATGACAAAGCACCGAAAAATGATACAAAAGCAAAGGATATGGGAACAGATCTGATGGAGGATGTGGCGACAGCCGCTGCAATGGATGGAAATGCCCTGACCGGATTTCTCCCGGCGTACACCAATTCAGCCATTCATTTTACCGGTGATGACATTGGCGGCGACCGCTCGACGATACTCACGCTGCTCTACATCGTGATCGTGATCATGGCATTTGTTTTCGGCGTGACGACGAACAATACGATCGTAAAGGAAGCGGGCGTGATCGGTACGCTCCGTGCGTCCGGTTATACGAAAGGTGAACTGTTAAGACATTATATCAGCCTTCCGATCTTTGTGACTTTTATCGCTGCGGTCATCGGAAATATACTGGGATACAGTGTATTTAAGGATGTGTTTGCAGGGGTGTATTATAACAGCTACAGTCTGCCGACCTATGTAACCAGATGGAATGCGCAGGCGTTTGTGCTGACAACGGTTGTGCCGCTTATTATCATGCTGGTGGTAAACGTTGCGCTGATCGCCCACAAACTGCAGTTATCCCCGCTTAACTTCCTGCGGCGCGACTTAAAAAAGACAAAGCGGAAAAAGGCAGTGCGCCTGCCGCATTTTAAATTTTTCAACCGTTTCCGTCTGCGGATCATTTTCCAGAACAGCGCGAGCTATGTGACACTTGCGGTCGGGATCTTATTTGCCAATATCCTTTTAATGTTCGGTCTTATGATGGTTCCGCTTTTGAATCATTATCAGGGCGAAGTTTTAGATCATATGATCGCGGATTACCAGTACATCTTAAAAACTCCGGTGGAGACTGAAAATAACGCGGCGGAGACATACTGCGTGTCCACATTAAAAACAGTATTTGAAGACAAAGAGAGCGATGAAGTGACAGCATACGGAATTGAACCGGACAGCGCGTATGTGGATGTCACACTGCCGGATGAAGGAGTGCTTATCTCTGACAGCTATGCAGATAAGTACCGTTTAAAAGAAGGGGATACGGTCCGCTTAAAAGAGGCATATGGAAATAAAAAATACGAGTTTGAGGTAAAAGGGATCTATACTTACCCGGCGGGGCTGTGTATATTTATGGATATCAATGAGTACCGGGATGTGTTTGAAAAGGACGCAGACTATTTTAACGGATATTTTTCGGATGAAAAGTTAAACGATATCCCGAAAGAAAATATCGCATCAACCGTGACGGAGGATGATCTGACCAAGATCTCAAGACAGCTTGATGTTTCCATGGGAGATATGTTCCAGGTGATCAATATATTTGCAATAGTGATGTTTGCCCTGCTCGTATATCTTCTGACCAAACTGATCATTGAAAAGAATACGACATCGATCTCCATGGTAAAAATACTGGGGTACGACAACCGGGAGATCGGAAAACTGTATCTCACGGCGACGACCTGGGTTGTGGTGTGCAGTATCGCCTTAAGCATACCGGTATCTTATCTGCTGATCGAGCTTATTTACCGCAGCATGATGGCGGACTTCCACGGCTGGCTTATGATGTATGTCGCGCCTAAGGTATACGTGGAGATGTTTGTACTCGGACTGATCGTTTACTTTGTTGTGGCGTTCTTCCAGATGGCGCGCATCCGCAAAGTCCCGATGGATGAGGCTTTGAAAAATGTAGAATAAAAAAATGGTGAAAACCTATTGACAATGTCGGTGGCGGTGTTATAATAAACTCAAACATATGAATAAATGTTCATATGTTTGAGACAAAAATAAAAAGAAAAGTGAGGAATCATACGATGAAAAAAACTTATAAGATTGATGTAGACTGTGCAAACTGTGCGAACAAAATGGAAGAAGCAGCAAAGAACACCGCAGGCGTAAAGGATGCTACCGTAAACTTCATGACCTTAAAAATGAACGTAGAATTTGAAGAGGGAAAAGATCCGAAGGAAGTAATGCAGGATGTTCTGGCAAACTGCAAGAAAGTAGAAGACGACTGCGAGATCTTTCTCTAAAAAGCAGGCTGCGTGATGCAGCAGTTAAGGAAAAAGAGGAGGGAACGCTATGAATAAAAAACAGAAAAAAGTTCTTATCCGCATTCTTGTGGCAGCTGCGCTGTTGATCGTGTTTTCACAGCTCCCGGTGGAGGGATATGTAAGATTTCTGCTGTTTATGATCCCGTATCTGGTCATCGGATATGACATTTTAAAAAAGGCGTTTAAAGGAATCTTAAACAGGCAGGTCTTTGATGAGAATTTCCTGATGGCAGTTGCGACGGTCGGCGCCATTGTACTTGGAAATTATTCCGAGGGCGTTGAGGTTATGCTGTTTTATCAGATCGGGGAACTGTTTCAGAGCTATGCGGTCGGAAAGAGCCGCAGGAACATCAGTGAGCTGATGGATATCCGTCCGGATTACGCGAATATCGAGCGGGATGGAAAACTGGAAAAGGTAGACCCGGATGAAGTTGAGATCGGTTCGGTCATCGTGGTACAGCCGGGAGAAAAGATCCCGATCGACGGTGTGGTCACCGAGGGAAAGACAACGTTAAATACAAGTGCGCTGACTGGTGAGAGTCTTCCGCGTGAGGTTGCGCCGGGAGATGAAGTCATCAGCGGATGCATCAATATGACCGGTGTGTTAAAGATCCGGACAACAAAAGAATTTGGAGAATCTACGGTATCAAAGATCCTGGATCTGGTAGAAAATTCCAGCTCCAAGAAATCAAGATCCGAGCATTTTATCTCCAAGTTTGCAAGATACTATACACCGGCAGTATGTTACGGAGCGCTTGCGCTGGCAGTCCTGCCACCGCTCATCCGGATGTTTGCCATGGGGCTTGCGCCGGAGTGGAGCAACTGGATCTACCGTGCGCTTACCTTCCTGATCATCAGCTGCCCGTGTGCGCTGGTCATCAGTATTCCGCTCAGTTTCTTTGCCGGCATCGGCGGAGCGAGCAGAGAGGGTATTTTAGTCAAAGGCTCCAACTATCTGGAGACACTTGCCCAGACCAAATATGTGGTTTTTGATAAGACCGGTACCATGACACAGGGTGTGTTTGAGGTAAGCGGGGTACATCATAATGAGATGGAAGAAGCCAGACTTTTAGAGTATGCTGCATTGGCAGAAAGCGCTTCCTCCCATCCGATCAGCAAGAGCTTGCAGAAAGCGTACGGCAAGGCGATCGACCGCAGCCGTGTGACCGATATTGAGGAGATCAGCGGAAACGGTGTGACCGCAAAGGTCGATGGAATCCCGGTTGCTGCCGGAAACGCAAAACTGATGGAGCGCCTTGGAATTCCATATAAGGAATGCCATCATGTCGGAACTGTTGTGCACATGGCAGTGAATGGCACATATGCAGGACATATCTTAATCTCCGATCTCTTAAAACCGAATGCGAAAGAAGCGATTAAGAGCTTAAAGCATGCAGGAATCGAAAAGACAGTTATGTTAACCGGAGACGCAAAGAAAGTTGCGGACCAGGTGGCCCAGGAACTTGGCATCGGAGAGGTTTACAGCGAACTGCTTCCGGCTGACAAGGTATCCAAAGTTGAGGAACTCTTAAAAGAAAAGAGCGCAAAGGCAAAACTCGCCTTTGTCGGAGATGGTATCAATGACGCGCCGGTGCTTTCCAGAGCAGATATCGGAATCGCAATGGGAGCGCTCGGATCGGATGCAGCGATCGAAGCGGCAGATGTTGTCCTGATGGATGACGATCCGTTAAAGATCTCAAAAGCAATCCGTATCGCAAGAAAATGTATGCGTATCGTTTACGAAAATATTTACTTCGCGATCGGGGTCAAGATTTTATGCCTGATCCTCGGCGCACTCGGTATCGCCAACATGTGGCTTGCGATCTTCGCGGACGTAGGTGTTATGGTACTTGCGGTACTAAACGCGATCCGGGTATTATTTGTAAAAAAGCTGTAAGTGTGTTAGACTGATAAGCGGCGAATGAAAGATCCTGTGCCGGACCGGTACAGGATCTGATTTTTAGTAAGAAAGAAGAAGCGGGTGGTAAAATGGCAGAAAAAGAAGTAGAGTGTTGTGATGAGATGGAAGTTCATGAAAATCTGCTTAAAATTGTAAATGAGACGATGCCGGAGGAGACAGAACTGTATGATCTGGCGGAACTTTTCAAAGTATTTGGAGATTCTACACGAATCCGGATTCTGTTTGTATTGTTTGAAGCGGAGGTATGCGTGTGTGATCTGGCGCAGGTACTTCAGATGACGCAGTCTGCCATCTCACATCAGCTTAAAATCTTAAAACAGAACAAGCTGGTGAAAAGCCGCAGGGAGGGAAAATCCATTTTCTATTCTCTCGCGGATGATCATGTGCGGACGATCATAGCCCAGGGCTGCGATCACATCGAAGAAAATTAATGTAAAATGGGAAAACCTTTTTCAAAAAGCAGTTCATTTAGGTCGGCAATGGAGTAATTCCGCTGCAGTGCAAAGATAATGAGACTGTCTTTTGGATCTCTTGGGTAGAGCGGGCTGTATCCCGTACATTTTAAAAGAGTCTGTGTCTCGTCGAGAGACAGAAGAAAACCAAAACACAGGGCAAGCACTTTGTCGCGGGTGGGATTTTTGTGACCGGAAAAAATCTGGTACGCATAGGTACGATCCAGCCCGGAGCGGCTGATACATTGTGCGGGCGCTGTGTTTTTCTTTGCGCAGAGCGCGGATAAATAGTCATTGAGTGGGCACGCGGTGAAATTTTCCTGTTCATTTTTCAGATAGGAATCATAATCCGGTGCGTGTTTTAATGTTTTTAAAAGTTCTTCCGTTGATTTTTTCATGATAATTGTCTGATTTCTCCCCGCGGTTGTATTTTTGAATGGTTCGTTTATAATGGAGTATAGAAAAAAAGGGAGTAAAAAGCAAGCAAAATGATGTGGGATCAACAGGAATGAAAATTGCAAAGTTTAATTCCACCATCCATTTATACGGTGGAATTCTCTTCTGCACAAGTGGAATTTAACCTTGCACATCATAAGTGGTATGCTCAGGTTGGCTTTCTGACAGCAGTAGAAGGAGAACTAGCATGAGCAAATATATTCCCGGTAATCAAAAGCATCTTACTCTCGAAGATCGCAAATATATTGAAAAATCCCTAAATACTGGCTGTTCTTTTAAGGACATTGCAAGATATCTTTGTAAAGATCCAACAACAATCTCAAAAGAAATCAGACTGCACAGGCTCAGCGACTGGTATCACAAAGGCTGTTTTAACAATGCACATAACTTCTGCATCCACAGATATCATTGCAAAAAAGTCAATGCCTGTGGCAAGATCATTCTCTGTGGTGTCAAATGTACCACCTGTCCAACCTGCAACCAGACATGTCCGGACTTTATCAAAGAACGATGTAACCGGCTTGATAAAGCACCTTATGTGTGTAACGGGTGTCCAAAAGCAATCAGTCACTGCACGATTGCCCACAAATACCGCTATGATGCTATTTTTGCTGATCGCAAATACAAAGAATGTCTCTCACAGTCCAGAGCCGGTATAAACATGACCAGACATGAACTGCATCAGAAAGATATGGTCATCACGCCTCTGATTTTTCAGGGACAGTCTCCATATCAGATTGTAACGAATCACCCAGAACTCGATCTGTCTGTGCGGACCCTGTATTCTTACCTTGATAAAGGAATTCTGTCTGCAAGGAACATCGACCTGAAACGCCAGGTAAAATTCAACCCCCGCAAAGTACACAAGACCCAGATCAAAGACAGGTCTGTTTTTATCAGACGTATGTTTTCTGATTTTCAAGCCCTTGGGCTTGACCACTTTGCTGAAATGGATACCGTTCACTCATCGCAGGACTCAAAGCGTGTCATCCTGACATTCTTCTTAACCCGTGAAAAACTGTTTCTGGCATTCATTATGAACAGATGCACCAAAGGCGCCGTAAAACTTGTTTTTAACAAGTTGGAGCACCAGCTTGGCACATATGATTTTTTAACCTTGTTCAACACGATTCTTACGGATCGCGGATCTGAATTCGGAGATCCGGAGTCTCTCGAAAATGGCATTCATGGCATTATGCGGTCAAGCATCTATTACTGTGATCCGATGAGAAGCGGTCAAAAAGGCGGCATCGAGCAGGCTCATACCATGCTTCGAATGATTCTTCCTAAAAAGACCAGCTTTGAATATCTCACCCAGTGGGATTTAAGAACTATCGTAGATCACATAAATTCAACCCCGAGAGAAAGTCTTGGTGGTCGAACACCGTATGACGTAGCACTTGAAAACTATGGCATAGACATCTTAAAAGCACTTCAGCTTAGGTCGATTCCACCCGATAAAGTCAATCTGACGCCTAAGCTGATACGCTTTAACCACTAACTTAGCATAAAAACCTGCTGTCAGACTGGAACTTAACAATTCACATTTTTTGAATGTGGCCTGTGGAATTTAGTTTTGCACATAAACTATCCAGAGGCTTGTTTGCCATGCC
>OIZA01000146.1_pt1 | contig 41724 bp, 37 predicted proteins | sample 1588381 | NCBI WGS metagenome assembly OIZA01 (sample SAMN03283277) | human gut metagenome | biome: human-associated habitat; material: feces | host: Homo sapiens | place: Peru | collected 2012 | reverse complement strand
GGACTGGTCGGCTCAGATCTTGCCAATATGATCAATGAGGCGGCGATCAATGCAGTTAAGAAAGGACGCAAGTTTGTCACACAGGCAGATCTGTTTGAGGCATTCGAGATCGTGGCCGTAGGTGGTAAGGAAAAGAAAGACCGCGCCATGAGCGACCGGGAAAAGAAGATCGTTTCCTACCATGAGGTCGGACATGCCATGGTTACTGCGTTGCAGAAGAATACGGAGCCGGTACAGAAGATCACGATCGTGCCGCGTACAATGGGAGCACTTGGCTATACATTGCAGACACCGGAGGAAGAAAAGTTCCTGCAGACCAAGGAAGAGCTTGAGGCGAAGATCGTTACTTATATGGCAGGGCGTGCTGCGGAGGAGATTGTATTTCATTCTGTGACCAGCGGCGCTGCAAATGATATAGAGCAGGCAACCAAGATCGCACGTGCAATGATCACACAGTTTGGTATGTCAGATAAATTTGGCATGATGAGCCTTGCAAGTGTGGAAAATCAGTACCTCGGCGGCAGAGCGGCGTTAAACTGCGGAGAGCAGACGGCATCCCAGATTGATCAGGAAGTATTAAAGATGATCAATCAGAGCTATGAGGAGGCAAAACGGCTTCTGACGGAAAACCGGGAAGTACTGGATAAGATCGCAGAGTATCTGTATGAACATGAGACGATCACCGGAAAAGAATTTATGAAGATTTTCCGTGAACTTAAGGGAATTCCGGAACCGGGACAGGAAAAGGACGAGAATGCGAACAAGGCGGTGCCGGATGACATGTTTGTTGATGATGAGGTATAATGTTTGACATTGAAGAAGAATTAAAAAAACTTCCGGATAAGCCGGGAGTCTATATCATGCATGATGCCGCAGATGACATCATATATGTGGGAAAGGCTGTTAACTTAAAGAATCGTGTGCGGCAGTATTTCCGCCCGAGCCATGATGAAGGACCGAAGAAGGCAAAGATGGTGACACAGATCAGGCGCTTCGAGTATATTATCACGGATTCGGAATTAGAGGCGTTGGTTCTGGAATGCAATCTGATCAAGGAACACCGCCCAAAATATAATACCATGTTAAGGGATGATAAAACGTACCCTTACATTAAGGTGACTCTTGGAGAAGATTTTCCAAGAGTCCTCTTTTCGCGTCTGATCAAAAAAGACAGATCGAAATATTTCGGGCCGTATACCAGCGCCGGAGCAGTGAAGGATACGATAGAACTGATCCAGAAAATGTATCAGATCCGGACGTGCAGCCGGAATCTGCCGAGAGATATCGGAAAAGAGCGGCCGTGCCTGAATTACCACATCAAAAAGTGCAATGCGCCGTGTCAGGGATATATCAGCAAAGAAGAATACCGGAAATCCATTGACATGGTGCTTTCTTTCCTGAATGGAAATTATCAGCCGGTGCTAAAAGATCTGGAAGCGAAGATGATGCAGGCGTCCGGGCAGATGGAATTTGAGCGTGCGATCGAGTACCGGGAACTGTTAAACAGTGTAAAACAGATCGCACAGAAACAGAAGATCACAAGCTTTGATGGAGAGGATAAGGATATCATTGCGCTTGCAAATGATGAGCGGGATGCTGTGGTTCAGGTCTTTTTTATCCGCGGGGGAAAGCTGATCGGGCGGGAGCATTTTTACGTCCGGGTTGCGGCGGAGGACAGCGAGAGCCAGGTTCTTACTACCTTTGTCAAGCAGTTTTACTCAGGAACTCCGTTTCTGCCGAAGGAGGTCATGCTCTCGGCGGAGATCGAGGATATTTCAGTCATCGAGGAATGGCTTTCAGGAAAACGCGGTGCAAAGGTATATATCCGTGTTCCGCAAAAAGGCATGAAAGAAAAACTGGTCGAGCTGGCAAAAAAGAATGCCGAACTGGTCTTGAGTCAGGACAGGGAGCGTATCAAGCGTGAGGAAGGCAGGACGATCGGAGCCTTAAAGGAGATCGAGAAGCTGCTTGATATGCAGGGGCTGAACCGCATTGAAGCCTACGATATCTCAAATATCAGCGGATTCCAGACCGTAGGCTCTATGATCGTATATGAAAAAGGAAAGCCCTGCCGCAGTGATTACCGGAAGTTCCGTTTAAAGACCATTCAGGGACCGGATGACTACGCATCCATGCATGAGGTGCTGACCAGACGTTTTCTGCATGGAATGGAAGAAAAAAAGGAACTGAAGGAAAAGCAGATGGGCGAGGAATTCGGAAGCTTTACCAGATTCCCGGATCTGATCATGATGGATGGCGGAAAAGGGCAGGTAAATATTGCGCTTCAGGTGCTCTCCGAACTCCGGCTGGACATTCCGGTCTGCGGTATGGTAAAGGATGATAATCACCGGACGCGTGGGTTATACTATAATAATATAGAAATTCCGATCGAACGCACCAGCGAAGGATTTAAGCTTATCACACGGATTCAGGACGAGGCGCACCGGTTTGCCATTGAATATCACAGGTCATTGCGCAGCAAGGTTCAGGTGCATTCGGTGTTAGATGATATAGAGGGAATCGGTGAGACGAGAAGAAAGGCACTGATGCGCCGGTTCAAATCCATTGAGAAGATAAAGGATGCTTCGATAGAGGAACTGAAAGAGACGGAGTCGATGAACGAGCGTGCAGCGGAAGCGGTGTTTTCCTTTTTCCACCGGAAGCAGGAGACAGATGCGGGAAACGAAATAAGTTGAAGCACCTACGTTTCTATGCTAAACTAAAAGCAGTATCAGAACTATAATTTCAAGATAAAGGAGCGGTAAAGCTATGGAAGGTGTAGCAATTGAAAAAATCGTAAAAAAACTGGAATTAAAGAAACTGACGGAGAAACTGGATCTTGCAGGGCATCGGATCGTACTGTCTGATGTGAATCGTCCTGCATTGCAGCTCAGCGGATATTTTCAGCATTTCGAGGAGAAGAGAGCACAGATTATCGGAAATGTAGAATACGCATATCTGCAGCAGTTAGAGCATGACAAAAAAATTGATATTTACAATCAGTTCCTGAAGTATGAGATACCGTGTGTGATCTTCTGCCGTGATCTGAAACCGGATGCGGATTTCTTGAAGATTGCAGAAGAAAACGATGTCCCGGTATTTGGAACCGGACGTTCCACCTCTGAATTTATGGCAGAACTGATTCATACATTAAGTGAGGAACTTGCACCGTGCATCACGATCCATGGTGTCCTTGTTGATGTATATGGTGAAGGTGTTCTGATCACAGGCGAGAGCGGCATCGGAAAGAGCGAGGCTGCGCTGGAGCTGATCCGCAGAGGCCATCGTCTGGTAACGGATGATGTCGTGGAGATCCGCAAGATCAATGAGCATACACTGGTAGGAACTTCCCCGGATATCACAAGATATTTCATTGAACTGCGCGGCATTGGTATCATTGATGTGAAGACCCTTTATGGTGTTGAGTGCGTAAAGGAAAAACAGAATATCGATCTTGTGATCAAACTGGAAGACTGGAAAAAAGACAACGACTATGATCGCCTCGGACTGGAAGAGGAATACACGGAATTTCTCGGAAACAAAGTCGCATGTCATTCTCTGCCGATCCGTCCTGGACGGAACCTGGCTGTTATCTGTGAGACAGCAGCGGTCAACCACAGACAGAAAAAGATGGGTTACAATGCGGCACAGGAGTTATATCGCCGGGTACAGGCAAATTTAAATAAGAATGACAGCGAAGAATAAAACAAAAAGAACCGAGGTTTGAACAGCATTATGGAAAGAAAATTAGCATGGGAAGACTATTCCAAGAAGGACACAAAAAAGGTATTTGATTTTGCAGAGGGATACCGGAAATTCATTTCCGCGTGCAAGACTGAGCGGGAGTGTGTGAACGAATTTGTGACACGCGCAGAAAAAGCAGGATTTTTAAATCTTGCGGATGCAGTAAAGCAGGGAAAGAAACTAAAGGCCGGTGACCGGATCTACGTCAATAATATGGGAAAATGGCTTGCAATGTTCGTGGTCGGCAGGGAAAGCCTGGAAAATGGCATGAACATTTTAGGAGCGCATATTGATTCCCCGCGTATGGACGTAAAGCAGAATCCGCTTTATGAGGATACGGGACTTGCCATGCTGGATACACATTATTATGGAGGAATCAAAAAATACCAGTGGGTAACACTGCCGCTTGCACTGCATGGTGTCATTGTAAAAAAAGACGGCACGACGGTAAAGGTAAGTATCGGAGACAGGCCGGAGGACCCGGTATTCGGTGTCAGTGATCTTTTGATCCATCTTTCCGGAGAGCAGATGGAGAAAAAAGCGGCCAAGGTCATTGAGGGTGAAAATCTTGATCTTCTGATCGGCAGCATACCGCTTCCGGGCAGTGATGAGAAAGATAAAGAAAAGACAAAGGATGCCGTCAAGGCAAATGTGCTTCATATATTGGAGGAGACATACGGCGTGTGTGAGGAAGATTTCCTTTCTGCCGAGATCGAGGTCGTTCCTGCGGGAGAAGCAAGGGACTACGGATTTGACCGCAGCATGATCATGGGATATGGTCATGATGACCGCGTGTGCGCATATCCGTCCTTTGAGGCAATGCTTGAAATGGACAAGCCGAACCGCACCAGTGTGTGCCTGCTTGTGGATAAGGAGGAGATCGGAAGTGTCGGGGCAACCGGAATGCAGTCCCGCTGTTTTGAAAATGCAGTGGCAGAGGTGCTCAATCTCACCGGAGCTTACAGTGAGCTTTCCTTAAGAAGAGCACTGCAGAATTCAAAAGTGGTGTCATCTGATGTAAGTGCGGCATTCGATCCGAATTTTCCGTCCGTCATGGATAAGAAAAATGCTGCATATTTTGGAAAGGGAATCGTATTTAATAAATATACCGGTGCAAGAGGAAAATCGGGTTCTAATGATGCCAATGCGGAGTACATGGGACATATGAGAAAAATCATGGATGACAATCATGTATTCTTCCAGACGGCAGAACTTGGAAAAGTAGATCAGGGCGGCGGCGGAACGATCGCATATATCCTTGCAAATTACGGTATGCAGGTCATTGACAGCGGTGTGCCGGTTTTAAATATGCATGCACCGTGGGAGATCATAAGCAAAGCGGATCTGTACGAGGCGTACAAAGGATATATTGCATTCCTGAAAGAAGCATAAAATAGAACCATGAAGTTTAAAAGGAAGAGTGCAGCCTGAAATCAGAGACAGAATTTGAGGGAGAAAGCGTGGAACAGGAAATCATAACCAGACTGGAACAGATACTGACAAAAGATAAAATAAGATTGAATGAACCGATGAAAAATCATACAACGTTCCGCGTGGGCGGCCCGGCCGATATTTTTCTTACGCCGTCAGCAGATGAACTTTCCGGAGTGCTTTCCGTTTTGAGAGACGGTGGCATGCCGGTCACGGTGATCGGAAACGGCAGCAATCTGCTGGTCGGCGATAAGGGAATCCGAGGAGCGGTCATTTCGATCGGAGCAGGCATGCGGAACATCCGCGTGGAGGGAGAAAAGATCTTTCTTGAGGCGGGTGCAACACTTGCGGCTGCAGCCATGCAGGCGGCAAAAGCAGGACTTGCAGGACTTGAATTTGCATCGGGAATACCGGGGACGTTCGGTGGAGCTGTAGTCATGAATGCAGGCGCGTATGGCGGCGAGATGAAGGATGTGGTCGTATCGGTGCGCGTAATGGACCCACAGGGAAAGATCGTTACACTGTCAAAGGAAGAACTGGATCTTTCCTATCGTCACAGTGCGATACCGGAGCATGGATACCTGGTCATTGACGGAGTGCTTGAGCTGGAAAGAGCAAAGCAGCCGGAGCAGATACAGGAGCGCATGGAAGATCTCAGGAAAAAACGGATAGAAAAGCAGCCGCTGGAATATCCGAGTGCGGGAAGCACATTCAAGCGCCCGGAGGGATATTTTGCCGGCAAGCTCATTATGGATGCGGGCTTGAGGGGATTTTCTGTGGGCGGAGCGCAGGTGTCGGAAAAACACTGCGGATTTGTGATCAACAAAGGCAATGCCACCGCGGCGGACATCTGCAGACTGATGGACGAAGTGAGAAAGACAGTGCAGGAAAAGTATGCAGTGACGTTAGAACCGGAAGTAAAAAAAATCGGGGAATTCTAACAGGAGGGAGCAATCGTGAAATTTGTTATTTTAACAGGTATGTCCGGAGCTGGAAAGAGTACGGCGCTTAAAATGATGGAGGATATCGGCTTTTACTGTGTCGACAACCTGCCGATCGCTCTGATCGAGAAATTTGTGGAGCTTGCCGATCTACGTGACTCGGAACTGCAGAAAGTGGCAGTCGGGATCGATATCCGTTCCGGACAGGCACTGGATGAACTTAATGAGGTTCTGGATCAGCTGAAAAATGAAGGCAAGAATTTTGAGATACTGTTTCTGGATGCAGAGGATTCCGTTCTGGTCAAAAGATACAAGGAGACCAGAAGAAATCATCCGCTTGCCGGTGGTGAGCGTGTGGACAAGGGAATCAGCCTGGAACGCGAGAGGCTGGCATTCTTAAAAAAGCGTGCAGATTATATTATCGATACGAGCCAGCTTCTGACAAGAGAACTGAAGGCAGAGATCAGCAAGATCTTTGAACAGAATCAGGATTATAAGAATCTGTTTATTACGATCCTTTCGTTTGGATTTAAATATGGAATCCCTGCGGATTCCGATCTGGTATTTGATGTGCGGTTCCTGCCGAATCCATATTATGTCGAGGGACTTCGCTATAAAAACGGCAATGACAGGGAAATACAGGACTATGTGCTTCAGTTTAAGGAGGCACATGATTTTCTGGATAAACTGGAGAACATGGTCAATTTCCTGATCCCGAATTATATCATTGAGGGAAAAAATCAGCTCGTGATCAGTATTGGCTGCACGGGCGGCAAACACCGCTCAGTGACACTGGCAAACGAACTGTACAAGCGGCTTGAAAAGAACAAGGAATATGGACTTAAAATAGAGCATCGGGATATTGACAAGGATGCAAAACGGAAATAAGGGAGACATATGTCATTTTCAGGTGAAGTAAAGGATGAACTGGCAAAGCAGATCAGCAAAAGCAGACATTGCCGGATCGCGGAACTTGCAGCGATCATGGGCTTTGATGGAAAGACAGAGCGGAAAAACGGAAAAATGGTCCTGGAGATCACGACGGAAAACGCTCCTCTTGCAAGAAAATGCTTTACTTTGATAAAAAAAACTTTTAATATAAGTACTGATATTGATGTACGGACCGGCAACGGTACGGGGCATAATCACATTTACGTTATTTCTACGGACAGACAGGAAGAGATCGAAAAGATCCTGGCAGCATTAAAGATGACAGAAACACCGGGCGGCACGAAAGGCGAACAGGTTAACGGGCTGCTGATACAGAACGTCTGCTGCAAACGGGCATTCATACGCGGGGCATTCCTTTCCGCGGGTTCCATGAGTGATCCGGAGAAGTCCTATCATTTTGAGATTGTGTGTTCATCAGAGCCGCAGGCGGAACAACTTCGGGATGTGATCAATGATTTTGATTTTGATGCAAAGATCGTGGCACGCAAAAAGAATTATGTGGTTTACATAAAGGAAGGCGCGCAGATCGTGGACATATTAAATGTCATGGAAGCCCATGTGGCACTTATGAATCTTGAGAATGTCCGTATTCTGAAGGAAATGCGTAATTCCGTTAACCGGCAGGTGAATTGTGAGACCGCGAACATCAACAAGACAGTGAGTGCGGCAGTCAGACAGATCGAGGATATACATTATATAGAAGAAAGGGCTGGACTTGACAGCCTGCCTGAGAACCTGAGGGAAATTGCAGAGGTACGTTTAAAGTATCCGGATGCAGCCTTAAAGGAACTTGGAACCTACTTGCAGCCACCGGTCGGAAAATCCGGTGTTAATCATAGACTGAGGAAAATCGCAGACATTGCAGGGAGACTGAAAGGCGAGCTTTAACGCCGTGTTTTAGAGGAGGAAAAAAATGATCAAGAAATCAGTAACGATTGGATTAGCGGACGGTCTGGAAGCAAGACCGATTGCCATGCTGGTACAGACTGCTACAAAGTTTTCCAGTTCTGTGTATCTGGATGTGGAAAACAAAAGAGTCAATGCAAAGAGTATTATGGGTATGATGTCACTCGGACTGTTAAATGGAGACAGCATTATCATAGAGACAAGCGGTGAGGATGAAGTGAATGCCCTGGAGGCAATGGAAAAATTCCTGACCGGAAAATAAAACCGAAAAACCAGAAAGCGGTGAAGTATGAAAAAGAAGTTATTGTTTATTTTTAATCCATGTTCCGGAAAGGGACAGATTAAAAACAAATTGATGGACGTCATAGATACGATGGTAAAGGCCGGCTATGAAGTGACGGTTCATTCCACGCAGGATCGCGAAGATGCCATGCGGAAAGTAAAAGAAGAGGCAGCAAAATATGATCTGGTCGTATGCAGCGGCGGTGATGGCACACTGGATGAGGCGGTCACCGGAATGATGCAGAGCGAAAAAAAAGTACCGCTCGGTTATATCCCGGCAGGAAGCACCAATGATTTTGCCAACTCCTTAAAGATTCCAAAGGACATCTTAAAAGCAGCCCATGTGGCGGTGGAGGGAAAAAGATTTCCGGTCGATGTCGGATATTTCAACGGAGATTCTTTTATTTACATAGCAGCTTTCGGATTATTTACCGATGTTTCCTATCAGACAAGCCAGGAGCTTAAAAATGTGCTCGGACATGCCGCATACATTTTAGAGGGAGCGAAAAGACTGCATAATATCGCTTCTTATAAGATGCGTGTGGAATATGATGGAAATATCATTGAGGATGAATTTGCGTATGGAATGATCACCAATTCCGTGTCTGTCGGCGGTTTTAAAAAGCTGACCGGGAAAAATGTATTTCTGGATGACGGGCTTTTTGAGGTCACACTGATCCGTATGCCGAAAAATCCGGTGGAGTGGAATGAGATCTTAAGCTGCCTTGCCAATTTAAAGGATGACTCGGATCTGATCTATACATTTAAGACAGACTGCGTGAAATTCCTACCGGACGATGTGATCCCATGGACACTGGACGGAGAATTTGGCGGAGAACACAAGAATGTTATCGTAAAAAATGTGCATCAGGCACTTGAAATTATGGTAAAAAATAAAGGCTGATCCGAGATTGTTATATTTTTAACTTTATTTTTATAAAAAAGAGTGGTATGATAAGACCGAAATGAAGAATCCTAATAATAAAACAAAACGGAGGAAAAGAATATGTTAGTATCAGCAGCAGAAATGTTAAAAAAAGCAAAAGCTGGACACTATGCAGTAGGCCAGTTCAACATCAATAACCTGGAATGGACAAAATCCATCCTTTTGACAGCAGAAGAACTGAGATCCCCGGTTATCCTGGGTGTTTCAGAGGGCGCTGGTAAATATATGACAGGCTTCGGCACTGTTGCAGCAATGGTAAAGGCTATGGACAAAGAACTCGGAATCACAGTTCCGGTTGCACTTCACTTAGACCATGGTACTTACGAAGGATGCTACAAATGCATCAAGGCCGGTTTCACATCCATCATGTTCGACGGATCTCACTATGCGATCGATGAGAACGTTGCAAAGACAACTGAGCTTGTAAAAGTTGCTCATGCAATGGGAATGTCCATCGAAGCAGAAGTTGGTTCCATCGGTGGTGAAGAAGACGGTGTTGTTGGTATGGGTGAGTGCGCAGATCCGAACGAGTGCAAGGCAATCGCTGATCTTGGCGTAGATATGCTTGCAGCAGGTATCGGTAATATCCATGGAAAATATCCGGCAAACTGGCCGGGACTCAGCTTTGAGACTCTGGATGCTGTTCAGCAGAAGACAGGCCTTATGCCGTTAGTTCTTCACGGTGGTACAGGTATCCCGGCAGACATGATCAAGAAAGCGATCACACTTGGTGTTGCCAAGATCAATGTAAATACAGAGTGCCAGTTAGCATTCGCAGATGCTACACGTAAATACATCGAAGCAGGCAAGGATCTTGAAGGAAAGGGCTTTGATCCTCGTAAATTACTTGCTCCGGGTGCAGAAGCAATCAAGGCAACTGTAAAAGAGAAGATGGAATTATTCGGATCTGTTGGAAAAGCTGAATAATAGCAAATGTGTTTAAAAAATATATAAAAACAGCCTGCCATTTGTGAAAAATAGCAAAAAGCATAAAAAAGTGAAAAATCTGCTTGCTTTTTATGACGGAATACGCTATTTTAATAACAGAAACAGGATATGTAACGAAAATGAACAAGGGTGTTCCACAAGGATGGAATGCCCTTTTTTATTGCTTTACATAACTGAATATAAAAAAACGAAACAATACATAGGGGATTGTGTTTGTTAAAAAAGGAAAGGATGTATTAAGTATGAGTGAAGTTCAAAACGAGTATTACAATGTAGCAGATATCTTCGGTGAGAACGTATTTAACGATGCAGTAATGCAGGAACGTCTTCCGAAGAAGACCTACAAGAAACTGAGAGAAGTAATTGAAGAAGGCAAAGAATTGGATCTTGCCACTGCAGATGTGATCGCACATGAGATGAAAGAATGGGCAATTGAAAAAGGTGCAACACATTATACACACTGGTTCCAGCCACTGACCGGCGTTACAGCTGAGAAACATGATTCTTTCATTTCAGCTCCGATGCCGAACGGAAAAGTGCTGATGACTTTCTCCGGCAAGGAACTGATCAAAGGTGAACCGGATGCATCATCTTTCCCTTCCGGCGGACTTCGTGCTACTTTTGAAGCAAGAGGTTATACAGCATGGGACTGCACATCACCGGCATTCGTAAGACAGGATGCAGCAGGTGCAACACTTTGCATTCCGACCGCTTTCTGCTCTTATACAGGAGAGGCACTGGATCAGAAGACACCACTTCTTCGTTCCATGGAAGCGATCAATGAGCAGGCACTTCGTCTGTTGAAATTATTTGGAAATACAACATCCAAAAAAGTAACTCCTTCCGTAGGACCGGAGCAGGAATACTTTATCGTTGACAGACAGAAATATTTACAGAGAAAAGATCTGATCTTTACCGGACGTACCCTGTTTGGTGCAATGCCGCCAAAAGGACAGGAGATGGACGATCATTATTTCGGAGCGATCCGTGAAAGAATCGCTGCTTACATGAAAGATGTAAACAAAGAACTCTGGAAACTCGGTGTTTCCGCAAAAACACAGCATAACGAAGTTGCTCCGGCACAGCATGAGCTGGCTCCGATCTATGCAGAGGCAAACGTTGCAGTAGACCATAACCAGTTAGTTATGGAGACATTAAAGAAAGTAGCTGGACGTCATGGCTTACAGTGTCTGCTTCATGAGAAACCATTTGCAGGTGTCAATGGTTCCGGTAAGCACAACAACTGGTCCATTACCACAGATGACGGCATCAATCTTCTTGATCCGGGCACAACACCGCACGACAATGTTCAGTTCCTGCTGGTACTGACCTGTATCTTAAAAGCAGTAGATACACATGCTGACTTACTGCGTGAATCAGCAGCAGATGTCGGAAACGATCACAGACTTGGAGCAAACGAGGCACCGCCAGCTATCCTTTCTGTATATCTTGGCGAACAGCTTCAGGATGTATTAACTCAGCTTATCAGCACTGGCGAAGCTACACACAGTCTGGCTGGAACAAAGTTAGAGACAGGTGTTAAGACACTGCCTGACTTCATGAAAGATGCTACCGACAGAAACAGAACCTCACCGTTCGCATTTACCGGAAACAAATTCGAGTTCCGTATGGTTGGTTCCCAGGATTCTATTGCGCAGCCGAACATCGTATTAAATACAATCGTTGCAGAAGCTTTCTCAGAAGCATGCGACATTCTTGAAAAAGCAGATGACTTTGATCTGGCTGTACATGATCTGATCAAGAAATATGCTACCGAGCATCAGAGAATCGTATTCAACGGAAACGGATATTCTGATGAGTGGGTTGCAGAGGCAGAAAAACGTGGTCTTCCGAATATCAAGTCCATGGTAGATGCAATTCCTGCACTTGCTACGGATAAAGCAGTTGCTTTATTTGAAAAATTCGGTGTATTCACAAGAACAGAGCTTGAATCCCGTGTAGAGATCGAATATGAGACCTATGCAAAGGAAATCAACATCGAAGCAAAAGCTATGATCGACATTGCAGGAAAACAGATTATTCCGGCAATCATCAAATACACAACAGAGCTTGCAGATTCTGCAGCAGCAGTAAAATCTGTATGTGATGCAGACATCAGCGTACAGACCGGTCTGTTAAAAGAAGTATCTGGACTTCTTGCAGAGACAAAGACAGCACTGACTACACTGGAAGCGGATACCGCAAAGGGTGGTGCTATGGAAGAAGGCAGAGATCAGGCTGTATTCTACAGAGATACGGTAAAGGCAGATATGGATGCTTTAAGAGCGCCGGTTGATAAACTTGAGATGATCGTTGATAAGGACATCTGGCCGATGCCGTCTTACGGAGATCTGATCTTCGAAGTATAATATGGTACTAATCTAATTCGATTAGATTAGTAATATCTAATCCCCTTAGTAGTATATACATCAACAGAAAGAGACCCGAAGAGAAATCTTCGGGTCTTTTTCTGTTGATGTGCATTGTGGCGTATGCTTCTAACGACGCGAAATGGCAGAACTCTGTAAAAAAAGAAAAAAGATTGTAAAATTGTGTGCTTTATTATAGAATAGAGTAGAAATAGTATAAAAGAAGGGGAATGCATATGCGTTATCTTCCACTCATAAAGTTGAAGCCGGGAATGGCTTTGGGACAGGATATATACGATGGAGAAGGCCGGATGCTCCTGGCAAGGCATCTGATCTTAGGACCGGAACACATTCAGGGTCTGGATCGTTACGGTTTCCCGGGAGTGTATATTGATGACGAGTTTACCGTCGGGATCGAGATTGAGCAGGTCTTAAGTCCGCAGGTGAAACGTCAGGTTCTGAAACTGGTTCATGATTTCTTTTTAAAGGAAGAACATATGCCGGAATCGGAGGAAGAAGAGATCCGCGGCATGATCATGAATGTCATCCGAGATATTTTAAGTGACGGAGATGTCATGTACAACATGATGGATCTGAAGAATTATGATGACTATACCTATTTTCATTCTGTGAGCGTTGCAACGCTGGCGGCTGTGCTTGGTGTGCGTTATGGACTGAGTGAGTACGAATTAAAGGTACTTACAACCGCAGCACTGCTTCATGATATTGGGAAAAAATTTGTTAAGGCAGATGTCCTGAATGCAAAGCGTCCGCTGACAGAAGAGGAAAAACATCTGGTATTGCAGCATCCAAAGCTTGGCTATGAGTTTTTAAAGCGCAATTACAATTTTGATCCGGAGGTATGCCAGGGGGTGCTGGAGCATCATGAATGGTACAACGGAGAGGGATATCCGCTTCGCAGGTCGGGGGATGATATTTCGATTTATGCGCGTATTGTAAAAGTGGCAGATGTATATGATGCAATGACATCAAAGCGTCCATATCACGATGCAATGTCACCGTCGGATGCTGTAGAATATATTATGGCGATGAATGAATCGGAATTTGATCCGAAGATCGTGGATATATTCTTAAAATGGGTCGCAGTTTATCCGGTGGGATGTGAGGTAGAACTCTCGGACGGACGAAAAGCGGTTGTAATGAAAAATTATCATGACTTTTTACTGCGTCCGAAGATTCGGATTCTGGAGAGCGGAGAGGAGATTGACCTTTTATCGGATATTGATGCAAGACATATTACGATTTTAAGACTGGCAGTATAGAAAGAGGTATTTATGACAGGTCAGGGGAAGAGTGCAGTAGATACTCTGCTGGCGGAAGCACTGAAGGAATTGGCAGAAAAACGTCCTATTGAAAAAATCACAATAAAGGAGATTACGGACAAAGCAGGCGTAATACGGCCGACCTTTTATAATCATTTTCAGGATAAGTATGAATTGCTGGAATGGATCGTGATCCGGGAACTCCTGGAACCGATGGTGCCGCTCATTAAGAACGGAATGTTAGATCAGGCACTGATTCTTCTGTTCACCGCAATTGAGCGGGAGCGGAGCTTTTATTCGAAGTTCAGCCGGCTGGAGGGGCAGAATTCCTTTGATAATATTGTGACAAACTGCGTCAAGCGCGTGTTGCTTCAGATATTTGAGGAGGAGGGAGCAGTGCAGCCGGTCAAATATGACTGGCTGGTTCCGGAACTGATTGCAGAATATTATGCGCAGTCGCTGTGCTTTGTCATCCGTACCTGGATTCACAGCGGAATGAGCGTGGAACCAAAGGATCTGGCGGAGATCTATAATTATATCATGAAGCATTCACTGGAGGATGTGATTGCCGAGATGAAGGCAAGGTAGATATACAAATACAGTGGGTATGTATATCTGATATGACATTATATTAAAAATGTATATTGGAATCATACACAGAAGAAAGATTGAATATTTTCGTATTCAGTCTTTTTTTTTATTATAATGGCTAGAATGCGTAAAATGCATGAGATTTCAGGAGAGAAAAAGAAAGAGAAGGTGAAGGAATGATTAAATTTGGAAAAGCAGTTGTAAAATTCAGAATTCCGATTTTGATTTTGAGTTTTCTGCTGTTGATACCTGCCGGTCTTGAGTACATCAATACAAGGATTAATTATGACATCCTTTCGTATCTGCCGGAAGATATCGATACGATGAAAGGGCAGGATATTCTGTTAAATGAATTTGGAACAGGTGCCTTTTCCCTGTGCGTCGTAGAAAACATGAGTGAAAAACAGGTCGTTGACCTGGAAAATGAAATGAAGGGTGTGGAGCATGTCAAGGATGTGATCTGGTACGACACACTGGCAGACATCTCCGTTCCGATGGACGTGCTTCCGAGCGAGGTGAAGGATGCATTTAACAATGAAGATAAGAATGCAACACTCATGATCGTGACCTTTGACACGTCGATGTCGGCAGACGAGACGCTGGATGCGGTCGAACAGCTTCGGACACTGACAAAACAGCAGTGTTTTCTGAGCGGTATGTCGGCCGTGGTTACTGATATTAAAAAAATATGTAACAGCGAGGCAATTGCCTATGTCATTATTGCAGCAGGACTTTCTGCAGTGGTACTGGCGCTGACGATGGATTCGTTCCTGGTTCCGGTGCTTTTCCTTTTAAGCATTGGTATGGCGATCATCTACAATCTGGGCACAAATTTTGTCGCCGGAGAAATATCGTTTATTACACAGGCACTGGCGGCGGTTCTGCAGTTGGCGGTCACAATGGATTATTCGATTTTCCTGTGGCACAGTTACCAGGAAAATCAGGAACGTTTTCCGGGCGATAAGAAGCGTGCCATGGCACATGCAATTTCCAATACCATAAGTTCGGTTGTGGCAAGTTCCATTACGACGGTGGCAGGCTTCGCGGCAATGTGCTTTATGACCTTCACGCTGGGTCTTGACCTCGGAATCGTCATGGCAAAGGGTGTTGTACTTGGTGTAATCTGCTGTGTCACCGTTCTTCCGTCCATGATCCTTATTTTTGACGGAGCACTTGAGAAGACGAGACACAGGGCACTGATACCGAAATTCAGCAGACTGGGTACTTTTGCAACAAGAAAATATCCGCTGTTTTTAATACTCTTTGTGCTGATCCTGATTCCGGCGGTATATGGCTACCGGAATACGGATGTTTATTATGATCTGGCGGGAACACTGCCGGAGGATCTGGAAAGTGTGCAGGCAAATAACAAGCTGGAAGAAGATTTTAATATGGGAGCAACACACATCATTCTTGCGAGCAGCGATCTGTCCCACAAGGATGCTTCCAATATGCTAAATGAGATCAATGATCTGGATGGTGTGGCGGTGGCACTGGGTAAGGATTCCATTTTAGGACCGACAGTCCCGCAGGAAATGCTTCCGGACAACATCAAAAACATGCTGGATAACGGAGATCTGCAGATGATCTATGTGATGTCGGAGTACAAGACGGCATCGGATGAAGTGAATGCGCAGTGTGATGCCATCAAGGAGATCATTAAGCGTTATGATCCGTCAGCAATGCTGATCGGTGAAGCACCGTGTACGGAGGATCTGATCACGATCACAGATAAAGACTTTAAGACAGTCAGTGCGGTATCGATCATCCTGGTATTTCTGATCATTGCATTTTCCTTAAAATCCATTTCAATTCCGGTAATCCTGGTCGCAGTGATCGAATTTGGTATTTTCATTAATATGGGTATTCCACATTATACGGGAACGGTGCTTCCGTTTATCGCATCCATCGTAATCGGGACCATTCAGCTTGGCGCGACGGTCGACTACGCAATCCTGACAACCAATAAGTACAAGAGAGCGAGAAGCAGCGGAGCGGGCAAACAGGAGGCAATCGAGACGGCAATGCACAGTTGTCTGCCATCCGTATTTGTCAGTGCACTCAGCTTTTTCGCTGCGACTTTCGGTGTTGGTCTTTATTCCAGTATCGATATGATCAGCTCGCTTTGTATTTTACTTGCACGGGGAGCGATCATCAGTTTTCTTGTCGTGACATTTATTTTGCCGGCAATGTTTATGGTGTTTGACCGTGTGATCATAAAAACAAGTATGGGGTTTATTGCAAAAAAATAGAAAAAGGGAGGAAACAGAATGAAATTTTCAGAGCTGAAATCGAAATTTAAAAATAAATATGTAATGCGTGTGATTGCAGGAGTGCTCTGCATAGCGGTGCTTGGCGCAGGATATGGCACTTATAAGGTGAGTGCGGCAAAAGTCCCGGCAGGTGAATCTGTGGAGGAGGCAACCGAAGCAGCTACGGAAGAAACGACAGAGACAGACATAGATGTGAAAGATGAGATCAGCCAGGTGATCGACGATATCAAATCCGGGGAAGCAAAGGATATTGGAAAAGAAGAAACGGTATATCTGATCTCCGGCGCGGATGGTACGGTGAACGAGACGATCGTAAGTGACTGGTTAAAGAATGCCGACGGCTCTGCAACTCTGGAAGATACTTCTGATCTGCAGGAAATTGAAAATGTAAAGGGAGATGAAAAATTTACCCAGAACGGAACGGATCTGACCTGGCAGGCCGACGGAAATGATATTTTCTATCAGGGAACCACGACGAAGGAAGCGCCGGTTTCCGAAAAGATCACATATTCACTGGACGGAAAGGAAATGAAGCCGGAGGATATTGCCGGAAAGAGTGGAAAAGTGACGATCCGTTTTGACTACACCAACAATGAGAAGACCACAGCAATGATCGATGGAAAGGAAGAGGAGATTTATGTTCCGTTTACGGTCGTGACGGGAATGGTACTGGATGACAATTTTAAGAATGTGCAGGTCACAAACGGAAAACTGATCTCCGATGGAAAAAATAATGCGGTGGTCGGTATTGCAATGCCGGGACTGAAGGAAAGCCTGAATGTGGATGCAGAGGATTTTGATGGTGATGTTGATATTCCGGATTATGTGGAAGTAACAGCAGATGTTGAAAACTTTTCACTGGAAATGACAATGTCTGCGGTGGTAAACGGACTGCAGACGGCCGGAACAGACAGCATTGATCTGACCGATCTTGACGATGCGATCAATACACTGACCGATTCTTCTTCCCAGCTTGTGGACGGTTCCGGTACACTTTCTGACGGAGCGGCAACACTTGCCAATGCCATTGAACAGTATACAGACGGAGCACAGACACTTTCGGATGGAATCGGCACTCTTGCAGATTCCGCACCGGCGTTGACGGCAGGTGTAGGTACTCTTGCAAGCGGAACGCAGAGTCTTGCAAGCGGAACGCAGAGTCTTGCAAGCGGAGCACAGACCCTTGCAAGTGGAACACAGAGTCTTGCAAACGGAACGAAAGGTCTTGCGACCGGAGCACAGAATCTTGCAAATGGAACGCAGAGTCTGCTTACCGGAACGCAGCAGATCGCAACGGGGATCAGCGATGCCAGACAGGGCGCAGATACGTTAAACTCAAATGTACAGGCACTTGCAGCAGGCGTGCCGCAGTTAATAAACGGACTTTCCACACAGGCACAGAGTTATGGCACGCAGGGGGCAAATGTGGATGCGGACAAGCAGGCGCTTCAGGCGGCGCTGACAGACTATACCACAAATGTTACGACAGCAGTTGCAGCCGCCACAGCACAGGCAGTTATGCAGGGACAGGATCCGACGGCAGCGGCACAGGCAGCGGCACAGGGAGTTGACAGTTCTGCGGTCATGGCAGCAGTGCAGCAGCTTGGAAGTGATGCCGGGGCACAGGGAGCAGCAACGGCACTGAATGAAGTATCCTCACAGCTTGCAGGCGGAGGACTGACCGTTGAAAATATCAATGCACTTGCGTCAGGTGTGAGCAGTCTGGACAGCGGCTTGCAGCAGCTCGATACCGGAGCGGCGTCTCTGGTGACCGGAGCAAGTCAGGTCAACGAGGGAGCGGCACAGTTAAATACCGGAGCAAGCCAGGTAAGCAGTGGAGCAGACCAGGTAAATACTGGAGCAAGCCAGTTGAGCAGCGGCGCAAATCAGGTCAATGAGGGAGCAAACCAGGTCAATGCCGGAGCCGGACAGCTTAACAGCGGAGCCGGACAGTTAAAGAGTGGTGTAGATCAGCTTCAGAGCGGAGCAAAAACGCTGGTTGCCAACAATACAGATTTAAAGACGGGTGCTTTTGAACTGCGGGACGGAGCAAAAGAGCTTGCAGATGGTATGGAAGAATTTGACTCGGATGGAATCAAAAAGATTGCTGATGCCTACAATGGCGATGTGAAAACGCTGTTAGACCGTCTCGATGCAGTGATCGATGCCGGCAATAATTACCAGATCTTCTCACAGGTCAAAGACGGAACGAATGGCAGCGTTAAGTTTATTATAAAAACAGATTCTGTAAAAGTAGATGACGAAGATAAAAAATAAGAGTATAATAGACTCGGAAGAAATGAGATTACCGGAAATGCAGGAGGAACATTATGAATTGGATTGAAACATTGTTGATAACATTGGGTATCTCATTGGATATATTTGGGGTTGTTACCTGTGAGGGAGCGTTGCTGGCGGAGATCAATAAAAGACGGCTGGCCGCCGGCTGTCTGCTGGTGGCTCTTTTGCAGACGGTAGCTCTGTATCTTGGAAATCTGGTAGGCGGGGTTTCCTTAAGATATGACATCAAGGACAAACAGGTTCTGACGGTTCGTGTCATTGTAGCGATTATTTTTATCGTACTCGGACTGCGTATGATCTGGAAAGCATGGAAAAACAAGATCATTGTGGAACGCAGAGAAGAGGGCGGAATGAATCTGCGCAGAATTGTGAAGCTTGTTGCCACATCCAGCGTGTGTACACTTCTTACCGGCGTGGCATTTGGATTCCTTGGAACCAATGTGACAAGGGTACTAATCATGATCGTATGCTTTACGGTTGTGATGGTCATATTTGGAATGTATACCGGATACCGATTTGGTTATGAACAAAAGACAAAGGCGTACAGCATTGGCGGAACCCTGCTGATCATCGGGGGAATCGATGTTGTGATACGGTATATTGTACATTAAAGATAAAATGAAAACGGAAAGCATGGCAGTTTTGTCATGCTTTTTTGTGTAATGACAACTATGAAAATCAACATTATGCGTGTATGAGCGGATTTTTGAACCACTGCTGTTTATGGTGTGATTTGCATGGCTATTCTTTCTTTATGTAAAGAAGTATGGACAAAAAGATTAAAAAAGATATAATAAAATAAAAAGTATACCGAAAAGGAATAGATAATATGGATATTAGAGATATAACCTATTTTTTAGAAATTGCGGAGTATGAAAATATTTCCAAAGCTGCAGCAGAACTACATATATCTCAGCCGCCGCTGAGCCGGCAGTTAAAAAAGTTGGAGGAAGAACTGGGAGTAGAACTTTTTTCGCGTGACAATGGACGATTGAGATTGACGGAGGCTGGATATTTCTTTAAGCAGCGGGCACAGGAGGTCATGTCTCTTGTTGATAAAACAAAGAGCCAGATTGATGAAGAATATAACGGTGTCAGTGGAAAGATACGGATCGGAACCATAGAAACGCTCAGTGCGGAAAAGTTACCTAAATGGATTGCAGAGTTTCATGAAATATATCCAGATATCACCTATCAGATTATAAATAGCAATTCAGATGAGATCATACGCATGGTGGATAAAGGACTGATTGATATTGGAATTGTCCGGGAACCTGTAAACAGTCAGTATTATGAGAGAATTCGTTTACAGGAGGATTCGTGGATTGCGTATATTCCAAATAGAAATCCTTTATCACAGAAGAATAGAACAACAATAGAAATAGAATTGTCCGAATTAAAAGATGAATGTCTGATCGTACCATCTAGGGGGATTCATGAGAAGCAAATTAAGACATGGTTTGAAATGATAGGAACAGAGCCGAAGGTTGTCTGCTGGTATTCATCGCTGGTAAATGGAATGGCACTTGTAAAAAATGGTCTGGGAACTATGTTGTGCCCTAAATCGGCACAATCCATCTTGGATTATAGCTGTGCAACGGTGAAAGAAATTGTGAATCCGGTAATGACAACTGGATCTGTAATTGTATGGAAGAATTTTCACAATCTTTCTGAAAGTGCCAGAAAGTTTATTGATTTTATCAAAGTAAAAGAAAGCAGAGAAAACAAGGAAATGGCAGAAATATAATAGGTATGGAATATAATGCAATATATCAAAAAAGTATAAAAAAACTCGAAAAAATTATTACGTTGATTTGACAGCATATATGTATTTTGCTAGAATGAGTCCAACAAAAACAAAGAACTTATCGGGCAAAGGAGCCACTCATAATTGTAATATGAGTAGCTTCTTTTTTTTGTTGGAGGATCAAATATGTATGAAATGAGAGAGCATGTTAGAAATCAGGTGAAATGGATTACTCAATTAACATATGAAAACATACCTGAAAAAGTAATGGAAAGAGCAAGATGGGTTTTACTAGATTCAATAGGTTGCATTTTAAACGGATTAGATGAAAAAAAACTGCCGAAGGAAAGAAATGCAAAAATTCTAAAAAGTACAGCAGCGATGGTTTCTACAGAGTTGTATGAAGGAAACAGATATGCGATTGGTCATCCTGCCAGTCACATTGTTCCGATTTTGCTGACGGAAGCTGAAAAACAGGATTTGTCTTATAAGGATGTTTTGAAGATTTTTGTATGTGCTTATGAAGTTGCAGCGCGATGGGGAAATTCTATTCGTTTTTCAAATGATATATTGGGACATGGAACAATTATGATTTCAGGTGCCTCAGTCGTAGAGGGAATGGTATCCGGTATTTCAGAAAGTGATTTTATTAATTATATCATGCTATGCGAATCGCTTCCGGAGGTTTCTACATGGCAATCTGTTTTTGAAGGAAGTGCACTACATGATTATTATCCGGGTATGGCAGCTGTCAATGCTCAAAATGCATTATATTTGATGAAGGATAATACCAAAAGCAGTGAGCAGCTAGTGAGGAGTGTATATAGTAAAATTGCAGGGACAGAGATCATACCAGAAAATTTGAGTAGTGGTTTAGGTGACGATTGGTATCTGCTTAAAAATTATTTTAAGATCCACACTGGATGTCGGTTTATTCATCCATTTGCAGACGTACTGGAGCAGCTTTTGAAAGAGGGGTTGAGAAAGGATGAAATAGACGAGGTACATGTTTTTACCTATAAAAAGGCATCTAGGCTGACGAGTCAAAAAGTTCCAAATGCATTGGCTGCAAAGTTTTCTACACCGGTTGCTCTGGCAACATTACTTATAAAAGGAAGGCTTTATCCAGAGGATATTGCAGAGGCAGTAAAGGATGAAGAAGTAAAGGCGCTTTCAACACATATTTATCTTGAAGAAGATGACAAGTATAACGCTATGCTTCCTGCTATCAGAGGAGGTTGTGTAAAAGTAAAAAAGAAGAATGGAGAAATTATTGAGAGGGAAGTATTTCATGCAAAGGGAGATTTTGATAACCCAGAGAAATTTACAGAGGAAAGACTTATTACTAAATTTAAAGACGTTACGACAGGAAAATTGGAAACGTTACAGCAAGAGAATTTATGTAAAAGAATACTGACAGGGGATGCACAATTAACAGCCAGGGAAGTATTTTGTGATTACTACAAAGTTGTCAGATAGGAGGATTTATGAGTAAAACGCAATTTTTATTCTTATCAGAAGAAGATTTATTGAAAGTAGGAGTTCTGGATGCTTTAAAATGTGTGGATACATGCGAAGAGGTTTTTGGACTTTTGAGTGATGGAGATTATCTTATGGGTGGATTAAATCATAATGAACATGGTTTATCTATTGTATTTCCAAAAGAAACGCCATTTCCTAAAATGCCAGTTGCAGGACCGGAAAGAAGATTTATTGCAATGCCTGCATATCTGGGCGGAGATTTTGGAATTTGCGGGGAAAAGTGGTATGGCTCAAATGTTAAAAATCCAAAAGAACGAGGGCTACCACGATCTGTTCTTATGATTACACTAAATGATCCGGAAACCTGTGAGCCAATTAGTTATATGTCCGGTAATTTGATCAGTTCCATGAGAACCGGAGCAATTCCCGGAGTGTTTCTGAGACATTTTGGAAAAAGCGGAAAAATAGTGGGTGTCGTAGGAGTAGGTCCTGTTCAGAAAGCAACAATTCTTGCGATACATGCAGTTATGCCGGACGTTGAGAAAGTAATCTGTAAATCAGCTCATATCGAACATGCAAAACAGTTTGCGGAGTGGGTGACAAAAGAGATAGGGATTGGAGCTGAAGCAACGGATTCAATGGAAGCATGTCTGGACGGGGCCGATATTGTAAGCATTGCAGCGTCTCCCAAGGAACCTCTGTTTATAAAAAATGAGTGGATTAAGGAAGGGGCAAGTGTTCTTTTGACATCGCCAATCGAGGCGGATGATAATTTTTGGTTAATGAATCACCTATGTTTTGATAATACGAAAATGCATATGGCTTATTATGAGGAAGCACTTGGTACAGGAAGTATATTGAAAGCCAATAATGGTTGGGGAAAAATGTACAGGCTGATGGAAGAGGGAAGGCTGGCTTCATTAACAGAACAGGTGAGTCTTGGTGATGTGGTTCGAGCGAAATGCAGTGGAAGAGTAGATGATAAGACAAAAGAGATATTTGTGACAAGTGGTCAGGTTTTGTTCGATCTTGCATGGGGCTATTCTTTGTATGAAAGAGCACTGAAAGAAGGAATTGGAACAATGTTAAAAATATGGGATGACCCATGTTGGTTATAAAAGAAAGGAAGAAATTATTATGAACAAAAAAATCTTTAAAGCAGCAGCAGTAAACATGGATTGTGTATTAGGAGATACGAAAGCAAATTTGAAGAAGATGGCAGATATGTGTAAAGAGGCATCTGCAAAGGGAGCACTTGCAATCTGCTTTCCGGAACTGGCAACGACCGGTTACAGCCCGACAATTTTAGGAGAGAAGTATTATGAGATTTCAGAGACCATTCCTGGGCCGGCAACAAACTTTCTGTGCAAGATTGCAAAATCAACAGGATTATATATTGTTACAGGTATTTCTGAAAAAAGCAGTGTGCCGGGAAGGTTGTTCAACTCGCAGGTAGCTATTTCTCCGGAAGGTAAGATTGTAAGTGTGTACCGCAAGATACATGTATGGGGATTGGAAAAGCTGACCTGGAGAGAAAGCATTACCTGTGAATATGGCACATTTGATATGCCAATGTGTAAGGCAGGTCACATGATATGTTATGATACATCTTTTCCAGAAACGGCAAGAGTATTATCGCTTATGGGAAGCAATGTGATTTTCGATTCGGCAGCATGGAGAAACTTAGAAGCGGATATCTGGGAATTGAATACCAGAGCGAGAGCCGTTGAAAACCATGTTTTCATGATTTGCTCTAACAGATGCGGAGTAGAGGGTGATTCTACATTAAACGGAGAAAGCAGAATTATTGGACCGCGTGGAAATGTTCTTGCAGCGGCAGGTCATGAGGAAGAGATTATTTATGCAGATATTGATATTGATGCATGCATTAAAGACAATGCAATGATGCTTTCTTATATGAAAGATCGTAGACCGGAAGCTTATTCGTTGATTTCGGATACAAGAAATTTTTGAAATCAGAAGGAAAGGAGTATGCACATGGCAAGTGATACTTATATTGTGACGATTCAGCGTCAGTTTGGCAGTCTTGGAAGACCGATTGCTAAAAAATTATCTGAGATATTACAGATAGAATATTATGACAGGGATATTCTGGAAATTGCAAGTAAAGAGTTGAATAAATCCAGAGAAGAATTAAGTAATTATGAAGAAAAGTCTTATTCAAAAATGAAATATCCGTTAGGTTTAGGAACACCTAAAATGCAGAACTATCTTTTCAGCGTTCAGCAATGTGTGATATCTGAACTGGCTACCTATGACAGATCATGCATTATCGTCGGAAGATGTTCGGATTACATATTGAGGCATTTTAAGAATACGATTAATATTTTTATCTATGCACCTTATGAAAAAAGATTGAAGAACTGTATTGAAGAACTGGGGATGAATGAGGAAGAAGCGAAGGATATGATCGCAAAGGTCGATAAAGCCAGAGAAAATTATCATCAGTATTATACAGGAATGCCTGCAGCTACAATTAATGGGAGACAGATCTTGATAGATTCCAGCTTTGTCGGAGTGGATCGCACGGCTGAGATGCTGGCTGAAATCATAAAAAAGAGAGTCGCGTTAGGATTTGAGGAATAAATGTCAAAACAGGAGGTGACAGGGATGGAACATTCACTGGATATCGACAGAAAAAAAGCAATAGAGATTAAGAATCTCGGGAAAAAATATGAAAGCTTTAACGATGGAGAAAGTCAATATGTATTGCGTGATATAAATATTGATGTAATGGAAAATGAATTTGTGTGTGTACTGGGTCCCTCCGGGTGTGGTAAATCAACGCTTTTAAATCTGATATCCGGTTATATTAAGCCGTCCGATGGCGAGATTGATATTTTTGGTGAAAAGGTAACAAAAGCGAGCGGAAGAGCTGGTATGGTATTTCAGGAACATGCACTTATGCCCTGGCTTACTGTAAAAAAGAATATCATGATGGGACCAAAACTGCATCATAGGAGCAAAAAGGAATGTGAAAAAATAGCGCAAAAGTATATTGATATGGTTGGGCTGAGCGGGATAGAAGACTATTATCCACGTCAGTTGTCCGGTGGAATGGCACAAAGAGTTGGCATTGCACGTGCATTGGCGAATGAGCCAAAGATCATTTTAATGGATGAACCGTTGGGAGCACTTGATGCAATGACGAGAGAAAATATGCGCAGAGAACTTTTGAATATTTTTCAGGAGACAAAAATAACGATATTTTTTATTACGCATTCGGTGCAGGAGGCTGTCTATTTGGCAGACAGAGTCATTGTTTTAAAGAATGCATCCGTTGACTGTGATGTGAGAATCAATCTTGAAAGACCAAGAGATATGAAATCGACAGAGTTTATAAAATATATTGAACTTTTTGAAAAAAGATTAGGAAATGTACCTTTAACGAGTGATTGAGGTGACGAATATGAAGAAAAAGAAAAGAAATAAGAAAGAAATGATCGTAAGCGTTGCCTCATTGATTGTATTCTTTGTAATCTGGCAGATTGTAACGCAAATGAATCAGAGCTACGAGTGGTTTAATACGAAATTTTTACCAGCACCGACAGATATTGTCCAAAAGGCAGTTACATATATTGGTGATGGGACTTTATGGCTACATACATCTGTTTCTATTCGGCGCATATTATCAGGCTTTTTAATAGGCGGAGTGCTTGCGGTTGTTGTAGGCGTTGTTTTCACAAATCAGAGAACGGTGGAGGCATGTTTTTCGCCAATTATTAACTTGTTAGGCCCTATACCGCCATATGCATTACTGCCCATCATTATTATCTGGTTTGGAATCGGCGAGGCATCAAAGGTTGGGCTGATTGCGTATTGTACGTTTATGACAATGCTTCCATATATTACGGATGGCTTGAAAAATACGCCGCCTGTGCTGATTCGGGCAGCCACATCTCTTGGGGCCACTCAGTGGCAGATATTTACAAAAGTAATGATACCGAATGCAATTCCGAATATTTTTGTCGGAATGAAAGTAACATTGGCAATGACCTTTGGAGCATTGATGGTATCCGAAATGTTAGGAGCATCTAAAGGGTTGGGTTACATGATTATAAACGCAAAGCAATGGTTTAAAATGGATGATATGTTTTTGGCGATCATTATGATCGGTCTGATTTATACGGTAATGTTTGCTGTCATTCAGTTTGTAGAACATTTGGTGTTAAAGTGGAAAGCAGATGTTTCAAATGCAATTGAGAAATGATACCTGTTTTTAGTGCACAATAGAAGGAGGATGTTATTATGAAAAGAAAAATTTATTTGAAGAAGTTCACAGGAATTCTTACGGTAGCAGCTATGGGGCTGACACTCTTTGCAGGATGTGGCAGTACCGGAGAGGCAAAGAGTAGCGAGGAATCTACAGCAAAGGAAGAATCCGCTGTCGGTGAAGAGACGGGATCGCAGGAGTTGATACCAGTTACTATTTATGGTGTAACAGATCCCCAGGAGGCGGCACAGTTAATCATTGCAAAAGATAAGGGATATTTTGAAGAAGAAGGACTTGATGTGACAAATGTGCTGATTGAGTCCAGTGCTGATCTACCTGCATACATCGCTAGTGGAGAGGCTCCGATATCGGCAGAATCTCAGTACACATGTACAGAAGTAGCGGCACAGGGAGTAAAGTTAAAAACACTCATGACAAATAGCAAAACTTCTAATACACAGGGGCTGATATTAGGACCGGGACAGAAGATTGAAAGTGCAAAGGATCTGGAAGGAAAAACCCTAGGGATAATGAATGGAGCAGGATTTATGCTGGCAATTCAGAATATGTGCAAAGAAATGGGAGTAGATCTGAGCAAAATTAACATTGTGTATCTTTCACCGTCAGAGCAGGTAGCAGCACTGGAAAATGGTTCTATTGATATGATGGCTTGCTGGGAGCCGTATATGAGCCAGGCAATTGAAAGCGGTGGCACACTGCTTTTTACAGGTGTAAAATCATATTTTCCGGAAAAGTCAGGAGATGTTGACTGGTTGAATTTTTACTCAACATTTGAGGTGACGGAACAATATTATAATGAAAATCGCGATATATGCGTAAAATTGGTGAGTGCTATGACAAAAGCAACTGATTATATTAATGACAACTTGGAAGAATGTGCAGAAATTATAGCAAAGGAGTTAAATAATGATAAAGATGCAATATATGCTATTATGGCTCAAAACACCTACGAGAATATATTTGACGATACATTTGAAAAAGCAGTAAATGATATGGCGGAATATATGTATGAAGCAGGTAATATTGACAATGTGCCGGAGTTTGATACTTATTGTGACCCGTCAGTGTTAAAAGAAGTAAAGCCCGAAAATGCAACTTATGAATCGGGAAAATAACAGATAGGAAAACATTAAGAAAAGCTGTTTTATAATTAAAGGAATGGATGTTTCAGGATGAAGCATCCATTCCTTTTTAGAATAAATTCACACTATTTTAAGAAAAAATAAAAAAACATGATATACTGGTCGCAAAAACTAGTTTTATTAGCAGTTGCCAGATAAACATAACTGTTTAATAGGCTTGTTGCTTTATGATATAATAAAAATATCGGATATGAACGGAAAGACAGATATGGTAAAGTACTAAAAAACGGAAGGAAGGAACAATGCCCCAGATCACAGTGAGTTCACAGGATAAAACAAAGTGTATGACGGTTTCAGTAGCAACGGGAGAAACGGTGCTTGCCGGGTTGAAGTATCTTGACATCGTGGTGGAAGGCTGCTGCGGAGGCAGAGGAACCTGCGGAAAGTGCGCGGTGTATTATGAGAGCAAGGCCCCGGACGCATACAGGGAAGAAATGCGGCTCGGTGCGGAACAGATCGCTGCCGGGCTGCGTCTTGCCTGTTTTCATAAGGTGACAGAGGATATACGGATAAGGCTTGCGGGCGGCATGCACTTTTCCGGGGAATATGCACCGAAGATGCAGATCGAAGGCGCAGATGTCCGACGCTGTGGTGGCGGGGCTGTAGCAGCAAATCAGGATATGGCAGCCGATGCAGATATAACTGCAGCAAAAGCGGCAGGTGAACTGGAATATACCGTGATACTGGATATCGGGACAACGACGCTTGCAGCGGCATTTGTGCGGGAAAGTGATTTTGGGATCGAGCGGGTGCTGACGCGGGAGAACAGCGGACGGAGGTTTGGCAGCGATGTGATCAGCCGTATCCATGCGGCAAATGAAGGCAGCGCAGCGGTATTACAGGCGGCAGCCTGGGCTGATATTCATGCACTGTTTGAGACATTTACAAAAGAAAAACATCTGCCCGTGGGCGGAAAAATACGTTTCCGGAAGCTTGTGGTATCGGCCAATACGGTTATGGAACATCTGCTGCTTGGCTATTCTTTGCGGGGACTGGGGGAAGCACCGTTTCAACCGGTTTCGCTTGCACTGACCGAGCAGAAGAAAAAGGAGATTTTCCCGGAACAAAGCACACTGGAAGAGATGTCAGTCCTTGTTTTGCCCGGAATTTCCGCATTCGTGGGAGCTGATATTGTGGCAGGATTGTATGCAGTATCCATGGATCAGGAGAAAGGCGTTACGCTGTTCGCGGATATCGGAACCAATGGAGAAATGGCACTTGGCGTGGATGGAAAGATCTATGCCACGGCGGCTTCTGCGGGACCTGCTTTTGAGGGTGCCAATATCCGGGATGGCGTTGCCGGGATAGAGGGCGCGATCCAGCAGGCAAATCTGCTTGGCGGGAGGCTCGTGGTCGGAACGATCGGAGCCAAGCCCCCGGTGGGAATCTGTGGGACCGGTGTCCTTGAACTGGCATCGGAGTTATACCGGGGCGGCATTCTTGACCGACACGGAACCTTTACGGATGGAACGAAACGTTATCCGGTGGCAAAACGCGCGGATGGCAGCGAGATCTGTTTTACTCAGGAGGATATGCGGCAGCTCCAGATGGCAAAGTCTGCGATCCGCAGCGGAATGGAGCTTCTTCTGAAAAAAGCCGGAGTAAATGAGGATGCGGTAAAAAAGGTCTGGCTTGCCGGTGGATTCGGCTGTAAGATCAATGTGCATAAAGCAGCGCTGCTCGGACTGCTGCCGAAAAAGCTGGAGAAAAAAACCGAGGCAGTAGGAAATACGGCACTGACCGGAGCATACCGTTTTGAAAAGGCGTGCCGCGAAAATGGCCGGCTTAAAGAAGAACAGCGATTAAAAGCACTTATTGAACAGGCGGACGTACTCAATCTCGCAGAACAGCCGGAATTTGAGACGTATTATCTGCGCAATATGGATTTTTAGACCGAATGCATATGCTGCAATGAAAAGAAAAGAGGGAATATCAGAATGAGATTATTACTTACGGCGGTGAATGCAAAATATATTCATTCCAATCTTGCCGTTTACAGTCTGCGGGCATACGCCGGAACGTACAGAGAGCAGATCGAGCTGGCAGAATATACGATCAATCATCGTCTGGAATATATTTTAAGCGGGATCTATCGGAAAAAGCCGGATGTTTTATGCTTTTCCTGTTATATCTGGAATATCAGCATGGTGCTTTCTGTTGCGGAGGAATTTCATAAACTGTGTCCGGAAGTACCGATCTGGATGGGCGGACCGGAAGTTTCCTATGAGACGGAAGCATTCCTGCGGGCGCATCCGTTTGTCACCGGGGTTATGGTCGGTGAGGGAGAGGAGAGCTTCCGACAGCTTTGCGAATATTATGTAAACCAGGAGAAAAACGGAAAAATAAGAGCGGACGGTAGGCCGCAAACCATAAGAGGGCTTGCATTTTTAGACGGGGACGGGCATATGATTTTTACAGAGCCGCAGGAACCGCTCGATATGAGCACGATCCCGTTCTGCTACGACAGCATGGAGGATTTTAAAAACCGTATCATCTATTATGAATCGAGCCGCGGCTGTCCATTCCGGTGCAGTTATTGTCTTTCCTCGATTGAAAAACGGCTGCGTTTCAGGGATATCCGCCTGGTGAAACAGGAGCTTGCCTTTTTTATCGAAAAAGAAGTGCCACAGGTCAAGTTTGTAGACCGTACGTTTAACTGCGATCACCAACATGCGATGGAGATCTGGAAATTTATCAAAGAACATGACCGGGGAATTACCAATTTTCATTTTGAGATCGCGGCGGATATTCTGACGGGGGAAGAGATCGCATTCATTGGAAGTCTGCGTCCGGGACTGATCCAGCTTGAAATTGGTGTTCAGACGACCAATCCGAGGACGATCACAGAGATCCACAGGCATATGGATCTGTCGCGCCTGAAGGATGTGGTGAATAAAATCAAGGCACCGCAGAATGTGCATCAGCATCTGGATCTGATCGCAGGACTGCCATTTGAAGATTATGCGACCTTTCAGAGATCCTTTGATGAGATATATGCGTTAAAGCCAGAGCAGCTTCAGCTGGGATTCCTGAAGGTATTAAAGGGCTCGTTCATGTTTGAACATGCGAAGGAATACGGTGTCGTATATGGCAGCCAGCCGCCGTATGAGGTTTTAAAGACCAGGTGGCTTTCCTACGATGATGTATTAAAGATCAAACAGGTCGAAGAAATGTTGGAGGTCTATTACAACAGCAGACAGTATCCGATGAGCATACGGCTGCTCGAGACGGAATTTGACAGCGCATTTGCCATGTTTGCGGCGCTTGGAGCTTATTATGAGAAGAAGGACTATTTTTCCATGAGCCATTCGAGGATACGCCGGCTTGAAATTCTGCTTGAATTTGCAGAGGAGCTTGATCCGGAGCATCTTCCGGTATTCCGGGAGGCAGCGACCTATGACATTTACAGCAGGGAAAATGCAAAGAGCCGCCCGGCTTTCGCAGGGAATCTGACAGAATACAGGGAATTAACACGAAAATTCTGTAAAAACGGAAAATTGCAGCATCTCGAACAATTTTACTATATCATGCCGGAGGATGAGACTATACAGCAGCTCCCGGAGCGGGAGATGCAGCCATACTATCTGCTGTTTGATTATGAAACGCGTGATCCTTTGAATCATCAGGCGAAAATCAGGCGGATCGGGATACAGAACAAGGAGGAGGAAACGCAGCATGCTGGAGCGCTATGTGGTATTGGATCTTGAGATGACGGGGTTGAATCCGAAGCGGGATAAAATATTGGAGATCGGTGCTGCCAGAGTGGAAAACGGAAAGCTGGTACAGCAGTATGAAACGTTTGTAAATCCAGGTATCAAGATCCCGGAAGTGGTGCGTAAACTGACCGGCATCACAGATGAAATGGTAAAGGAGGCACCGCGCACGGAGGAGATACTGGAAGATTTTATCGGCTTTTGCAGGGAAGATATACTGGTGGGACATAATGTGATCTTTGATTACAGCTTCTTAAAGCAGGCTGCAGTCAATGAAAAACTTTCCTTTGAAAAAAGTGCGGTGGATACATTAAAGCTTGCGCGGAAATTTCTGCCGGGGCTGGAGCACCGCACACTGGAATATCTTTGCACTTATTACGGGATTGACCGGACAAACGGACACCGCGCACTTTACGACGCACTTGCAACCAAAGAGGTGTTAGAACACCTCGTTGCGGCATATGCAAAAGACAATGAGGCTGCGTTTGAACCGAAACCGCTTATTTATAAGGCAAAACGGCAGACACCGGCAACGCAGGTACAAAAAATCCACTTGAAAGAATTAATGGATTATCATAAAATAAGCATTGATCTTGACATGGATACACTCACGAGAAGTGAGGCATCCCGTATCACTGACCGTATCATTGCCAGATACGGAAAAGTGCAGTAGCATTCTGGAAAACAGGAAAAAACGGGAAAAAATCAGGAGAGCACTTCCTGCAGACAGTCTTCCAGCTGTTTTACCGTGGCATCCCGCAGTAACGGGCTTAGGGCAGATGCCTGGCCGATCAGTGCGCGGATCTTGTCCGGTTTCTGTTCTTTTGCATACAGATCTGCAAGGAACAAAAAGAGACGGCTTGCATCACTGCGGACAGATACGCCGTATTCGAGCACCTGGATTGCTTCCTGGCGAAAACCGTTGTCTTCCAGTTCTTTTCCATAGCTGTACAAAAGGTTGGAAAGCTGCGTGAAATTCTGATCGTATTCCGAGAGGGCAGTCAGATTGGCAGTGCCGTAGGTCAGCTTTAAGTCCGTATTGGATATACCACTTAAGTTGACGATCTTTTTTTCGGCAAGTGCTCTTAACTGGGCTTCCAGGCTTTTGCAACGCTCGGTTTCACATACGCCGAGCGGCAGGGAATTAAGCTGGATCGTGATGTAGGACAGATCGGAGATGTCTTTTTTGCGGACATGGTTGGACTCATATTCTTTTTCCCAGAACTGTTCTGCTGCAGCTTCCGAATGACGGGAGGATCTGCGGCGGAAAAATGCAAGGACAGAGATAACTATGAGAAATGTTCCAAAACATAGAAATAGCATAATATAAGACCTTCTTTATTAATAAGTATGATGATATCAAAACGGAAATGAGGTGATAAGGATGATGGACTTTCATAACTCCAGAAAAAAACGGATTTTTGCAGCAGTGATCGTATTGATCCTGTGCGCATCCATGCTGCTTTCACTGGTCATAACCGTTGCAGTATAGAGGGAATTCCTTCATGTTCATAATATACACAAAAACAGACGTTTCTGTCAAATATATTTGTGGTTATGTGCATTGAAAAAAGAAGCAGTTATGTTACAATAGCAACTGTACAGTGTATAGGAGAATTTGATCAGTTATAGATGAAATGAGGAAAAGTATGAAAAAAAAGAAATCAGTTGGCATTCTTTTTGCTGCAGTGCTTGTTATGGTCTGTGCATTTGTGTGGAATACAGATTTTACGGCTGCAAAGGAAAAGGAAAATGATGTGATTCCGGAGCATGTTTACATCGGAGAGGTAGCGGTTGGCGGCATGACTTCTACGGAGGCAAAGGAAGCCGTACAGGACTATGTAAAGGAAAATCAGGATGTGGATGTGGTGCTTTCCGCAGGTGAGAACAGTGTGACCGTAAAGGCGGGAGAACTCGGACTTACATGGGGGAATACCCAGGTAGCGGATGAGGCGGCAGGGATCGGAAAATCAGGAAATCTGATCAAGCGTTATAAAGATAAAAAGGATCTGGAAAACCAGAACAAGGTCTATGACATCGTATATACCGTGGATACGGAAAAGACAGCACAGGTGTTAAACGACCAGGCGGGCAGTCTGAACCAGAAGGCAGTCAATGCCAGTCTTTCCAGAGAAAATGGCAGCTTTGTGTATGCGGACGGCAAACAGGGGATCGAGGTCAATGTGAACGATTCCGTGCAGGCAGTCAGAGAATACTTCAACTCTGAATGGAATGGAGGAGAGGCAGAGATCGCGCTGGCAGCAGATGTGGTTGAGCCGGAAGGAAACAAAGAGTCCCTTTCAAAAGTAAAGGATGTGCTCGGCAGCTTCCATACCAATTTCAGCGATTCATCGGCGTCCCGTATCACCAACATTAAAAATGCAGTGAGCAAGATTGACGGAACCGTGCTTTATCCGGGTGAGGAATTTTCTGTATACAGTGCGATCGCGCCACTGGATGCTGATAACGGATATGAACTGGCGGGAGCATATGAGAATGGTACGACTGTGCAGTCCTATGGCGGCGGCGTGTGCCAGGTCTCCACAACACTGTATAATGCAGTGCTCTATGCAGAGCTTGATGTGACGCAGCGGTCCAATCATTCGATGATGGTCCATTATGTGGATCCGAGCAGGGATGCGGCGATCGCAGGAACTTATAAGGATCTCAAATTTAAAAATTCCACGGAAGCGCCGATTTATCTGGAAGGGTATACGAATGGAACGGATCTGTATTTTAATGTATACGGAGAGGAGACAAGACCTTCGGACCGCAAGGTGGAATATCAGTCTGAGACAGTGAGCCAGGATACACCGCCAGTACAGATTGTTGCGGCAGCAGCGCCGATCGGATATGTGGCAACAACACAGTCACCGCATGTCGGTCAGTCAGCACAGCTCTGGAAGATCGTCACAGTGGATGGCGTGGAACAGAGCAGGGAAGTGATCAATACCAGTAAGTATGCGTCCACACCGAAGGTAATTGCAGTAGGAAATGTAGGAAATGATCCGAATGCCTGCGCAGCCATTAATGCGGCGATCGCGACACAGGACGAGGCAACAGTCCGGGCAGCAGCAGCGCAGTATGCCGGAGCCGGAACCACACCGGATCAGGCTGCTCAGCCTGCGGAGGCAGCACCAGCAGCAGACGCGGCACCGGCACCGGCACCGGCAGCAGATGCAGCACCGGCACAATAATAAATAAATCAAAAAAGAGAAGAGGCTGTCTCATTTTTGTGAGACAGCCTTGCGTTATAATGTCCAAAATGATATGATGAAACAAAATATGAAAAATTTTTAAAGGACGGAAATGAAAGCAGGAAAGATACCGGAGAGCGTTCTGAAGCGCTCCGTTTTAAGACAACTTCACAGCAGACGTGACGAGGTGCTTCTTGGAGCAGGTGTAGGCGAAGACTGCGCGGTACTTGCACTGGAAGAAGATGAGGTACTCGTGATGTCCACCGATCCGATTACCGGAACCGGACAGGATATGGGAAGACTTGCGGTTCTCGTGACGGCGAATGATCTTGCGAGCAGCGGGGCAGAGCCGATCGGAGTCATGCTTACGGTCCTGCTGCCGGAGGAGAGCGAAGAGTCCCTGCTAAAGGAGATCATGCGGGATGCGGAGAGCGCATGTGCTATGCTTCATATGCAGATCCTTGGTGGCCATACGGAGGTATCGGCAGCGGTAAATCGTCCGATTCTTTCGGTATCAGGAGTCGGCAAGGCGAAAAAAGGCGCGGTGATCTCCACAGGCGGAGCAAAACCAGGTATGGACATTGTAGTTTCAAAATGGATCGGAATAGAGGGAACGGCAATCCTTGCAAAAGAAAAAGAAACAGAGCTGCGCGTGCGGTATGCAACGACCTTTATCGACCGTGCAAAAGATCTGGATGCTTATATATCCGTGCTTTCGGAGGCCGCAGTCGCCGCAAGGTCTGGCGTTAGTGCAATGCATGACGTCACAGAGGGCGGTATTTTCGGGGCTCTCTGGGAAATGGCGGAGGCATCTGGCGTCGGACTTGAAATCGACTTAAAGAAAATTCCGGTACGGCAGGAAACAATTGAGGTCTGTGAATTTTTCGGGATCAATCCGTATGAACTGATCTCAAGCGGATGTATGCTCATGGCGGCACAGGACGGTAATTTCCTGGTGCATGAGCTGGAAAAGGCAGGAATTCCCGCAACCGTGATCGGAAAGGCAACAGCGGGCAATGACCGTGTACTGTTAAACGAGGAGGAACGGCGTTTTTTGGAGCCGCCCAAACCGGATGAACTTTACAGGGTGATCCGTTAAGCGTGTTATCATATATTATATAGAAAGAAAAGACAGATTTTGGAGGATAAGAACATGGAAGGAATGCGCGAAAAAATCTTAACATTCATAGAGAAAAACAGCAGAATCGATTTAAAGGAGCTTGCCATCGTCCTTGGGGTGGATGAGGTTACGGTTGCAAATGAACTGGAAGCAATGGAAGCAGAAAATATCATCTGTGGTTATCATACGTTAATTGACTGGGATAAGACCGGTATCGAGAAAGTGACGGCACTCATTGAGGTGCGCGTGACTCCGCAGCGGGGTATGGGCTTTGATAAAGTCGCAGAACGTATCTACAATTATCCGGAGGTAAATTCCGTATATCTGATCTCAGGAAGCTTTGATTTCATGGTGACGATCGAGGGAAGAACACTGCGTGAGGTGTCACAGTTTGTATCAGATAAGCTCTCTCCGCTTGAGTCCGTACTCAGCACAAAGACGAACTTTATCTTAAAGAAATACAAGGATCATGGAACCGTGATGGCAGAGCAGAAAAAGGATGAAAGGGAGTTGATGACACCATGAGAAATCCCTTATCGGAAACAATCGTAGGAATCGAGCCGTCCGGTATCCGCAAATTTTTTGATGTAGTCAGTGAAATGAAGGATGCGATTTCACTTGGCGTGGGCGAACCGGATTTTGATACGCCATGGCACATCAGGGATGAGGGTATCTACTCTCTGGAAAAAGGACGCACTTTTTATACGTCAAATGCAGGATTAAAGGAATTGAAGGTAGAGATTTCCAAATATCTGTACCGCAAATATGATCTGGAATACGATTACAATCATGAGATCATTGTAACTGTAGGTGGCAGTGAGGCGATCGACATTGCCATGCGGGCCATGTTAGATCCGGGGGATGAGGTGCTTATCCCCCAGCCGAGTTATGTGTCCTATCTTCCGTGTGCAATTCTGGCAAACGGAAAGCCGGTCATTATCGAATTAAAGGCGGAGGATGAGTTCCGTCTGACGAGAGAAGAACTGGAGGCAGCGATCACACCGAAGACCAAGCTTTTAGTGCTTCCGTTTCCGAATAATCCGACCGGCGCAGTTATGCGAAGAGAGGATCTGGAAGCGATCGCGGAGGTAGTGGAGCAGCATGATCTGTTTGTACTGAGTGATGAGATCTACTCAGAACTGACCTATGGTGAAGAATCACACTTTTCAATCGCATCGCTGCGCGGAATGAAGGAGCGGACGATCACGATCAACGGATTTTCCAAATCCCATGCGATGACCGGCTGGCGTCTCGGTTATGCCTGCGGTCCGAGACTGATTTTGGATCAGATGTTAAAGATCCATCAGTTCGCGATCATGTGTGCACCGACGACCAGCCAGTATGCAGCAGTGGATGCGCTTAAGAATGGGGATGAAGATGTTGCGATGATGCGTGAGCAGTATGACGGCAGAAGAAGATATGTACTGCACCGCTTCGAGGAGATGGGACTTCCGTGCTTTGAACCGCATGGAGCGTTTTATACATTTCCGTGTATCAGGGAATTTGGCATGACCTCGGATGAATTTGCAAATGCCTTATTGAGGGATCAGAAAGTGGCAGTTGTGCCGGGCACCGCTTTTGGTGCATGCGGAGAGGGATTCCTCAGAATTTCCTATGCATATTCGCTTGAGAGTTTAAAGACGGCGCTTGACCGTATTGAAAATTTTGTGATCAAATTAAGGAAACAGGAAAAATAAAATGGCAAAGCTAAACATTGTACTTTTTGAGCCGGAGATTCCGTCCAACACCGGAAATATCGGAAGAACCTGTGTCGCGACGGGAACCAGGCTTCATCTGATCGAACCGCTCGGCTTCCGGCTGAATGAAAAAGCGATCAAACGCGCGGGGATGGATTACTGGGCGGATCTGGATGTGACAACTTATGTAAACTACCAGGACTTTCTGGACAAAAATCCGGGCGCAAAGATTTACATGGCAACAACAAAGAGCAGGCAGACGTACACCGAAGTTTCCTATGAGCCGGACTGCTATATCATGTTCGGCAAGGAGAGTGCCGGAATTCCGGAAGAAATCCTGGTTGAGAATCAGGAAAACTGTGTGCGGATTCCGATGATCGGAGAGACACGCTCTTTGAACCTGTCAAATTCGGTGGCAATCGTGCTTTATGAAGCACTGCGCCAGAATGATTTTGACCATATGAAACTGGAAGGAGATCTGCACAGACTGCACTGGAATTAACAGGCACAACTACCGCAGATCGTATATGAGGAAACAAAAATGAACAGCAATGCAGAACATGAAAAGCATTCGAACATCATTGATGCGAAAGAACTGGTGCATGAGTATATCAGGCGCGACGAGGAGGGAAATGTGGAATCCATCCAGACCGCGCTTGACCATGTGAATCTGGACGTAAGACCGGGACAGTTCATTGCAATCCTTGGGCATAACGGTTCCGGAAAGTCGACACTGGCAAAGCATATCAATGCGCTGCTTATGCCGACCGAGGGAACCCTGTATGTAGATGGGAAGGATGTATCAAAAGAAGAAAATGTCTGGGATGTGAGACAGACTGCCGGAATGGTATTTCAGAATCCGGACAACCAGATCATTGCAAGTGTTGTCGAAGAGGATGTGGGATTTGGCCCGGAAAATATCGGAGTACCGACCGAGGAGATCTGGCAGCGTGTTGAGGAAAGCCTTAGTTCTGTCGGAATGCTCGCATACCGGAAGCATTCACCGAACAAGCTCTCCGGCGGACAGAAACAGCGTGTCGCGATCGCAGGTGTTATGGCGATGAAGCCAAAATGCATCGTGCTCGATGAGCCGACTGCCATGCTTGATCCGCTCGGAAGGAAAGAAGTGTTAAAGGCGGTCCACACGTTAAACCGTGAGGCGGGAGTGACGATCATTCTGATCACACATTATATGGAAGAAGTTGTCGATGCAGATTTTGTCTTTGTCATGGACGCGGGGCATGTCGTCATGAAAGGTACGCCACGCAGTATCTTTTCCCAGGTGGAGGAATTAAAGGAATACCGTCTTGGCGTTCCGCAGATCACGCTTCTCGCGCATGAGTTGAAGATGAGCGGACTTCCGATACCGGACGGCATTCTTACCAGACATGAACTGGTGGAAGCGCTGTTATCCATAGAACAGCAGTAACTTGTAACAGAAAATTGTACCCGCAGGACGGGACAGTATTGGACAGGAAGAAGAACATGTCGATTATATTAGATAAAGTCAGTTATACTTACAGTGCCGGAACTGCATATGAGATTCAGGCATTAAAGAACATCAGCCTCGAAATCAAAGACGGGCAGTTTATCGGGATCATCGGGCACACCGGTTCCGGAAAATCAACGCTGATACAGCATTTAAACGGATTGATGAAGGCAACCTCCGGCACGATCTATTACAATGGTGAGGATATTTATGCACAGGATTACGACCTCAGAAAGTTAAGAAGCAAGGTCGGACTGGTATTTCAGTATCCGGAACACCAGCTTTTTGAGACAACGATTTTTGATGATGTCTGCTACGGACCGAAAAACCAGGGCCTGACCAAGGAGGAAGCCGGATTGCGGGCTTTTGAGGCATTAAAGAGTGTCGGATTAAAAGAAGAACTTTATTATCAGTCTCCGTTTGATCTCTCCGGCGGACAGAAACGCCGTGTCGCGATTGCGGGCGTGCTGGCCATGCAACCGGAGGTTTTGATCCTGGATGAGCCGACAGCAGGGCTTGACCCGAAGGGACGCGATGAGATTTTAGACCTGATCACTGCCATGCATAAGGAGAGGGGGATTACGATCCTTCTGGTTTCGCACAGCATGGAGGATGTGGCGCAGTATGTGGAGCGCATTATCGTTATGAATCACGGAGAAATGTTGTATGATGATGCACCGCATGAGGTCTTTTTGCATTATAAGGAACTCGAAAAGATCGGGCTTGCGGCACCACAGGTGACATATCTGATGCATGAACTCCACGAGAACGGTTTTCCTGTGGATGTGAACGCAACTACGGTGGATGAGGCAAAGAACGAGATTTTGAAGGCGTTGGGGAAAAAGGCATGTTAAAAGATATCACATTAGGACAATATTATCCGGCAGATTCTATTCTGCATAAATTAGATCCGAGGGTAAAACTGTTTGGAACTTTGATCTATATCATATCGCTGTTTTCATTTAAGGGACTTCCGGCATTTTTACTGGCAACCCTGTTTCTGATCGTAGTGATCCGGCTTTCAAAAGTGCCATTTTCCTATATGGTAAAAGGGTTGAAATCAATCATTGTGCTGATGATCATTACCGGAATTTTTAATCTGTTTCTGACGCAGGGTGAGGTGCTTGTGCAGTTTTGGATCTTTAAGATCACCTACGAGGGAATTAAGAGTGCGATACTTATGGTAGTGCGCCTGATCTACCTTATTGTGGGAACATCTGTCATGACGCTTACAACGACACCAAATCAGCTTACGGATGGACTGGAAAAGGCACTGATGCCGTTTTCAAAGATCAAAGTGCCGGTACATGAGATCGCCATGATGATGTCGATCGCACTCAGGTTTATACCGATTCTGGTCGAGGAAACCGATAAGATCATGAAAGCACAGATGGCGAGAGGCGCTGATTTCGAGAGTGGAAATATTATCAAAAAAGCAAAAGCCATGATACCGCTTCTGGTGCCGCTCTTTGTTTCGGCATTCCGCCGGGCCAATGACCTTGCGATGGCAATGGAAGCACGCTGTTACCGGGGCGGAGAGGGCAGAACAAAAATGAAACCGCTTACCTATTGTGCAGCAGACAAAAAGGCGTATGTGATCTTGATCGCTTACCTGGTGTTTATGCTGGCACTTCGTTTTGTGTGGGTGAAATTTATAATATGAAAAAACGTATAAAACTGGTTGTAGCCTATGACGGAACTGCTTACCACGGCTGGCAGGTGCAGCCGAATGCGGTGACCGTCGAAGGCGTTTTAAATGAAAAACTGACAGAATTGCTGGGAGAAGAGATTACAGTGACAGGAGCAAGCAGAACCGATGCCGGTGTGCATTCGCTTGGGAATGTCGCTGTTTTTGATACCGAAACAAGGATACCGGCGGATAAAATATCCTACGCCTTAAACCAGAGACTTCCGGAGGATATCGTTGTGCAGGATTCCGCAGAAGTGGCGTCTGATTTTCATCCGAGGTTTTGTGACAGCAAAAAAACGTATGAATACAGGATTTTAAACCGCAGATTTCCAATTCCGACACTGCGCCGTGACACCTATTTTTATTACCGGCCGCTTGATGTTGCCGCGATGCAGAAAGCGGCGGAGTATCTGGTGGGAGAGCATGATTTTAAGAGCTTTTGTACGGTTGGGGCACAGGTAGATACAACGGTGCGGACACTTTATGCCCTGACGGTGACAAGAGATGAGGATGTCATAAAGATCCGCGTCACCGGAAATGGATTTTTATATAATATGGTGCGCATCCTCGCGGGAACGCTGATCTCGGTCGGCATCCATGAGCGGGAGCCGGAGGATATGACGCGCATTCTTGCGGCGTGTGACCGCACTGCGGCCGGACCGACAGCTCCGGCATGCGGACTTACAATGGTGGGGATTCGGTATGACGAAAAGTAAAAAAAGAAAAAAGTAAAGATATATGCGGTATGAGGTTAAGTGACATGGACAAGTCATTAAAAGGTCCTTTTTTTGTACCCAAAATCACATGAGGTCGATCATTTTTAAAATACGTTCTTTTTTTTCATCATTGCAGTTTCTCAATGCTTTTAAAATCTCAATGCCAATGAAAAAGGAGCGTTAAGAAAAATGATTACAAAGGCACTATTTAAGAAAATAAGGAAATATGTAAAACCCAGATATTTATTGCAATCCAGAATTCGCAGGTGCAGGTGTTGTGGAAAAATATCGTTTATTGTATGCCTGAATGAAATGGATGAGTTTCGGATCTGTCTGCGCTGCAGAGCGAATATGAGATACGAAATGCTGGCGGAGTGCCTCGATGAAATGACGGATCTGGAAAATAAAGTAATTGTAGAATTAGATGACCGGTCTCCGTTATATCAGAAGTTACGTAATTAGTGTCTGCTGATTAAACAGTTTCCGATTCAAAATCAATAGGTTGTAACC
>OIZA01000145.1_pt1 | contig 41826 bp, 37 predicted proteins | sample 1588381 | NCBI WGS metagenome assembly OIZA01 (sample SAMN03283277) | human gut metagenome | biome: human-associated habitat; material: feces | host: Homo sapiens | place: Peru | collected 2012 | reverse complement strand
TTTCGAGGCTGACGTTGAAGAACATTCCTCTGGCGTTCGGATCCTCAAACGGGCAGCGATTGCCGTGAAGCCACGGGGTGAAGATAACTCCGCCGCTGCCTGCCGGGGTCTCGTCGATTATCTTTGAGAGGTAATCGTAAAGGCTGGTGTAGACCGACTCTTTGGATTCCGCAACGTGAGTCTTTTGCAGGAAGATGCCGATCTCGTCGAGGGCAAGGTGATCCTTGACCCACTCGAGGCATTTGCCCGCCGTTTCCAGCTCGGCAAAATAATTGAATTTATCCTTTTGAGCGCCGGTGATGGCGGCTATCATCGCGGAAGCGTCAACGACGCTCTTGTCAACGACGGTCGAGACCCAGCCTGAGGTGCCGGAGTAGATGTGAGTTTCGCCGAGGCCTACGCTGCCTGCGCCCACGCCTATGAGCGAGGCGTCGCCGCCGCCGCCGAATACGGGGGTGCCTTCTTTAAGACCCAGTTCCTTAGCCGCCTTTGCGGTCAGACCGCCGACATTCGCCGTGCAATCCACTATCTCGGCAAGGTGAGCGGGGTCAACGTCGAGCAGCTTGCATATCTTCGGGCTCCAGCATTCGTGACCCTTGCGGATATCATAGAGCAGGGTGCCGAATGCGGAATCCCTCGTCATGACGAATTTGCCCGTCATGCGGCTGATTATGTATTCCTTGACATCGAGCCATTTATAGACTCTCTTGAAATTCTCGGGTTCATTGTCCCTGAGCCAGCGATATTTCCAAACGGGGTCCTTGACGCTGGCGGAGACTGCGCCGGTGATTATGAGCGAGGGGATGAGCTTTGTAATGTTGGCGCCGGCTATCTGGATCCCGTTCGCCATGCCCTCCTTGAGCTGCTTCCTCGCCCTCTGATCCATGTAGCTGAACGCTCTGTGGACGGGCTTGCCCTCTTTATCGACAAGCACGAGGCCCTGCATCTGTGAGCAGAACGAAATGCCGTCGACCATGTCGGGGGTTATGTCCTTGCAGTTCTCAAATACGGTCGCGGTCGTGGAGCAAATGGCGCTCCACCATTCGTCGGGATCCTGCTCCGCGCCGCCGTCGGGCAGAATATAGAGATTGTAGCCCTCCATTGCCGCACTTTTGAGGGTTATCGTATCGCCGATCTCAAAAAGACAGGTTTTGACTCCGGTAGTGCCGATATCGTAAGATATAACGTGTTTTGCGCTCATATGATCCTCCTTGAACCACCATTGAATATTATATAATATAATACGACGGGTTGCATTAATAAAATATGACCGAAAAGTTACGAATTTGGTTTATGCATCGGGCAATTTGCAGACGTCGACCCATTTCTCCGCCCCGGAGCATTCATAAAGCTCGTCGCAGCTCAGCTCGACCGCGCTGCTTGCGCTGCCCGCTGCGGGGAAAACGGTGTCGAACCGCTGAAGCGAGACATCGAGATAGACCTTAACGCCGTCCTTCAGCGCAAAGGGGCAAACACCGCCGACGGGGTGCCCGACAAGCTCCAGCTCATCCCCGGAGGAGAGCATTTTTGCCTTGAAGCCGAAGGTATCCTTGAATTTGCGGTTATCCACCTTGGCGTCGCCTGCGGCGACCACGAGCATTGCGCCGTCGCCGTCCTTAAACGAGAGGGTTTTGGCTATCCTCGCGGGGATAACGCCGACCACCGCCGCCGCCAGCTCGACCGTAGCGGAGGACTCGGTGAACTCCTGAATTCTGCCGTCAACGCCAAAGCGGGCGAGGTATTCTCTGACTGCCTGAACGGACATTTTATCATTCCTTTCCATATCGGGTATCGCCTCGGAAAGGTCATAATACCCCACTATCCTATTATGAAAACATTATAGATAATTTTGAACGGAAATACAAGAGTTTGAGAAAATTTTCTTTGCCGTATTCGGCGCATGGACGCAAAAAATGCCGCATCCCTTTCGGAATGCGGCATAAAAAGCATATTTTACTGTGCGTAGCCCGCGACGGTCATCATGTAAGTACCGATCTGCGCGCCGAATTCGGGTGCGCCGTCCATGATGAGCTTGCTGTCCTTGGTGTAGTCAAGCATATCTGCGGTGCCCATGAGGATGCCGAGAGCACTGTCGAGCGAGTCGAATCTCATGGTGAAGAAGGGAAGAGCGCGCTTATAAACGCCTCTGCCTGCCTTTGACTTGCCCGCCTTGATACGGATATAAGCCGAGATCTCGGGGTAGCCGTCAACTGCCCATGCATAGACTCTGTCGGGGCTCTTGAGCGCCCAGTTGTGGATCTCCTCGTGACCCTGCTTGTTGAGCGTGCTGATGCCGCTTGAGAGCAGATAGAAGTAGCACTTGACGAGCAGCTTCTTTGCGTCCTCATCCTGCGGCGGCTCTTTGGCGGTGAGAAGCGAGGACATCTTGAGCAGCGTCATCATGAATGCTGCAAAGACGGCGGGTTTCTTTGCCACGCCCTTCATTGAGGGCAGGGTAGCGGGGCCGATATTTCCTTTGAAGAATGCGTTCATAGCCTCTACGCTCTTGAAGCAAAGCTCGATATGAGCATTGTCGGCGACCTTGTCGGTGTGGCAGAGCCACTCGCCGCTGTTGACGACGAAATGAGTCGCATATTTGCCTGCGGGAGCGTCGGGATCCTTGGCGCTGACCTGGATGACGGCGTGAGCGTGCTCAAACTTCTTAGCGAGCTTGGGGTCATCCATAGCGATGGTCTTGATGAGGGGCAGAACCGCACAAAGGAAAACTTTATTAGTTAATATATCTTCTCTTGAAGCCATATATATCAATCCTTTCTGCAATTTGTCGAAAGGCGCATCACGCCTCGTCGTCCCAGTCGTCGTCAAGCTCGAAGTCCTTGCCCATGACCTCACGGACGGACTCGACTATGCCGTTCTGGTCAATGCCGAGCATGGACATGATATCCTCGTGCAGACCGATGGGGGCGAACTTGTCGGGGATGCCGAGCTGCTTGAAGGCGCAGCCCTTGCCGGCCTCAACGATGACCTCGGCGACTGCGCTGCCGAGACCGCCGATGACGTTGTGATCCTCAACGGTGATTATGCGGCGGGTATCCATGACCGCCTTGATGATGGCTTCCTTGTCGATGGGCTTGATGGTGTGCATATTGAGCACTCTGATCTTCAGGCCGTCCGCGCTCTCAAGGAACTTGGCAGCCTGGACAGCCTGGAACACGCAGGAGCCGCAAGCGATGATGGTAAGGTCGGAGCCCTCATGAACGGTGACTGCCTTGCCGACCTCGAAGCCGTAATCGGAATCCTCATAGAGAACTCTGTCGAAGCCTCTGTTTATACGGATGTAGTAGGGGCCGAAATTGTCATATGCAGCGTGGACTGCATTGTAGGTCTCGATGCCGTCTGCGGGGCAGATAACGGTGAGGTTCGGGATGGAGCGGCAAACTGCGAGGTCGCAGATAGCGTGGTGGGTCGAGCCCGCCTGGCCGAACGAAGTACCCGCATGGGTAGCGATTATCTTGGCGTTGACATTCTGATAGCAGATGTCGGTGTGGAGCTGGTCGGCGCTTCTGAGAGAAGCGAATACCGAGAAGGTGGAAAGGAAGGGAACAAGGCCTGCCTTTGCCATGCCGGCTGCCATGCCGAACATATTCTGCTCAGCGATGCCGACGTTGAAGAATCTGTCGGGGAATTTCTCGCCGAACAGACCGATCTTGGTTGATTTGCCGAGGTCGGCGGTAAGAGCGACTACCTCGGGATGCTTTTCGCCAAGCTCACAAAGAGCCTTGCCGTAAATTTCAGCGGTCGCAAACTGAGTGGACTCAGCGGCGGTATAGGTCATTCCTCCTGCCATGATCAGACGCCCTCCTTTTCTGCACGAGCTACACGCTTAGCGTAATGTTTGTCAAGGCTTTCCTTAGCCTTTGCATATTTTTCATCATCAATAGCACCGTAATGCCAGAGATAGTTGTCCTCCATGAAGTCAATGCCTTCGCCCTTGATGGTGTTGGCGATGATCATGACGGGAGCGCCCTTATTCTCAAGAGCAAAGTCGATAGCTTCGGAGAGCTCGTTGAAGTTGTGGCCGTCCACTTCCTTAACAATGAAGCCGAATGCGCGCCATTTGTCGGCGAAGGGCTCGAGGGACATAACGTCCTCGGTCCTGCCGTCGATCATGCACTTGTTGCGGTCGACAAAGGAGATGACATTATCTACCTTGAAGTGAGCTGCGGACATGGCTGCCTCCCAGTTGGAGCCTTCGTCGCACTCGCCGTCGCCGAGGATGCAGTAGGTCTTATAGTCCTTGCCGAGCACTCTTGCCGCAAGGCCGGTGCCGACTGCGATGGGCAGGCCGTGGCCGAGTGAGCCGGTGGAGGCGTCAACGCCGATGACCTTGTTGGAGTCAAGATGGATACCCATCTTGGAGTTGGTCAGGTTGAAGGTCTTGAGCTGCTCTTTGTCATTGAAGCCGAGCTCGCAGAGAACGCTTGCGTAAGCAACGCCTGCGTGACCCTTACTGAGGATAAGACGGTCTCTGTCCTCCCAGTTGGGGTTTGCAACGTCGATCTTCATGTACTTGTAGTAAAGAATGGTGAGCATATCCATAACGCTCATGCCGCCGCCGATGTGGGCGCTTCCTGCCCAGAAGGTGGTGTCGAGGCAGAGGTTACGAAGCTCATAGGCCTTTTTCTCAAGAGCCAGCCATTCCTGCTTTGATAATGCCATATGATGTTCCTCCTTGCTTATATTTCATTAAGCGGTCGAGCCGCCGTATTCCGTGGTTGATTAACCGAGCTCGGGGTGATTTTTGCGAAGAACGTGGAAGGCTTCCTCCGCAACGTCTATGGTCTGCTTGATATCCTCGTCGGTGAGGGATGCGTTCATGAAGTGGTTGTGATGGTTGGTCATGAATACGCCTCTCTTGACTATCTCGGCTATCCACTCCTGATGGAGCATGAGGGAGTCGTCGTCCTTGAGCATGAGGTAGAAAAGGGCGGGCTCGCCGGATACGGAGAGATGGAAACCGTTATTCTCGGCGGCAGCCTTGAGGCCGTTAGTCAGCTTGAGGCCGTTCTCACGGAACATCTTGGGAGTGTCGAGCTTCTTCATCTTCTCGATACAGGCGAGACCTGCCGCGAAGGGGATCGCGCTCATCCAATAGCTGCCGGTGTAGGAAAGGCCGCTGATAGCGCTCTTGAGCCACTCTTTACCGCAGAGTGCGGAGACGTTCCAGCCGTTTGCAAGAGCCTTGCAGAAGCAGATAAGGTCGGCCTCGAAGCCGTAGAAGTGGTCGGAGCCTGCGATATCAAGACGGAAGCCCGCTCTGACGTCGTCGATGATAAGGACGATGCCCTTCTCGGTGCAGAGCTTGCGGACCTTCTGCCAATAGCCCTCTGCGGGGAGGACATTGTCTATGAAATTGCCGTGAAGGTAGGGAGTGGAGATGAACGCTGCGATCTCGCCCTCGTTCTCCTCAACTACTCTCTTGAGACCTTCAAAATCGTTCCAGTCAACATAGAGGTTGTTAGCGACATCCTCGGGAAGAACGCCGGGGTAGTCGACCTTCTGGCACCAGGGAGCGACGCCGTGATAGAAGCCGTTGACGAAGATTATCTTCTTCCTGTGGGTGGCTGCTCTGGCGGTCATGATAGCTGCGGTGGTGGTGTCGCCGCCGTTCTTTGCGAAGAAAGCCCAGTCAGCCGAAGCGACGGTGTCGACAAGGCACTCCGCAAACTCGATGATCTTGGTCGAGGGCGCGGTGACGCAGTTCTCTATCTTAGCCTGTGCAAGAGCTGCGGCGTCAACATCGGGGTCATTGTAGCCGAGCACGTTGGGGCCGTAAGCGCACATATAGTCGATGAATTTGTTGCCGTCGACATCCCAGAAGTAGGAGCCCTTAGCCTTCTGGCTGAAGAGGGGATATGCCGATACGGGGATGCAGCAGCCCTCAGCGGGGCCCTGATGGCCGTAAAGACCGGAGGGGATTACCTTAGCGGCTCTCTGAAAGAGCTCGGTGCTTTTATCATATTTATTTATTTTGAAACTCATTTCGCAAACCTCCTTATGCTAAATAGACAGCTACTCTGTCAAGGATCCTGTTAAGGTTGTCGAGCATTGAGATCATGCCCTTCATGACGATATCGCCGGTGCCGATGCAGGCGACCGCATTGACCTTGCCGTCAAAGAGGTCTCTCGCAAGCTCGATGGACTCAAACTCCATGATGGCTCTGGGATTCTCGCAGCGTTTTTTGATGCCGAGAAGTCTGTGGTTCTTGACTCTGATGGTGGTTGCGGGGCCGTCCTTGATGGAGAAGGAGATCTCGCCGTCGACCATGTGATCTGCGGAGAACTTGCCGATCTCATCGTTGTTGCCTATCTGAGCGATGGCGACGGTTATGGTGTCGAGCATAAGAGTGGTGCTGATCCTGAAGAAATCGGGATCCTCAAGATCCGCCGGCTCGGGTCTCATGTACTTATTGAGCAGGTCGGTAAGGGCGGTGAAATCCTTGAGCAGGAAGCCTATGTGAAGGAAGCCCTTTGAGGGGATGGGGGTAACGGTGCCGTCGATGAGGCCGTTGAATTTTTCGCAGGAAGCGAACGGGAGCTTAACGTCGCACTTGGTGCAGCCCTGCTCCATTCTGCATCTGCCGTTTGCGAAGGTGATAGTCGCGCTCGGGCCGCCCTTGACCTCGAAGCCTATCGAAATGGGCTTTTTGTTGGTCAGCAGGCTGCTCGCTTCGGGAGCAAGCTCGCAAAGATTCTCGAGGGTGCCGAGAACGGCGTAAAGATTGATGTACGCCAGGGTTTTCTGATCAATCATTTTGATTTCCTCCTTGTAGTTATGCGAAAGTGTACTCCCGCATTATATATTCACTTCATTTTAACAGAAACATCTGTCAATGTCAACAAATAATCGTGCCCGAATCCAAAAAAATACAGTAAAAAGGCTGAGCGTTCGGTTTTAATAAAATCAATATACCCTTACGAAGCCCTCTATCAGGCGGGCGGCGGTCGCGGCGGCGTTCGGCAGGAATTCCTCATAAGCCATGTGCGAGCTGCCGTCGGCGCAGTCGGAGACGGCGCGAACTATCGCAAACGGCACGGAATTGATATAGCAGACCTGCGCTATCGCGGCGCCCTCCATTTCGCACACCCTTGCGCCGAAGCGGTCGACTATGCGTTTCTTTGCCTCGGCCGAGGCGATGAACTGGTCGCCAGAGGCGATAACTCCCGCGGCGGTGTGAACTCCGTCAAGAGCCTCCGCGGCTTTGAGCAGAGCCGCCGTTACCCTGCCGTCGCAGGGTATGTTTACAATATTGATGCCCGATATCAGACCCACGGGGTCGCCGAGGGGCGAGGTATCCATATCGTGCTGCACAAGGCTCTCGGCAATGACCACGTCGCAGATATGCAGCTCGGGGTCAAGGCTGCCGCCGACGCCTGTGTTTATGATACATTCGGGCGAATATTTGAGTATCATCGTCTGGGCGCACATTGCAGCGGCGACCTTGCCTATGCCGCATACGGCGACGACAATTTTTCTGCCGAACAGAGTGCCGCTGACGAATTCCATGCCGCTGACGGTCTCGGAGACCTTATTCTCCATAAGCGATTTGACCGTCTCGACCTCAATGTGCATTGCGCCGATAATTCCTATCATAATAAAAACCTCCGTGTGAATTCTCGGAACATTCTAACATAAATATCCGAAAATATCAACACGGAGGGGGAAGGATCATTTCACTACCACATAGTAATCGGGCAGCTCATAGTTAATATAGCGAACAAGCACTATGACAGGCGAAGCGACGGTGAGACCGACGCCTGCGGCAAAAGCTCCGACCGTAATGGGGATCGCGCCGGCAATGAAAATAATCATCAAAAAAGGTCCTGCAATGGGAAAGGCAAGGAATAATGGGGTTGACACCAAAATCCCGAGAATACCTTCAAGGGCTATCGAAAACTCCTCGACACCGTACATGAAGCCTATCATGGCGTCATCAATGCGCATCCGCTCGTATTCCGCTCGCGTGATATATTTTATTTTCAGCTCGGGGTTCTCGGTCACGTCCTCTATTTCATCCTCATCAAGCCCCGCTTCTCTGAGAGCGGATTTTACCTCGTCCGACGCAAGGAAATTTTTGATTTCCTCGGAGCTTATCTCGGGGGCTTCGGGCTGCTCGTCGGGGATTGCTTCTTCCTGCTCGGCAGGCTCGGCGGGCTGCTCAACCGGCGCTTCCTCGACAGGCAAGGTTTCCTCCGCTTTTTCCTCTGCGGGGGCGGGTGTTTCGACCTCTGTTTTCTCCTCTTTTTCTTCGACAGGCTCGACCTGTTGAGCGACGTTTTGCTCCGCAGGCGTGACTTCCTCATTCTCCGCAAAGGCGGGTATGCTTGTTGCCGCAAGGGTTGCCGCAGCGAGCAGAATTGCGATAAATTTCTTCATTATAAAGTCACCTTTGCCTTATTTCTCAAGCTCATACGGCGGCTCGAGCTTAAAGCTGTTGTAAAGAACGAGTGCGACGACGGGCGACGCGATGAGGGCGCCGAGACCGCCGATCAGTGCGATGGGCGACGCCAGGATAACGCCGCACATGAGCGGGCCGGCAAACGGAATGAAGAATATTATCGGCGTTGCGGGGATCAGCAGGATATATTTTGCGCCGGTAAGGAAAACGTCGGCCGCGCCGGAGAAAGCGGTTTTGGCGTAGTCGCGGCGCATCTGCTCATATTCCTCCTGCGAAATATAGATTATTTCGGATTCGGGATTCTTGGTCATGTCCTCGATCTCGTCCTCGTCAAGCCCCGCTTCCCTTAGAGCGGATTTTACCTCGTCGGAGGCAAGGAAATTTTTGATCTCCTCGGAGTTTATCTCAGACGTTTCGGGCTGCTCGTCAGGGGTTGCTTTCTGCTCGGCGGGCTGCTCAACTGGCGCTTCCTCGACAGGCAAGGTTTCCTCCGCTTTTTCCTCTACGGGGGCGGGCGCTTCGACCTCTGTTTTTTCCTCTTTTTCTTCGACAGGCTCGACCTGTTGAGCGGCATTTTGCTCCGCAGGCGTGACTTCCTCATTCTCCGCAAAGGCGGGTACGCTTGCCGCCGCAAGGGTGGCTGCCGCAAGCAGGATCGCGATAAGTTTTTTCATGGTGAATTCCTCTTTTCTTCTTTTTGTTTTTGCTTACAAACTCCTCAAAAAATCGGTTGCCGTTGTCTTCCTTTTCCCTCCGTTTCGTGCCGTTATCGGCTTCGTTGCCCCGATTATAGCCCGCCCGCCGCCTCGGGTCAAGGGGTTTAATCACTTCTTAATCGACCTTTCGCAAGTCTTAGGTTTGTCTTAGGTTTTTCTTAATCATTTCATAATTTCGTAAATATTTCGGTCAAATTCGCTGAAAAAGCTGTTGCTAATTTTATCAGCATGTGGTATTATGAATAAGTCTATATAAACAAAGTAACAGAGGTATGATATGGAGTATATTATTGCGGCCATGCTCGCCGTGGCTATCGTGCTGCTGATAGTGTTGCTTATAAAGCAGGGCAAGGCGGGCAGCGGCAAGGCCGAGGAAAAGATAGATAACCTTGCCTCGACTCTCGGTGCGGAGTTCGAGCGCAGCAGGCGCGAGAGCAGCGAAGCTCAGCGCGATATGCGTGCCGAGACGGCGAAATCGCTCGGCGAGATGAGCGAGAAGCTCGAAAAGCTGAGGCTTGAGAATACGGGCTGGCAGGGCAGGATAGAGAAGTCGCTTGCCGAGTCGCTCAGCGCAATGCAGCTCAACAATATCGAGCAGAATGAGAAGCAGAGCAGGGCGCTGACCGAGGCGGTCGACAAGATGCGCGAGAGCAATGAGAAAAAGCTCGAGCAGATGCGCGTCACCGTCGACGAGAAGCTGACCTCGACCCTCTCGCAGAGGCTCGACAGCTCGTTCAAGACCGTGTCCGACAGGCTTGAGAGCGTCTATAAATCGCTCGGCGAGATGAAGGAGCTCTCAAACGGCGTGACTGCGAACGTCACGACCCTCAACCGAGTGCTCACCAACGTCAAGGCGAGGGGCACTTGGGCGGAGATACAGCTCGGCTCGATCCTCGACCAGACCATACCGGGTATGTATGAGACGAATTTCACCTGTGTGCCGAATTCAAAAGAGAAGGTCGAATTCGCCGTGAGGATACCATCGAGCGACGGCGAGCAGACGACCTATCTGCCGATAGATTCAAAATTTCCGATGGAGGATTATGTGCGCCTTTGCACCGCCGCCGATTCGGCGGACGCCGAGGCTCTCGCGGCCGCAAGGAAGGCTCTTGAGAGCAGGGTAGTCAACGAAGCGCGCACGATATCCAAATACATAAACGTCCCGCTGACCACACCGTTCGCGATAATGTATCTCGCCACCGAGGGGCTTTACGCCGAGATAGCGTCGTCCCGCTCGGGTGTGCCGGAGAAGTTGCGCAGCGAGTTCAATGTGATGATAGCGGGCCCGTCCACGATAACGGCGCTGCTCAATTCGCTCTCGCTCGGCTTCAGAGCTGTTGCGATAAACGAGAAGGCAAACGAAGTCCGCCTGCTGCTCGCCGCCGCCAGAGTGCAGTATGACAAATTCGGCGTGGTGCTGCGTAAGGCAAGGCAAAAGATAGATGAGGCGGGCAAGTCGCTCGACGAGGCGGATAAGCGCAACGAGATAATCCGCAAGAAGCTCGGCAAGGCCGGGGAACTGGACGGCTCAAGCGCGGCGGATATATTAGGCTTGGAAGAAGATAATTCAGATACATGAAGGAGGAACTTCAATGAAAAACCCAAAGGAAATTCTCGCTCAAATGACTCTTGAAGATAAGGCAGCTCTCTGCGACGGAGCGGATTTCTGGCATCTCAAGGGAATGGAAAAGTATGGCATTCCGTCAATAATGGTTTGCGACGGCCCTCACGGACTGCGTAAAAAGGACTACAACAAGACCGGCTCGAGCCTCTCATGCAGCGTGCCGTCGATATGCTTCCCCACCGCAGTCACCACCGCCTGCTCATGGGACCCCGACCTGCTTCACGAGATGGGCGTTGCTCTGGGCAAAAAGTGCCTTAAAGAGGAGGTCGGCGTGCTCCTCGGCCCCGGCGTCAACATGAAGAGATCTCCGCTCTGCGGCAGGAACTTCGAGTATTTCTCAGAGGATCCCGTCCTCGCGGGCGAGCTTGCCGCGGGCTTTATCGAGGGCGTGCAGTCAATGGGCGTGGGCACCTCCATCAAGCATTTCTGCGCCAACAGCCAGGAGACCCGCAGGATGACCTGCGACTCCGTGGTGGATGAGAGAGCGCTCAGGGAGATATACCTCACCGCGTTCGAGATAGCTGTCAAGAAGGCTAAGCCCTGGACGGTAATGAATTCATACAACAAGATAAACGGCGCTCACGGCTCCGAGAATAAGCACACTCAGATAGAGATCCTCCGTGACGAGTGGGGCTTCGACGGCGTGGTGGTCAGCGACTGGGGCGCGGTCAACAACAGAGTGCTCGGCCTCAAGAACGGCAACGATCTCGAGATGCCCTCCTCCGCAGGCTCGGGCGCAAAGAAGATAGTCGAGGCCGTCAAGAACGGCGAGCTTGATGAAGCCGTGGTCAATGAGAGAGCGCTCAACGTGCTGAATCTTATAAAGAAAGCTGCCGACGGCGCAAAGCCCGGCTACGAATACAACGACGCCGACGATCAGCCCCTTGCGAGGAGGATCGCGGGTCAGTCCATGGTGCTGCTCAAGAACGACGGCATCCTGCCGCTCAAGAAAGAGGGCAAGATTGCGGTCATCGGCGACTTTGCGAAGTTCCCGAGGCATCAGGGCGCAGGCTCCTCCCAGATAAACCCCACCAAGATGGATAACGCTTATGACGAGCTGAAAGAGCTCGGCTATGACGTTGAGTTCGTTCAGGGCTACGAGCGTTCGGCAAAGAAAGCCGCAAAGAACGCCGCCCATATCGACGCTGCCGCCGCCCTCGCCGCTAAATGCGACGCCGCGATAGTTTTTATCGGCCTTACCGACGATTACGAATCCGAGGGCTTCGACAGAACTCATATGACCCTTCCCGAGGCTCACAACAAGCTCGTTGAGGAGATAGTCAGAGTCAACAAGAACGTCATCGTCGTGCTTGCGGGCGGCTCGCCCGTTGAGCTGCCGTGGAACGACAGCGTGAGAGCCGTTCTAAACTCCTATCTCGGCGGTCAGGCGGGCGCAGGCGCGGTCGCCGACATAATCTCCGGCAAGGTCAACCCCAGCGGCAAGCTGGCGGAGACTTACCCCGTCTATTACAGCGACACTCCCGCTGTCAACAACTTCCCCGGCAACCCCGCTACGGTCGAGTACAGAGAGAGCGTCTACATAGGCTACAGATATTACGAAAAGGCAAATAAGGCGGTCCGTTACCCGTTTGGCTTCGGTCTCTCCTACACCACCTTTGAGTATTCCGACATAAAGCTCGACAAATCCGAGATGGCCGATACCGACACTCTCAAGGTCTCGTTCAAGGTCAAGAATACCGGCAGCGTTGCCGGTGCGGAGATCGCTCAGGTCTATGTTTCGGATAAGGTCAGCACCGTCTACAGACCTGTCAAGGAGCTTAAAGGCTTCAAGAAGGTCTGGCTCGAGCCGGGTGAGGAGAAGGAAGTCACCGTCGAGCTTTGCAGGCGTGCGTTTGCATTCTATAATGTTAAAATAAATGACTGGTGTGTTGAGAGCGGCGAATTCGATATCCTCGTCGGCTCATCGAGCGCCGATATCAGGCTCAGCACCTGCGTCAAGGTCAACGCCCCCGAGGTCGAGATGCCCGATTATTCAAAGACCGCTCCCGACTACTACACCGGCGACGTGCAGAATGTGCCCGCGGCGCAGTTTGAAGCCGTGCTCGGCAGGCCTCTGCCCCCGACCGTCAAGAGGAAGGATATCCCCATTGACGTGACCGACAACTTCGAGAATGCCGCCCACACCAAGAACGGCGCAAAGCTCTATAACACCCTCAAGAAGCTCGTCCCCGAGGGATTTGCTCAGGCGATTGCGCTCCAGACCCCGTTCCGCGACTTCATCAGCATGAGCGGCGGCGTATTCAGCGAGGATATGGCGGCGGGTCTGATTAAGATCCTCAACGGCGAGAAGGGCGGCGTGAGAGCCATCCTCAAGTGCGTTCCCAAGGCGATAAAGGGAATAGGTCCCCTTTTGAAAAATATTTAAAACGGAGGAAAGAAAGGAAAATGAATTTCAAAAAGTTTTCTCTCAAGGCGATAAGCGTTATACTGGCGCTTGCCATGCTTGTTGCCTGCGTCCCGATGCTCGCCAGTGCCGACGAAGCGTCCATCCGCCTCGGAGTATTCTCCGACGTCCACTACTACGCCGATTCGCTCAAGGGCGACAGAGGCGAAGCCTGGAAGCAGTTCCTTTTTGAGAGACAGAAGGAATATGACGTCAACAATTCGCTGCTCGACAACGCTCTTGACGGCGTGCTCCACAATGCGGTCAAGAACGGGCAGGATTACCTGCTTATCCCCGGCGACCTGACCAAGGACGGCGAGCTTGAGGCGCACAAGGCGCTTGCCGCAAGGCTCGAGAGGTTCCAGGCAGAGACGGGCATACCCGTATTCGTCACCAACGGCAATCACGATGTCAACAACTCCAACGCCTGCACCTTTGAGAACGGTGTTAAGGAGCCTGCCGACAAGACTTCGCCCGAGCAGTTCAGAGAGATCTATAAGAATCTCGGCTTTGACAAGGCGGACAGCTTCTTCACCCCGAAGCCCGGCAACAAGGGCGGCATGCTCTCCTACGCCGCAAATCTCGGCGACGCCTACAGGCTCATAGTCATTGACAGCTGTATCTACAGCAAGGACAACGGCTCGAGCGGCGACGAGCACCTGACCGACGGCAGAATAGGCGATGACCTGCTTGCATGGATAGTCGATGAGGCTGCCAAGGCCAAGGCGGACGGCAGAGAGATAATCGCCATGCAGCACCATAACCTCATTCCTCACATGGACATAGAGGACGCCACCTTCTTTGCTTTTGTCGTTGACGACTGGCAGAGAATAGCCGACACCTACGCCGACGCAGGCATTCATCATGTGTTTACCGGTCATCTCCACTCCACCGACGTGGTTGACCACATCTCCGACAACGGGGAGGTCGTTTACGATATCCTCACTCCGACGCTCACCGGCTACCCCAACACCTTCAGAACGGTCGATTTCTCCACCGACGGCAAAAATACCACGATGAAGATGGCGACCCACGACATCGACGAATATCAGCCCGTCATCTCCGACTACGGCGAGGTGTATGAGAAGCCCTTCAAGTTCACCTATTCGTTCGAGAGAACCTTCGGCGAGGGCGGCGTTGAGAGCCTCATAATGAATATGATAGGCCCGATGATAAAGAATCTCTTTGCCGATATACAGGCCGAGGGCGGACTTATCAAGTATCTTGCATCCAAGAATATCGACATTGAGAAGATAATCGTTGACGCTTTGGGCACCAACGGTCTTGCGATAGGCAAGGCGGATATCCTCACCGTCAGCGGCAACGTGATGTCGTTCATCAACGATCTCGGCGCTCAGGTCGACGAGGTCTATATCAACCAGCCCGACCTTACCCTTAAGAAGGCTCAGGCTCTTATCGAGCAGCTGCTTAACTTCGAGGTCAGCAAATACCCCAACACCTACAACGCCCAGCTCCTCGGCGACAATTACAAATACGAGGGCGGCTGCACTCTCGGTCAGTTTGCGACCACCGTGCTGCTCACCTATTATGCGGGCGACGAGGATATCAGCGGGCTGCCCTTCGTCAAGGATACCCTTGAGGGCTTTGACAGCGGCGTTACCGCAGAGAAATTCTTTAACCTGCTCCGCAAAGTCGTTGTGAACGATCTTGTCGAGGATGAGCTGCTTGCAAACCTCGACTTTAACCCCGGCGCACTTTTCCCGAAGAACACCCTCTTCTATGTATTCGGCAGGCTGCTTCAGAGCATCACCGAGACTCTGCTCGGCGGCGACAACAGCTTTGCAAACCTTATTGACAGCGTTCTCTCCCTCCCCGTCGTTCCCGACGGCTACGGCTCGATAGACGAGATAATCGACACCCTTGTGGTCGACGAATATCTGACCTTCAGCCAGTTTGAGTCGTGGGGCGGCACCATCGCATGGATGGTCGGCTCGCTTATCAGCGACGATAAGCCCGAAGAGAAGAGCGACAACGACGTAGTGTTCACCTACACCGGCCCCGTCAAGGTCGAGGCGACCAAGGAGGACTTCAGGCTGCCCTCAAACGTCGTGATGAATCTCGGCGAGGACTCCGCGACCGAGGTCACCGTGACATGGCTCACCAAATACAGCCTCACCGACTCCGATATCGAGCTGCTGCCTTACAGCGCTTCGCCAAAATTCACGGGCAAGGCTACGACCGACAGCCGAGTGAATGCTTCAAGCGAAGCGGTCACCAGGAGCTACCCCGGCGCAGACCTCGGCATCTTCGGCCTGCTTCCGTATGAGACGGATTACGTCCTGCACACCGTCAAGCTCAGCGGCCTTGAGCCGGGCACGAAGTACAGCTACCGTGTCGGCGACGCCGAAAAGGGCTGGTGGAGCGAAGCGGGCGTTATCGAGACCGCAAGCGGCGGCAACGATCCCTTTACCTTCTTCTACCTGAGCGATCCTCAGGCTCAGAGGGCAAGCCATTACGAGACCTACAACGAGGTCGTAAAGGCTGCAAGGGATATGTATCCCGACGGTAAATTTGTGGTCTCCGCCGGCGATCAGGTCGATCTCGGCACCAACTCCAAGCATTGGAATTATTTCTTCAATTCGACGGATGAATTTATGAATATGCCGTTCATGCCCACCACGGGCAACCATGAGAAGAGCGGCTCCGTCCTCAAGAGCAACTTCACGCTCCCCAACGTGCCTGAGCAGGATGAGGACAGCGGCACTTATTACTCATACGATTATAACGGCGTTCACTTCACCGTGCTCAACACCAACGATATCGTCGATAACAAGCTCAGCGACGCTCAGCTCGCATGGCTCACCTCCGATATCAAGAGCAGCGACGCGAAGTGGAAGATAGTCGTCCTCCATAAGGCGCTCTACTCCAACGGCTCTCACTATGACGATAAGGAAGTCGTCGGCATGAGAAGCCAGCTCAGCGCCCTGCTGCCGTATCTCGGCGTTGACCTTGTGCTTCAGGGCCACGACCATGTTTATCTGAGAACAGACGCAATGAAGGCGAACGCGGTGGTTCCCGTCAAGAGCAGCACAGTTGACTACAACGGCTTTATTTACAGGATGAAGCACGACCCCTGCGGCACGATCTACTCGATCTGCGGCACCTCGGGCGTCAAGGTCTATGCCACCAAGGATGTTGAGGCTACCGACAAGCTCTTCCCGAGAGCGGAGGCGATAGTAAACAGCAGCCATCCGATGTTCTCCTCGATAACCGTCGACGGCGACAGGCTCTATTACAACGCCTACAAGGTGGTCGACGGCAAAGCGGTGAGGGCAGACTACTTCGCCATAGAGAAGCTCGACGATAAAGCGCCGTCCGACTCCGTCTCCGACAAGTCGAACGCTATCGACAACTTCATCACCTCTATCCTCTCGAAGCTGAACGTCAAGGTGACGTGGAGGTTCACCAATATTTTCTTCGGCGTTATCAATAAGGTAATGCAGCTTGTTTGGAGCGTTGTAAGATAAACCTAATAAAGCAGATCTCCGTGCCGTCCGAAAGGGCGGCACGGTTTTTGTACAAAGTCGCCGCTTTGTATGTTGCATATAATTTCATAATGTGATAAAATAACTCTCGCTGTTTATAATAGAATATGGTATATAATAACAGGAGGGCAATTATGCAGTTAAAAAACAGGATAGCGGCGCTTTTCATGGCGCTTGTGCTCTGCTTTGGAGCGGTCACTCCCGCATTCGCGGCAAATGAGAGATGCGTTGAGGTTCAGAGCATCAGCGACTACAGAGATTCTCTGATAGAGAACGGCTACCCCGCAATGTCCACCGAGCAGTTCATGAAGATAGTCAACGCCTTCAACTTCGTGACAAGGCTGCTCACCGGTCAGATATTCATCCCGCAGAAGAATTTCCAGTTCACGCTTGACGAGATGTTCGCCGACAGCGTTGATTATGTCTTTGAGGAGACGGGCTTCGACCTTGACCTCATTCTCGGCTCGCTGCCCGAGACAAATCAGTATTCACAGCTTATCGTCAAGGCGTTTGACATCGACACCGAGGAGATGCGTAAGCAGTCCGTTGAGCGCAGCGCCGAGCTTGCGAACGAGGGCAAAAAGGCGCAGTCCTATATGGTCAGGTGGTTCGGCGTTTGGCTGAGCGTCATTGACAAGTGCCAGGTGCAGGGCATACCCGTTGAGGGCGAGGATAACCTCTATGAGGTCGTCGTCAGGGTCACTTATAAGGACGGCGGCTCCGACACGCTCTATTCGGCGATATTCTTTAACCCCGAGACAGGCGCGGTCTACGGCAGATACGGCACGGGAATGCTCGGCCTCGGCTATGACTTCTCCGTCAAGGAGCTTGTCGCATATTCGCCCGTAAATATCTGGATGCGTAACTTCGGCTTCTGCCTGTTCTATGATATTTTCAGCTATTCCACCCCGTTCTTCAACTATCACACCCGCCGCTATAAGTTTGATTATGACGGCCTTGAGTGGATGATCCAGATATGGAAGGGCAATTATCTTATCTCCAACGGCGGAGAGGTCGGCTTGTATAACCGCAAGCCCGGCAGCGTCGGCAGCTATTATAACTGCGCCAATGACGAGCAGATGATGGAGATGACGATGGATATCTATCACGGCGACGAGCTGCTGCTTCACAGAGGCCCGCAGGTTCACTGGTGGCTCAACGGCTTCAAGATGAGCGATACCATTTATATCCCCGCAAGCCTCAGAATGGAATTCTCCATAGTCATGAAGGATGAGGCGATGGTCAGGGCGTTCTGCAACGCAATAAAGAATCATTACCGCCGTGACGCAACCTACACCGTCGACGGGCTGACCGTCAGCGTTGTCTGGTAACAAGAGCATAAAATTAAGCCGAACCGTGAGAACGGTTCGGCTTTTTGCTTATCCAGTTATCTTTCGAGGCTGAGAATTCCGCTGTAATCCGACGGCTTCAGCTCGCATACATAATAGCCGCTGTCGTTTTGGGCTATCGTCGCACGGTCAAAGAAGTAGCTGAATACGCCGTCCTTATACCAGAAATTGCTCTCGTCAAAGGTGTCGGCTATGAGCTGCAGCTGCTCCTCGGTGAGCGTATTGCCCGCATAGAATCCGGTCGCTGATTTCCTCTGCACTATCTCAATGAGCTGCTGCCTTGCGGCGTCTTTTTCGTTGCCCGCAAAGGAGAGCAGGTTCAGTATCTCGCCCGTTTTAATGTCGACGCAGACTCCGACGGAGGTGTGCGACGGGATGAGCACGTCAGGGCCGAAATATGAGAAATAAATGTTGCACAGGAAGCTGACGATGTTTTCATCCATGTATTTCAGCTCGTATTTCAGCTTGGTCGACCACGGCTGATCGGAGCTTTGGGAGTCCATAAATTCCGCGGCATTTTTGATGTTGTTTTTCGCTTCGTCCGATTTATGGACAAACATCAGCTTGAGCGCCGAATTTATCTTATCGGTCGGGTAGCCCGTGCCGCCGCTGAGCTGGGGTATTTCGCCCGTCACGAGGCAGACAGTCCTGCCGTTTTCATCCTTGAATTCACGCTTGTCCTGAGTTGTTTCAACACTCGGCAGCCCCGGTATCGCCTCAGTCGTCTGAGTGATATCGTCGCCGAATTTTATTGATTTGCCCGAGCAGGAGCAGAGCGAGAGCAGAGCCGCCGCGGCGAGCAAAACAGAAATTAACTTTTTCATCACATCATCTCCGTGCTTATTGTATCAGTTAACGGCTCAATGTTCAATAGAATAAATATTAATTTTTTAATACCGTTGCATTTTTTCGCGGAATCAGTTATCATTACAATATAAATGAAGTAAAGGAGCGGCGGCATGAAGCATATAAAAGAAGCGTCATGGATCAGATCCCCGAGGAATTTCCTCGGCAGCGTTACCACTTTCTCAAGAGAAATTTCATTCGATAGAGAGATCAAAAAGGCTTATCTCGAGGCTTCGGCGCTCGGAGTTTATGCGGCGTATATCAACGGCAAAAAGGTCGGCGACGCATACCTTGCCCCGGGCTGGACGGAGTACGCCGCGAGGATACAGGTCGAGACCTGCGACGTGACGGCGATGCTCACCGGGCGCGACACGGTCAAAATAGAGCTTGCCCCCGGCTGGAAATGCGGGATGTCGCCCGCTTGGGCGGGCAATATCAAGGCGAAGCCCGTTTCGCCCTCACTGGGTGCCTGCGAGGCGGCGGCGATATTCGCCCTGACCGTCGAATTTGCCGACGGCAGCGAGCAGGTATTCACGAGCGGCAGCTCATGGCTCGCTGAGAGGAATAAATATATTGAATCGGGCATCTATGACGGCTATGTCTACGACGCGAATTTCACCGACCCCGAGCCGTTCCCGGCTCAGGAGATATTTCACACCAAGGATACTCTTGTCGACCGCATCGGCGAGAGGATAACGGCGCACGAGCGCCTGCCTGTTAAAGAAATCATCATCACCCCCAAGGGCGAGACCGTGCTTGATTTCGGTCAGAATATGACAGGCTTTATCGAATTCAGGATAAAGGGCAAAAGGGGCGAGCGAGCCCTGATAGAGCACGGCGAGGTGCTCGATAAGGACGGCAATTTTTACCGCGACAACCTGCGCTCCGCCAGGGCGAGGGCGGAATTCGTCTGCGACGGCGAGGAGCACCTAATGACCCCCGAGCACACCTTCTTCGGCTTCCGCTACGCGAGGCTCACGGGCTGGAGCGACGAGATAAAGCCCGAGAATTTCACCGCCGTGGTCGTTCACTCCGAACTCAGGCGCACGGGTTATTTTGAATGCTCCGACGAGCGGGTAAACAAGCTCTTTAAGAATGTGATATGGGGTCAAAAGGGCAACTTCCTCGATGTGCCGACCGACTGTCCGCAGCGTGACGAGCGTCTCGGCTGGACGGGCGATGCTCAGGTATTTGTTAAGACGGCTTCATACAATTTTGACGTTGAGCGCTTTTTTGATAAGTGGCTCGCGGATCTCCGCACGGCGCAGAGGCCCTGGGGCGGTGTGCCTCACGTCATACCCGACGTGTTTGACCCCGATATGTTCAGCTCAGCGGCGTGGGCGGACGCCGCCACCGTTTGCCCGTGGCAGATGCACCTGACCTACGGCGGCAGTGAGATAATAGAGAAATCCCTCGACTCCATGAAGAGATGGATCGGCTATATTGATATGTTTATCCGTGACGGCATCTGGAGAGGCGGCAGGCACTTCGGCGACTGGCTCAACCTTGAGCATGACAGCGACGGCCCCTGCGATATAGGCGTTGACAAGGATCTTATCGCCACGGCATTTTATATCTATTCGAGCGAAATACTCATCAAATCCATCGAGCTTTGCGGCGGAGACGCCGAGGAATACAAGGCAAACAGACAGCGCTCAATTGAGGCATTCCGCAGGGAATATATGGACGGCGGCAAAATCCGCCCCGAGTATGAGACCCAGACCGCCTGCGTGCTGGCGGCACACTTCGGCATCAGCCCCGACGTTGCCGAGACGGCGGCGCAGCTCAACGACCTTGTCACCGCCTGCGGTCACCTCAAGACAGGCTTCGTCGGCACGCCGTACCTGCTCCATGTGCTCAGCGACAACGGCTACGCAGAGACCGCCTACAGCCTTGTGCTCCGTGAGGAATACCCCTCGTGGCTCTTCTCGGTCAAGATGGGAGCAACCACCGTTTGGGAGCATTGGGACAGCCTGCGGGCGGACGGCTCAATGTGGAGCACAGGCATGAATTCCTTTAATCACTACGCCTACGGCAGCGTTGCCGACTGGCTTTACGGCGACGCGGCCGGCATCAAGACCGACGAGAGCGCCCCCGGCTTTAAGCACATAATCTTCGCTCCGCTGACCGACGGCAGGCTGAGCTATGTCAAGGCCTCCATCGAGAGCCGCTGCGGCGTTATCGGCTCGGAGTGGCATACGGAGAACGGCGTGACCGAGTATACCTTTACCGTGCCCGAGGGCTGCACCGCAAGCGTTATCCTCGGCGGCAAAACTGCCGAGATAGGCCCCGGCGTCCACAAATTCAACTGAGAGGATAATAATGAGATCCGATAAAAACAAGACGATAGATCTGACCGTTGAGCAGGGCGGCGAATACCTCGACCGCTGCCTGAGATCGGGCGAGAGCGGCGAGAACTGCATCATCCTCGGCGACTGCTTTGAGGCGCTGAAGGCTCTGCCCGAGAAATCGGTCGATCTGCTGATAGCCGACCCGCCGTATAACCTCGACAAGAATTTCGGCGGCAGCAAATTCAGGCACATGAACGACGGCGACTATCTCGAATACACCGATAAATGGGTCAGAGCCGTGCTCCCGCTGCTCAAGGATACCGCCACGGTCTATGTCTGCTGCGACTGGCAGTCGAGCGGGGCGGTCAGCGCCGTGCTCGGCAGATACTTCAAGATACGCAACCGCATCACCTGGCAGCGTGAAAAAGGCAGGGGGGCGAGCAAAAATTGGAAGAACGGCTGCGAAGATATATGGTTCGCCACCGTCTCGGACAAATACACCTTCAACGTGGACGCGGTCAAGCTGCGACGCCGCGTTGTCGCCCCTTATAAGCGTGACGGCGCGCCGAAGGATTGGGAGGAGACGGCGGACGGTAACTTCCGCAACACCTGCCCGTCCAACTTCTGGGACGATATCTCCGTGCCCTATTGGTCGATGGCGGAGAATACGGCGCACCCCACTCAGAAGCCCGAGAAGCTGCTCGCGAAGCTCATACTCGCCGGCTCGAATGAGGGCGATATGGTGCTCGACCCGTTTGCCGGCTCAGGCTCGACCTGCGTGACGGCAAAGAAGCTCGGCAGGCGGTTCATAGGCGTTGAGCTGAATCCGCAGTATTGCGTGTGGGCGCAGCTCAGGCTTGAGCGTGCCGAGAGCGACAGCTCCGTGCAGGGCTACAGCGACGGCGTATTCTGGGAGAGGAACACCGTGCCGCCGCAGCGAAGGCGCAGAAAAAAAGAGCCTTCGCAAAGGAAGGCTCAGACCGATTGAATTATTTGAAATCGGGGTAAAATTCGTCGATATATTTTTCGATATCCGCCCGGTTCCCTTTGAGGGGGCCGGGTGTTTCCATTTTAAGAGAAACGGTGGCGGTCGCCGTGAGCAGCGCCTCTGGCACGGAGTGTGAGAGCCTTTCGTTGATATAGGCGGCGAAGGTCGTGTCGCCCCTGCCCGTCCTGCCGCTGAGGTTGCGCGCCCTTATCGGGCAGGTGCGGAATTCATTGCCGTCATAGGCGAGCACCTCGGTGTTGTGGGTTATAAGTATCTCCTTTGCGCCCCATGAGTAGAGATGCTTTGCGGCCTCCTTGCGGTCGGTGCAGCCGGTCATTATCTCCGCCTCGGCGGCGTCGGTCTTGAGAAAGTCGATATAGGGCAGGCATTCTTTTTTATCCGCCCAGTCGGCGAAGAACATTGAGCCATCGTCGTTGACGTGACGCAGCATAGCCTGCACATCCACCGCCACGGGTGCTTTCTTTGCGAGGGTGCGGATCATTTCGCCGTTGAAATCGCCGTAAACAAGCCCCGCAAGGTGATATATCGAGGCGTCAAGGTCGGGCAGCTCCTCGGCGCAGAACGGATCGCCCTTTGAGAGGCAGGAGCAGGTGCGGCGCTCCTTGTCGGCGGTGTGATAGATATTCACCATGTCGGTCGAGCGCTCGCTCGGCAGGCAGTAGATATCCTCCCTCGGGATGGTGAATTGTTCGAGCCTGTCCATATCCTTGTCGGCTATCTTTGTGACCGCAGCCACTCTGTGACCGAGGGCGTATGCCGATGCGGAGGAATATATGACCGCCCCGCCGACTATCTTGACGGTGTTGCCGAGATGGTCGGTGTTGGTGTCGAGAGTTGCGTGACCGATTATAGCAGAGCTGTATTTTGCCATACCTTTTACTCCTTAAATTTTGTAGGTTTTCAATTCCTCGGCGACGGATATGCCGGGGAATTCTTTGTATTCTTCTTCGGGTGAATAATCCGGGCTGAGATGGGTCGAGATTATACGAACCCCCGTCTCGGTGTTGAGCTTTTTCGCAATGCTCACCGTCATATGCGGGCCGTTGAAGCCGTCGGGCTTTGAGCAGTCCGCGAGGGCGCAGTCCGCGCCGACGAGGGCGGCGAGGATATTGTCGTTATACATCGTGTCGCCCGTGTAGACGAGCGTTTTGCTGCCCTCTATCCTAACCGCGAGGCAGGGGACGGTGTGGAGCATATCGTAAAAGCGCAGCGTGAGCGAGCCGAGCCTGATAACGCTCGAGGAGTCCACGTTCACCACCTTGAGATTCGGGTGGCCAAAGAGGAGCTTATACCATTCGCTGTCCTCATAGGCGGTGTATACGGTCAGCGTGAGGTCAAGATCCTCCAGCAGGTAGCGCAGGGGGAGCAGGTCGCTCGTGTGATCGTAGTGAAGATGCGAGATGAATATGCCGTCGAGCCTTGAGATATCCGTCATCTGCTGCAAGCGGGCGAGAGTGCCGCTGCCCATGTCGAGGGCGAGGGTCACGCCACCGTCGCTGACGAGATATCCGCTCGCCGCGCCCGTGCCCGCCTTCGGGTAGGGGCCGTATTTGCCTAAAACGGTCAGTTCCATGATTCGCTCCTTACTTGCCTATCGCCGCGGCGTATTCGTCGATGAGTTCGTCCTTGACGACGCCCTTGAGCAGGTTGAAATAGAGAATTTCGTTTGCCTTCATGTGATCTCTCGTCATAAAGTCGCCCGCCACGATATTCAGCTTCTCTATGAGCACGGGGTCGGCGGCTATCTCCTCCATTATCGACGGGAAATAAAGGCGGCTCAGCTCGTCGAGCTTCTTCGGCGTGGAGAGACCGACGTCCGTGCCGAAATTCGGCGTCTGCTGCGTCTGGAGCCAGAAGAAGCCCTCGGTCTCAAGCTCTCTGAGGTAGTTTACGCATTCTTTGGCAAATACTTCGGGCTTCGAGCCGAAGATCTTGGGATCCCACGGCTCGAGGAGCTGGCAGTCGCAGGAGTAGGCATATTCCTTCTTTGAGTTGAGTATTATGTATTTTTTGCCCTCGCGCCTGATATCGCCGAGGGTGACGTTTTTGATATCGTCAAAGTCGGTCAGGGCGTATTTCTCGGGCTTCAGGTATTTTGCGATGAGGGCGTCTATCTCCTTGGGGTCGGAGCTGTATTCAAAACGGAAGGGGCCTATGCCCTGGCCGGGGTAGGTGCGGATATCGAGGATCATGAAGTCGTCGTATTTGTCGACTATGCTGCCCAGCTCTCGGAAGGCTTCGTCGGCGGTTATGCCCTTGGCGAGACCGTGGGCGATATAGAGCTTGCCGTTTCTGCCCGCCTTGATCCTGATGCCGAATTTACGCACTCCGTAGCAATACTGCTCGGGCAGGGTGCCGTTCTGGCAGCGGGCGAGGGCGACCATGCCCCTCGTGCCCGCGTTGTGCGAGCCGGGTATGGCGATTTTGGTGAGCTTTGCGTCGTCTTTGATATAGGACATCCATTTCTCGTAAAACATTGTCACACCACCTGAAAAATATAGAATTTGAGGTAATCGGTCTCGGGCACGCTGAGCAGCACGGGGTGATCCCTGCACTGCTGACGAGCCTCTATCTGCTTTAACTGCACGCCCGCGTCGGCTGCGGCGCTGAGCAGCATTTTGGTGAATAATTCGCTCGGCATGAAGTGCGAGCAGGAGCAGGTCGCGAGGTATCCGCCGCGGGGCAGCAGCTTCATCGCCCTGTAGTTTATCTCCTTGTAGCCCCTCTCGGCGGAGCCGACGGTGCGGCGGCTCTTGGTGAAGGCGGGCGGGTCGAGGATAATGAAATCATAGGGCTTTTTTCCGTTCTTCTCAAGCTCGGGCAGCAGGTCGAACACGTCGGCGGCGAGGAAATCCATGCGCCCGTCAAGGCCGTTGCGCTCGGCGTTGCGGCGAGCCATCTCGACCGCGGTCTCGGAGACATCTACGGCGGTGACGTGCTCCGCCCCGCCCATTGCGGCGTTCAGCGCGAACGAGCCGGTGTGGGTGAAGCAGTCGAGCACCCGCTTGCCCTTTGAGATGCTTGCGACGGCAAGGCGATTGTATTTCTGATCGAGGAAAAATCCCGTCTTTTGCCCGTTCTCAACATCAACAAGATATTTTATGCCGTTTTCGGTTATCTCGGTGACGGGCGAATCGGGGTGCGGCAGCTTCTCATACCAGCCTTTGTATTCCTCAAGCCCCTCTCTTGAGCGCAGGGCAATGTCGTTGCGCTCGTATATGCCGTTTATCGTGTCGCCGCCCTCGGCGAGTATCTTTATCAGCAGCGGATAGAGGGTATCCTTGAGCTTATCCATGCCGTAGGAGGCTATCTGCACCGACAGCAGGTCGGAGAATCTGTCCACCGTCAGCCCGGGCAGGCCGTCCGCCTCGCCGAATACAAGGCGGCAGCAGGAGAAGTCGCCGCCCATGACGGTGCGACGGTAGTCTATTGCGTATCTGAGTCTGCGCTCCCAAAATGCGGGGGTGAAGCTCTCGTTGGCGTTGGAGGACAGGATCCTAACGCGAATTTTGCTCTCAAGGCTGAGCAGGCCCGTGCCGAGGTATGAGCCCTTGCGCGAGAGCACATCTACAAGGCAGCCGTTGGCCGTGTCGCCGAAGGAATCGGTTATCTCGGCGTCATAGACCCACGGGTGGCCCTTTTTGATAGCCGTCTCCGCCTTGGGCGTGACGGTCACTATAGGGAAGCTGCGTTTTGTTTTCATGCGATATCCCTTTCATAGGTAAACATTTCAATAATTAAATATAGCACAAAAGGCTCCGTTATGTCAACCGAAACGGCGGGCGAATGCCCTTATGAGTAAAAGTTGCCGTTCGGGGGACATTTTAACTGTATATTTTTTAAAAAATTGCGTAAAAAAAGTAGCAATTCAAAAGTTAGTATGTTATAATACCGTATAATGTGATAATGCGGTCAATTGCGACCCGTAGAGTCACGCCGAGTAATATCCCATAAAAAATCATTCAGGAGGAATGGCTTAATGCTCAAGAAAATAAGCAACATACCCTTCAGCGGCACTCCCGAGCAGGAGGCTGCGCTCAAGGCTGTTATCGCCGAGTGCAAGGGTGACAAAAGTATGCTGATGCACGTTATGCAGAAGGCACAGGAGATCTATGATTATCTGCCCATTGAGGTGCAGACCATGATCGCGGAGGGAATGGACGTTCCCCTTCAGAAGGTCTACGGCGTCTCCACCTTCTATGCTCAGTTCGCACTCTCGCCCAAGGGTAAATACAACGTCTCCGTCTGCCTCGGCACGGCTTGCTACGTTAAGGGCTCCCAGGAGCTGCTCGACGAGATATGCAAGGTTCTCGGCGTTGAGCCCGGTGAATGCACCTCCGATCTCAAATTCTCGGTCGAGGCCTGCCGCTGCATAGGTGCCTGCGGCCTTGCTCCCGTTTTCACCGTCAACGACGATGTTTACGGCAGAGCCACCCCCGAAGAGGTCAAGGATATACTCGCTAAATACGAATAATTCTGCTTGTTAACAAATTCTGCCGTTGATGAGGAGTCAATGCTTATGACTATCAATGATATTAGAGAGCTGCTCGGCGCCGAGGTGCTCTGCGGGAGCGAAAGCATGGATACGGAGGTCCATTCCGCCTGCGGAAGCGACATGATGAGCGATGTGCTCGCATACGTTAAGAATCAGGCGGTGCTCCTTACCGGGCTTGTCAACGCTCAGGTCATCCGCACTGCCGAGATGATGGATATGATCTGCATAGTCTTTGTCAGGTCAAAGCGCCCGTCTCAGGATATGCTGGAGCTGGCACGCGAGAGCGGCATAGCCGTGCTCACCACTCCGCTGCGTATGTATGAGGCGTGCGGCAAGCTCTATATGAACGGGCTTAAAGGAAACGGTGAAACAAATGACTGAGTCATTGATATTCCGCTACGACGTTGACGGCGGCAATTTCACCTCGGCGGGTCAGGCTTCGGTGCAGGTGAAGAAAAATCTGCGCCAGCTCGGCATCGACCCGGAGACTATACGCAGAGTCTCGATAGCCATGTATGAGGGAGAGATCAATATGGTCATCCACGCAGGCGGCGGCGAGGCCGAGGTCATAGTCAGCGACAGCAGCATTACAATAATCCTTAAAGATACCGGACCCGGCATTGCGAATATCGAGCAGGCGATGCAGGAGGGCTTCTCAACGGCGCCCGACAATATCCGCTCGCTCGGCTTCGGCGCAGGCATGGGTCTGCCGAATATGAAACGCTACACCGACCGTATGGAGATAGACTCCACCGTCGGCGTAGGCACTACGATAACCATGGCGGTCGATTATTGACTGAGGGGGATTGTATTTCAATGAATACATATATCCATTCCGTATCTCTCGACCCTAATAAATGCACCGGCTGCACGACCTGCATGAAGCATTGCCCCACCGAGGCCATCCGAGTCCGCGGCGGCTGCGCCGAGATCGACTCCGAGCGCTGCATCGACTGCGGCGAATGCATCAGGAAATGTACCCACGGCGCAAAAAAGAGCAGCTTCAATTCGCTTGAGGAGATGAACCGCTTCAAGTATAAAATTGCGCTGCCCGCACCGTCGCTGTTCGCTCAGTTTGACAATCTCGACGATATCGACATAGTCCTGCAGGGGCTGCTGGATATCGGCTTCGACGATGTGTTTGAGGTCTCGCGGGCTGCGGAGACCGTCTCGGCATACACGAGAGTTTATCTCGAGGCGGACGGCATCAAGAAGCCCGTCATCAGCACGGCGTGCCCAGTCATAACGAGGCTTATCGTTCTGCGCTTCCCCTTCCTCAAGGATAACCTCATCCCACTGCTGCCTCCGATGGAGGTCGCAGCTTCGATGGCGGTCGAGGAGGCAAAGAAAAAGCACCCCGAGCTTACGAGGGAGGATATCGGCGTTTGCTTCATCTCTCCCTGCCCCGCCAAGGTCAGCTACATCAAAAACGGCTTCGGCAGCTACAGGAGCGAGGTCGATCTCGCGGTCTCTATGAGCGAGGTCTACCTGAAGCTGATAAACGTGATGAAGCACGACGGCGAGCCGACCGTGACCTCTCAGGCAGGCAAGATAGGCCTTAGCTGGGCTATCTGCGGCGGCGAGGGCTCGGCTCTGCTGAACGATAAGATAATCGCGGCGGACGGCATCAACAACGTAATATCGGTGCTTGACCAGATAGAGGACGGCAATATCCCGCCCGTCGATTTCGTCGAGCTGAACGCCTGCCCCGGCGGCTGCGTCGGCGGCGTGCTTACGATAGAGAATCCCTATGTGGCCAAAAACAGGCTGCACACGCTCAGAAGGTATATGCCCGTATCGCTCAACGGTATGGAGCAGGGCGAGAGCTATATCCCCGAGAAGCGGTTCTTCACCGACTTCCCGGATTATCATCCGCTCAATCGTCTGAGCGACAATATAGGCGAGTCCATGCGGCTCATGTCACGCATTCAGGCGCTTCGCCGTGAGCTGCCGGGCATCGACTGCGGCTCCTGCGGCGCTCCGAGCTGCCGCGCCTTTGCCGAGGATATCGTCATGGGCAACGCAGATCAGAACGACTGCATAATCGCCTATAAGGAACTGATCAAAAAATACATAGAGAATTATGCCGGAGGTGATAAGAGTGACGGTAAATGAGCTTGCTGCTGTCAAAGGGTTCAACGCTGTTTCGTTGCCCGAGGGCGACAGAGAGATAAGCGGAGTTTATATCGGCGATTTGCTGAGCTGGGTCATGGGCAGAGCCAAGGCGGGTGACGCCTGGATAACCATCATGTCCAATATCAACATAGTTGCCGTCGCTTCGCTCGCCGATGTGGCCTGCATCATCCTCGCCGAGGGAGTTACGCTTGACAGGTCGGTCGCGCAGACCGCCGGTCTCAAGGGCGTCAACGTCATCTCGACCGAGCTTACCGCTTTCGAGGCTGCAATGCTGCTCGGCAAAGAGTTGAAATGAAGAAGTTTTACTACGACCTGCATATGCACTCCTGCCTTTCACCCTGCGGCGACGACGACATGACCCCCAACAATATTGCGGGCATGGGCGTGGTTGCAAGGCTCGATATCATGGCGCTCACCGACCACAATTCCTGCCGCAACTGCCCCGCTTTCTATAAAACGGCGCAGAAGAACGGGATAATCCCCGTGGCGGGCATGGAGCTGACGACTGCCGAGGATATCCACCTCGTCTGCCTGTTTGAGGAGCTTGAGCAGGCTATGGAATTCAGCTCTGCGGTCGATTCTCACCGCATCCGCATAAAGAACCGCACCGATATCTTCGGCGAGCAGCTTATTATGAATGAATATGATGAGCTTATAGGCTCCGAGGAGGATCTGCTGCCGAATGCGACCGACATCAGCGTTGATTCGGCGCCCGGCATGGTCGAGAGCTTCGGCGGGATATGCTACCCCGCTCATATCGACCGTGAGGCAAACGGGATAGTCGCCACTCTCGGCACATTCCCGGAGCAGCCGTTTTTCCCCTGTGTCGAGCTGCACGACGGCGACAGAACGGAGGAATTCCGCAGCGCTTACCCGATCCTTCGGGGCAAGCCGATCGTCGTTTCCTCCGACGCCCACTATCTGTGGGATATCAGCGGCAGGCTGAATTACTTTGAGCTTGACTGCGGAGCGGACGACGCCGAGATAAGGCACGCATTATTTGAAAGGCTTAGAAACTCATGAAAGAATTATCACTGAATATCCTTGATATCGCTCAGAATTCCGTCAAGGCGGGCGCAAAGGACATTGACATACGCCTGACCGAGACGGCGGATACGCTGACGATAGAGATAACCGACGACGGCTGCGGCATGGACGCCGAGGCGGTCAAGGAAGTTATCGACCCGTTCTTCACGACAAGGACGACGAGAAACGTCGGCTTGGGAGTTCCGCTGCTGAAGCTCGCCGCAGAGCAGACGGGCGGGGGGATAGAGATATCATCCGTCAGCGAGAGGGACGACCCGCGGCGGCACGGGACAAGGGTAACGGCAAATTTCAATAAAAATAACATTGACTTTACACCGCTCGGCGATATCGTATCCACGGTCACGGCACTCATTCAGGGCGCGCCGGGGATAGAGTGGCGCTTCATCCATGAGACGCCCGCCGGCAAGGTCGAATTGGACACACGGGAGCTTCGCCAAGTGCTCGGCGATGTGCCGCTCGACAACTTCGAGGTCATAAAATGGGTTGAGGATTATCTCAAAGAGGGGTACGCTTCACTCATATAAATATGTTACTAATTTAAGAGAGGATAGATATTATGAAATCATTGGCTGAGCTTGCTGCTATCAGAGAAAAGATGAAAGACAAGGTCATCCTGCGTGAAGGCACCGGCGAGATCAGAGTAGTCGTCGGCATGGCGACCTGCGGCATCGCCGCCGGAGCAAGACCCGTTCTCAACACCTTCGTCGAGAAGGTCAGCGAGGCCGGTCTCGGCGAGAAGGTCACCGTTTCTCAGACGGGCTGCATCGGCGTTTGCCAGTATGAGCCGGTAGTTGAGATCTTCGAGGCGGGCAAGGATAAGGTCACTTATGTTAAGATGACCCCCGAAAAGGCTGCTGAGGTCGTTGAGAAGCACCTCAAGGGCGGTCAGATCGTTGACGAATACACCATCAGCAACGCTATCTCATAATGGAGGTTAAATAATATGATTCGTTCCCATGTTTTGATTTGCGGCGGCACGGGCTGTACCTCATCGGGCAGCAAGGTGCTCATGTCCACCTTTGAAGAGGAGCTTAAGAAGCAGGGCCTCGAGGACGAGATAAAGATAGTCCAGACCGGCTGTTTCGGCCTTTGCGCGCTCGGCCCCGTTGTCATCGTCTACCCCGAGGGCACCTTCTACAGCCACGTCAAGAAAGAGGACGTTGCCGAGATAGTCGAGGAGCACCTGCTTAAAGGCCGCCTTGTGGACAGGCTCGTCTACAAGGATGTTGCCGAGGAGGTCAAGGACGCTGCCGTGAGGCACGTTTCCCTTAACGACACCAACTTCTATAAGACTCAGAAGAGAGTTGCGCTGCGTAACTGCGGCCTCATAAACCCCGAGAATATCGACGAATATATCGCAATGGACGGCTATGCCGCTCTGGGCAAGGTGCTGACCGAGATGACCCCCGAGCAGGTCATCCAGGAGGTCAAGGATTCCGGCCTCAGAGGCAGAGGCGGCGGCGGATTCCCGACCGGCCTCAAGTGGAGCTTCACCGCGGCGAACGCAGCGGATCAGAAGTATGTCGTCTGTAACGCCGACGAGGGCGACCCCGGCGCATTCATGGATCGTTCCGTGCTTGAGGGCGACCCGCACTGCATCGTCGAGGCAATGACCATCTGCGGCTACGCCACCGGCGCTACCGAGGGCTATGTCTATGTCCGCGCGGAGTACCCCATCGCCGTCAAGCGCTTGCAGATAGCTATTGACGAGGCGAGGGAATACGGCCTGCTCGGCAAAAATATATTTGACTCCGGCTTTGATTTCGACCTCCACATCCGTTTGGGCGCAGGCGCGTTCGTCTGCGGCGAGGAGACCGCTCTTATGACCTCCATCGAGGGCAATAGAGGCGAGCCCCGTCCCCGCCCGCCTTATCCGGCGGTCAAGGGTCTGTTCGGCAAGCCGACCACCGAGAATAACGTCGAGACCTTCGCAAATATCCCACAGATCATCCTCAAAGGCGCCAAGTGGTTCGCTTCCATGGGCACCGAGAGATCAAAGGGCACCAAGGTCTTCGCGCTCGGCGGCAAGATAGTCAACACCGGCCTTGTTGAGATCCCGATGGGCACCACCCTCAGAGAGATCATCGAGGATATCGGCGGCGGCGTGCCTCACGGCAAGAAGTTCAAGGCTGCTCAGACCGGCGGACCCTCCGGCGGCTGTATCCCCGCAAGCCTTATAGACACTGAGATAGATTACGATAACCTCACCGCCATCGGCTGCATGATGGGTTCGGGCGGCCTCATCGTCATGGACGAGGACAACTGCATGGTCGATATCGCGAAGTTCTTCCTGAACTTCACCGTCGACGAATCCTGCGGTAAGTGCGCCCCCTGCCGTATCGGCACCAAGCGCATGATGGAGCTGCTTGAGAAGATCACCGACGGCAAGGGTACCCTCGAGGATATCGACAGACTTGAGGAGCTGGCTTACTACATCAAGGAGAATTCTCTCTGCGGCCTCGGCCAGACTGCTCCCAACCCCGTTCTTGCGACTCTCAAATTCTTCCGTGACGAGTATGTCGCTCACGTTGTGGATAAGAGATGCCCCGCAGGCGTGTGCAAGAAGCTGCTTAACTTCTCCATTGACCCCGAGAAGTGTAAGGGCTGCACCCTCTGCGCCAGGAAGTGCCCCGTCGGCGCTATCAGCGGCACGGTCAAGAATCCTCACACGATCGACACGACCAAGTGCATCAAGTGCGGCGCCTGCATGGATAACTGTAAGTTCGGCGCTATCAGCAAAGGCTAATAGAGGAGGCATAAGCTAATGGAAATGGTAAACATAAAGATAAATAATATGCCCCTGAGCGTACCCAAGGGCATTTCGATCCTTGAAGCGGCGAGATATGCGGGCATCGAGATCCCCACCCTCTGCTACCTCAAGGATATGAACGAGATCGGCGCCTGCCGTATCTGCATGGTCGAGGTCAAAGGCGCCCGTTCGCTCGTCTCGGCTTGCGTGTTCCCCGTCAATGAGGGCATGGAAGTGCTCACCAATACCGAGAAGGTCAGAAAGAGCCGCAGGCACACCCTTGAGCTGGTTCTCTCCACCCACAGGAAGGAATGCCTCTCCTGCGTACGCAGCGGCAACTGCGAGCTTCAGAAGCTCTGCCGCGACTACGGCGTGACCGATGAGAACGCCTTCGCAGGCGAATACCCCGCATTCCAGTATGACGACTCCGCCCCCCATATGATAAGGGATAACAGCAAGTGCGTCCTCTGCCGCCGCTGCATCGCCGCCTGCGACAATCAGGCTATCAGCGTTATCGGCGCAAACGCCAGAGGATTCGACACTCACATCGGCTCCCCGTTTGAGCTGCCTCTTTACGAGTATTCCTGCGTCTCCTGCGGTCAGTGCATAGTCAACTGCCCCGTAGGCGCTCTCTATGAGAAGGACGACACCGCCAAGGTCTTTGAGGCCATTGCGGATTCCGATAAGTATGTCATAGTCAACACCGCTCCCTCTATCAGAGTCACTCTGGGCGAGGCGTTCGGCAACGAGATAGGCACCAACGTGACCGGCAAGATGGTCGCAGCCCTTCGCAGGCTCGGCTTCAACAAGGTCTTTGACACCGATTTCTCCGCCGACCTCACCATCATGGAGGAGGCAAACGAGCTGCTTGAGAGGATAAGCGACGGCGGTGTGCTGCCCCTTATCACCTCCTGCTCACCCGGCTGGGTCAAGTATTGCGAGCATTACTTCCCCGAGCAGATAGATCATCTTTCGAGCTGCAAATCCCCGCAGCAGATGTTCGGCGCGGTCGCCAAGACCTGGTACGCCAAGAAGATGAACCTCGACCCGAAGGATATCGTGGTCGTCAGCATTATGCCCTGCACCGCCAAGAAGTTTGAGTGCGGCAGAGACGATCAGTCCGCAAGCGGCTACCCCGACGTCGATTACGCTCTCACCACCAGAGAGCTTGCAAGGATGATCGAGACCGCAGGCCTCAACTTCAACCTCCTGCCCGACGAGGAATTCGATAATCCTCTCGGCGAGGGCACCGGCGCGGGCGTCATCTTCGGCGCGACCGGCGGCGTTATGGAGGCTGCTCTCAGGACGGCAGTCGAGACCCTCACCGGAGAAGAGCTTGAGAGCCTTGACTTCACCGAGGTCAGAGGCACCGAGGGCATCAAGGAAGCCACCTACACCGTCAACGGCATGGAGATCAAGGTATGCGCCGCAAGCGGCCTTGCAAATGCCAAGAAGGTCATGGAGGATATCAAGAACGGCGTAAGCCCCTATCACTTTGTTGAGATAATGGCTTGCCCCGGCGGCTGCGTAAACGGCGGCGGTCAGCCCGTCCAGCCCGCAAGCGTCCGCAACTTCGTTGACCTCAAGGGTATCAGAGGCAAGGCGCTCTATGAAGCGGACAGAAACCTCCCGGTCAGGAAGTCTCATGAGAGTGAGGCCATCAAGACCGTCTACAGAGAGTACTTTGAGAAGCCGGGCAGCCATGTTGCCCACGAAGTGCTTCACACCCACTATGTCAAGAGGGGCAAGTACTCCAAATAATCAATAAAACTGCCGCTGTCGGGCGTTTGCTCGGCGGCGGCTTTGCATATTTATACGGCAAAATGCCCGATAATGATGAAATATACGCCACTGCTTTGTGAAAACATCTCAAAATCGGTCAAATTCCCGCCGAAGCAGCGAAAAAGGGTTGACAGATCGGCTCAGGCGGGTTATAATATGAAAAAATTGATAGAGGTTGCGGAAGCGATCAGTAGCTCTCGTCATACGCCGGCAAGCGGGCGAAAGCGAAAGGCAATTCCGCCGAAACTGCAATTCGATTGCCGTCGGTTTGCTGTTGGGGCCGCATTTAAGAGATGCGGTACTGTCACGCAGATATGCGTGGAGGGCTATCAACGGTGTTTTTATTATTTTCGGAATAAAAAGCCTGTGATACCCTTTCGGGGTCGCAGGCTTATTTTATTACATTTTTTTAAGGAGATGCTTAAAATGAAAAACGCCAGAAGAGTAATCGCAGTGCTGCTTGCAGCCGTTATGTGCGTGCTTTGCTTCGCTGCTTGCGGCAAGGACGCGACCGACACTAACACCATTGATATCAAAAACGCAAAGACCATCGCCGACCTCAAGGGCGCTAAGATAGCGGCTCAGACCGGCACCTTCCACGCCGATGCCCGCCTCCAGATAGAGGATGTCCAGGGCAGCAACTACCCCGCGTTCGACGATTTGCTTGTCGCTCTCCAGAGCGGCGCGATCGACGGCTATATCTCGGAGGAGCCGACCGCTCTCTTCGCTACCACGACCGACTCCAACCTCACCTTCCTGCCCTTTAAGAATAATGACACCGGCTTCACCACCTCCGAGGGCGACACCAGCATTGCGGTCGGCCTCAAGAAGGGCTCCGAGCTTCGTGAGAAGATAAACGAGGTTATCGCGGGCATCACTGAGGAGCAGAAGAGCCGGCTCATGGAGCAGATGGCTACCCTCGCCTCAGGCGGCACTGTTGAGGCCCTTGCGCTTACCAGCGAGGCTCCCGCAACCACCAACGGTGTGCTCAAGGTCGCCATGGAGTGCAACTACAAGCCCTATAACTGGACCGACGTCGGCACCCCGACCATCGGCGCAGTGCCCATCAGCAGCGAGGGCAAGGACGGCCAGTATGCCAACGGCTACGACGTGCAGATAGCTCAGTATATCGCCAACAAGCTCGGCATGAAGCTCGAGATATACGCTATGGAGTGGGATTCGCTCATCCCCGCCGTTCAGTCCGGCACGGTTGACGCCATTGCCGCAGGCATGAGCCCGACCGCCGAGAGATCCAAGGAGATCGACTTCACCACGCCTTACTACGAGTCAAATCTTGTTGTTATCATCAAGAAATAAAAAATAATTTTCAGAGGGAATCAGTATGAGTTTTTTGAATGACGTTTGGAATATCCTCGTCAAGTATCATATGCTGCTGCTTCAGGGCATCGGCAACACGATGCTTATCGCCCTGACGGGCACTGTGGCGGGCCTTGCGGTCGGCCTTTTGACCGGCATCATCCGCACCGCACCCGTTTCAAAGAATCCGGTGCTCAAGGCGCTGCATAAAGTCATAAACGCCGTCATCGCCGTCTATGTCGAGGTGTTCAGAGGCACCCCCATGATGGTGCAGGCAATGGTCATTTATTGGGGCTATGCTTTTGCCATGCAAGGCCAGACTCTCCCGCTGATCCCCTCGGGTATTATGATAGTTTCCGTCAACACCGGCGCTTACATGGCCGAGATCGTCAGAGGCGGCATCATCTCGATAGACAAGGGTCAGTTCGAGGGCGCCTCCTCGATCGGCATGAAGCATTCGCAGACCATGTTCAAGGTCGTTATCCCGCAGGTAATGCGTAATATCCTGCCCTCAGTCAGCAACGAATTCGTTATCAACATCAAGGATACCTCCGTGCTGAATGTTATCGGCGTTACGGAGCTTTACTCCATCGCCGGCGTCATCAAGCGCACGAATTTCCAGACCTTCCAGACCTATTTTGTGGTCTGCGTGCTGTATTTCATCCTCACCTTCACGATAACGAGGCTGCTGCGCTTCGCCGAGAAGAAGCTCGACGGCAAGGATAACTACACCATCTTCGGCTCTCAGACGGATGTTGACGCCGAGATACATATCAAAAAGGAGGCAGAGTAATGGCGGACAGAGTGATAGAGCTTGCCCATCTGCAAAAGCAGTTCGGCGATCATCTCGTGCTGCGCGATATCAACCTGAGCGTCAGCAAGGGCGAAGTGCTCAGCATAATCGGCGCCTCCGGCTCTGGCAAGAGCACGATGCTGCGCTGCATCAACCTGCTCGAGACTCCCACCTCCGGCAATATATTCTTCAACGGCAAGAATATTACCGACAGGGATTTCAACCTCTCGCAATACCGCGCCAAGGTCGGCATGGTGTTCCAGAGTTTCAACCTTTTCAACAATATGTCGGCGCTGAAAAACTGCATCGTCGGCCAGGTCTCCGTCCTCAAGCGCAGCCACGCCGAGGCGGAGGAGACGGCGATGAAATATCTCCGCAAGGTCGGCATGGAGCCGTTCATCAATGCGAAGCCCGCTCAACTCTCGGGCGGTCAGAAGCAGAGAGTGGCGATCGCCCGCGCCCTTGCAATGGAGCCTGAAGTGCTGCTCTTTGACGAGCCGACGAGCGCCCTCGACCCCCAGATGGTCGGCGAAGTGCTCGGCGTAATGCGCAACCTCGCCGAGGAGGGCTTGACGATGATGGTCGTCACCCACGAAATGGCGTTCGCAAGGGACGTGTCCACCAACGTGGTCTTTATGGCGGACGGCGTTATCTGCGAGGAGGGCAGACCCGCCGATATCTTCGGCAACCCGCAGAATGCAAAAACCAAGGATTTCCTCTCAAGATTCCTTGCAAAATAAAAAACGGGAGCAGGTCAGCCTGCTCCTTTTTTATCGGCTCGCTTTTTGGGGAAGGCAGCCGTAAATGTTAAATTTTTTCGGTTAGCGGCAAGCAACTTGATTTTTTCATACCGCGGTGGTAGAATAATATCATCATAAGTAATCGGAAAGGAGAGGTCTCATGCATTTACAGGAATCCGGTGAAATGTACCTTGAAACCATCTATATTTTATCCAAAAAAATCGGCTCGGTGCGCTCGCTCGACGTCGCCGAATATATGAATTTCTCAAAGCCCAGCGTCAGCCGTGCGGTCGGTCTGCTCAAGAGCGGCGACTACATACTCGTCGACGGCAGCGGCTACATCACTCTCACCGACAGCGGCAGAGAAATAGCCGAAAAAATGTATGAGCGTCACACGCTGCTCTCCGAGCTTCTCGAGAGGCTCGGGGTCGACAAGGAGACCGCCGTTGAGGATGCCTGCAAGATAGAGCATGACATCAGCGACGAATCCTTTGAAGCGATAAAAAGGCATGTCCGCGGCAAAAATATGCCGAAATAAAAATAACGGAGGCAGAGTTATGAGCGAAGTGCTTGAAAATATCAAAACCCGCAGAAGCGTGCGTAAATTCAGACCCGACCCCGTGCCGAAGGATATCCTCGATAAGATAATCGAGGCGGGGCTGTATGCCCCGAGCGGCATGAACAGGCAGTCGCAGATAATAGTTGCAATTACGAATAAAGATGTGCGCGACAGGCTCTCGAGCCTCAACGCAAAGATAATGGGCAGGGACGGCGACCCGTTTTACGGCGCTCCCGTCGTGCTCGTCGTGCTTGCGGATAAGGCATTCCCCACACATGTCTATGACGGCAGCCTTACGATGCAGAATCTGATGCTCGCCGCCCATGAGCTGGGCGTTTCAAGCTGCTGGATCCACCGCGCCAAGGAGGAATTCGACTCCGAGGAGGGCAGGGAGCTGCTCAGAGCGGCAGGCGTTGAGGGCGACTACGAGGGCATAGGCCACTGCGTACTCGGCTATGCCGACGGCGAATACCCCGCCGCACCCGAGCGCAAAGAGGGCAGAGTATTTTATATTGACTGATCAATGCCGTATGTGCCGCTGACGGGGTCATAAAAAATAGGCATCCGAGGCGGTTCGGCGGTAAAAAATACGAAAAGTCCCACGGCTGAAAGGGAACGGTACATTGAGCTGCGGCACGACGGTAAAGGAGAACGGAAATGGAACAATATAACGTGACCGGCATGAGCTGCGCCGCGTGCAGCGCAAGGGTCGAGAAAGCGGTCTCAAAGGTGGACGGTGTGACCTCGTGCTCGGTAAATCTTCTGATGAATTCCATGGGAGTGGAGGGCACGGCTTCGCCCGAGAGCATAATTGCCGCCGTTGAAGCGGCGGGCTACGGTGCGAGCCTCAAAAATGCCCCGTCTGCGGCAAAAGCGGCTCAAAAAGAAGAGATCAAGGATAAGGAAACGCCGAAGATGAAAAAGCGTTTGGCGGCCTCGGTCGTGTTCCTTGCCGTGCTCATGTATTTCTCGATGGGTCACATGGTCGGCTTGCCGCTGCCCTCATATTTTGTCGGCGATCACGCCGCAGTGGGTCTGGTCGAATTGCTGCTGACGGTTGCGATAATGGTGATAAATCAGCGATTCTTCATAAGCGGCTTCAAGGGGCTTATCAACAGAGCGCCGAATATGGATACCCTCGTGGCGCTCGGCTCGACGGCGGCGTTCGCCTACAGCGTCTATGCCCTTTTCGGGGCGATAAAGGCTCAGACGGCGGGCGATATGCAGACCGCCATGAGCTATATGCACGAGTATTATTTTGAATCCGCCGCAATGATCCTGACCCTGATAACGGTCGGCAAGATGCTTGAATCCCGCTCAAAGGGCAAGACGACCGACGCGCTTAAAGGGCTTATGGAGCTTGCGCCCAAGACGGCGAATATTATCAAGGACGGCAAGGAGCAGTCCGTGCCGGTCGAGAGGGTGCAGAAGGGCGATATCTTCGTCGTCCGCCCCGGCGAGAGCATACCCGTTGACGGCACGGTCATTGAGGGCATGAGCGCCGTCGATGAATCCGCACTGACAGGCGAGAGCCTGCCCGTCGATAAGCAGGGGGGCAGCTTCGTCTCGGCGGGCACGGTCAACCGCTCGGGCTTCATCAGGTGCGAGGCTTCGAGGGTCGGCGAGGATACCACTCTTTCGCAGATAATAAAAATGGTCGCCGATGCCGCCGCCACAAAGGCGCCCATCGCTAAGATAGCGGATAAGGTCTCGGCGGTGTTTGTGCCGTCGGTAATTACGATAGCCGCAATTACGATAATCGGCTGGCTCATTGCGGGCAGGGATTTCGGCTTTGCACTTGCAAGGGGCATCAGTGTGCTCGTGATAAGCTGCCCGTGCGCCCTGGGGCTTGCAACGCCCGTTGCGATAACCGTCGGCAGCGGAGTCGGTGCAAGGAACGGCATACTTTTCAAAACCGCTGTTTCGCTTGAGGAGGCGGGCAAGGCAAAGACAGTCGTGCTCGACAAGACGGGCACCGTCACGAGCGGCAAGCCCGTGGTGACGGATATCCTGCCTGCCGAGGGCACGAGCGGCAAGGAGCTGCTCGAATACGCCTATTCACTCGAGACAAAGAGCGAGCATCCGCTGGCGGGCGCCGTCAATCTGAAAGCGGAGGAAAGCGGCTCGACGGCTCGTGAGGTCACGGATTTCGAGGCTCTGCCGGGCAACGGTCTTGTTGCAAGGCTCGACGGCAAGGAGCTTGTGGGCGGCAATTTCGGCTTCATCTCGGAGCGCGCGCAGGTAAGCGCGCAGCAGCGTGAGGCCGCCGAAAGCCTTGCGGAGCAGGGCAAAACCCCGCTGTTCTTTACCTATGACGGCAAGCTGCTCGGCACGGTCGCCGTGGCGGATACAATTAAAGAGGACGGAGCCGCGGCCATAGCCGAGCTTCATAAAATGGGGCTTGAGGTCATCATGCTCACCGGCGATAATCAGCGCACCGCCGACGCAGTCGGCAAGGCTGCGGGCGTTGACAGAGTTATTGCGGGCGTGATGCCCGACGGCAAAGAAAAGGTCGTCAGGGAGCTGAGCGAGCAGGGCAAGACCATCATGGTCGGCGACGGCATCAACGACGCGCCCGCCCTGACAAGAGCCGACACGGGCATAGCCATCGGCGCAGGCACGGATATCGCCATCGACGCGGCGGATATCGTGCTGGTCAAGAGCAGGCTCGGCGACGTGCCCGCGGCGATAAAGCTCAGCCGCGCAACTCTTAGAAATATCAAAGAAAATCTCTTCTGGGCGTTCATATACAACGTGATAGGCATCCCCGTCGCGGCGGGCGTGTTTATCAATCTCTTCGGCTGGCAGCTCAACCCGATGTTTGCCGCCGCGGCGATGAGCCTGTCGAGCTTCTGCGTTGTGACTAATGCGCTCAGACTTAACTTCTTCAAAACGGGTGCAAAGCCCGAAAAGAAAACTAAGGAGGAAAAGAAGACTATGGAAAAAACGCTTAAAATCGAGGGAATGATGTGCAGTCATTGCGAGGCGACGGTCAAGAAGGCGCTCGAGGAGCTGCCGCAGGTCGCCTCTGCCGAGGTCAGCCACGAGAGCGGCACGGCGAAGGTAACGCTGAACGCCGATATCTCCGATGATGCGCTCAAAGCCGTCGTTGAAGCCAAGGGCTATAAGGTAAAATAAATTAAGCCGCTTCGGTTTGACCGAGGCGGCAATTTTTAATGTGTTTCAGTGGGTCAGCCTATGCCAATTGCCCACGATGAAGCAGGCGAGCACGATGCAGCATACGCAAAGCATGGCGGTGTAATAAACACTGTCGAGCTTCTCGGAGCCTTTGGCGAGCTTGGATGAGATGTCATAGAGGGCGAAGCCGAGCACGGCTCCGACGGTGTTGCAGATGACGTCGGTTATGTCCGCGACCCCGACTGCGAGCAGGTATTGCAGCGCCTCGGTGCAAACGCTTATCGCAAATGCGGCGATCAGGAGCAGCGGACGGCGGCGCCTGCCCTTGCTCCGCATGGCGAGCAGGAAGCCGAGCGGGGCGAACAGCATTGTGTTGATAATAACATCCTTTTTAATGGCGTAGAGGTATTCCGAGCCGCCGAACGGGATGAAATTAAATGCACGCGCCCTGCCGCCGATATCAAAAAGCTCGCCCGGCGAGACCAGCTTAAAAAACAGCGCTTGCAGCAGCAAGACGGTATAGACCACGCAGGTAACTGCGAAGATCGCGTTTTGCACACGGTGCCTGTCAGCCGTTTTCAAATTGATCAACTCCTCGTTGTTGATGTGATTTTCAGTAAAAACAATATATCATATATGCTTGTAAATATCAACAGCAATTGCAAATTTAAATATAGATTTGATACAATATCGTTAAAGAAAGTAAAGCCGCCTTGAGGGTGAAACCGACGAGCTTGCGAGACGGATGAGGTGTGCCGCGGGCGGAATGAAGTTTGCTTGATTTCAATAAAAACTCCCTCAGTCCTACGGACAGCTCCCTCAGGAGGGAGCCTAGGAGGCAAGCAACAGTTTAATGCTGCGGCAGTGTGCAAATTCCGGCGGGCGAACGCAGTTCGCCCCTACCG
>OIZA01000144.1_pt1 | contig 41837 bp, 39 predicted proteins | sample 1588381 | NCBI WGS metagenome assembly OIZA01 (sample SAMN03283277) | human gut metagenome | biome: human-associated habitat; material: feces | host: Homo sapiens | place: Peru | collected 2012 | reverse complement strand
GCCGCTCCGATATCCGACCGAGCTTCTTCGGGAGTTCGATAGTACACCCATCCTTGTCCGTCAATGGTCGCAAAATTACCTGCTTTGTCACCTGTTGCGGTAGTTTGTAGCCAAGTGCCAGTAATATATTTACCAGTAAGATTGCCAGTTAGGGTGCCGCCCGAAAGAGGGAGGTAGTCGTGCGTGTGCGAGGCCGCGGCAGCACCGATATCTGCGGGTGCAATGGCATCACTGCCACCCGTCTTGTGTGTCGCCTTATGCGCCGCCGGAGTCATCGAGGTGGGAAAATCCGTAATCTGCGACTTGGTGTGTGTATGCGAGGCTGCCGCAGCTCCGATGTCAGCGGGTGCAATGGCGTCAGAACCACCTGTCTTGTGGGACGCCTTGTGGGCGGTCGGCGTCATAGAAGTGGGGAAATCGGTGATTGCCGCCTTCGTGTGAGTATGACCAGAAGCTGCCGCCCCGATGGTGGTAGGATTGAGATTAGCAAGAACCCAGCTTTCAGTATTCTCGTCATACCACAAAATGTCATGAGTCGTCGGGTTTGCGGGAATAAGCATAAATTTATCGCCGAGATCAATAGAATCCACAATAGTTGCCAGGCCGTCGATCTTCGTGCTGTCAGGCACAGTGCCGCCCAGTTTCTGGATCAGCGCTTTCAGCGCGCTTTTTGCGCCAGAGGCTACTCGTGTAGCCTGCTGTTCAACAGACATTGAACTACCTCCTTTTACTTAAATTGCCGCAAGGGCTGTTTCCAGAGCGGCGTAGTCCGTCGCCAGAACAAAGCTGGCGGCATCGTAACCGTCCAGTTGATCGGCGTTGAAGTTCGTCACCACGGTTTTAGAACTCACCATCATCGGCGCCGTGCCGGTAGCGACAGTGCTCACAAACTGACCCGTGCTGGGCTTCACGCCAGCCTTGCTAGTGTACTTCGCCGCCCCAGCGGTGCCGGAGGTAGGAGAAGCCTGATAGGCAAGCAGAATAGGCACCGTGCCGGTCGTAGAAGTATCAGAACTCTGCGTTACCTTGGTGTCGTTGTCCGTATTCTTCTCGCAGTAAAGGTCGGTGCCAGTACCGTTGATGGTAATGGTGGCGATCTTCGTGCCGGAAGTGAGACTCCGGGTAACGCTGACAGCGTCGGCGCTCTCCTGGATACCGTCCAGTTTCTTCTTATCGTTGACGCTCAGGAAACCAGCGGTTCTCTGCGTGGCGGCGTCGTGAGAGTGGCTGTCTGGAGCAGCCCCCACTTCATCAGCGGTATAAGTCGGTTTAGAAGCCGCCTTCGCCCAGGAAGGGACCGTAGGGTCCGTTTCCGTGTAGCTTTGCAGAGCGGAGTCCGCCTTATCGAGAGATTCCTGAACGTTAGTGTCGAGATCAGACTTGGCAACTGTGGACTTGAAAGCCAGCGCGCCAAGATCACTGAGCCACTTCTTAATTTTACCAAGAGTCACAGACAGCTTTTCGCCGCTGTTGATGGCAGAGCGGGAAGTGGCGGCAGTGTAGGTAGGAGTTTGGTCGTTAGTCGCCACATTGGGAACATTCCCGAGGCCGACCTGCTCCTTGGTAACACCGTGGGGATTGGCGGTATCGCTGACATGCGTAGTCAGGTCGCTGGCCGCCGCTTTCTGCCCCAGGGAGTTATAGATCGCTTCATCATCAAACGGGAGCTGGGTGTAGGTTTTGGTGCCGTCACCGATCTTGCGCCGGATCGTGCCACTGGTCGTCTCGACCAGGATCATTTCCCCTTGCAGCAGGACCGGATTCGCCTTTTCCCAGTTCGCGCTGGTATCCCGTTTGAGCTTGATTCTTGTGTTATAGCTTTTTACATTTGCCAACGAGACGACCTCCTTACTGGTATCCCTCCGCCGAAATCCTCCGGCGGAGAGTTCAAAAGATAAAAGAGCTGGCCCATCAAACGACAGGCCAGCTCTTTACGGGTACAGGGATCAGATGTTCTTGGAAGAAGAACCGCAATCAAAAATGATATAGCCAGCAGCCTGATTCAGCTCGGAAATATCATGGTTGTGGTCACCAGCGGCCTTGCTGTCCCAGTCAGCAACCTTCTCAGAAGAGATGGCGTCCAGAACAGTCTTGTTGGCGTGCTCGTGAGCCTTGCCCTCCAGGGTGCCGACCCGGCCAGCCAGGGCGGTCAGGTCAGCGGCCTTCGCGTAGTCGCCGATCTTCAGAGCGGAGATAGCGTCAGTGACGTAGGCAACTACAGTGGCCTTCTCGCCTTCGCCGCCGATACCATCAACGATAGCTTCCAAAGCGAGGATAGCGCTGTTCATAGCGCCCGCATCGGTCTTGTGGTTGGAAATCCAGTCAGCGATCTCCTTCAGGGTGTCGTAGGAACTATCGGCGCCGTCAACGATCTTAGCGACCTCCTCGGCGGCAATAGCGCGGGCGGACTTACTGGCGTCGTCGCCCACCAGAGCGGTGATCTTGCCCTCGGCAGCGACCATCCGATCTTTGATGCCAGTGTCGTCATAGGTGGCGGCAGTCTGAGCGTCAGAAATCATCTGGACAACCGTCTTGCTCTCAGGCACGGTGCCGACCTTAGCGGCCAGGGCGTCCACATCAGCCTGAGCGTCGGTGCCAGCCTGCTTGGCCTCAGCGATAGCGGAGTCCAGAGCACCCTTCGCCTCAAAGGCGGTGGTATCCTTAAAGGCAGCGGAGCCCAGTCCATGGACCTTTACGTCCTCGCCCTGAAACTTCACAGTGCCGTTGGTAGTGCCCTCGACCAGAGTGTAGACAGTCTCAGCGGGGATGGTGATGGTGTTTTGCAGGGTGTAGTCGGCGGCGTCCTTAGCCTTGGAGTAAAGGTGGAACTTCCGGTTATCCTCGGCGTCGACCGCCAGCTTATACTGGGTGTCGGTGTCCTGGATCTCGCCGGAGATATAGTCGGACAGGCCGCTGATCTCGCTGGCAGCATAGCTGGGCTTCTCAGCTTTGAGCGCCCAATCGTAGACGTTGGCGCTGATAGCGGAAACATAGGTCAGCTCGGAGAACTTCTTGACGCCATCACCGATCTTGATAAGGACAGCAGGCTCCTGCTGCACAGCACCGGTATCCACGGGCACCACATCGATGGCGACCTCGCCCTTCAGCAGAACGGGATCCTGCGTGAGCCATTCAGAATGGGCGTCATACTTCAGGGAGATTCTAGTGTTAAAGGTCTTGTTAGCCATAGGTTAAATTCTCCTTCGTAAAATAATTAGACAAAAGCGCTGCCGCCATCCAGCACCAGAGTATCGCCCTCAGCCTGGACCAGCTTCGTGATGTTCAGGGAGTTAACTTCCATAGTACCGTCCTCGCCCACGCTGACCTTGTTCTCGGCGGCGGAGCTCACGACCACACCGGCGTTCTCGCCAGCGGCCAGAGGCACGTTGACAGCCTTGTCGGCGATGTTCAGAGCGACACCGTTGATCTTCACGACCTCGATGAGGTTGGCCTGAGAACCGGCTTCCACGCCTTCCAGCTTGCCCTTCAGCGCATCGGTGAAGTCGTTGGCGGAGAGACCCTTGCCGTCCTCAGCGGTAACCTTGCCAGCGAGAGCGGCGGCAAGACCCGTGACCTTGTCCATGCCAACAGAAGCGAGACCCAGCTTGCCCTCGTCAGAAACGGTGAACTCCTCAGAAACGCTGGAAACAACGTTCTTCTCACCGTCGGAATTCATGCCTTCCAGCTTGGTCTTCAGAGCGTCCGTGAAGTCGTTTGTAGAAAGGCCCTTACCCTCAACAGCGTCGACCTTGTTCTTGATGGCCTCGGCGATGGCGGCATTCATCTGCTCCGTGGTAGAGTAGGCGTTCAAATTCACGCTCACATCATCCAGACGGACGACTGCGTCCTCAACCTTGGCGTAGATGTCATAGAAGCCAGTGTCGGCATTCATCACGAGGTAGAGGACGTTGGCCTGGGCCTCCTCGGCGGAAGGAACGGCATCCACCTTAGAGAAGCTGGCGTGACCCGTAGCGGCAATAGCGGTCTGAATGGCTTCGGTGATCGCGGTAGCAGTCATAGCGTCAGCGATACCATAGCCCTCCAGCGTGGTGGCCTTATCCGCCTTGTTGGTTTGCAGGTTCTGGATGTCCTGCGTGTGACCAGCGACGGTATCAGCAAGACCAGAGACGGTGCTGGTATCGGGAGTATACCACTCGATGTCAGTGCCAGCGGCGTTCACGCGGGGCTGCTGACCGGCGGTAGCGGAACCAAAGCCCTTCAGGGCGACCTTGCCATCAACGATCTCGATGGACTTGTCATCGCCCAGGACCTCAGTGCCAACAGCGCTCAGGGTCTTATCGGGCTGGATCAGATAGAGAGTAGCCTTGTTGTTGGTAACAACGACGACGTTCTCACCATAGAAGTAAGTACCGTCAGAACTGCCAACTTCCACGGCCTCAGCGGCAGCGGCCTCAGCGGCGGCCAGACTGGAGAAGTAGTATCTGGAGTCCAGCGGAAATGCCGTCTGAGGGGCGAAGGAGACAGCAAAATTCAGTTTACCAAAATCAGCCATTTTGCACCTCCTTAAATCGTGACCTTATAGATATTGGCGGCATCGTTAGCCTTCGCCATATCCATGACGTAGACCTTGTAATCGATGGCGTCATAGCCGTTAGCGCCCTCAACGGACACCACGGACTTCGTGAAAGCGCTCTTAATCTCAGCGTTCATGCCGTTGACATCCTGCACGGAGTTAACATCCCGCAGAGTGGCAGGGTAAGCGAACACCACACGGATAGCGCCAACAGGGATAGAGACACTGAAGCTGTTGCCAGCGGCCAGAGCCTTGTTGCTCTTGCCGCTGAGCCCACGCACCAGAGCGGAGTTCAGCTCGCCATCCTTGGCCTCCAGCGTGCCATAGAAGCTATTCCGGTAGCCAGTGATCTTGGTGACGCTCCGGTTGGAAGCGTTCTTGTAGGCGGTGCCAGACTTGCTGCCAGAGGCAATCTTACCAGCGGCGTACTCGTTGCCCAGGTTGGTGACAGGAGAGGCGCCTTCGCCATGGGTAGCGGTAGCGGTGATAGAATAGCTGGTTCCGTCAGCCACGGTCAGAGCGTCGAAGGAACCAGAAGCCTCAGACTTGGTGGCGGTGCCGTTGGACACGGACCAAGCGGTGGCGGTGATACCAGTGGCGGGGCCATAGGTATAGCTGCCAGCGGAGAGGGATGCAGAGTAAGCGGGAGTCACGGAAGTGCCGACCTCATAAGCGCCAAGCTGCTCACAAGTAACAGTCACGGCGGGCTGGGTGGCGGTGGGGTTCTTCTCCTGCGCCAGGATAGAAGCGAACACGTCCTTCACATTCTTACCAGCGGCGGCAATCGTGCCGGAGCCGGAAGAGGGGACAGACAGAACGCCAATGTTGGCGGTATAGGTCAGGTCGTTCGCGAAATACACGTTCTCGGCGCTGTAGTTGCCATCCATAGCGGCCCAGTTGGCGCCGTCGAAAACGTAAGCGGTGTAGGAATACTTGCCGGTAGCGATCAGGGCCTTGACGACAAACACGTCGCCCTGCACAGCCTCAGCGTTTGCCGCGGCCAGCACACGGGTGATCACCTCAGCGTCGGTCTCGCCGTCGCCACGGACACCCTCATAGTGGGTGGTCAGAGCGCCGGAGCCGCTGATCTCAGGCAGATTCTCATAGGTAGTCGTACCGTCGCCAACCTTCAGGATACCCAGCTCCAGATCGTAGCAGGGCTCGCCTTCGGCCGGAACAACGTCCTTGTTTGCCAGCCAGTTCGCCGTGGTATCACGCCGGAGCTGGATCGTGGTCTTCATGGTCTTTGCGTTAGGCATGTAGACAGTTCCTCCTTCATGTAATGTATCTTACTGTGCCCCTTCAGCAGTGCCGCCGTCGATGTACTTCACGTCATCGACAGTAACGCTGCTACCGGAAGCAACAGGAGACAACTTGCGGTCAGAGGTCACAATATAGGGAGTCCAATCCGCCCCGTTCTGGACCGCGATAATATGTCCGGCGCAGTCGTATGTCTCAATCCATGCCTGCGCTTCGCTGATAGCCGCAAACCGTGTCCGCTCGGAGATCGGCTTCATCACGCCATCAGCGTCATAAAAGAAAAGCTCCGCCTGAGCGGAGTCATCGGTAATAATCAGACTGTCCTTTGGGATGACGTCGGAGGCAATGGCGCTGGTGATTTTGGCCCGAGGGCCGTAAGCAACTCTAACACCCATTCTCTCTCACCTCCATCAAAACCGAATCACAGCGTCCGGATCGTCTGGATCGGGCTCGGGCGTAACAGACTGAAAGCGGATCACATCGTCATCATTGGCGATAGCCCCGGTGTCCACGGCTTCTCCGATCTTCTTACCGTCGGATTCCAGCCACAGCTTCTTCTCGTCGGCATCATAAACAAGGCTGTCCGCCTTCTTATCAAGAGCCGCCTGGATCGTCTCCACACTGCTGTTGGTAGACTTCTGCAAAGCGTACAGAGCAGACATCTGATGGTCACAGAGGTAATCGTCCATGTTCTTGCTGGCCTGCACCCGCAGAACAACTTCACCAGTCTTCGCCACCATCGGCTGAGAGACATCGCCGTTATAAATGTTGAGCCAAGCACAAACTTCGCCGGGATACTTCGTCAGCTTACAGTCAACAGGAAAGGCATACTGATAGTACGTCTCGTTGTAGTCCGCCTCGTCCCGCTCCAACACAGCGACATCCGCCACGCCATCCGCCCGCACATAGCAGAGATAGAGCATCGCCGTGGCGACCTCGATATCGTCCACATCGTGAGGGATGAGGAACCGGATCTTCTGATTGAGGTTATCGCCCCGATAGATGGGCTCCGTGACCGTGGGGATCAAAGCCCGATCCTCAAGTTTGATATAAAACATTGCTTTCACCGACCTCCTTTCGTTTAGATTTCCGCAAGGGCATTCTCAACAGCGGTCAGCGTATCTTTCACACCGCCGACCTCCGTATCGATAATTTTCATGTTGGAATTTCCATCGCCCGAAAGGGTGTTGATGAAATCCTCATAATATTGCTCGCTCCACCCGGAGGATGGAGACAGCGTCAATTTCAGATTGGGAGTTTCAGCCATCATCAAACCTCCGTATAGATCATTTCACGCATGGTTTTCCCGACCAGCTCGCTCATCTTGTAGCCAGTCCAGTCCGCAACCTTCGTGCGCCGGACCAAGATGAGGGCGGTTGCGTCAAACTCCGTCTTCAGCGTCGCCTCGCAGCCGCCCACATAGCGGTAAACCAGTACGCCATCGGCTTTCAGGTCCAGCGACAAGTCTTCCGTCTCCCTGATCCAGGAGGTAGAGACGAAGCCTCCTTCGGTCTGGATGTTGATGGTCAGGGCAGCCGCGCCATTTACGTTGCGAACAGGAGACATCTCCGTACAGGAGAGAGCCAGTTCCAACCCAAGCTCGCTGTCCAGGAAAGCGGTAGCGGTCAAGCCCTTGACCACAATAGTAGACGTTGTCTCACGACCATCGGGGCTGACCACACGATATTTTTCACCGCTATGAATCGTCGCCAACACACGCTCCGGCAAACCTGTCAAGACAATCGCTTTGCGGCCGCCGTTCTGAACAGCAACACGCTCTGTTGGCTCTTGCGGTAGCTGAATCGTGAACCGCTCCATGAACTTACGCCGCCTTTACGGTGAAGATCAGAGATCCGACTTTGAAGCGTGCCTGGTCGCCAGAAGTCACCGTCTTGGCAGCCGGCAGTTCGCTGTACATCAGCAGATTGCCGCCTGTTGCAGCGTCATAGACGACTACATGCGTGATAGCGCCCCAATTGCCGCTCGCCTCCGCGAAGGCGACCTCTTGCCCATTCTTAATGACGCCATTGGTGGGGGCCGACATGCCGGTCATAGCGACACGTGTATACCCTCCCCCGGAAGGTTCAGAGACATTGCCGCCCGCTACAGTGGGAGCGGACTTCGAGAGGCCAACGTAGTAAGTGGCCGGGATGCCGGGAGAGGTTTTCGTTCCAAGCAGATTACCGGCCACCAGGTTCAGATAGTAAGTTGTAACCACCTCTCGTCACCTCACTTTACAAAGGATTTGTCGATGTTGTCGGCGACGTGCATAGCACCGTACATCGGGATCGAGTAGTTCCCGTTGGCGTCCTTGATGGAGAGCTGATAGATGTACTTGCCGCACATGTTCAGTGTCTCAGAAGGGGAGAGGGACGCTGTGACCTCGCAGTATTTGCCACTGGCGTCCGCTCCAACGGTGGCCGCCTTGGTCAGCACCGGAGTGCCACGGTTCACGTACTCGATGATAGAGATGGATGCGGAAGAGCCGGGGTAATCATAGGTGACCCCGGACTCATTCGTCATCGTAAAGATCCGCTTCTGTGTGGACCCGCCGACAAAATCCCAGTCCGGCAGGCTAAATAAAAGTTCCATTTCAATCAACCTCCCACATTGACCGGGAATTCGGTCAGGATGCTGACGGTCCCGTTGCCGGTGATCGTCAGGTTGTTGTCGCCCCGCTGAAGACGGAAGGTCTTTTTATTCCAGTAAGGATACAGGTTCGTCCCATTGGCATCTGTCATAATCATTCTGTCATTGTCCACTGTGATCTTACCGACACTGGTAGGCAGCTCCCGGAAAGCAAACTCTCTGCCGCCATCGCTGGCATTGACAATACTGATGCTGTTGCCGGAAGAGAGTGTGATTTCCAGCTTCGGGAGATAGGGCTCGTTCATGCTGGAACGGTTATGAAAGATAAGTTCCTTGGTGCCCGAAACCGTAATCGTTGTAGTCTTCGGACGCATGTAGGCGTAAGCAGAGTCGCATTGCACTGCCGCCTCAAAACCTACACAGTGTCCACCTACTTCAATTGCTTCTAAATCGGTGATACGACAATAGTAGCGTACATGCTGTAAATCGTCTTGCTGAATGGTCAGCCAGCGGTAATCCTGGAATCCGGTCAGCCAGCCAGCGATACGTTCCCGGTCAAAGGCATCAAAAAAGGAGCGAGTGTAAGCCCGCTCCTCATTACAGCCAAGGACTAAGGTAAAATTCAAGACATCCTTGTGCCCACCGCCATAGCAGTAGGGCCGATACTTTCTCAGCGGACGGTCCTCCTGAATGTCCAGCGGAGAGGCAAAGGAAGTGACTTTCTGTGTGGCGTTGTCGATCTTGGCATACAAGATCAAACCAAAGTCATCGCTGGGGATGCCGTTAAAAGTAATGGAGGTTCCGGTAAAGCTCATAACTCACCTCCTAAAATGGGAAAAGCCGACACCATAAAAATGATGTCGGCTTTAGTTGCTTTTCACTTGCTTTTGGGTTATAATAACAATTGTGAAGCTCACCGCCTACGTTGATGTTTGTGGGTTAGTAGACGGAAAGCGGTCAAAAGACGGTCGCCTGGCATCCCGCAAGAGCGGAATGGAGGCGTGTGTACAGCCCTTGCGGGAAATATTTTCCGAAGGGAGGCGTACATAATTACTTCGACGATTGTTATGGCGATTGGGCTCTTAGGCGCCATCGCCAGTATCGCGTCCTTTGTACGTGATATGTGCAAGAAAGAGAAGTGAGCCGTCTGCGCCAACAGAACGGCTCACAAGGTTGAGGCCCAGCCTCATCATGTGACGTAACTTATGTTTAGTGGCGACCGTCTGGGTTTCACCACGGGGAGGTATCTGTGTCCAGCAGATATCTCCTCGTGTATTATTATAACTGTTAACTCTCAGTAAAGTCAAGCTACAATCTGCACAAAACACGATGCGATGATGTACTATTTTACCGAAAAGCCCGTCTCAGGTTAAGAGACTAATTAAGAGAACCATCCCATCACTGGGGTGGTTCTCCTTGTTTCTCCACAAGGTCAGCCAGTGTGGCCTCGATCAGCTGAAAGGCGGCCGCCATTGCTTTGACTTCCTGCCGCCCACGACAGGCAATCAGGTCCATGCAGCGCATTGCGCTGTCAAGATTCTGTTGGTTCTGATCCATATAAACTCCTTAAAATCACGTGATACTGTTCAGGCTCCGCATCAGCCCATTAAAAAGCGCAGCGGTGATCGGTTGGTCTGCCGCGACCTCGGCTGGTGGCGCAGTCGGCGGATTCATCAATGCAATTGCCTGGATCATTCCGTTGATCGTGCTGCGCTGCATCGTGGCGCCAGCGCTGACCCGTGTGAAGGAGCCGCTGAAACCAATCCCCGTGTACTTCAGAAACGCCGCCACGCGGTCCTGAAAGTTGTTCCATTCAGTTGCCGTTAAGTATTTAGCATGCCATAGCGTGTCCGACTTTTGGACAGTCGGGACAGCTGCGCCTTTCCGCACGGTGGATGTCCAGACCCAATCCGCTGGACGAGAAATATCCTCCTGCCAGATGGCATACATCGTGCATACCGTCGGGTTGGTCGGAGATGTGCTGCTCGAATAGAACACAAACGTATCTATTGGTTCATACAACGCCGTAGTGTCTGAGGCGTTGGAACTGAACCCCAGAAGAGTGTATCCAGAGCGCGAGAACCCGGAGCCATCAAACGGAATGTTGACCTCTGTATTGTTTTTGGTATTACCAATATAGGCAGTCTCAGTAGCTCCGTTAGGCAGCGTGCCGCCATTACCCTTTAAAATCAGCTTCAGATAATAGTAGACCGCCGAGGACTTGGTCTTGGCGGTAGTTGAACCACTATCCAGCTGCTGCCATGGATTGTATTGGTATGCTACTGCCCGGATGTTGTAGCTCGTATCTTCTTCTAGCCCAGTGAAGGTCCAGGAAGACGAGGTATCACCAACCGCCAGGTTGTCAGATCCGTCCAAGGTGCCGTCGAGATACCAGTTGATCTGCATGGCAACCAGACCGGAAGTGCTGACGCTGGCAGAAATGCTGTCAGTGGTGGTACTGAACGAAATTGAAAGAGCCATTCAGTTCACCCCCACACAGCCACGACTTGTGTACCCTCACCAGCGCCGAGAGCCGCCCCATTGAGATAGAGGCCGTTCTGAGTCAGGACCAGATTAGAACTACCCGCCTGTAAGCGCACACCATCTGTTGTGGCAATGACATAGTGCCCCTGCGTCTCATACGTAATGATGCCGCCGTTATTCTGGAAGTCAGCGGAAGACATGACGTCGCTGGCTGCGAGGGCCACACCATGCGTAGTGGTCGTTCCGGTCAGTGAACTTTCATCGACCTTGGCGCCCTGGGCATAGCCCATAAAACCGTAGTTATCGCCGACCAGAAATGCTCTCAGCGCACGAATATAGTTGCCCGTGATGTTGGGAGACTCAATTTCCGTAGTCGTGATCTTAGTCCGGGTAATATAGCTCGGTACACTTGCATCACTGCCATTCGTGCCGTTCTTACTCTGGATGATCATAGGTGTTGTCGTCCAGGTAGAGCCGCCGTCGTAGCTGTAAATGGCATACACCACAGTACTGGTGTTGCTCCAAGAGGAATCCCAGGTCGTACTCCACCCAGACGGAATCACCGCTGCCTTATCAGTGGAATAACGGACTTGAACGATTTCAGCACTGCCGTTAAATGTAATCTCGCCGGATTCGCCGTCAATGGTGATATTACCGATATGCAAAATCGTTCGGTCCTGCGGGTCGGTTTCGTCGTTGCTGCGGAAAATGTTTGAAATAGATCTGCCATTCAGCTTCAAATCAGAGGCGTCAACGGTTCCTTTAAATTCACCGTCAGTGGCGTACACTGTTCCGGAGAACTTGCCATCTTCTGCAATGACTGTCCCCTTGAAATAAGCATTACCCTTCATGTCAAGCCAGAAGGAAGCGTTGGGCAAATCGGTCAACGACAGGGAAGAAAGGTCGGTCAGTACATCGCCACTCTCGGTCTTGACGCCCACAATATTAGAACTACTGTCTTCCGCAAAGAGCGGCTTCAAGTTTGTTGAGATACCGCCAACCAGCCCAATAGGATGGTAACTATTATCTGAATATGCACCAGGGGATAGAGCAATATGGCCGCTTTGCCCACTACCCAAGTCAGAAACCAGATCGAATCGAGAATTGTAAAGCTTTGCACCGTCCGCATCAACACGAAAGACCGCTGTGCTGCCATCTTGTTTTGTGCTTTCGATTAGCACGCTCTCACCGACAATCAGTTTGCCAGCCAACACTTCGGTATTGATACCATAGTAAGTCGTAGACGGGCTCGACCAATCTGCCACAATTTTACCAAGCGCAAGCTTAATGGTCTCCCAGTTATCGTCAGTCATGTAAATGCCATTGTTGATGACCCACGTTTGTTCCGGACTGTAAGTGCTATTGGAAGCATCTGCATACTTGAGCAGATGAATACCAGACTGATCCGCCCGGAACGCCTGACCACTAGAGTTCATCAGAGCATTCTTTGCAATATCCAAAGCGTTCTTCATGAACTGCCGCACCGAATTACTTGCGCCGCTGTCAACAAAGGCAGCGTAGCTCTTCTTGTTGGCCGATACGTTTTTGCCCATACTGACCGATTCCGCCAATAGATCGACCAGCTTAAAAGAGCTGTCATTCGAGGCGTACTTATCCCCAAAGGTCAGTGTAAAGCTGGTCATATCATCCAGACTAACCGAAACACCGATCAGAATTGGCTGATAGATCTTGTCTTCACTCAGTTCGACATAGACCTTATCCCCAAGTGTCAACTGGTTGCGGAAAGCGACGAAGTCAGACAAGGCCAAGAAATTGACGCTCTCGATCTGGAACGTATAGGAAGGAGAGCAGAGATCAAAGAGACATTGTTCACCATACTCCATCAAATCCCACTCCACTGATCTTCGCTCAAATTCGGAAGTATCCCGAGAGAAGTACAAACGGGTCGCTGCCGATGCGGCGGGAGTAATAGAGACGGTCGAGGTCGTGACTTCATCAGCTGTCGTAGAACTTACAGCGAATGTGACAGCACCAAGGATCAAAGTCACACAGGCGGTTTGGAAAGACACCACCGTATCACCTCGGGTCAATGTACCACTGCCGAGATGCGCCGTGATCAAGTTATCCGATCCGCCACTCTCAATTGCACCCTGCCGTACCGCTGCAGACAACGCAACAGCTTGGTTATCTGTGTCGGTGTACGAAAGATTCAAGGCACCATCAAAGACATGGTAGAAAACCTTGTCTCCCGAGGTGACGCTTTCGAGACTGGTCGAAACCAGAGTTCCTTGTACGCCACCACCCTTGATTGTCTGGTCATCAGTGACATAGGACCCAACTTCCTTATAGACGAAAGACTCTTCGGAGATCGTACCGTACTTCATGTAGCGATCTAGCACCAGCAATTCTTCCGAGGTGAAAAATGCACTAAAAGAGCAGGCTTGATTAACCTGAACCTGTTGTGCATAAAGAGCTTCGATGTCTGCCATCAAGCCTTGAATAACAGCCTCCTGTGCTGTCTGTTCTGCTTTCTTTGCGTCAATCTTCGCCTTTACATCTTCTAATTTTTCAGATATCGTCGCATCGTCTCCAACCGCCAATAGCTCGACGTAAGTTGCCATCAGTGCTTCCAGCGAAGACAGTTCACCAGACAATTCGGTAGCCTCCGCCCGCTCCGCTTCCAGACGAGATTCCTTCATGACCTTATCAATGGTCAGCTGATAATACGCCTCTTTTTTTGTCTCATAAGTGGCCTTCCAGCTTTCCCACTTAGCAATCATGTCGGCAGAAAAGTAGGAGGCCTGCATGAAGTAATCCAGGTTGTACAGCTTGTTGTTTCCCATAGGGTTTACACTACGGATATCGACATCAGCAGCGCCATTCACATCCAGGCAAGTGCAAATGTCATCGGTGTTCTCTTGAACCTGAACCTCCTTGACCACGTTGTCCAACGACAAATATACCGGTCGCGACCGCACAATGCTGTTCACACTTCTCACGTTAATGGCGCGAGAGTATGTATCAAAATCAAAGATGCATTGGTAAGTTTCCTGCAGCGTATCTTTGATGCAGCCATAAACTGTAGCGTTTTCGACGCTCAGCGTGCGGTGCTTCAGTGTCAGATCAATATCCACGGTTCCAATATGCCATGAAGGCAATTCGGAGCACAAGATGCCTAGAATCGTCTCGGGCTGTTTCGTGGCATCGATATCCCAGAACTTGTAAGTGCCTTCATCTAAGAAGATGGTCTTGTAATTCAGCTCGTACTCCAATGAGTATGCCTTGCATTCCTTTACTTCTCTGACGCCATCGGTCGTTACCTGGGGGTTATTTAGGATGAACTGTCCGACGCCTACCCAGTCCACGATTCTCATCCCGACGACCAGATCGTAGTAAGCGACTGGCTGTCCGTTAACCTGTGCCGGGATTGTGAAAGTCAGTTCGGACACTTCGTTGTAATTAAAGGTTGCATTCACATCTAACGCATCACCAAGAGCGCATAAGGGAGTACCATCAAGATTTTTCAGCAGCAAGACGGCAGGTTCGGAAAAATCGATTTTCGCCAAATCAATCACCACTGCACATCACCCCCTCTTGGATAAAAGGTCCCCGGAGAGGGATCACCCTCTCCGGAGGTATTCATTACATGCCACGTTTTGTGAAGGCTTCCTTCAGCTGCGTTAAGGCAGTGTCCCCAATAATACGTCCACAGCGACGGGCCTCTGCATCGGTCGTGCCGTTTGCATAAACGTTGACGTTCAGACTTGGTGCGATATTCATCAGTTCGCTGATGGGGCGAATCGGATCTGTGATGTAACGACGACCACGTTTGATAGGACGCAAAATGTCGGACACATCACCAATCATACGCCGTAAAGTCTTCTTTTGCGTATCATTCAATACGAGTTCGCCGCGCTTTAAAATTGCCAAGACTTCTTGGTCGTTGATGGCGCCAGTCCCGTCAACCACGCCGCCAGTATGATAAGCACGAAGCTTCTTTAGGGTGGCGCTGTCAACAGAACCAGTCTGCCGCAGTCCGTGATTCTTTTGGAAGTCACGGACGTTGCCTTCGGTGGTCGTCCAGTAAGTACCATCGATCGGCTGCTGATAGCCCACACCTTTCACGAGCTGGTACTGAATCCACTTAACCACATCACCGGTCGCACCACGGCTGGCAGTGCCGGCGGTGTAAGGATTGGACTGTGCAACAGACCCTTCGACTTCATAGGCGATAGCGCCATTTTCGTTGTCAAAATGCCAATAATTATCTTTGCCAAACACAAGCTTTTGTCCAGTCTCTTCGTAGTACTGGTCCGCCAAACGCTTGTTTTCGGAGTGTAAGGATTTACCAGTCCGCAAGGTGTAGGCACTATTGGCTTGCATCTGCGCCAAAATGTCAGCACCAGACCCCATAGAACTTCCGTTGGGATTCAAGGCATTCTCATCCCGAATGCCAGACCAGGCGTCCTCGAAATTATTGTACTTCTTGCGGGCTTCGGTAGCGTTCTCCCAGGCGGTCATCAGGGAGTCGGGGCCATCGATAGAGTCCCGATACTTCTCCTGATAAGCCATGAGGTCATCGTACAGTCCATCCCAGTCATTGTCGATGCGAGAGATTGCCTCCTTGTAACGCTTCACCCAGGAATCTACAGATTTCTTGATAGCGTCTGCCTCAGCGTCCTTCTCTTTCTCGAAGGCGTCCTTCGAATCGTCCAGCATATCTTCCGTCTTGCTTAGCGAATAATCGTTCTGAAGGTCGGAAAGCTCCTTCTGCTTTTCATAGAGCTCTTCTTCCAGAGCGGCTCGCTTGGCAGCGGCTTCTCTGCTGTCATCCAAAGAGAGCTGACTGATACGGGACTGAAGCTTGGCAATGTCCTTGACAAGATCAGCGACTTCACTTTCGTGGTCTTTCTCGTCTTTGGACTGTTCCAGCAGTTTCTTCTTCAGATCGATGATATCGCCATAAGCATCCTTCTGCTTCTCGATCGCGTCGACCTGATCCTCAGCTTCCTGCTCAATCATTTTCATCGTCATATCGACGATCTCTTCCAGAGCGGATTTCTGCGTATCGTACAGAGACTTGGCAACTTTGTTATGGGCCTCGACATACTCTTTCCAGCTCAGCAGACCATCCTTGTAGAGTTGGTCGATCTCCTTCAGCTTCTTCTTCAGGACGTCCACCTTGGAGAAATCGAACTTGTCCCAAAGGTCAAAGTCATCCACATAGGAGATGAAGGTATCGTAAGTATCCTGGATCAATGAAAGCACAGTTTTGTGCAGACTAGCGGCCTTCTTGCGAAGCTCCTGAACGTAGTCATCCGCTTCCGTCAAGCCATACGCATACGCGGCGTCGATCTGCTTGCTGATCTGCTTCAGCATATCATCGTAGACCGAACGCTGGCTGACGACCAAACCGGCGTCGCCGTATTTGTCGGCGATCAACTCTTGATCGCTCAGCCAATCTTCGAACAACTGCCGCCGACCCTCAAAGATCTCAGCATCCAGCGCCCAGATCTCTTCCTCATACTTCTTGCGGTGAGCAGCACTGTCCAGATAATATTTCTTTTCCAGAGCCGCCAGCGCATTGTAGTACTCTTCCTGGGAGATCAGATCCATCTCCAGCTTGTGTTTCAGGATCTTGATCTGTTTCTCCACATTTTGCTTATACTTATCCGCAGAAGAGGAAGAAGAACTGCTCTTCTGGCTATCACCCCATGCTGTTGCCGAGGCTGCCATAAAGTTGTCGATATTCTCCTGGGCCTTTTTCAGGTTGTTCAAAACCTTCGTTAGGTCGACATAGTTTTTCTGCGCACTCTTATATGCCTTGCCCATCTCTTCAACGGAACCATCTTTATATGCAGGGAAGAATCCGCTCTTAGCATTGGATGACTTCTGTGCATTTTGATAAGCCGATTTTGCGGCACCAAGCTGTGCTTGAGATTCCTCTTGCAGTACGGCCATACGCAACAGGATGGACTTTGTACTGTCATCATAGCTGGCCTTTACATCACTGTTGGCATTGATCAGCTCAACGGCGGCTTTTTTCGCCTTTTCTAAGGCTTCTGTATATTCCGTCCGTTGGGCAGCAATATACGCATTCAGCGATGCAGTCGTCAACTGATACCCTTGTGAGGTTTTGGTCAGATATTTTTCCAGGGACTTATACTTGGTAGTGAGATCACTGAGGGTGCCCATACTGATATAACCCTGTTTATTGGTTTCCTTGACAGCCTTGGCGGCCGCTTGATAAGGACCTTCCAATTCGCTAACGATCTCCGCCACCGTCTTGAGCTGCACACCAGCATCAGAAGCGCTTTGAGCGGTTCCAGTCAGCTGAGCGATCAAGTAGTCCAAATGGCTTAGATCCAACAGACCAAGCGCCTGTAGATATTCCAGGAGAACACGTACTTGCTCGTTACCAGAAGCTAAGCTCTCCAAGGACTCTTTGGTCAACTCGCCCTTCTCGGCAAGTTCGGTCAAGGCTTGGACAGCACCCTGATTGTAATCCCGGCTCAGGATGTTATCCAGCACCGTGCCAGCAATCTGAGCGTCATCGGACAGCAAGTCAAATGCGTCGATTGCTTTGTCGAGCCCAATAATACGGTCCCAGTCGGCCGGGTCAGTCGCATCCAATCCATCACGAATATTCTTAGCCTCATCGTAGAGCTGTTGAGCATTATTAAGGGCAGTTTCCTGTTGATTCGCCAGTCGATCCAGATTCTTTTGGTCAGCCTCCGTGCCTCGAGCGTACTCAGCTTCCCAAGCGGATGTAGCTGCTTTGTAGTCCTGAATCGCGTTTTGCAGGCCACCAAGCCCCTCAGTATTGCGAGTAACGCCCATGTAGCCGGACGGGCCGACATAGGTCTGCGTTTGCCAATCCGCACCAACAAACTCGTCGGCCTGTTCCCGAGCTTCCCCACGAAGGGTTTGTTTTTGTACTTCTGCCTTCTGTTCCAGCAGCTTGATTTGGTTCTCCAGCTCGGCATTTTCATGCTGAAGCCGCTGCAATTCATCGTTGTCAGCTAACGTCATATTGCCGTCTGCCCGCAGCTGTTGCAACTCCGCAATACGCTGAGCATTCTCATCAAATGTTGATTGCAGTGTTGCAGCTTGATCTTGTGTGTCTTGAAGATCTTGCTGCAATTGTTCGAATGAAGGATGCAGTTTATCTAAATATTCGAACAGAGCATGAACGCCAATAACCGCAGCCCCCATTAGAATTCCAGCCCAGCCCAATGTTGCGCTGCTCAGGCCCGTCATCGCAGTGGCAGCCACATTTGTGGCTGACGTTAGACGACCGAGCCACGCAACAAATTTGGAAATGCTGCCACCAATAATGCTATCCTTAACAATGTTAAAAGCAACACCAAATGCGGTGATGGCGGCGGTAACGGCCAAAATTTTCACGGGTAATCCATTCAGACTGTCGTTGAGCCAATTCAAAGCATCAACAAATCCACGGACAATATCGAGGACACCCTTCACCAAATCGCTGTCCAGAACATTTGTAGAAAGTTTTTCGAAGGATGCGGCCAGTTGTGCCGCTTTACCATTGATGGAGTCCAGGTACTTCTCATTTTCCTTCAGAGCGGAACCGGCGGAATTTTGCGCAGTCGCCAGTGCCTCTTCGGCAGTTTGGAAATTCTGCAGCAGAGACGTCACAACGTTCGCGTTTCTTTTACCGCCGATCTTCTCAATAATGGCGGCTTGATCAAGGTCGGTCAGACTATTCCAAATTTGAGACAGTTCCCTCATAACCTGATAGGTTGACTTAAAAGTGTTGGCATCGAGCTGGATATCCAGACGATTGTTAGTCAGGGCCAAAAGTTCCTTTCGCAACTCAGAGACACTGTTTGCCATACCATCGGTAGATTCACCGGCCTCTTCTGCATCGGACTTAGCAGCCCGTAGATACATGGAAACCGTTTTGAGTGCTGTACCCACCTTATCGGGATCTTGCACCACACTATTTGCCGCGGTTACCAATGCAATGCTCTCATCCAGATCGTTGTTAGCGGTCGCAAGAGCAGAAGCACTGCGAAGCAAAGCCTCACCGATTCCCTGGGAAGAAATGGCGAAGTTATTGCCAACCTCATTGAATTTGTCAACGATGGACATGGCATCTGCGGCTTCGACCTTGAAGGCTTTCATTGTCGAAATGATACTCTCAGAAGCTTCACTAATGCTGGTGATACCATCGCCAACATTCTTATAAACAGCGGCCGAGTCTGCCAACTCAGATGCCTCATCGAGAGAATAACCCAATCGAGCAAAATCAGCCGTCGCTGTCACAACATCGGCAATTGTCGTACCAAGCGCGTGTGCCCGTGTTGCGGCGTTGTCAAGAAATTTGCTATACACAGCATCGGTCTCATCTGTGACCTTTTTCAGCTCCGTCATAGCAGTGTCGATGTTGACGACATTCGTATAGATCTGCCGCAGCTGCTGTCGGGCCATCATAGCAACCGTAGCCATGACGCCATAACCAAACTTTTCCTTAAAGACACGGGCAATCGTCTGGGAGAAAGTTTCCGTTACATCGCCAGCCTTGGTGACGGTCGCCATGTAATCGTTGTAGTTTTTAAGTAGTTCCTTCAGAGGCTTAGTTTCTTTGCCTTGCGCTCCCAACAAAGCCTGCTGATACATTTTTTGCAGAGTCTCAGTAATATCGTGTTTGCCGACATTGTCAACCTTCTGAAGATCTTCGGCGATTCGCTTGGCTAGCTTTGAATACGCCAACGCCGTGGATTCTGCTTTTCGGGCAGTTGCCGCATCGCTCGCTTCAGAAGCCTTGGCGGAACGCTCTTCGCTCTGAGCAAGCTGATCATTGATCTTAGCTACCTTGAGCTTTGCGGCGGCAAGCTGCTGGCTCGCCTGTACCTGTTTCTCAACATTGCTCCACGAGTTATTAGACCCGTATGTAGAAGAACCCGCCTCTCCAGCAAACGACGCCTTTAAGGCCGCTTGTTGCGCTTCGAGAGCGGCAATTTGCTCCGTGAGTTCCTTTTGCAGATTCGAAGCGGTCGAAGATTTAGCATTCGAAGATTTAGATGCTTGGTTATATTGCGCCCGTAGCTTTACCAGATTGCTCTCCAGCTGGATCGCCTGTTTGACCGCTTTGTTATAAGCTTCCTGCTGCTGGCGCTGCTGATTTTGCTGACTTGTTTTACCACTCTTGCTACCGCTGCTCTGACTGGGTTGGACCATACCGCCCCAATCCACTTTAACAGTGGACAGCATTTGCTTCAGCTCAGTTTCGATCGCCTTGCGAGATTCCGCTACATTCAGTCCGACCTTAACTTTAACAGCACCAGAGTCGGAGATCTTTTTTGCGATTTGCTGTAATTTCTTGGAGATTTCGAGGTAGCTGGCACCAGTCGGCTCGGCATTACCCAGAACACCAACAAGTACTCGAATGTCAGCCTGTCCCATAAGTCACCACCTCGTTACGTATAGTAGGTCTCACTTAACGTGACCTTGATATTCTCTTTTCGAAGCTGCCGGTTTAGCTTGTCTACCGCGTCACGCCAGAACGGGTCACCCGCACGGGTATAACCAGCCGGGATATAGTACCAACGGTATAAGAGATGGTGCGTTTTCCCATTCGCCGATTGCCAGCTCCCACTTGGCCGATAAGCACCACTGACCCAGTTCCTGGATGCCTTCTGTCCTGTTGACAAATACTGGACAATATTCTGCAAACCGTCCGGATAGCCCTCATCATAAAGGCTCTCACGATGCACCGCCTTTGGGTTCAGAGTAATATCCACATGAAAAAAACCATCCCGGTCCGGTTGGGATGGTACGGTGTATTGAAAATCGGCAAGACTGATCGACTCACGAATGGAGTCTGGCAATGCCTTCTGCAATGACGCAACAATTTCCTCCACCTTGAGACGAGCATCATCGGCAGTTAATACGCCATGAGAAAGCCCGCTCGCAAAACCACCCTTGCCACTTTTGGCTTGCGCGATCAGCTCCGCCCGAGATTTCTGCTTCCAGGCGTCCGAACGGAAGTAGGCTTTCAAAGTGCTGTCGAGTGACATTGCGTCACCCCCGTTTCACTTACTCGTGTTTTGCTGCCGCCTCATCTTGACGGTCCAACTTTGCCTTTTCGGTCTGGTAATCTAACACGGCAGTCGCAATGGCCTGTTCGTCTTTCTTGGCAAGGCCCTTCATCGCCAAAAGCATATCTTGCATGGAGATCTTCTTACCGCCGTTTTCCTTAACGGTCGTTTCCATCATGCTCTGTACATTAGTCAGGAGTTGGTCCAGATCCTTCAGAACACTTGTCACCGTATCGCAAACACGCTCCAATGCCACGGGCGTATTGTGTCTGGCCAGCAGCTCTTGGTGCTTCTGATCGATGAGTAACATCAGGACATGATAATCGGAGGGCATCCAATGTAAGAAAGCCTCATACTCGGCACTATTCTGAAACGCGCAAAAAGCGGACACGTCATTCCCGAAGGACATATCGGTAAACGCTGAAAATACCAGCATATCCCGAGCTGCTTGCCCAAATACCGGATCGTATTCCCCGGTGGGCCAATACATCATCTCGACCTGGGAAACCAGGGACTGCTTCGTCGCAAAATCCAAATAGTGTCTGACCTTGAAATCGCCAATACCTGGAATGTTGATGCTCACATACTCCTCAATGCCTTTCAGCATTGTCTCCTCAGCAGCGGAAAGAGTGTTCTGGGTCGTGGTCTCAGATTTGACGGTTTTCTTTCTTGCCATAATCAATCTCCTTATAATCAACCCACTACATTCGTGGGCAAATGAATCAAGGGATGCTCCTCGACAGGCAGCACCCCTTCACGTTTTAGGTGACAAAGCCCAATACAGATCGCTTCTGCCACATCATTCTTTACAGTGATACCGTAGGATTGCCGCACCAGCTCCATCGCCAGCTGCTTTAACTCCCCACGCTTCGTATCTTTGCCTTGGTGAATCCCAACCTCTCGCCGCCATGTGGAGGCAGGGTAGAGATAGACGGGAATGTTCCGTGTCCAGGCCGCACGCATCATGCTGCCTTGCAGACGTGCCAACATGATGAGCGTTTTCACCGACTGCCGCAAAGCGACATCTTCAATGATCACCACATCGGGAGCAACGGACGCGATCAAGTGATCGATTTTAAGATACATCAATTGTGTTCGTACCCAAGCATCTTTTTCTTGATGCAGGTCAATGGCTCCAAATTTTGCTAGATTGCTGTCCTCAAAGACGGCGTAACCTGTAATGGAAAGGCTCTGATCAAATGCGAGAATCTTCTTCATATCATCTTGCCAAACTTTGTCCTTCCGGACACACAGTAAGAAAAGGGGAGCGGTGCTCCCCTTTTCGACAGTTATGGCTTACTCCTCTTCCATGATGAGATCCAGCAGGCTGTCGTTGTTCTTGGTGTCAGCCATCAGATCAAAAGTAATGGTCAGAGTCTGAGGATCGCCAGTATTGGAGAAACCAAACTGAGCGTTGGGCTGAGCCTGCGCCTTCCAAGCGATCATCTTGTAAGGAATATTCTCGCCATCCTCGGTAGTCATAGAAGTCTCGCCATAGATCCGAACAGTCTTCGGGAAGTTCTGGGCGCCAATAGAAATGGCGGTCACATTAGTGCTAGCCTCCAGGTAATAGACGACATACTGCTTACCCTCGGCAATGCCCTCGCCGGTGATCTTCTTATCGGCAACGGTGACAGTCTCCTCAGTACCGCAATCATCGCTAGCGAGATACACGTTGACAGAATCACCCACGGGAGTGCCGGTCACAGTAATGCCATCGGCGCCAGCGGTCAGAACCTCGCGCTTGATGAACTTGGCGCTGGTGCTCAGAGTACCGCCAGTGATCAGGCTATACAGCTGCATCGTCTGGATTTGAGTCTCAACGGTCAGAGTACCAGCCCGCTCACCATTAAAGGTCACCCGCTTCGGATGGCCGTGGCCACCATAAGCGTAAACAGCCTCGCCAGTCAGCTCAGTGCTGGTGGTATTGGCATAATCGGAATACAGGATAGGCTTTTCAGTCACGTAATCAAGGATCGTCAGATCGCATACGTCACGGTTTGCAAATCTCACACTCATATGAACTTGCTCCTTCATGATTTGTTAGAAGGGGTCATCGCCTTGTGCCACAAGGAGAAATCGAACTCATCCTTGCCCCAGGCGGCCCACCTCAAACCAATCACATCCAGCTCATTCTTGCCATTGAGCCGAGCGAATTGGTCATAAAACTGGTACAGGGTCAGTCCCCAAATATTCAAAAGATTGTAGGTCGACGAATATGCGGCAACCGCCGAAATCAAATTGGGCAGTGCCATATCCGCATTGGGCGGCATAGCCCTTCTTCGCTTCGCATTTCGCTCCCGAAGCATCTGCATCCGTTCGTAACGCTCCTTCGCCTTTGCGTTCCGAAACTTCAGCGGAGGTGCCTTTTCATTTTCCGGCACACAACAAAGCTGCAAAATACCACCGCGAATCCGCCACAAGAGTTCAAGACTGATACTCTTACTACCGTCTCTCGTGGTGTAGCCGATCTCCTCGTCATACGTGATGCCTTCTGAAATAAAAAAACCCAATGCGCTCAAATAGGCGCACCGGAGTTCGGGGATCATAGTGACCAGTTGCAGAAGATTTAAGGATTCCACGTCTTTCGTGTCACACGTCAGCAACTCACACACTTCATTCTTCTGCAAAAGAAGCAGTCCAACATAAGACTGGTACGTGGAAAGTGTTTCATCCCGGATCTTCGCAAGCGTAGGGGGGACCAAATGACAAACACCATCGATGAAGAATGGAGCACCAGAGATCAGCGTGAACTCATCAATAATTGCCATCTCGTTCCAGCCTTTCCTTACGGAAATCGGAAATGCGATATGTCAGCAAAACAGAGGTGAAGGTATCGGGGACCGAAGCTGGATCAACACTGTAGAGATCAAGCGTGCCAATACCCATCAGCCGCTGACCATTAAGCCGTGCGTCAACCTGCTTTGCGATATTATCGCGCCGATTCCCGACCACACCCTTGAAGAGCTTCGGGTCAAGATGATTGTACGGCTTGGCGCACACGACTTGCACATACAACTCCCACTGATTCATCGACCCAGAAGACATGCGAAGCATCCGTGAATCTACCATAATGTAGGCTTCGCTCGTCACAACAGAACGGTCAATATAATCGTAGTCAAAGATGTACTTCTCAACAGCCTCATACGCTTCGTCGCTATCCATGCTGATATTGGGCTGATTGCACAAAAGAGCAATCACCGGCTGTGACATAGCGATCTGAGAAATCACCGTGTGCTTATACATGATCATTTCATCAATAAACTGGCGATCAGTTAACTCAGCCAATGCCACGCACCTCCACTTCGATCACTGCCGAGGAATATACCCCATCCGTATCCACTACCTTCAGTGAGAACTGTTCTCCAATAAGCGAGGCATCGTTTGCCACAATCACCGTTACGGGATTGGCGGTTGGATCGTCCACCGTAATACCAGAGGGAGCGGAAAGCGTCCAAAGAGACTGTACGTTCGCCACTGGTTCACGTGTTGCCGCATCCAAGAAGATAGCGGTGTACAAACGTGACGTGCCGATCCGCAAAGAGGTGCGCCCCTCAATATGAGCATCTCCTGGCTTGGGCCGCTCCGATTGCGTCGGCTGCCCGGCACTGCTCCGATAGTCACAGATCTCCAACTCTAAGTTATCTGTATCAGAATGGTACAGATCCCGCACAGCCTTTAAGATCAGCAGGTGATCACCTGGATTGAACGACTCAGACACTGGGTCAGGGCCCGTTACACGAAACGCATTCAGGATTCTGTTCCCAAACTCGTCGTAGCCGATATGTGATGGGAGCCGCTGGTCAACATAGATCTGCGCCGTTGCCGCGTCATAGGACATATAGATCGCAACCTGCTCTTCACCCTTCTGGAGCTGCGAGTCGCTGTTAAAAGCGGAAGAATACCCGCTGACGTCGATGTATACCCATCTTTCATAAACCGTGGTCCCAAAGCATTGGAAACGCATCAGTTTATTGCACTGGCGCATGACGCCAGTGACGTGGGTAGTATCGTCCGCTCTGGCCTCCATCACGATCCACTTTTGCCCAAAAGCGTCTACGATGTCTCCGGCAAATAATACATCGCCAGGTCGACAAATAACATTGTAACTATGCTGCTCACCGCTGCGGGTGAACATCATACCTTGCTGTACGCCGTTGCGCTTTGCGTCAGGATGATAATCGGGGCTATTGACCATTGCTTCCAGCAGGTCATCCCGGGATTCCTGGACCCCGATGGCATGCTCATCATCGCCATGCGCCAAAACGTAAGCGGCGTACATATTGCTATGAGCAGAGAAGGAATCACTCATGATCGCCACCGTCCTTCTCAATGCGGTTCAACACACGCAGCATTTTGAAAACTTCACGCTTGCATGTTTTGTGATCAAAGGGCTCAGTACTGAGAAAAGACAATACATTTAAGACAGCACCGTATTCCACACTGTCATTCAGCTCCGGGAAAATCCGCATAGCACCTGCCGCGTCACACACCAAGCTTTGGATATACTCGGCGACTTGCACCGGTTCACCACGATCGACTGCTTCCTTCAATGGAAGGATCTTGAAGACGTGGCCCGTCAGGCTGCGGATATAGGTCTCTAGTGTCATTGATATCACCCACCCATATTCTCCAGGGTCAGGTCCCCGTGGTTATACGTATAGTGAGTGATCAAATGCTTGTACTCCGTTCTAACCTTGCTGCGCAAAGAACTCAGCTCACGCATCAAATTGGCAGGGGAGAAGTAGGTATAATCTTTGGTGGACAGCTTATTGCGCAGCAACTCACGATTCATGATTTGTGCGCTAAGCCAATAGTAAGAAATGCCTGTCGCCAAGATCTCGATCACTTCGTTATCCAAGACCTCGTCAAATTCCCCTGTCACGTCATCCCGTTTGGACAAATCATAGGTCTGACACTTGAGCTCAAAATCAGCGATTGCGCTGTTCATATACTGCTTCAAGATATACTGCTGTTCTGCCTCCGTCAGTTGGGCCAGCTTGGTATCCGTCAGGCGAAACAGCGCACGCCCAAAAATCACACTGTATGGGGTTCCCATATAAAACCCCCTTTGCTCAGTTGTTCAGGTCCAGCAGCTCGCACCCGAGCGCGTCTTCTAAAACTTTGATTTTGCGGATGCTGTCCAGCGTGCCGTCCCGAATCGCGTCATTGGAAGCAACGACAAGATTCATCTTAGCGCCCTCAGACATCATGGAAATCCGCCGCTGCAGCTCTGCCGCTGGCATGGTGAAGAGCGTGGAGAAGTTGTCCGGATCAAGGACATCCTTGTAATACTGACTGACAGTCAGATAGCGATACACGTCCTCTGCGGTACAAGTGTCATATCCATCATCCAGGACTTCCTTCACATAGATCCAGTTGTTCTCAAAGAAGGCTCGCTGCGTGCCACGCATTGCGCGAAGGTCGCCAAGCGACATGGGCTGCACATCTCCGAATTCGCCCCACTTGGTAGTGTCGCCATTCCGGGGATTCACATAGATGAGCTCACCATACACATTGCTCTGCACATTGACCATCACCATATCGGTCAGCTTCGGCTTTACGGGGACGGCGGCCTTGGTCTCTTCGGTGGATGCGGTAACAGGTGCCTCCGTCTCAGAAGCGACAACCTTAGCGGCATTCGCTGGATTCTTTTTGCTTGCCATAGTAATCTCCTTTTAATTCAAAACGGCCCGGCGGGAATCCCGCCGGGCCGTACTCTTGTGGACAGCCTAATGAATTAGGTCATGCTGTAGATGCCCATGACCTCGTTGCACATCGCGGCGCAGCCATAAGCCTGACCATAGAGATAGGTCTGGGTCAGATCGGCTTGCTCGGTAGAGGTGTGCTCAATCAGCAGACCCTGACCCTCATTGACGAACTTAATGGGCTTGTCGCCAGCGGCGATCACATACACCTTGTTGTCGGGCAGAACGAAGGTATCAGTACCAGCCTTATGGACCTGCCGCACAGACACCATCGGAGTGCCGTTGAAGCGGCCGTAATAACCGAGATTGTAGAGGTCGCTCTTAGCCTCGTCGGAAACAACAGCGGTGGTCAGCTTCCGCAGAGCCTTCTTGGTGCCATACAGAGTAGCGGGCATACCAGTCTCAGCCTCAACGTGAGCGATCAGATCCAGCATGGTATCCTCGTCGTAAGTACCACTCTTCACATAGGTGCCAGACAGACCAGCGGTGCTGGCGGTCATGCCATTAAACACATTGAAGATATCCTGGCGAATTGCCTGGGTGAAGGACTGACCAACGCGCTCAATCAGATCATTGAAATCCACACGGCCGGCCATCAGACGGCGCAGCTCCTCATAGATCTTGATTGCCCGCAGCTGAGTGGGAATAGAGACCTTCTCGCCAGCGTCCAGACGCTGACGACGAACGGCCTGAGAGCCCTGAGCAATGTTGGAGACCAGGAACAGGCTACGATCCTGAGTCCAGAACTCATTCATATCGCCCTCAGCCAGGTTGCGCTCGTCGACAAGATTCATGAAGAACTCATCGCCATGCAGACCACTGGCGGTAATATAGGGAAGAATCTCCTCAATCAGAGCATAGAGCTCAGTGCCACGATGGAAGGTGCGGATATCCAGCTTGGTGCTGCCGCCGTTCAGCTCAATCAGACCATCGCGGAAACCCTCGGCCATGTCGCCGTGGGAAAAGTCGCCAGACACGGCACCCTTAATGGTATCAATGCCCAGCTTCAGGACGTCATTCTTAGTTGCCATTGCACTTTACCTTCTTTCTGTTTTGATTAGTCCACACGGATGACCCAGTACTTACCCTCGTTGGCGATCACGGTGCCAACCTGGGTAGAACCAGAGGTCAGGGACTCAACGACCTTCAGCTTATAAGCAGCCTGAAGCTCGACCACGCTGCCAACGGCGGGAGTGCCATCCAGGCCATCGGCAGTCAGAGAGAACTCATCGCCAGAAACCAGGCGATAACCACGAACAATAGCGCCGCTCTGATTGTAGAAATCGGACAGGGCCTTCAGGCGCTCGTCATACATGACCTCGGGAGCGGCCAGCAGGGCGACAGACTTCAGAGCGGAAGCGGCGGTAGGCTTGGACATCGTGTAGGCCTCACGCTCGCCAGTGGCGATAGCGCCAACAACAACGATAGAACCGTTGTCGAGATCCTCAGTGATCTTAACGTTGACAAGATCGGCGGCGTTCTCAGTGCCGTGCATCTTATCGGAACGGAAAACAGTGTGTGCCATTTTGTGTGTTCCTCCTCAAATAATTATCTGTTGTGACGGTCGCGGGCACGGCTGACAAGTCCGCCGTAACCGTCATCCTCCGGCTTCTCGTCAGGATCAATGCCGATCTTGACGGAATTCCCGGTAGGCTTCTGGGAAAATTTGACCTGCTTACCACGCAGAGCGAACAACTTCATTTCGCAAAGCTCCAGGTCTGCCTGAGACTGCAGTGCCTCAGTGCGCAGCGTCTCAAATTCCTCGCAAGAGCTAACATCCTCAAAACGAGCAAAGAGTTCCTGCACATGCTCAGCGTACTGAGCGGCTTCGGTTTCCTGCTTGAACCGCACCAGGGATTCCAGCTGGGCCTTATCGGCGTCCAGCTTTTGGATCTCCTCCAGCGTCAGCCACTTCTGGAAAATAGCGACGGGTTCACCCGTGAACTGCGCGGAACGATCCTCACCAATGCTGTAAGCACGCCGTCTCATTCCGCTCTCATAATTTTCGGGAGTCCAATGTTCGAAGCTATAAAAGACATGCTCGTCATCAAAGTCACACAGATAGCAATACACGGCATCAACCACTTGATGCTCTGCGTTTTCCTGTGTCACATTGAGGCTTTTGCACAACTGGCTAAGCATCTCCCTGCGCTCACGGTAAGTAGAAGAAAAACCTGCCGCACCAGCCACGGGCTCTTCCGCAGGGGCGGGCTCTTCAGCAGGAGTAGCCGCACTGTGCTGGGCAACATACTGTTCGCAGCGCTCACGAAGCTGTTCCTCGGTCATGTCATCAGTGATGCTAAAATCCACAGCGTCGGGTTGCAGCTCAAACTGAGCAAAAATGTCCTGAATAGTCTGCTGATCCATAGCGCTCCCTCCTTTCTCTGTTGATGCAAAACAAAGAGCGAGCTGCTCACGCAGTTCGCTCATAAGTTGACTAAAATTACCGTCAGAAAGACTGAACTGAGATGGCTTGATCTGGGCATTGATAAAACACGGCTCTACATTCTTCTCGGGATCATCGCTTTTCCCGAGAATACAGAGGGCGGAAAAATTGATGCCCAACAGCTCGGTGAACTGGCTGTCCTGCTCATAAGGGCGGAACTGTTCAAATGTCAGCTCAGCGCTTTCATTAAACCAGACGGTTTCATCGTTGGCGGCTTCCAGCAGCTCAGGCCAGCGGCCGGTCCACAAGTATGCCTCAACGGTAAGATAGTGGACTGTTTGACCCCACTCTTCCACATCTTCATACTTGGCGGTATTGTCAATTACGACCCCAAAAGGAACCGTCAAAGGCTTGACCACCAAGTCATCCGTCACAGTATAGTCGTGCCCGCCAAAATGACGCCCGGTCACATTACCCTGATCGTCGTAGTCCTCAATCAGATGCCCCACCACAGGCAGATAAGAAAGGGAGGGGATAGCCTTGTCCAGCTCTTCCTTCGACACGTAGGACATGTTGCGGTTTTTGCCGTAAGCAAATGCCCAAATCTTGACCCGATCAAACTCGGGATTCACCTTTTCCAGGAGGTCGACCCTTGCAAAAGGCGCGACAATAGTAGTGTTTTGCATGATTCACCTCCATCAAAAAGCTAAAAAATTAGAAACTCGGCCATCTGCGGCAGAATAATTCTGCTTCAGAAAGCGATCGAGCTCCTCGGTAAAGGGAGTGGTATATGCAGAGTGCGTCCCACACATCGTGCGCATCACGGAAAACCCTCTTGCCAGAAGCTCTTCCGCAAGCTCACGATCTTCAAATAAGTATTGTCTCATGTCCACCTCACCGGTTTGCGTTGGTATCATTCTCGCGTGTCGCAACACCCGCGTCGTCCAGGTTTACATCCGACGCTGCTGGCCTACCGCCCTTGTCCAACGAACCACCGCCGCTGTAGCCACTTTGCAGCGGCAGCCAATCCTGGCATTGATAGATGTCGTTTTCGAGATACTCCATACCAATGAGCGTAGACTGCGGTAAATCGATGGTAGCGGCATAGGCAACCTTTGAACCAGGAACGCCGAGTGTTGCGGCATTCTGGTAAAGCTGCGCCTGATCCTCATAATTGAAGATCGTTGTAGGCAGAAAATGAATCCTGAACTTGATGGACTTCGAGACAGACTTCAAGATCCGATTGATAAGGCGCTCCACCTGATTCATCAAGGCAAAAGCGATCTCTTCATCGGTTCTGATAGAGAGCTTTAGCGCTCCGGCGGTATTGCTGATGTTGCTGCCATGCAGCAGAGCGGAAGTACCGGTATTGAACCAATACTGCTCTTCGGCACGGCTGACAGTGTCCACGTCATGTGTGTTACCCGTCTTGTCAAACTCGTAAGACTCGGCCTTCATCGGAGCCATAAACGCACCAACATACGGAGGCAGGACGTTACAAAGCTGACGATAATACTGCTCAGCGAGATCCCAGTCTACAGTCGGTGTGCCATCGGCATTCAATTCGATCTGCATACCGATCAGCTTGTAATTGGCGATTTGCGTCGCCGTCTCTTGCAAAGCCTTATAGGTCTCGATGTCATACAGCATCGGAAGCGTAGAAGACCAGGGCGGGATACTATAGGTGGGCATTGTCTCATCTGCCTTCAGACAAAAGCTAATGCTCTCCGGGACCTCCTGCCACTTGTTACCGCCATTTTTGTAGGCGTTGTACATCGTCGTAAACTCAGGAGGATAAAGATTCAGCTTCTTCTCCTGGATCTTAGACATGTCAACGGAGTAATTCCAAACGCCGTCCGAGATAGATGTCAGAGAACACCAATCCGGATTGATCCGCTGTACGTAGAAAGAAACATTATTGCGCCAGATCGCCCCGTAAAGCACACCATCCCGATAGGTGATCATGCTAGCCTTCTGAAGTTCGTGACGCAAGTTCATGACATCCAGATAGTTCTGGACTTTGAAATATTGCTTTCGGAAATTTTCCTCTTTGACAGCATTGCGGTCAAATTCACTTGGGGCCAAAATATAGGCCCACTTCGGCAGCATGGCGTAATACGTGATAAGGCGTCTATAGTGGCTGCTAGCATCCCACATATAGATACTGGCATTCCGCAGGTTCTTCTCGTTACTGGTTGGACTCTGCAAATAGTCAAGAAGATCTGTTTTGCTGTACCGAGTATAGGTGACACTTTCTTTTGTGCTGGCGTCCGCGACATTCCAGATCGGGAGGTTAAGAGACTTCGCGAATGCGAGCGCCGCCTCAAAATTGCGCCGAGCCCGATCATCTGGTGCTGCCGGCTGTTGCGCCTCTTGCACTACAGTGTTTACAGCTTGGCGCTTCTTTGAGCGCTTTCCCACTCAAACACCTCCCTTCATCAATCTAAGATAGAGGGCGCCTTAAACTGTAGCAGCTGGTGCATCGTTCCGATACCGGATCGAGGCCTCTTGGCTAGCTGGCGCTCCAATTCTTTGACAACATAATTGAGATACGACAATGCGGAATAACGGTCCTTGCGCGCTCCGGATTTCTCCTGGACTCGCACAACGTTATCTTTGGAAGTGTATTCCAAATTGATGAGCTCGTTTTCCAGCAAAGTCGTGTGGATATATGGCATTTTCAGATCCATTCGTTCTGAAACAGTAAGCTTGCTCCAGTTCGGCAGCAAGGACAATACGTCCTCGCAGTCATACTCGGACAGCAAAAGGCGAATGCTGCCCTGTCGGAATGCCTCACGAAGACTCAGAGCGCACTCCGAGTTAAATTGAGCACTGCCAAGAATGGCCCAAATCGCCTTTGGGGCGGACTTGTCAGCGCATCGAGCCGCAATATCGGGGTTATTGCAACAGTTCAGAGCGCCATAGACTTCGCCTGTCTGCGGATCAACGATTTCCTTCATCAGCAGATCAACAATAGGCAAACCAAGACCACGGGCGTCGATCGCCAGGTAGTCGCAATCAAACTCAGAGAACCGTCGCCGAATCACGACAGCCAGATCGTCTGCCCGCATGCCCTCGATATTCTCGGTATACGGAATTGTTGTTACATACCGGCCATTACTGGGCTGCATAAAGCCAAGAAACAGGGAGGCGGCGTCGTTATCCTTCTTCACAGAAGACGCCATCAAAGCCAAGTCAACGCCCAAGATCCGCTTCTCACCCGAGATCTTCTTAGGCGGGCGAATCCGTTTGTCAGAGATCGAAGGAGCGATACTGGGAGGATAGTAAGCGAACTGCATGGTGCGGTTCTTAGCGATATCCTCATGGCTATAAAGACCGCCATCTGTATCGGACCACCATAGGCATTCCATTTCCATCCGGAAACCGACTTCAGAAAAGTCCGATTCGCTCATTTCATCCTCGACCTGCTCTCGGCTCAAGAGGTTCTCTTTGATAGAGAGCTGATAGGGGAGAGCGCAGATACCATACTTGCGACCCTCAATCATGTTCTTCACGTAAGCAAGTGCCTTCTCAAAAGACCAGTGACTCTCAAACCAGCAACTGCTAGCGTAAAGTTCCTTGTTGCGCTCAGCGAGATGAGCGTACTGCGGCTTGTCAAGATATTTGGGATGCCGAGGAGCCGTTAGGAATTTACGAAGAACATGGTTGATGATCTCCAGCGGCACCATCCGGAACTCGTCCACGAACAAAATATTCGCACGATTATGGCGAGCGTTATCGTTCGCCGTCACCACAAAGATTCGGGAGCCATTGTAGAAGCTCACATGGGCATCCTGTGAGTTAATGATGATCTCTGAGATCTCGGACCTCAGATTTGGGGAATTGGGCATCAAAATATTTTGGATCTTATCAATGACCTCTTGCCCCTGCTTACGGGTTTTGGACGCAATACAAATTGCGGAACCCGGATAGAGAATCGACCTGATACAACAAAAGACCGCAACGATAAATGACTTCCCTTGACCTCTCGCGGCAAGGTACATAAAGTTGGTCTCAAAGTTCATCAGGTAGATAATGATTTGCTGGAACAATTTTAGGGTGAGTCCCAAATATTCCGAAGCAAACCGGTGGGGGTTCGCCCGATAGAAAGAAGCCCGCCGCGCGACAGTCTCCATGACTTTGCGCTGACGGGCCTCATCTAATTCTTTAACTGACTGCTTGCGCTGCGGGATATCGGCCATCAGATCTCACCACCCTGCTCACGAGAGTGATCTTCTTCCTGCTGGGAGATACCTCGCATTTGCTTGAGCATAGCAGAGACGCCCTCGTTGCCATCGTCAGCCTCCTCGAACCGAGGAGGTTCCACGGTGTATTTGGCAATCTCTTCCTCGTACTGTCTTGCGTTGTCAGTCTCAATCTTAAACATCTTTTGCAGATGCCCAAGGAACCAGGTTTCAACATAGCGTTTGATCCCGTCAACATCTTGCCACTCTGGCGCTGGTTCGGGAATGGGATCATGATCTTCCCACCGCTGGATCAGTGTGCCAAAGGTATTCTGCTCAACGAGAGCATCATCCTTTTTCTGCTTCGGCTGGATCTTGGCGGAGTTCATCAGATTTTGCAGGGTATTCATAGCATCGGTCGCACGCTTAGCGTCACCAGCGTATTGAGCGTTCTGCAAATTGATCTGAGCGATCGCGATATTCTTGAAGATCTCTTCCTGAGCTTTGGTTGAACAATCGTACCGCTCGCACCAATCGTTATACTGCTCCCTCAGATAGCGATACTGGTCCGGTGTATATCCGGGACCGAAGAACCAAACGTCAGCGCCATCAATATCACCAGGCTCATAGTCCTCATCAGAACTCGCCTGCATCTCCTGAACAGCTTGCTGGCTAATATCCCGGACACGATTCACACGAGCAATATCCAATGCCGTGCTACCGTATTTCTTGAGCTGCTTCAAATTCCGGTGCCCCACGAACGTAGGAACGATCCACTGCGGGGGGCGGTCTTTTGTGTCGTATTTGTGAGCGATCTTATACGCAATGTCATATAACTCATCCGTAAAGGGGAGATCCATCAGACCGCTCAGAAAGCGTAATCCGGCCTTCTCATCATTGTTCATTGCTGGGAGGATAGCGGTTTCCCAATAGTGACCGAGGCAGGTTTTGCAAACGGGATAGTATCCGTTGTTATGCAGAAACAGAGTCGAATTGGTGCCGAGGAAGTTATTTCCCTGGTCTTTGTACTCCGTTCCGCAGCACAGGCACTTATAGCGAATGATATTTCCGTCCGCATCGCGAGCCACCGTAGCGCCTTTAGGACGACCGCGGCCTGCTCCGGTCGGTTTCTTGATTTCATAAGTAGGCAGCTCCGCACTGCGAGCGGCTTTCTCCGCAGCCTCTGCCTTACTTGGCCGCCCAGCTCGCTTTGGCTCTTGACCAGGCGGTGCGTTTGGTACACTTTTTCGAGCTGCCACTCCTTTGAATCCTTTCTCTTAAAACGCCTCAAACTGATCCTTGGCGTTCTGGATCTTAGTCTGGTCCGTTTTAATGTAGTATTTTTGCGTAACATCAGTCCCTTGGTGATGGAGGAGGGACGAGATATCTTCCAGTGCCATTCCGGCGTTCTTCAGCAAGGTTGCTCCGGAATGACGAAAGTCGTGTGGATGCAGCGTGGGAACACCGATCATAGCGCCAATGTTCTTGCACCAAGTTCCGAGGGTCCCAGTCGCTAAAGCGGTCGGAGCCGCTCCGGAATCATTGGTACTGGCGAAAACAAAGCCGCCATCCACAATGCCTTGCGCTTGACGAAAGTCCAACAGTTCTTTGAGGTAGGTCGCTACCTCAGCGGAAAAATAGAGGTCAACCACATAACCTTCTTTTTCAACAACGCCGGACACCGTGCGATTCTCCCAGTCGATTTGTTTCCACTGGGTATTGCTGACAGCATTGACACGAGCCATAGTTGAAAGAGAGAAGAAGGCATAGGCTCGTAGCATCAGGGCAGAGTGCTTGGCATACAGGGTTTTAGCGTCAGCAACCTCTTGATTCAGCAGACGCCGCATGAGCTCAACCTGCTCGGGAGTCAGGTATGTCTGAACAACGACATCGACATCCTTCTTAGGACGGTCAATGAACTCCATCGGATTTTCGGAGATGATCTTCTTTTTCCGCAGAAACTTATAGAAAGCGGCAATAGAAGACATGCGGCGCTTCATGCGGCGGGAGTTATTCCCCTGCGTCTTACACCAATACAGGAATTCGGTGATATCATCCTCGTCGAGTTCAGTCACACAGCGATTTTCCTGATGGTCATAGATGAACAACCACCAATGCTGAAGATCATTGAGGTATCCGTCCTTGGTGCCTTGACTCAGCTCACGAAGCTCCATGTCGATCAAGTACTTCTTCCACAACTTCATGGTTTCCGGATTGACCTTAGCAAGCTTCTCACTGTCATACACCCGAATGGGGGCGCTCTTCACGGCCATGTGGAACACCCCCTTTCGAGCGGATACATATTAAAAATCGTCGACCTCTTCACCTTCTGGCACACGCTCAGCGTGGACATTGCCCCATCCGAGCTTCCAGCCGGGCACAGACTCACCACGACGCAGTTGGCGCAGAATCGGGATTTGTTCCTCGTAGTCCTCGGAGGTCATGTCAGTTTTGATCATGTAATACAGATAGCGCCCAGGCGTAAACTTCACAGACTTCCTAGGCTCGAATGTGATTTTCTCACCCGTATTGGGATTGCGACCAGTAGTACGCTTACTCTGGCGCTTCTCGAACTTGCCGAAGCCCCAGATCTGGACCACGTCCTCGTCGAGCAGGCACTTACCCAAAATCTCGAAGATAGCCGTTACCCAGCCATCGGCGGCCTTGATCGTAACACCGAGCTCATCGGCGACACGCCGCACAAACTCATTCTTTTTCATCCTTTGATACTCCTTTTGATTCAAAATATGCGAAATTATTGCAGTTTAATATTATATTCGATGGTTTTGCCAACGTTTTCTTGCAAAACAAGCATGGTTGCACCAGCGCTTGATGTCGCCTGAATGCTCATGGCAAAATCGTCAATACCCATAATACTGGGTACGCCAACGACATCTCTGCACAGACCTACGGTTTCACTCATGCTGTGGTGCTTATGGCCTGTGATCAGCAGGTCAATCGGCGTCTTATAGGTGTGGGAAAAGTCCTTCATGGCCTGCGTGACGGATTTGACTTCGCCATGAATGCCAAGCACAGTGAACCCGGCAATGTGGTCGAAGATATAACCGGTTGGATTTTCAACCAACTGGAACATAGGGCTGCTATCCAGGCGAGCCCGCAGAATAGCGAGCATAACCTTGTCCATGTTCTCGTTTGCGAAAGAGCCTTTGGGTTGTCCCAGTAGCCGCAGTTGAGAATGATTCGCTCCCTGTGCCATTTGGAATGTGACGCACAGTCCGTGCTTGGTCAATTCATTGAGCCAATTGGCGAGGAAGGAAGCGTAGTGAACAGTAGCGTCAACTACGCCGTATCGAAGCTTTATCAGTTGGCTTACTCGCAGAATGCCGTCAACGCCATCGCCCATATCATAGACATGGAGGGAATTCACACCCTCTTTAACGCAGATGCTTACTGTCTGTGCCAGAAGGTCCCACATACGAGACTCAAAAATTTCAGGCGAGTACTGATTCAGAACTTCACCATGCAGCCCGTGAATCACAAACTCTGGTCCATAATGAGCGTCGCCAAAGCAGAGAATACATTGCTTGTCACCAACAGGGGTTCGCTGCGTCATCTCAGGAACCTCTAAAGGAGGCAGTTTCTGGATAGCGTCAATGATCTGCTCCGCAAGCATTTCATCTCTGGCCACGGTTCGCTGCCACCGATTCCACTCGACCTTTTCGGTCTGAATCTTCTTGCGGTCACGTTCCAGCTGCCACATCTGCTCCCGAAGGGTCGTACTCGGGTTGTCCGCTGCCGCACTCATCATTTTCTCAAAAGAGTGGTACATCTTGCGATAACGTGATTCGGTGTATTCCAGGCCGAGTTCACGGTTGCAGATCTCAGCGATGTCCTCCCAGGTGCCGATCTGTTCCTTCTGCCTACCAAGCCGGTAGATAAACTCGTACTCGCTCTCATCGGGAGCTCGGCAATAACTGTTCTCAGCCATACTTAACCCTCATGAGGCCGAGACCCATTATTGCGATGGCGGTTTCTGCGCCGACGCTTTTTTTTGCCCTTTCCGGGTCCTTCGGCGGCACTGTTCCACACAACGCCCCTGGAGCGGATCTCCGGCAGGAGCCTCTTCACTTCATAGCTCTCCTCAATATAGTAGCTTTTGTGAGAAGACTGGCGGTTCGTAATCGCGATATGTGCCGCTGGCGCTCTCACACGCAGTTCGTCAGCTTCGGCGCGGGTGATCTTGATCATTGTTTTTATTCATCCTTTTGAAATCATAGTAAAGAGAAGCAAAGTAAAATTGGGGCGGCAGCCTGAGTCACCCCGGACTGCCGCCAAATAACAAGCACCTTCATGTGTAAATTGTGCTTCTCTTCCCTAAATGGGAAAAATGAACTGAAGACCGAACCCGCAAACCGTTGATATTCCTAGGTTTTTCAAAATGGTAAAAGTAAACAAAAACCCGCAACCCCAGTGATCTCAACGGGTTGCGGGTTTTCCTCATTTTTTGCTTTTTATTTTCCTTTGTTTGTTGTAGTCCTTTTGACAAGAGGAACAACGCACAGTGCGGCGTCCTCGCTTCGGCGATACTGGCAGGGGAGTACCGCAAGTGAGGCATCGGGTCATGTTGCCGATGTCCATGTACCGACTCATCATACAAGCGGGACAGACCGCCGACGTTACCACGTCAGAGGTCATAAAGCCGTCCCCGCACAAGACACAATATGCCATCCGGAGAGACGGTGGAGCGGTAGTAGGACGCACAGGAGCGCTAAGGCCAGATCGTTTATTCTCGGCAATGGAGTTTACCAGATTGTCATATACGACGTCTCCGAAGCAGCACCAAAAGGCGGTTTTCTTCTGTACCTTATGTTCGAAGAACAAGCCACGGACTAAGACATCGACGATATACTGACGGCTTCCATAAGTCAGCATTGTTTGGCGAAGCTCCTGGAACTTGGCATCGTAACGGCTATCGTCCCCATAAAAACCGTTGGGAGCCATGCTACCGATGCGTGAGGCGAGTCGCCGGAAGTTTTGAACGATAGCCTCTTCTTTCTCACCATACGGCAGGTCTTTGTTGTACATCAACATCCGGTAGTCAAACGTACCCCATCCATTCGCCTTGAAGCGGAAGGGGTAAATCTGCACTTTGTAGTATAAGCGATCTACCACGCCGTGGCCAATCGGCTCGACCTGGGTCTCCTTCTTGCCTTTAGCGTAGATGAAGAAGTGGGGGACCTTCGCCTTGCCGAGCTGCTGCAGTCGTTCGTCCCACTCAGCGGGACGGGTTGGTTTGTAAAGGGTTTTGGCATACCTTTGAACCCTCGGTTTCCCGATATTTCGTTAGGGGAGTAGACTATATCTTCACCCTGCGTCAATTCGCAGGCCTTTCGGGACATCTCGTGGATGGCACTTCGATTTAAGGGATTTTCACCCAGCTGGGATTTCACCCAGCCCCTACTCCTATTGCGCATTCCAGCGCCTATGGGATAGTCGTTGGACCTTCCTCATTACTGAGGCTTGGCACAGGATTTCCATATAACTCATATTCCTTCTTTAAGTACTATGCCGCCCGATAAGCTTTGTAATAACCTTTTCGGAGCGGTGGTATGTGTTGGCAAGCTGGCTAATGCTTGCACCATGATAATAATCGGAAAGCAACCGTTGGACTTCATCTTTGTGTAGGCGGGATGCCTTGGGGCGATTCCGACAAAACTCGTCCCATCCATCAACTAGGACATTATCCCATGTGTTGTTAGACAGAATGTTCGCAACGGTATTTCTAGGAATCGCCAATTCTTTAGCAATTGCGGAGACAGATTGCCCATTGAGCAACCTTGCTTTGATTTCCCGCGCAATCGACTCTGAAATCACGTTGGTCTTGCTATGTCGAGTATAAGACTGACCACGCCGAGTCTCAGACATCTTCCGCTTGGTTTCTTCGGAATGTTTGCGTCCCGACATATGGACTCGGTTCTTTTCGCCGACAATTGCTTTGGCGTGTTCGCTCATAGGTGTGCCTCTGCGGCCTCCACCTCCTTTTAGGATATTGTAGGCATCTGGGTGTGCCGCAATTTGTTGAATCTCATGCGCATCCAGTTCAGCGATCGACGAGACAGTTTCTAAGACTTCGAAGACAAACGCATCTTCGCCATACTTATTGTATGACGCCTGGAGATACGGATTGTCATGGCATCCGTTGCGGAGTTTCCAACGATGATGCCAATAGCGTCTTTGAAAGCGCTCACCGGTTTGCCCAATATATTGATGGCCATTCAGTATATTAGTAATTGAGTAGATTCCGATATTATCTTTGTAAGTCTCTTGATTGATAAATTCCATAGTACTGTGAGTTACTTAGGCTTTCCCTGTTAGCACAACTGTAAACGGCCATTTCCTGCCGCTCCAATGTATGTCAGTTGTACACCCTGTTAGGTTCACCATCTGTTCACCAACGTGTTGCCACGCTGGGCGACCAATTGATCGATTACGAAATTGTTCTCCATGCAGAGGATCTTTACGGCTTCCTCGTCAGGGCATGGAGAATTCCAGATCTTTGTGATTTGGTTACTGACGATGCCGATGTTACCATTGACCCACGCTGTTACCATACCGGTCTGCAAAGCGCTAGGCGTGATTGGAACAGCGGATGCCTTTGCCATGGGGTAATACAAGGGCACAGTGTCTTTGCATTCTCGCTCAGCTACAGGCACGATCGTCCGATCTGCCACAACCAGGGCCTTGTCTCCGTCGTTGTCGAACTGGAGAACTTTGGAAACTAAGCTGTGCGAGCTAGTGTAGATACCGTTGGTGTTGAACCACTTCGTGATCTCCGTGTTGTGCGGAGCCACATTGGAAGCAACAAAATGTTCTTTGGACAAATGAGGCGAGCGCAAAACATCGAGCTGTTCAGTTTTAGCGTATTGCCGGGTATAGACCTCATCACCAGCCAACAGCCCATCTGGTGTTTCGATCCCCTCGAACCAGTACTGGCAAGCGGCATATAGATCAGGAATCAGGAAGAGATACTTCCCGTCAATCATGAGCTTACCGGCTCTGGCATCGTTCTCGATGCTCCGCTTCATCTCCCGCAGGACATTGCGACAATGGTCATCCCTCAACAGTTCAGGGTAGATCTGCAGCGATTTCTGCAGATAGTTCATGTGGTAATTTGAAGGGGTAACGCCGAGGACTTTCAGCATAGTCTTGCGGTCGGTAGCGATGCTGCTCAACACACTGTTCGTTTTCTGGCAGATCGCTCCGAGCTCCTTGTCGGTCATACCTACGAGCGTTTGGAGCATCTGGTAGTTGATCGTTGCCTTGCCGATCACGGCGGGTTCAATGTTGCACTTACCGGCCATGCAGCCATACTTTTTGAAGTTCTGCTGGTACTCTTCAAAACTGGAGTAGTACTTCCACATCTTAAACTGGCTCTTTGTGAAGATCACTTGGATGCGCTCCTTTAAGATGTGGTGTTCTTTCCCATAGATATCTTTGATAACGGCGGGATCACGGCCAGGATTGCGAGCGGCAGCCTCCCGAATGAACCGATCGAACGGAAAAGGGGAGAGGAGTCCTTTAATCCAAGGGGCTCGTACCATGAAATTCTTCGACGACAAAGATGGGAGGATCATACCGCAGCCGTCTGTATGAGTGATCGGCACATCCATCCGCTGCCGATGGATCGAATAATCCTTCTCGTCGATATAATCCACAAGGCCATTGACCAAGGTTTCAAAGTCATCAATCACAATACAGCGATTGATGTTAAAGCGCTTCCATTCCTCTGTGGCGCTGTTGCACAAGGCCAGATAGGCCAGGTACTTGTTGATGTTGACTCCGCCCTGGGCATTGATCGCCTCAACTGACAGGCCGCAGGTCAAGGCGTTCATACAAGATTGTAGGTCTCGCTCCCGGATAGCCACAAATTTCTTTGTGCGGATCTGTCCGGCGGACGCTGAGAAAAATACGTAATGGTCACCGCCCATATCAAAGCCGTGTTTGATAATGCTCTCGGCGACTCCAAAGTAGTACACCCGAACGATGATCATGGCGGGATTGAGCTCTCCCGCTGTCATATGTAGCATTCGGACCAGTGTACTCTCAAAGACTTGAACGATGTTATTGACGGCTAACGCTTCAGGACGTACTTGGCGGACCAGATCGACATTATGATCGATCTCCGCCTTTAGCTCGCCCTTGACATCAGCGATCTCTTGATTGAGTCTGGACTTCTCCTCCTTTGTGATGGTGCCCTCTTGTTCTTTCTGGTAAAGCTCTGAGCGCAATGCTTGGAGCTTTTTGTCTAGCTCAGTTTCTTTGTTGGTATAGAAGCAGGCGGTATCGAAAGCGTATACCGGATACTGCTTTGCAAACTGATCGTGCATGGGTCACATCTCCTGACTTGTTGGTCAGGGATGGTCCCGCAAGTAACTCTATCAGGATCGGGTGTGGTTACCCGAAATCATTCCTCGGTTATAGCGTCAGCATACGTTTGATGTCTCATCTCTAAATCGGACTGATACGCAGCGAGGTCGGCGCCGCTGTCCATCGGGTCATAATGCTGGCATTCGGCGCAAGCGAGCAGACCATCGGGTTTGCAACCGACTATATGAGAATCTATGCGCTTGGCACGGTCTTCGTCCAACTGACGCTCGGCATGAACGCGTTCATCACGGCGCAGGGCTTTGCAAAGCAGGGGAT
>OIZA01000143.1_pt1 | contig 41847 bp, 50 predicted proteins | sample 1588381 | NCBI WGS metagenome assembly OIZA01 (sample SAMN03283277) | human gut metagenome | biome: human-associated habitat; material: feces | host: Homo sapiens | place: Peru | collected 2012 | reverse complement strand
CACAAGCGTAAATTCTCCAATTACGGATGTCACGCCAATAATACCTTTCTGCATATTGGTGAGGTTTGCTCGAACAGTCTTTATGCCTTCATTCATTCCTGTAAAGAAGTTACCGTTCTCAATTCCAAAACGGAAATTTTCAAACGCTTGTCTAGCAACTTTTACAGCATTGCTCAATTTCGGATATTGTTTTTCTAAATCTTTAGTCGCATCTTTATTCCCTGCAAGTGCTGAAACTACTGTAATTGCCGATGTTGCAAATTTCTTATACCCACTCACAAGGCTTGCGATTCCCTTCACAAACTTTGAGCTTATAATTGCATTTAGAAGTTTTGGCAATGCCGCAAGAGTTACCAGCACCGTTTCGATAGGCGCTTTAGAAAAAGATGCTGCGAACAACTCGATGCCACCCTTTATTGCTTCCCACAATGCCTTACCGATTTTTTTACCAATCCCGATAAAATCTATGCGTGCAAGAAATGTACCTATCTTCTTACCTATCGCAATCCAGTCTGTATTTTCCAGCGCGGTGATGATCGTATCTAATATGCCTTTAGCCCATACATTGATGGTACTTGCCAGTGCTGTGAAATCAAATGTCTTAAAAAACTCATTAATTCCAGTTGCAATAGACAATCCAAGGTCTGACCAGTCAAATTTCTCGCCAAACGATAACGCCGCATAAATAGCAGTATTTAACGCTCCGGCAATCGTCCGACCAACTGCTCCGAAAAGTTCTGGAGAAATCAGTCCGTTAAGGAAATCTGCAAGCCCTTCTCCGAAGTTTTCTGCGCCCTTATATATTTTGTTCCAATCAATACTATTCATTGCCTTAGTGAGTGCGTCACCGATGTACTCTCCAAGCTGATACAGGTCTTTAATCGGGCTTACAAAATCCTTGAAAATGGTGTCTGTCTTTACAAGACCACCGCCAGCTCCACCACCGGATGCGCCGCCAGCTCCACCAGAACCTTTTCCGTTTGACGATGAATCAGTCGTTATCAGATTCAATTCATCAAACTTACGAATGCCCTTATTCATCTTGTCAATGTTCTTTGCCGCTTTTCCAGTAGAATCTTCTATGTCCGAAGCGCTCCCGGCAACATCCGACCAATCATCCGCAACTCCGCTGCCACGAGATTCGAATTTCCATCCGAAGATAGCACCTAAAGCGTTGGTGACCGTCTCCGCAAATGCAATTACCTTTTGCATAACAACATTCAGTGCGCTTAAAAACGGTTTGAATGCATTTATCAGCGCACCGCCCACAATGCTGGAAAGCTGTTCGAATGACTGTTTTAAAATTCGTACTTGGTTAGCCCATGAATCCGCGGTCTTAGCGAAGTCTCCCTGCGCCGCCGTAGTGTTCGCCATGACGTATTGATAACGTAACATGGTCTTTTCGGCTTGGGACATTGACTGCATATCAGCGTCAATGCCCTGCTTCATCGCCCATTCTTCGAGCGTAGCTTGCGTCAAATCAAGACCGTATTTCCGCAGCGGCTCTGTTTCACCGGTGAATATTGACTGCAAGTTTCTCGCAACGTCTGACTGCTCCATATCATAGAATGAAGCCATATCAGCGGTAAGTTTTGTTATGTTCAGCGAAACGTCCGACAGCGAATCAGACAGCCCGATATAGCCATCGGTTTGCTTGTTCAGTGCCGCATTTGCATTGGATATAAGGGATTTGTTGATCCCCATAGCTGTTCCCATAGCCTGGAATCGGCTTGCATACTGCTTTACTGCAAGTTCGGACATACCAAACTGCTGTATGGAATTGTCCGCAAACTCGTCCACCTTGTAAGCCATGTTGCCAAAAGTGGTATCAACAACGTTCTGAACCTCTGTCAACGCAGAAGATATGTCAATAGCATCTTTGAGTTTGCTAAATGCCCGAAAAATTAACCAGTATGATGCGTACAGTTTACCGAACGCCGATGCAAGGCTCAAACTGCTACTCTTTGCCGAACCCGCGGATGCAGAGAACCCGGTAAGGCTCTTTGACAGAGTGTTCGCCGCTCTGCCGGACGAAGAACCGGTTTTTGCAAGGTTCGCAAGTGCATTGGTCATCTGAATAAGATTCTGGCTTACCGCCGGAGCCTTAGACAGCGTTTCCATCAACTCCTTAAGGTTTTTCGCCAGCAGTGGAATGTTGGTTACTGCTCTGCCGGATGCGACACTTCCAAGCCGGGAAATTGCCGTAACCAGTTCCCCAAGTCCCGACATTTCAAACTTCAACGAGCCGATCTGATTCATCTGCCGCACGAAATTCTGTAACTGTGCAGAAATGGTCGGCAGATTCTTTGTAGCCTGCGTGGATGCCTTGCCACCCATTCTTGACAAACCGGAAATGAGATTCGTCAGCCCGGTAGCATCAAAATTGAGCGTGCCGACACTATTCATGCCGGAAACGAACCTGGCAAGATCATCCTTGATTTTCACAAGATTGTCCGTACCGGTTGTTGCTTTGATTCCACCCAGCTTAGACAATGCATTCGCTACATTGGTAACGCCGTCCGCATTTACCCCCTGCATCGAACTCATGCCAGCAGAAAGGTTCTTCATTGCCGAAGAAATCCCGTAAATAGACGATGTATCAACGTCATTGAATTTCTTCAATGCTACGTTTAGAGACGTAATCTCCGATGACTTGCCACCCTTAAATCCAGTGGCAGCATCAGAAATCGACCTCATTCCGGTTGCTATACTGGAAAGCTTCTGGGTATCAACGAATAAGCTCTTCGCCAAATTCTCCATACTCTCCGCGAGCTTGTCTATGGATGAACTTGCTTTACCGGCATCCGCCTTAATTTTCAATTCGAGCTCGTCAATTTCTGCGCCCATTCACTCACCAACTTCCTATAACTTTTTTAGGTTAGCGACTACCATCCACTCGGTAGCCGGTAAAAGGCAGTAGGCTATGACACCGTACTGTCTTGATGCGATATTTCAAAATTCGTTTTCATCAGTTCCAGCTTTGCAACAAATAACTCTCGCTGCCGCTGTAACTCTTCCTCTGAAAGCGTTCTGCTCTTTTCTTCCATTTCTTGCAAAATTGGTTTTTCAATGTATTTTGCATTTGATTTTTTTGAAAAGCAGTTTGCTACAGCCACTACTACGGCAGACAATGTATACTGACCATTTAGCCAGTTGATATAATCTTGCTGTTTCATCCGCTCCATATATCCATCCATAAGTAATTTGATTATGTGTGGATTCATCTTCCAGAAGTCGTTCCATGAAACGCCGATAGCATTGGCTTTAGGGAACCATTCTTTTTCAAACAATTCCCTTGATGACGCGTAAGTTACTTTTTCGGTTTCGCTTTGCCCGAATCCGCTGTAACTTCCGTTTTCGCTGTCTTGGTGATGCTGCGAAAAAAATCTGATTTCTCCATTTCTTCCGTCATTGCATTCATGATTTCCTCGAAGTTTCCACCGGCAATAAGATGCGCTTCCATCTCTTTTCCTGCATACTCCTTGCCCGCGCCGCAGCATAAACCAAAATAGGCCCGAACCATAGACATAGGCTTTGTTGCCGCCTGCTGTAATGAAATTCCCATATCTTCGAGATCGCATACAAGGTTGAAGTCAAATGGTCTTGACTGATATTCTTTTCCGTTTACTGTAAATGTTTTCATACTGTTTACCTTTCCCTTTCTCCCTAATCTAATAGGGAAAGGGGCAGTCCTTAGACCGCCCCGATTTCTGGTTATTTAACTTCTAAATGCCTTTATGCAAAGGCTACGGATTCATCCATTCCGATATATTCCTCGATCGTCAAATTCATTTCGACCGTAAGCAGACCGTTCTGGTCAATGTCCGGCTGCGGAATAGCTGTCGGTGGCTGCGCTACGGCAAAGAAAGATTCTGTGAATCCCGGAATGATCGTTTCAAACCACATACGTTTGCCGCCGGAAAGCGCCTTGAATGCGGTGATAACAGAAGCCCACTCCTGTTTTGTTTCTGGTGTAAAATTGACTGTAACCGGAAAAGAACCGCCCGTATCACCTCTACCCTGTACATAGCGCGATGTGAAATCTTCCAGGGCTGATGCGTCGATTTTCTCCGGCTCAATATTGATTCCGCCGAGTTTGTTGATCCTGTGTAACTGCGTGAATGATGCTGGCTTATCCCCGGCTGTTGCTTCTACTCCATAGCCGAAGGTAATTCCAAGCGTAGAAATTCCTGCTTCCATACTCCTATCCTTTCTACCGCTATCTGTCTGCGGTCAGCGGCTACCTCTCTCGGTAGTCGGTGCATAAAAATAAGAGCCTTTCGGCTCTAAGTTTCATTTATCTAAGCCCATCGAAATCGAGGGGTTTATTCAATTTAATTTCATCAGTGTATCTCCGCTTCCGAAGATGCGCTGATAACGCCCAACCCAACGTGAAATGTTCGGGTCCGTGGCATTTGCGGTTGGCATCGGGCCACCACGGCACTGGAAACCATACGAAATCATGATCTCTTTTGCTTTGTTGCTGATCTCACAGCACGTTCCGTCTGCCATCCCGCCGGTCGAATAGACCGATATGGCAATTAACGGCTTTTGACTACCCTCATTCCCGGACAGGTCATAGTTTCCGCCGGAGTTGTCTACCAATGCCACATCAACATATGGGAAATCCGTTTTCTTCGGGGTAACATACCGCCCGACCTTGCATTTCAGATATGCTTTCTTCATTTTTGTTTCAAAGTGGATATAAAATTCATTCCAATCGAATCCTGCCATTTAATCACCGCACTCAATGTTGATTTTTCCGCTTTCAAGTACCATGTTCCCGTTTGGGAAAAATTTTATCTCTGAATATTTTTCACCGTTAGACACTCTGTGCGTCATCCATGGCTTATCGTCTGCCAGTTCTCCCATGCGAATAATGCATTTCGATTCTATTGGCTTCTTTTTCTTATGCTTCATGATTCAAACACCTCCCTTGCTATCCTCACAACCTTATCTCTCAATTCTTTACCAGCAGTGTACATAGGCATCTTCGGGGAAACACCGGTTGCATAATGCCACTGCCCTTCCAAATCCATGTACCACCATCCCGGTTCATTCCCATGCGTGCCGTAAGTTCCGGTTCCTACGCCCGGGAGGTTTGCCGGATTCTTTGCTGGAAGTCCGGCTCCAAATTCAAGCATGAGCGTCGGTGAGATTTCTTTACTTTGCACGCCATCTTGATTCTGCCATTTACTCACAATCTTCTGTGAATCACTCATGATAAGAAGTGCCTTGCATCCGGCAGTTTCCGGTGAAATCTCGGATGTTAAGCGAACATATTTTCCAAATCCGCTACTGCCAATGTGTGCCTGCGCAATCTGCATACCCTCCACGGTCAATCTGCGGCATAATTCCTCGCATTTCCCGGTAAGGCTGTTCTGGTATTCCCGAACCTCTTTGATGGCGTTCTGAATCTCTCTGGTGGATAAGCCGAATGAAATGGTCTTACTCATTCAGCAGCCCCGCCCGTTTTGCCGTTTCAACGGCTTTATTCATACCCTGTGAAAGATTCTTAAATGCTTCTGTCACACTTTTCCCATTGATAAAAGGGCCTGTTTGCAGTGACGGAATGCTTGGGACCGGTGTATCAACAAGTCCCAACTCCGAATATACCTTGAAAATCTTCGGAGACTGAATTGCGAACCAATCAACCATTTCTTCATTCTGCGCCCATGCACCATCGAACTGGTTTGCAGAACTCTGTAACCCGCTTTCGTTGAAAAATGCATGAATGATTTCATGTCTGATGATTTTTTTCCGGTATGTTTCCCGTTCATTTTCATTCATGTCCGAGAAATACTTTTCTTCCGATGTGTCAGCTACAACTATCAAACATTCATTTTCTGCACAATATCCACAAAATTTGTTTTCCTTCAAGCACTTATCTTCCGAAATCTTATGAGTTTCAATTCTGTATTCCGTTCCAAGGATATTGATTTTTCTATTCTCCATATCAATTCTCTCCTTTCGGCAGTTTTTTCAGCAGATATTTCATGCTGTTCAGTGATGGTTTTACAGCTAATACGGAATAATCGGCGCTGTCACCATCAACCGAACCGTCCGCATGGTATTGTGGCTCACTGGTATGCCAAATCCGGCTTGTTTCTGTGATAGGCAAGGATTTGTCCGACAACACCAAAACTGCTTGATATGCGCCGATATCAAAGCCATACTCCTTGGCTTCTGCTTCACCGCCAGACATTGCAATGTTGGCATAAAAAATGACAGGCTCGTTATAGCCTGCCATCGTACCTATCGGTATCGGAATCAGTTCTCCGTCAACCTCGGTATATTTAATTTTTCCATCCTCGTCTGTTTCATAGGATGGAATTTCATCACTGTACGTTGCGTAGTACAGCTTTTGCTTATTCTTTTTCAATGAACGCATGTATCACTTTTTCTTCTTTCCTTTTATAATAGGGTTGATGATTATTAACCTTGTTGCAACCAGCAATGCGATAATGCATACAACAACAAAAATATTAGCAGCAATAATTCCGCTAAAAACGCCGCACATATTTTCCTTTGTTAATTTGAAAGCGATATTTGCATTAACTGTAATAAGGGCGAATATAGCAACAAATACAGATATAATCGAAATTAAATTTGCATACAATCCATTTATATTCTCTCTCATAGCTGTCATTTCTTTTGATAAATCCTCATATGAATCTTTAGCATCCACTGTATCCTTAGCCATTTCTATATGCATATTGGATATATCTTCATATGTAGCTTGTCTATTTGGAATATAATACATTTTTCTAGAAGTTGAACCTTGTATTTCTACAATTTTATCTTCTTGGCATAACTTTGCCAATACTCTAGCACATGTCGCATACGATACTCCTGCTACATTTGCTATTTCCTTAAGTGGCATGGGTGATTTTTCATTAAGTAAATCAAGTATTTTTTCTTCTATGCTTTTCATTTGTAACTCCCCTTTCATCGCCATTATACGACAAAAGGAGAACTGCTACAAGCAGTTATTACAGGTCTACACCTTCCATAACCGCTCTTGCTTCAAGAACTGCAATATAGTCAGTCATTGCCTTAATCTGCATATTGTAAGTACTTCTAGGACATGTAGGCTCGAAATTGAGCTCTCCCGCATCCTGCTTTTCAAGCATAGCTTTTAATTTCCGATAGCGGATAACCACCTGCTGATATTCCGCTCTGAAACGTTCCTTATAATCGGAACTGTTCATCATTTCAACTGTATCTTTTAATTCCATAATTCCTTTCCCTCCAAAACAGAAATATGGCGCACCGCCCTCCACCGCTACATGGTGCGCCGCCTGCGGCTTTCGCCACGCACAATCTTCTTTAACCGTATAGGATTCCATACGGTTTCAAAAACCGATAATCACAATGTGAAAATCAGATTCCTTTTCTACACATGGTAGATAGGTAACACCGTTTAACCCAGCGGTCGGGAGATGTAAGGATCACCGCCTTTCTAGGCTGTCACACCTCTGGCTTTCAAAGCGCCAACGATCTCATTTACCTTTGCGATAACATCTGCAAGTTCCGCACCGCTATCCAGATCTGCGATTGCCGAAGCTGTTCCGGCAAGCAATTCAGACGTTTTCGGTTCTTCATACAGAACCCAATCACCATTTTTACGGAGATACGCCGCATCTTTCGGAGTTTTCGGCACTTCCGGGATTCCGTTCACGCCGCCCTCCCAATCTTCACCGTTCTGTGAAAATTCAAGACCGCTTTCTCCCTTGCGGAGCATTGCAACCGTTCCATCTCCGGTCGGTGTCTTAACATAAGACATTGTTTCCGGCAACTCTTCGTCCGGTTCATCCGGCATGATCGCGCCCGATTCTGTAACTGTGATATTCTGCCATGCGGTTCCAACCGTCTCGCCGCAGATCACCCGAATTTCAATCGGCGCCTTATCGGCAAGCATTTCCTTCGGGATTGCGCAAGCATTATCAACAAGTGCTTTACGGATTGTCCTTTTTCCTTTATAAAACTCTACCGATTTCGTTCCCGGAATCGCCGCAAACGCTTCATCGAACGTGAAATGAACGCCAAAGTAATTAACCGATCCGCTGATCGGCTGTACCTTATCCGTTCCCAAGCGGCTTAACGCCATATTTTTTACTTCAAACTCTAAATACTGCATCGTTTCCTCCTAACATACAGTCGCAAAGGGTATGACTGCATCGAAATACTTTTCGCGCGCCACATAAGCGCGGCTGATTCCGTTCTCGTTGTGGCTTGTCTCTCCCTCTGCCCCTATCATGTTCCAGTCATAGATCACCAGATTATGAATTACCGAGTAATACTGCTGCATATCCTCATCAATGAATTGGCTGTCATGATGTTTCTGATAATTTCTATGCTGTTTTACATCGCGGATCGCATTTTTGATTTTTAAGGACAGACGCTTTTCATCCGAACTATCGTGGATTTCGTCCGCAAGTTCAATCAGCAAATCCTTATATAATTCATCCCGAAGTTCGTCCATCCTTAATCATCTCCATTCTATAATCCGAGTTTTGCAATAATTTCTTCTTTCAGATCCTTGCCAGTAGATTCCTCTGTTACTTCCAAACTCAAAGACTTTGCTACTTCCTTAAGATCAGCCGTGCTCATTCTCATAATCTCTGATTTTGAATACTTGTGTGATTCTGCTTTGTCCTGCCCGGTTGTATCAGAATCATCATCCTGTGAAGCCGGGGATTTATTCTCTCCGGCTTCTACCGATTTCCATCCGGCGTTTAAGAACGCTGCACGCTGATTTCTGTCTTTAACTCCGAACACAAGTCCATTCTTTGTTACTTTTTCCATTTCCCTGTCCTCTCCTTCTATGCTTCTGCCTTATGAACGAGGATTGCATCTGCCTTCTTATCCAGAACGAAGCAATCGTAACGAACACGTGCTTCTACAAGTGCGCCGGAGATACCAGGTGCATTGTAATTGATCTTGAACTCCTGCAATTTAACCGGAGAAGGGCAAGCGATCGGGTTCGTGATGATGTAATCAACACCTTCGGGCAGATAAGAAGCCGGAACCTTAATTGTAGGCACTCCATCAATATCTCCGATAATTCCGTTAATTGCGATCTGTGTTGCCATATCGCCTTTCTTGGTGAAATGGTCATCCAGTTTGATCTTATTGTAGAAGCTGGATGATGCGACAACGATTCTTCCGCCCTGCGGAGCCTTATCATCGTCAAGAATTTCCTGCCCTGCAAGAAACTCTTCGTAAGCATTTGCAGTTGTAATGTTTTTCTGCAAAATGTGGCTCTTCTGTGTGATGCTTCCCTTTGCAGGTGCACCAGCCACGATAGCAGCAAGGCGATAAGTATCCATAGCTGGGATAACAAGGTTGTCAATGTTCTCTGCTAATGTGGCAGCAGCTTCCATCGTTCCATTGGTATCCTGCTCACTTGCAGCATCAATAGTGTAAGTAAATGACTTATCCTGTGTGATGGTCATTTCCTGCTCATTGTTTCCAAGTTCATCCGGCGTACCGTAACGATTACTTCCGCTTGTCGCATAGTCATTAAGGGTTGCAAGGTTTCTACTGAAAACCTTTACCGTCTTAACTCCCAGCCAGTCAAAGTTATTGTTAATAATTCCATATGTAAGCGATCCGAGACGAAATCTTTCATCAACGACATCCGCATACTTGGATGCTAAATTAATTGCCATAATTCATTTCCTCCATAAAAAATTATTTTTTGTAGTTTCCAACAGAGTTGAATCCCTTTAAGAACGGGTCTTCCTCTCCGCCATTGCTCACCCCGGTATTTACCTCCGGGCGGGTTTTGTACCACTCACTTTCCTTTGCTTTCAAAATGGCTTCCTGTGCCTGTGACTGTACAAGGAAAAGTGTGTCCGTATCGCCATCAAACTGCGCTTCGGCAGCTTTCTTGGCTAATTCCTGTGAGTAACCAAGTGTCAAGAAATTCTTTTCAAACTTTGAAACAGCACTCTCTCTGCGAAGCCGATTAAGCTCTGCATCCTTTTCCGCTTCCTTGTCAGCCTTTTCCTGTGCCAGTTTTTCGGCATCACTTAAGGTTGCGTTATACTTTTTCTTCCAGCTTGCCGCGTCTGATGCTGCATCTTCCTGCGCCTTTTTCAGCTTTGCATTCTCAATACGCATCTGCTGCAATTGCTCTTCAAGGCTTGGCTGCGGATCATCGTTTTTTTGCTCATTCTTTGTTTCATCCTTTGGCGGCTCTGGTGCCGGCGGCTTTGGTTCATCCTTTGACGGTTCTGGTGCCGGTACCGGTTCTGCAAAATGCTGCAAATTCATTTTCAAAAGTTCTTTCTTTTCCATCTTGTTACCTCTGCTTTCTGCGTTTTTTTAAGTGCGTCCCTGCACTGTTTTTGTTTGCGTTTTTATAGACATTCCCTTGTCTTGTGCGATATTAACGTCTTTCCCTAGACTATATAAATAAAAAATTCGCTAATCTGCGAATTTCCATTTACAACCATAAGCCGTCTTTCTATTTCCATAACAGCACTGAATAATCGACCAGCAGCTTAATTTATTGTCCTTGCAATAACCATACACGTTCTCAAATTCTTGAATTACATTTCCATTCAAGTCCATTTTTATCAAATGTTTCATATGTCTTCTGTATTTCCTTGATGATTTTATTTTTTTCCTCTTTCTTCTTTCAGGATGTAGCATCAAGGAATACTCGACATTATACAAAGGTGTACACCATTCAAGGTTATCCACACAATTATTGAGCGGATTTTCATCTTTGTGATTGACAAATGGAAATTTTTGTGGATTGTCAATAAATGCATTCGCCACTAGTCTATGTGCTTGTTTATATTCCGAAACTCTTTTATCGGTTAATTGATAGGACAAATATCCCTTATTATTTTTCTTCGGTGTTAAATTTTTCTCATATCCATGATTTCCGTAATTAAGGCTTTTTACGTTTCCCAAATTACTGACTTGGTATCTTCCCTCATATCCTTCAATGTCTTTCCAAATTTCTTCCATACATTACCGCCTTTTTGTAATCTGCCTTATTGAAAATGCCAAGGAAACATCTAAGGCTTGATGCTTTCGCCCCGTCGGGCTATCCTTGGCATATTTTCTTATAAATTTTTCAATGGACTATTGCCTACTTGATCCGAAGAATCTTGCATGATTCTTTTAACGTCTGGATTAATTTTCTCTTTCAATGCCTTATCCGCATCCTGCTGCTGACGCGGATCATCGTTTTTATTTTCTCCCGGTTGACTTCCACCGGATTTCTTACTTTCAAGTAACACTTTCTGATATTCAAGCATCTTTGGTACGGAATCTTCGGCAGCTTCGGCGAGGTTCGGGAAAAAGTCGATTGCTTCCATTGCCACACGCGGATGCACGAAATTCTGAACCATCGTTGCGAGTGAATTTATTTTTGTTGCCATATCGTAGCTTTTTTGCCGGATTGGTCGAATCTCAATATCACTATTCTTCAATTTCAAAAGCGGGCTTTCCGGATCTGTGTCTGGGGATTTCTTAATTGCAATCAATGCAAGGCGATTTCTCTCTTTGAACCCACTCTTGATGATTGCCGCCTGCTTGCAAGCCACTGCTTCGGTTGCGGTCCATCCGCTGGACAGGCTTGTTGCTCCGGTTGTAGAGCCTCCGCTCTGCTCTGTCTGCTTTGGTGTGAACGTTCTTTCCAAAATACCGTCATGCTTTGCCTGGATATTTGCAAGAACGCCTGTATAGTCGTAATTAAGGACCAGCCCCTTAATGTTCGGCTGTTTACCGTTTCCGTTGGTTTTTGTCAAAATCCACTGTCCAGCCTGCGGTCCTTTTACTTTTCCGTCATCATCCTTATCCAATTCAATGTCATTGCCCCACCAGTTCGCCTGTGTGGTCTGTGACACATCATTACACAGATCAGATTCAAGGATATTTAAGGCATTCAGTTCGTCAAGCTGGCGTTCAAATACACCGGTCCGGTCTGTAGAGCGCTCAAACTCGACAATATTTACTCTACCGAACGGATTTACCTGTACGCCGTTCTTACCCTCTGTTATTTTCTTTTCTCCACTCTTTTTTGTTCCATTGATGATTTCAACCATGTCGCGGATTTCATATGTCGCATCATCCGTAACACAAGTGAAAATCTTCGAGCCGTTCTCATCCTCTGAATATGACACGCCCATTACAGGGCGCTCATAGGCATCGGAAGAATAGACAACAAACGAATACAGAGGATTCAGCGTCACAAGATCAAATACCGCATCTTCATCATCCGGGTTACGCTTAATGTCGACAAGCTGGCAGCATACGCCGCACACTTCCAGATAGTAGGCAAGCAACTGGTCTTTGCTTTCCATGTCCTCGGCATCGTACATTTCATTCAGAAGAGTGATCGCAGAATCGCTATCTGTCGGGTTGCTACCCTTTGGGTGCTTGTCCGACTTCTGCACAAATGCCATATGATTTCCCCAGAAGTAGCCAAGCCAAAATTCCGTGATTTGGTGTGCAAGATTGGAAATAGACTTAATGTCAATGTCTGTCCGAACCTTCTTCTCGCGCACGAGTGGCTGATCGCCTTTTTCAAAATTGATAAGGTTGCGAATCTGCGTGCGGTTCAGCTCATGTTTTGTCATGGCAGTAGAAAGAACCTGGATAACATTGCCCTTTGTGATTTCTTTCACATCCGTATAGATTTTGATCCTTCCACGATATTCAATGTTACGTTCTTTTTCGCTCACGCTGATTCACTTCCTTTACTGTCAATATATCCTGCATCCGGATGCCGTTCTGCGCTCCGGCGGTTCAATCCTCTCAATCTCAACCGCGCGGAAACGATATTTGTAAAATGCTTTACATATCGGACATTTGAAAATCTGATCTCCCATGTCTGCCGGGATATTTAATTTCTGTCTACAAACCGGACAACTCCAATTGATAACTTTTTGCTTCATGTTCTATCTCCGGGCAGCAAAAAGAGCCGACAGGCTTTTTGCACCTATCGGCTCTCTTAATTTTCATATTTTCTCTAATTATAATTGTACGATATTATTTCGTAACATATGTAACAACTTTCGATTATTTTTCCATAAACCTCTGAAAAGCCATTTTTATGCTCCCTTCTGTGTTTCCGCCGCCGATACGATCAGCGACTTTGTTCCATGAAAGATTGTCAATGAATCTCAGTGTAATGATCCGTCTCATGCGGCTGTCTTCCACGCTTGCAATAAATTTTTCTACTTGATTCAAAGTTTCAAGCAATTCAAGTTCAAGATTAGCTAATATAGACTTTCTGGCGTATAACAGGCTCTTTTTTCGGCTATACTCTGGATACGGAAATCCCTCAATCTTAAAGTGCTGGATTCCGCCGGGTCCACCGCTTACAGTGTCTATAACCTTGCCCTCTTCCTCTATCCTTGCAATTTGCTTTTCCGTACGTTCAATCCTCTCACGCACTTCTTTTGCTTCCTCCTGCAAGTCGTTATATTGAGTTAAAATTTCCTTTGAAACCATCTACAATCACTCCTCTATCCCATAGGGCTATCAATAACTGTTGTTTTTACCCCACCAACGTTTTCAATTGCCATCGCCAACTGTGTTAATCCGTCGGCTGCGTCATCGTGTTCGTTGCTTCCAATTTGAACAAACATAATTAGTTCGTCCATTGCATCGCTATACTCTTTTGATTGCTTTTCATCTTCCAAAAATACAAAATGTTGAATTATGTACCCCGAATACGCAATGATTTTTGAAAGTTTCTCCATGTTGCCAGGCGCTTTTTTATCTGTACAACTGCATTTATAGCCATACTCTTCCAATTTCTCATCAACATACTTACGGTACATATCGCCGCCATTATTTGCTTCAAAACAAATCTGTCGTATCTCTTCTCCCATAAGTTTTCCAATGACTAACGGCAGAGTAACCTCTTTCTTCCCTTTATTAAAAATCCAATCGGTAATATATACATCTCCATTCGGGTATTCATATCCAATCGGCATTGAAAGGCTATCACCGCCGCCCCACGCCACGTCACACGCTGATATAACACGGTGATCTCCTTCCGGCAAAATTCCGTTGTAATGTCGCAGATCATCTTCTGGATAAAGCAATCCTTCTCGAACAAATGGTTTCTGCTGATACTTTGCTTCCCATTCGTTTTTATCAAGTCTCTTTTTAAGCCTTTGATAATATCTGGTTGAAAATCCTTTTACCGGATAATCAAAATTGGATTCGCCTTTTTCATTAAGTGCCGGAATTTTTCTAAAACGATACAACGGATCATTTTTGTTTTCTGCTTCAACTCTTCCTAATGGGTCTAGTACATTCCATCTGGTACCAACCATCAATTCCTTAGATCCATCGTTTTTACGGTCGACAAGAATGTTTAAGTAGTCTTGGTAACGACTTTCCAATCGTCTAGGACTTAATGATTCCTTTCGATCACGAACAAGGTCGTCCACATACAAATATCCATCTTCGGAAATATCAACTTCTCCAGTCCATGTACCATCAATTCCTCGACAAGTCAGTGTTGCGAATCTATCGGGCGTATTGTAATTAACCTCGTTCTTATCTGAATGTTGGGATTCCTTTTGAACATCTGGGAAAATCTCTGAAAACGTGTATTCACTTGATGTTGTCAAATTAAGTATTTCTGTATAGAATCCATCTGCAAGCAAGCCGGAATGTCCGGCCATGGCGTTGTGGCTATCCGGTCTCTTACCGATTATCCATGCATAAAAGAAAATACATATAGTTGACTTTCCAACTCGTGGCGGCATAGACAATCCGTAAAATTCTATCTTTCCATCTTCTAGGTCCTGCAGATCATCAACAACAACCTTTAATGCTTTCTTCCTGTTCTCATAGAATTTCTTTCTTTGAGGTCTGTTCTTCTCCATGTAAAACAGGAATGATTCAAAATGGTACGGTGCTTCCGCTTTCATGGTTTTCCAGTACAGATCATCCATCTGTAACAATTCCACGCCACAGTTAATGGCTCTCTGACAGCATTCCTTGATGTACGAAGTGACTTTCAACGCCCATTCCATGTCATTTTCCTTTTCAAACGCCACTTTCGCCACATCCAGCAAATCATACAGCGGCTGGTAGCTGATATTATTTTTCGCTATGTAATCTTGAATTTTCTTCGCCGTAAATTTTGTTTCCTCTGAAACCAAAAAAAGAGCCTCCTTTCCTCAAATTTGGGGATTTGGCTCTCTCTGCATATGTACCACTTGGCACTCTGCAACTGGTGCTCTGAAAATACTTAATTCAGTTCTGTTATTCTATATCTCACTGTGCCGTCATCGTAGTTTTTTGTTTCAAGCGTACCGTCAGCACATTCTCCGACTTTATCTGCATATTTAACGTATGTATCACTTCCATCTATGACATAATCAACATTATCATATTCAACTGTAATTTCATACACTGCCGGATATGAAATCATCTCCATTGTATTTCCACAAGACACAGGGATAATATACGCTCCCCTGTAATATTCATCTACAATTTTTACTTCCACTGTAGAATACTGCGTATCAATGCACTTCGCACAACCGGATAAAGAAAATATCATCAACGCCACTGCTAAAATAGCACTCATTTTACTTTTCACGCTCGTTTCACCCCCGATTTCATTGATTTTCCGGTGTTTACATATCTCCATCGTTCAAATCATCAACAGCAATAGCTGTAATATAAATATCTCCGGCAATTCTACGAAGTGATTCATTCACATCGTCAATGAAAAACTGCTTAATGCTGTCCTTGTCATAATTTCCGGCTACAAAATCAGAAAATGTGATTGTGAGCGGTTCTTTGAACTTCTTTCCGGATTCTGCCGCAGTATCACGAATCAGCTTTGCCCGCTTTTCATCAGCGCATACGATACAGCCGCCAAGTAATAAGCACATTTTGATTAACTGCGTTGTTTTTCCTGTTCTCGGTTTCTGATAAATTGTTCTCATAGATTTTTACCTCCAATTCTATTGATTTTCCCGCATTTCGGGCATTTGATTTCAGCCTGTCCGTTGAATTTGCCTAAAAGGCGGTTGCATTTACTACAACGTGCATCTATCAATCCCTCTGGTGGATTCATGCACTGCGCAAATGCGCCATGCTCTATTGATTCAATTACTTCTGCCATACTCATTTCTTATCCCCTTCCAAAATATGAATAATTACACATTCACCAACATCCCAAATTCCGAAAAGTAATATGGAAGAAACAATTCTTCCAATCACATCTCCTGCATAGCCAAAATCGTGTTCCAGTAAAACTCCTATACAACTTGAAATTAAAATCCATGCACACAACATAAGTATAATTACGGATATGATTCTAAATATCATGTATATTTTTCTCATTCTTCCACCAACTTTCTGCCGCACATCGGGCAATAATTTATTTCAAACTGTCCGTCTCCATATTCATTGCCGCTGTTGTCAAAATGCAAGCTATAATTTCCACCAGAGGATTTTTTTATTCTCGCATCCCCATATGTATAACCATTTTCTATCCTTTTCGCTTTTCCATCGCAAAAATCACACATTTCTCCGTCTCCCCTCTATAAACATGGTTGCGCTATCCCCGAGTGTAGTTGTTTCTATCATTTCCGGTTCATTACCGCCTATGTGTTCTACGGATTCTATAATGTTCACATTATCTGACCTGCAAAGCCTTCCGTTTGAATCAATATACGATTCAAATTCTATTTTTGCACGAAAACCATATGGCGTTTTGCAATAAGGGCACATTTCCTTATCTCTTTCGATTGGCGCGCCGCAATTTACACAGTTTGTAATCACGCTAATCCTCCGACTTGACAGTAAACGGAACAATCGTCTCCGGAATATAATTGACCTCATATTTGTATTTGTTGACCTCTGCGCCGCCCAAATCCTCGACAACGTACATGGTATTCTCATTCATGCCAATAATGTGCTTCTTATAAGAGCCATCTTCCTGCTCCACAACAATTTCAATCTGATCGTCGTGTGAATCCTCTACCTGCAACGAAAAAGCCCCAATCAATTCAAATTCGACCTTATCCGTTCTGGTGTTGATTACCGCGAATCTGCGAAGCACATTGAAATTGTCTGCTTCCTGCGATACGTTGTAAGATACCTGGCCTACTTCGGTGCAAGCGGTAAGACTTACTGCAAATGCTCCGACTAATAATGCCGCTAAAATCTTCTTTTTCATATATTCAACCTCCTAATTTTGCATAAAAAAATACCAACCATCGAATATTGACGGTTGGTATATTCTTAACGAATAAACTCCACAGAATAAAACTGTGTATTCTTACTCTGCATAAGCGAACATGTTTTACTTTTACATGATTTACAATTTAAGGATTTTAAATATTTCTTTAATTTTTTTAAATCCTTTTTATAAGCTTCGGTACACTTAGCATCTGGAAATTTCTTTTTAATTTGTTTTACAATGTCCTCATGCGTGCAACAATAACATACAGTCCCTTCGGGTAAATCTTTTAATATTTGTAACATTTCTCTAACAAATTCTTTTTGAGGACATTTATCTTTCGGACGCCATAATTTAAAACATTGATTTATCCATACGTATTTATGTCTAAAAAAACTACGATTACAATCGAGATAATAATGTTTCCTGTTCAACACTAAATTTCTTGCTACGCTTACTATGGTAATTAACAGAAAAAAAATTGTCCCCCAAAACAACCCAACCACAACTAATGCAAACCATGAAGAATCCGGATTAATTAACATCTGGCAAACCGTACAAGCTATAAGTATCACACATATACAAATAAGCACTACTACTTCTGTTATACAATTATGTATAAATCCATTTATTCTCTTCATTTTGTCACTTCCTTTGTGAAATTATATCACTACGACCGTCAATATTCAATTGTCAATGTTCAAATTGATGCGGCGTGGATTTGCACCACGCAGGAGTGCGCAATCTGGTCATCTATGTTGTCGGTTTCAACCAATCCTCTACGACAATTCCGTTTACCTATTCCGTCACACATCAACACCCAATTCTGCTCGGGCAAACGCCGTACACAGGATTCGAACCGGCGAATGATGGAATCAAAATCCCTTGCCTTACCGCTTGGCGATAGCCCAATGTTGTATTCGTCCGCGAACACAATTCAAAGCTTCAACGCCGATTACAACTATTCAGCTGAGAATCCTTTGCCCGCGGACTTAATCTATACCGGATGCTCCGATTTCTCGCTCTGATGCTCGGCGTCGCTATCCAGGTCGAGTAAATCTCCGGAATATCCCGGCTCCGTCTTTCTTTCATATATTCTTTCAACTGCACTCGTAATTGGCAGATAAAAGCGAATCCCAAATATCGGATCATAAATTACCATGCGATCAACTCCAAATCAAAAGTGTATTTGCTACCAAATCTGCAATGATTAGTCCTATCCCAAGTCTCATAGTCCGATTCTTCGGTTCAACCTCGACTTGAAAACTCATGAACAATAACAAAGCATTGATTATCGTTGTAATTATTCTGAAAATCAGCATTTATTTATGTTTCCTCCGCTTCTGTTCCCAATCAATACAGGAATGGTCGTATTCTACGAAGTCAGCCACATATTCGCTCTGATCGTTCACGCAAACATAACCATTCATTTTGTCGTATGAACCATATTCGCAGGTTCCGCAACACTGTTTGCAACTTGCCATTACACATCATCCTCCGCTCTGTGGTTCGCTCTTTCAACGTCAAATCCTTCCGGATAACGCGCCTTAAGCTTGTCTATGTTCATCTGCATAATCTCATCAAGGCTCCAACCAAAGGATTCGCAAAGCATTGCCAGATACCAACAAATATCTCCTGCCTCTTTCTTTGCATGTTCAACATCAAGCGGTTTCTCGTGGAAAATCCACTTTTTAATCATGTCGTTGAACTCTCCAACCTCACCGGACAATCCAAGGCAGGCATTGAAGATACCGCCAACATCAAAATGATTTTCATCTTCTGCGATTAAATTCTGCTGTATTAAATACTCCATGTCGCATGTCAACATATTTTCAAGCAATCTATCTGTTGCCTTATGGTCATTTGTTCGCATGGCCAATTTCTGATACTCATTTCCAGTCATATGCCATTCATCCTTTCAATTCTCAATCCCTATCATACGATTCAACATCAATACAGCAGCTTCTTTGAAATCCTCTTCTCCAAGATCAAGTTCATACCCGTTCCTATCCCTTGAATCCCAAAATTTATCATCCAAAGCGCTTAGCATGCTTTTCAAGAAAGCGTTATACAGTTCACCATGATTCATTAACTCATTCCGTAAAACTACAACTGCTTGTTGAACCGTTTCTGGTGTGAAGCGGAACTTAATATCTCCGCCCATGTCAATATCCGGCAGACCCATGGTTTCAAAAGTGAACTGTGGAACCTCGTCTACTGCAACGCGGAAATCAACGCTTTTGACGTTTTTAATCTTCTTGCCGTCTATGTAGCATTCAGTTCCCATCCAACTTTCATTTGGATTTACGACCTTAATTCTTGGAATCGGATTATCCATATCACATACGCTCCTTTGAAGCCTTTTTGTTTTTGAAAAATTTTGAAAATCGTTATCGAATGTAACTTTTGAATTTTTATCGGATGTGAGTTTGAATTTTAATTAGTTATTTTATAATTCTATAAAACCTTTTTCCAAAAGAGGTTTTAAATACATATCTTGAACATATTCCTCTGTCTTATATGTCGTATGCGGTAATGAGATTTTTTTGTAATCACCCATATACAAAACTAATACCCACCAAGTAAGATAAGGCTCTATTCGTACCGAGTTTGTTTCGTATATTTGATTCCCATGCTTAATTTTCATAAAGCATATCCCTCATAACATCTGCCACGCTATCACTCAAACAGGTATTGGCGATATATTCTTTCTCCCGATTGCTTAATCGCTGTCTTTGGGGAATCGTATCAGCTAATTTTCCAAAAGGATTTATGCCATGTGATAAAAGGATAATTGCCACGATTGGAAATCTAATAAGTTTTCTGTATCTCATAATTCAATACCTCGATGATGGAGAAGGTCTTTTTATTAAATTTCAACTTGACCTACTCAGTTAGTACCGGGGGCATGTTCCCCATAGACCCCGCCCCGGCATCCCTCCGGGCTGATCTGGTCACGCTCCCTGCGGTCGTATTGCTGCGGCACTGTTACAGTGCTTTCTTGCTCAAATCGCTATCTATCGGATAAATGTGCATTTCCCCGATAGTTTGATACAATTGCAACAACTTCGCCAGCCCGCTATTTACAAGGCTTACAAGGACTTTGTGCTGTCCGTTGTGTGTATCTTCGCCACAATTCAACGCCCAAATCTTAAAATAAATCAAGAAAAATCCGCTTCTGGAGGTTGCAAACACGGTTGTTCCGCTGTCTGTCCTGTGATCTGATAACGCTCTCTGATCTGCTCAATGCTCTGTGTTGGCTCTCCGCCTGGCTTATTACTTCCCGGCATATTCCAGTTGTGCCGCCTATTGAGCGCTGGCAGCACCTTCATAGGATTCAGTCCGCCGCTTATAAGTTTATCGCTTAAGGATTCCTCGTTGTTTTCGACCAGCTTTTTGTACAGGTCGGAACACGATGAACCGAGCCGCGTCTCTTCTCTGCCCCAAGAGTATATGGTGTCCTTGTGAATACCAGTTAAGAAACAGAACCCGTTTATACTAACCTCTTTGTCATACTCATAGCATAAATAAATATATATATCGCATATATCATTTATCAATTTATCGTTATAGGTATCTTTATCTGGTCCTTTTAAATCCTCTGTATGTCCTTTAAACAGATTTTTGTGTATATATATCAGAGCTGCATTCCATTTACTTTGAGGTTCTTTAGACATATCTTCTATGTCTTTCTCCTGCATGTACTGGTCAAGATATTCAGATATACCATTTTCGTATACTTCAATTCCCGTATCTGTCTTGACTGTATTAGACATATATACACATCTCCTTTCCGCCCTCTGGACAAAATAAAAAACCGGTACAATCTGGACTGGTTAAATCCAAATCATACCGGTGCATAAGTTCCGTTTCTGCTCCTCGCAGTTCTTCGGGATCTTCTCGTTGAGGTGTTGCCCGAATGCGTTTTAAGTTCTCTATCTGGTACTATGATATTATTTTCTGTATTTCCTGTCAAGTATAAATTTAAAATTATATTATCCTCGCTATGTAGTGGCTATTTATAATAACTATATTCGCGCGTGCGCATCTATACACTTAATAATAATATTTACTCTTTGATCAATATATAATATATATAATAAAACTCTATGTTTACAGACACATATATATACTCTATCTCTGTATCTAGTGTCTATATCTACGTTGCAAAAATGTTGCACTTTGTTGCATTGGTGTTGCAAGTATGTTGCATTGCAACAAAACTAATACTATTCTATCATTTCCATCTTGTTTGAAATGCTTTGAATATGTCCGGGAAATTGGTCTGATCTGGACGCAAAAGAAAGAAAAAGGCAGTCATGAAAGGCCGTCTTTGATTACCAAATTACCACTTGATTTTTGCCGATCATTAGTGTATTATAATAATTGTCTCGTGGCGTGGATGTTCGCCTCGACGGAACCGCTAACAATTCCAGCGGTCAAGGGTTGGAATAATAGAGTTTTTTATAGTAAAGCTAATTGATGCTTTGCATCAATATGTCACACGGCATGGACGCTTGCCGATGTGGTTCTGCCAGCAATTCCGGCAGACACGGATTGAAATAATAGTATTTTTAGTAATGCCCAAAAGTGGCATTTGTCGCGCGTGGTGGACGCTCTGCGCGTGGTATCTGGAGCAATTCCCCGGATACGAGAATTGAAACAATAATATTCTCTATAAAACGAGAATGAAAAGGAGCGGGTTAGATTTATTCTTTCCCGCTCTCTTTCTGGTAGCTGATATATTTTATTTATGCTACCTCCATCTTTTTTTCGCTTTTATTATGTTATGCGTTCTTTCCTGCTCCGTAGCACTCATAAAAGCTATCAACAAGCTTTCCGAGTTGCTCCGGTGTCAACTGCTCTTTCAAATCAGCCGGAACCCATTTGTAAGATGCATAGAATGTATCTTCCATGCTGCCGATCTTGGAAGCTTTCTTTACCTGATCCAGCTTGTACATCTCGCCGAGTTCTTCGGTTGTGATTTCTCCATCTTTTACAGCTTTTCTGCCCTCTCTTGTTAAAATTTTCATTGCTTCCTCTTTGCTGATTGTTCCGATTCCTTCAATCTTCATATGTTGTTCCCCTTTCCCGGCTCTCGCCTTTGTTCTGTTTTCTTGATCTGTCATTATAATATCATGAGTGCCTTATAATGTCAAGTGGTATTTTAAAAAAAGTGCCTTATATTTTATTTTAATCTTTCCAACTGCTCCAACTGGATAAGCACAGCCTCTTTTATAAAGGCGTTTATACTTTTTCCACTTACTTTCTTAATCCGTTCTTTTGTCCCGGCTGGCAACAGGCAATTAACGCGGTCTACCGTCTTTGTATACTTAGCTACTGCTTGCCGCCTTTGCTCGGTTTGTTTTTCCGTATATTCCGCCATTTGTTTTTCCTCCATACTTTATTAATATACTCTAAATATAGCATAAGTGCCTTATTATAGCAAGGATTATTTTCCTTTCTATATTATAGTAATTCTGCGAATGCTTTTCAAATAAGTGCCTTATGCATATTTTACAATTTGTTCATTGTTATAAGTGCCTAATTTTGTCTATTCTGCATATTGCATAAGTGCCTTATATTCACTATAATACAAGTATCAAATGGAACAGGAAACGGAGGAAATGTTATGACAGCAGAACAGGTTAAGAAAATAATAGAGGACGGAGAATTTGAATATTACGGAATCAGATCCGACGAAACAGTTGAATACAAAATTGGCGATACCTGCTTTGAAAGCCATCAGTGGTGGCAGGATGATCCGGGAGATAGCACGATGGAATACAACACGGAAATGCAGTGTTGGGATGGCGGTGAGCTCCCGGGTACATGTGCGCTAGGAATATCGGGAAATAGCGATGTGCAAAAAATCCTTGAATATTCTCGCCGCTGCTATGGCGGCAAGCACATTACGCTTATCGCCGGATACCGCGCAGAATGCGGGAATGATGACGGCGAAATCATCATCAGAGACGCAGTTGTACTTTGCGCATAATAAAGCATATCGCATGGCCGAAACGCTCCACTCTGGAGCGTCAGCCGCGGACCGGTCGCCGTGGCTCTGATGATGGCAGACCGTACAATGAAAGGATGGTTGATTATATGAAGATGATGACACTTGAAGAATCGAAAGAATACACACGCCAAAAGTTGGCACCGTATTACAGCAACGAGCGAATCGAGAACGTTGTAAAACAGTATGTTTCCGTTGTCCGCCCGGGCGTTGTCTTAGTTAAAAATAAAAATGTGGGACTTATGGAACTGTATCTATAGGAAAATGAAAGATTCCCCGGCTTGCCATTACCGGAATGACCGGGAAAATTTAGAATTTGGAGGAATAGGAAAATGGGAAAAATCAAGGTTGAATGGTGCGAAAATTTTATCAAAAAGACATTTGCGAAGCTTCCAGATTTCGCAACAGGCATAGAAATTAATTGCTTTTGGAATATGGCGGAAAATTCCGGACTTTGGACGCGTGGGACGTATAACACCCCGATGACGCAAGCATTAGAAAACTTAACATCAATCAAGGCAGTGTATGGAGAAGATCGGAAAGTCTCATTCTATGCCTTTGAATTAAAATAGCCGCCGCAGAGGATGCCCGCCGGATCACTACCGGCGGCGGTTTTATTTGTGCATTGACAACCAAATAATTAAGTGCTATTTTATGCCTGTAAGCAAATAAGCGGCTTATTTAGGATTTATTCTGCATACGTTGATATTTTTATCATCTGCGCATAGTAAACGCTAAATGGGCTAAATATTGAGCAGATGGCGTATAATTCCATTTTGGCTGGCATTTATGGCAGCTTTTACGGTGCATGGTACGCCAATAAGCAACGGCGGCGCTCCAAGCATGGCAGGCATAAACGCCGCGGCAAGCGCGTTTACATCCGCTTCTGGCGGCTGTAGATTGTATTGCTCCACACCGGAGCAGGCGGGAACATCCTTATAACCGGCAAAATATTTTTTGCGGTGCCTGGCGCACTGGTAAGCGTGCCGCAATTCGCGGGCGATCGCAATAAAAGGCATGGCGCGCAGATCGGGATATTTTCCATGCTTTCAGCCGGCGCGGCGTAGCATGCGCAAATCCGTTTCAGATCATCATCAAATTTCCGAATATTTCTAATTTCAAATTCTAACCCCATTTTTCAAACATAGGGGGTATCAAATTCGTTTACCTATATTTTCCAAAAATAATTTTTCAAAAATCTGCACGAAAAATTCAAAAGTTCAAAAACGGAATTTCCGCGCCAAAATCAAAGGTAGGGGGGGATCAAAATTTTTCCGAATATTTTCGCGCAAAAAAATAAACCGGCTCATGGTCGATTTATTATAAAAATACCTGTGTGTTACCTATGATTTTACTATACAGAAAAAGCAGTCTCCAAAATCTCCTTTCTCCTAGTAAAATCAAGACTTCACACGGTTTTTCAGTTTTAAAAAATAGTAGCGAGAGGGGGATTTGAACCCTCGACACTACGGGTATGAACCGTATGCTCTAGCCAACTGAGCTATCTCGCCATATGAAACTACCTTGCGGTAAAATGGGACCTATAGGGCTCGAACCTATGACCCTCTGCTTGTAAGGCAGATGCTCTCCCAGCTGAGCTAAGATCCCATTCGCAGTCGAAATCCATCGACTGACTTAATTATTATACTATCCGAAAAAAGCAAAGTCAATACCTGTTTTCTATATTTTTCACCTGTTTTTCATACTATGTGTGAATCAGATTTACTTTTCCAGACGGACACAGTTTGCCAGATACTCTGCATCCGGTATTGCGGCATCGCGCACCGCACGCTCAATGGCAAGGGACATGACCTGTGCTGCAAGTGTTCCCGCCACATTGATATCTGCACGCACATTCCCCATGGAAACCGCATAGATCGTATCACCATCCGCCATGGTTCCGACCGGATTTATATTTCTCGCATAGGCACAGCGCGCCATGGATGCAATTTTATTTGCCTCATCCTGCGCAAATCTTCCATTTGTCACGATTGCCCCGATCGTTGTGTTTTCCTTATAAAAATCCGTTGGCTTTGCAATTTTAAGAAATTCCGCACAGGTGTCCAGCTCTTTTGTGCGATCCGGACTCCTTAAGCCCGCAATTTTTTTGCCGGTCGTGGAATCAAAGATATCTCCAAATGCGTTTACCACAACCACTGCTGCCATTTTCAGTTTCCCGACTTTAAGCGCCGCAATGCCAAGACCGGACTTCTCGGCACATTCCATACCAAACAGTTTTCCAACTGTCGCACCGCAGCCCGCACCCTCGTTTCCACCTTTTGGCTCTCTGCCCGCCTCGGCATCCACACAGGCGTCATAACCCATCTGCGCATCGGGACGAACCGTCGGATCTCCATATCCAAGATCATAAATGCAGGACTGGCACACAAGCGGCACCTTCGCAAATCTGGTGTCGTAACCAATACCATGCTCTTCGAGATAACGCATGACGCCGGTACTTGCTTCAAGACCATACGCCGAGCCTCCGGAGAGAACCACTGCATTGATCGGATTGTTTGCCGTAAGCGGGGAAAGAAGCGGGGTTTCTCTGGAAGCAGGACCTCCGCCGCTGATATCCACGCCTCCGATCGCCGGCTGATCGAAAAGCAGCACGGTCACGCCTGTTTTTCCCTTTTCACTCTTTGCCTGTCCGATCCGCAGTCCTTCCATGTCGGTCGCTTTTATTTCTGTTGCTATTGTACCAATTTCCATGATTTTTCCTTCTTTATCAAAAATTATTCTGCGAGCAGGCGTTCCACCAGCTTCACGCAGTCTGCCGCATCTTTTGAGTAACCGTCCGCACCGATCTCATCTGCAAAACTCGGTGTGATCGCGGCACCTCCGATAATGATCTTCCCTTTGTATCCCTTTTCCTGTGCCAGTTCCACTACATCCTTCATCCGCATCATCGTTGTCGTCATCAGCGCGGAAAGCCCGATCACTTTTGCATTTTCTTTTAACGCCGTATCCACGATGATAGAAGCCGCCACATCCTTGCCAAGATCCAGCACGCGGTAACCGTAGTTCTTTAGCATCAGTACGACCAGGTTCTTTCCGATGTCATGGATATCACCTTCCACGGTCGCCATGACGATCGTTGCCATCTCCTCCTCACTGCCATCCCGCACAAGCATCGGCTCCAAATATTCAATCGCCATCTTCATCGCGTTCGCACTTGCGATCAGCTGCGGCAGGAAATAGATCTGCTTGTCAAACAAAACACCGACTTCATTGATCGCCGGGATGAGATCCTCACTGATGATCGTATCCGGCACTTTTCCGGCATCCAGTTCCTTTTTTACCTCACCTAAAATACCGCCCTTGTTTCCATGCAGCACTGCGTCAAACACCGGATTTTTCGGCGCTTTTTCTTCTTTCGCGCCAGAACCGGAGGCGTCATCATTCGTCACCTTTTCGTCCAGAAGATTCATCCGGTTGATATAACGGATATCACTTCCCTCCTTATGTAACAGCATATCCGTAGCAAATGCCGCATTCATAAGCAGCTCCTGTGACGGGTTTGCGATCGCCATCGTAAGTCCGTTTGCGATCGCCATTGTAAGAAACGCCGTGTTGACATACTGCCTGTCCGGAAGTCCGAATGAAATATTGGAAAGTCCACAGATCGTCGCCAGGCCGAGCGTATTTTTACAATAGGAAATCGTATCATAACATTCGAGTGCCGCAAGCGGATTTGCACCTACGGTCGCCACCAGACCATCCACTACAATATCTTCCCTTGCAAACCCAAGTTCCAGTGCGCGGTCCAGGATAATATTTACAATGTTTCGCTTTTCTTCCAGAGACTTCGGCAGTCCCTCATCCGAAAGCGGCAGTAAAATAAACATGGCTCCGTATTTTCTTGCGATCGGAAGCAGCTTTTCAAACTTTTCTTTTTCCAGAGAGATGGAATTGATCAGAGCACGTCCCGGATAAATACGAAGTGCCGCCTCAATGATGTCAACATGGCTCGAATCAATACAAAGCGGACAGTCCACCGTCGTGCTCACTTCGTAAATGACATCGAGCATCATCTGTTTTTCATCAATACCGTTCATACCCATATTTACATCAAGAATGGAAGCACCATTCTCCTCCTGCGCCCGCGCCATGGAACGCACCAGATCAAGACTTCCTTCTTTTAATTCCGCCTGTAATTTTTTCTTTCCGGTTGGATTGATACGCTCACCTACAACAAGAAACGGTCCGTCCAGATCGATCTCCACACTCTTTCGCTCTGAGGTCAAGATACGTCTTCTTTTATCAGAAATATCGCGCACCGGAATATCACGCACTGCATCGCTTAACGCTTTGATATGCGCCGGTGTCGTGCCACAGCATCCACCTACGATCGCAGCGCCCTCTTCGACCAGTTTTTTTCCTACTGCCGCAAATTCCTCCGGCGTCGTGTTATAGACTGTCACTCCATCCACCAGTTCCGGCAGACCGGCATTCGGCTTCGCAAGAATCGGGATATTGGCATAAACGACCATTTCCTTTACCGGAGCAAGCATTTCTTCCGGCCCCGTCGAGCAGTTAAGTCCGACCGCATCTGCGCCAAGGCTCTGCATAACGACTACTGCCGTCGCAGGGTCTGTTCCGTAAAGCGTTCTTCCATCCTCATTGAACGTCAGGCTCACCATGACAGGCAGATCACAGGTTTCCCGGATCGCAAGCACTGCTGCACGCGATTCCTGAAGGCTCATCATCGTCTCCACCACAAACAGATCCACGCCTGCCTTTAAGATCGCACGCACCTGCTCCTTATAGATATCCACAAGTTCCTCAAACATCAGTTCTCCCATCGGAAAAAGCTGCTGTCCGGTCATGGTAAGATCTCCTGCAACCAGTGCCTTTCCGCCTGCCGCTTTTCTTGAGATCATGACCAGCCGTTCATTCATTTCCTCCAGATGTTCTTCCAGTCCGTATTCTTCCAGCTTGATGCGGTTCGCCGTAAACGTCGGTGCATATAAGATATTGGTTCCAGCCTCCACGTAATCCTGCTGCAGGCGGACCATCACATCCTCATGTTCTAAGATCCACTGCTCCGGGCAGACGCCGACCGGCATTCCCGCATCCTGCAGATTGGTTCCTGTCGCGCCGTCTAAGATGACCGGTCCGTTTTTCACCAGTTCACGAAATGCTTCTCTTGTCATATTACCGCTCTCCTATTTTTCTGATTTCCGTAATAATATTGCTGATGAGTTCCGCCCGGTTGAACGGTGTCATCATATAAAATCCATCTGCCACATCATAAAGCTTTTCGGCAGTTTCCACAGAGATCTGTGTTGCAACCGCCTCTGCTTCTTCTCTGGTCATATCCTTGTCGTATCGATCCACGATATCCTTTGTGATATGTATCCCCGGCATCTCATTGCAGACAAAAAGTGCGTTCTTATAGCTGACAAGCGGCATGATCCCGCAGATCAGTCTGGTATCCACATGTTCTTTGATATAGCGGATGCGTTCAACATCCGCATCCGTATAGATCGGCTGTGTCAAAAAGAACGTACAGTCCTCCGCGATCTTTAACTGCATCCGCTTTATGATCGCATCCACATTGACCCCGTGATAATTCAGCGCAGCGCTGTAGCAGACCGGATCTTCCGCAAAAACATCCGCATTCATTTCCTTTACATAATTCATAAGCTTGATCGAATTAAAATCAAATACAGATGATATCTTTCCTTTGAATTCCCGTGCAACCGGATCACCTGTGATAAACAAAAACTGCCGGATACCCGCCATATAATCACCAAGCAGCGTAGAACGGAGCGCAAGCACGTTTTTGTCCCGACAGCAGATATGAGGCATAACCGGGATTCCCACTTCACGCTGTACTTTTTCCGCCAGAAGTCCGGCATCCATCCTGGCTCTCGCCATCGGGGAATCCGCAAGCGTAATAAGATCGACCCGATTATCCTTTAACCGTTTCGCGCCGTTCATCACCTTTGTGATATCTGTCTGAAATGGCGGATCTAATTCAACAATATATACTTTTTCATTTTTTGCGAATTTTTCTTCTAAGGCATGACTTGATTTTCCACCCGCTTCAGGTGCAGTCCGTCCAATGAGTTTTTTCCCGCGCGTACACCCTTCCAATGCCTGCCCCAGCTTTTCTATGAAAGAAGGCTCGGTTCCGCAGCAGCCGCCCAAAATATCCACACCAAGCGCCGCGATCTTTTTCTGCATCTCAACGAAATATCTTTCATTGCTCGAATATACGGTCTTCCCGCGCAAAAATACCGGATATCCGGCATTCGGCAGTGCTGTCAGATATTTTTCATTCGGAAACTCTGCATCTTTTAAAAGCTGATAGAGATGTGCCGCCTCCACGCCACAGTTAAAACCATAGGCATCCAGGGCAGCATCGCCCGCCGCCAGCTCGATCACACGCTTCACACTGATCCCGGATTTGGTATAACCGCTCTTATCAAACGAGAACTGTGCTATGACAAAGGTATCGCCCTTCTCCTTAATGTAGGCCGCAAGCGGTGATACATACGCGAAATCCGAAAGCGTTTCAAACAAAAAGATCCTTGCCCCGCACGCAAAAAAGGTATCGCAGATCGTCTTATACTCCGCAAGCACATCCTCATACGCTTCCTCCCCGGAATCATAGATCGGTCCCAGGTCTGCCGCAACAAAAACTTCCCTGCCGCTTTCCGCCACCGCTTCCTCCGCGATCTTATAGCCTGCTTTGATATTTTCGGTCACTTCCTCCATCGTATCAAAAAACATGGTGTTCGTCGCAAACGTGTTGGTTCTGATCAGCTTTGCGCCCGCAGCAATGTAATCCAGATGGATCTCTTTCACCCGCTCCTGTGCCTCGGTATTCGCCCGCTCAACAAAGGTCTGTTCATCTTTATATTTTTTCTGGTAATAGGTTCCCATCGCTCCATCCGTGATCAGACGATGTTCCTTCAAATACGCAGCAATATTCATCTCTTTTCCCCACTTTTTATATATTTTCCGTAAAAGGCATATAGCCGATCTTCATATTCTTTCATTATATTAAATTCGCCATACTGTGACAAGACGCATTTTCCCATAGCTGGCTATAGGATACGTCTATAGCAGCGATAAATATGGTACGATCGAGAAAAAAAGATGCAGGAGATAAACTTTCCCACATCTTTTTTTGTAATTTTTATAAAGAAAATGTCACTGCAAGCACGTATTCCGTCTCATCCTCTGTGTCAAATTTCTTAAGCAGTCGATACTGCCCTGACGGAAGTTTGCCATAAGCCTCGAGCCAGCTGACCTGACAGGCTCCGGCCACCGCAGTATACGGCTGGATCACTAACGGTTCTTCCTCCCAGTCATGCGTGAGCGCCTGACTCGGCATCTTATACCACTGCCCCTTGGTTCGCTTTTCAAGAATATAGGCATTCTCAAATGTAAGCTCCTTGTCCGAATCATTGTTGATATCTAAAACCAGACCCGAAGAGGAAATGCTGCCTTCCTCGACCGTCATGGAAACGCCTTTACAGTTATTCACCACCGCGTTTTTTTTCTCTTCATAGCTTGCCAGAAAAATCAATAACGCCGCCGCTGCAATGCCGAATGCACCAAGGATACGTGCCGTCTTCTTTCTCATCACAAATCACACTTCCTGCTTGTTTTCTATATAACAGACTAGCGGAATTTTTCGGAAAATGCAATGATTTTTCGCTGGTTTATGAAAATTTTATACTTACTCTCTATCCTCTTTTTTCAATTATCTGATCGATCAGACCATATTCCAGCGCTTCTTTCGCAGTCATATAATTATCCCGTTCGGTATCTCTTTTTATCTCTTCCATACTTTTGCCTGTATTTTCAGCCAATATCCGATTTAAACGCTGTTTATTCTTCTGTATATGATCGGACACTATTTTGATATCCGTTGCCTGTCCCTGCACCCCATTTCCATGAATTGAGGGCTGATGTATCATAATCTCCGCATTGGGCAGTGCCATACGTTTTCCTTTTGCGCCTCCCGCCAGTAAAAACGCTCCGAAGCTGGCTGCCAACCCTATACATATGGTTGATACCTCACATTTTATATACTGCATCGTATCATAAATTGCAAAGCCTGCTGTAACCGAACCACCCGGGCTGTTAATGTACAACTGTATATCTTTTCCCGGGTCCTGAGCCTCCAAAAAGAGCATTTGCGCAATGATCAGGCTGGCTGACGTATCACTTACTTCTTCTCCAAGAAAAATGATCCGATCTGATAACAGCCTTGAAAAAATATCGTAACTTCTTTCCCCGCGGCTTGTCTGCTCAATCACATATGGAACCGTACTCACGCAGCCATTCCTCCTCTCCATGCATGATTTACACAAAGCAGGCTTTCCGGTGCTCTGTTTCCTGAAACAGGCTGCTTCGACAAATATATACCATTTTTTCTATAGGTTTGCGGAGTACAGCAATACATTTGATGAAATGCAAGGCAAAAAGCCTGCTGCGAATTATAATGCGCATCATAGGCGATTTCAACAATGGGCTTTTTTGTTTCCACCAGCTGTTTTGCCGCTTGTTCCAATCTGCGTTCCTTTATATACTTATAAATTGTACCTTTCGTTTCTTTTGCAAAAGTTCTGGCCATGTAAAATTTGGAGTAATTCAGTTCCTCCGCAATCCTGTCCAGGCTTAAATCCTCATTCAAATGTTCTTCTATATACGCTGTGATCTTCTCTGCCATACTTTTTTCTTTCATCGGATTCTCCTTTCTCTTTCTAAAAAGGATAACATATCCGTTTTCCGGCGTCTTAATAAAAATTGCCCTGATTACACGGTCTGTTTCCCAAACATGGAAAGATATTCCCTTCTTTACACTCACAGTTTTGATCGGATTCATGCCTTATCTTCATTGCAAAAGACCTCATAGAAAGGATTTCTCCTCTCTACAAGGTCTTCATCTTATTTAAAGTAAGCCACGCCGGACTCAAAGATCTTCATATCCTGCTCGCCGTAAATATTGATCGCCACAGAATCTCCACGACGCTCGGAATGTGCCATCTTTCCAAGTACACGGCCATCCGGGCTGGTGATACCCTCGATCGCCATGTAGGAACCGTTGACATTCCATTCTTCATCCATGGTAGGATTTCCTGCTTCATTCACATACTGGGTTGCAACCTGTCCCTCTGTAAACAGCTTATCCAGCCATTCCTTCGGTGCTACGAAACGTCCCTCTCCGTGAGATGCCGGATTGCAGTACGTCTTTCCAAGCTCTGCCTGTGCCAGCCACGGAGATTTATTGGATACCACCTTCGTGTATACCATCTTTGAAATATGACGTCCGATCGTATTATAAGTCAGTGTCGGTGAATCTGCTGTCTGCTGTCTGATCTCACCGTACGGTACCAGACCAAGCTTGATCAGTGCCTGGAAACCATTACAGATACCAAGTGCCAGTCCGTCTCTTTCATTTAACAGCTTATTGACCGCCTCTGCCATCTTTGCGTTACGGAATGCGTTTGCAAAGAATTTTGCGCTTCCTTCCGGTTCATCACCTGCGGAAAATCCACCCGGGAACATGATGATCTGTGCCTGATCGATCGCTTTTGTGAACTCCTCCACAGAATCACGGATATCTTTTGCTTCGAGGTTTTTAAATACCTTGATCGTAACATCCGCTCCGGCGCGCTCAAATGCCTTTGCACTGTCGTACTCACAGTTGGTTCCCGGGAATACCGGGATAAACACATTCGGTCTTGCGACTTTATGCTTGCATACATAAACCTTATCTGCTTTATATAAACCGGTCTTTACTTCCTCTTTGTCTTCAGTTGCTCTGGTCGGGAATACTTTTTCCAGTGTGCCTGTCCATGCATCCAGTGCTTCCTCCATGGAAATTTCCACGTCACCATAGGTAAAGGCCGCTTTTTCGGTTACTTCCGCGATCCTCTTTACCGCATCCGCGATCTCTGACTTTCCAACGATCTCTTCAAATTTTGCCACATCTTTTACTTCAAGCACAAGATTTCCAAATCCAGGCGCAAACAGTTCTTCTTTCGTCACCGCCTTTGCATCTACCGACACGCCAAGCTTGTTTCCGAATGCCATCTTGCTTAACGCAAGCGCGATTCCCTTTCCGTCAAGCGCGTATGCCGCTGCAACCGCACCACTCTGGATCAGCGCGTGAACTGTATCGTACAGCTTCATAACCTGCGCGTAAACCGGAAGATCATATGCATCTTTTTCCATGGTAAATAAGTAAACCGGGTTTCCAGCCTTCTTAAATTCCGGTGTGATGATGTCACCTTCTTTTGCCACATCTACTGCAAAAGATACCAGTGTCGGCGGTACATCGATCTCATTAAAGGAACCGGACATGGAATCCTTTCCTCCGATGGACGGCAGTCCGAACGCGATCTGTGCGCTGTATGCACCAAGCAGTGCAGCGAACGGCTGGCTCCAGCGCTTCGGATCTTCGCTCATTCTGCGGAAATATTCCTGGAATGTAAAACGGATCTTGTGGTAATCTCCACCGGCAGTCACGATCTTTGACAAAGATTCGAGCACTGCGTAAACTGCTCCGTGATACGGGCTCCAGCTGGAAAGATACGGATCAAATCCATATGCCATCATTGTGACTGTATCGGTCTTTCCTTTTAATACCGGAAGCTTTGCTACCATACTCTGGGTCTCGGTAAGCTGATACTTACCACCGTAAGGCATGTATACACTGCCCGCACCGATGGAACCGTCGAACATCTCCACCAGTCCCTTCTGGGAGCAGCCATTTAAGTCAGCAAGCATGGAAAGCCATGCATCCTTTACATCCGCAATTTTTTTCTCATTGAAATAATTATCCTCTTTGACCGGCATCTCAACTTCCACATCGGTCTCCTGATGTGCTCCGTTGGTATCGAGGAACGCACGCCTGATATTTACGATCTCTTTTCCTCTCCATACCAACACCAGTCTCGGCTCTTCGGTGACAACTGCCACTTCTGTTGCCTCAAGGTTTTCTTCTTTTGCATATTTTAAGAAAGTATCTACATCTTCTTTTGCAACTACGACCGCCATACGCTCCTGGGACTCGGAAATAGCGATTTCTGTTCCATCAAGACCTGCGTATTTCTTCGGCACCTTGTCAAGCTGCACGCGCAGACCGTCTGCCAGTTCACCGATCGCAACGGAAACTCCGCCCGCACCAAAGTCATTACACTTTTTAATGATATGGCTTACTTCCTCCCTGCGGAACAGTCTCTGCAGTTTACGCTCGGTCGGCGCATTACCTTTCTGTACCTCAGCGCCACAGGTATCGATGGATTTTGTAGTGTGTGCTTTGGAAGAACCGGTTGCTCCACCGCAGCCGTCACGTCCGGTCTCACCACCCAGCAGGATGATGATATCGCCCGGATCGGAATTCAAACGCTGTACCGCACGTCTCGGAGCCGCACCCATAACCGCGCCGATCTCCATACGCTTTGCAACGTAATTCGGATGATAGATTTCTTTTACATAGCCGGTTGCAAGTCCGATCTGGTTTCCGTAAGAGCTGTATCCATGCGCAGCGGAACGCACGATCTTCTTCTGCGGCAGTTTTCCGTTCATGGTATCTTTTACCGATACGGTCGGATCTGCTGCACCGGTCACACGCATTGCCTGGTATACATAGGTACGTCCGGAAAGCGGATCACGGATCGCACCGCCAAGGCAGGTTGCCGCGCCACCGAACGGCTCGATCTCTGTCGGATGGTTGTGCGTTTCATTTTTGAAGTTTACAAGCCACTCCTCAGTCTTTCCGTCCACTTCTACCGGAACAACGATCGAGCAGGCGTTGATCTCATCGGATTCCTCCTGATCTTCCAGCTTTCCTTCTTTTTTCAGGCGTTTCATTGCCATGAGCGCAAGATCCATCAGGCAGACAAATTTATCATCTCTTCCTTTATAGAGGTTCTTGTGCGTCTCAAGATAATCTTTATAGGTATCCTCGATCGGCGCCTTATAAAAACCATCATCAAATTTTACATCCTTTAATTCGGTAGAGAATGTTGTATGACGGCAGTGATCGGACCAGTAGGTATCAAGTACACGGATCTCGGTCATGGACGGATCACGTTTTTCATCGTTCTTAAAATAATTCTGAATATGGAGGAAATCTTTAAACGTCATGGCAAGACCAAGTGAATCATAAAGCTCCTTTAATTTTGTCTCGTCCATTGCCGTAAAACCATCAAAAATCTTTACATCTGCCGGCTCTTCAAATTCTGTTACGAGCGTTTCCGGTTTCTCCATACCGGTTTCTCTGGAATCTACCGGGTTGATGCAGTGATTCTTGATCGCTTCCATCTGCTCATCGCTCACATCACCATAGATCACATACGTTGTTGCGGAACGGATGACCGGTTTTTCTTCTTCATTTAAGAGTTTTACGCACTGTACGGCAGAATCTGCTCTCTGATCGAACTGTCCGGGTAAGAACTCAACGCTGAATGTCTTACCACCCTTCAGATCAAAGTTCTCTTCATACAGATCATCTACCGGCGGCTCGGAAAAAACAGTACCAAGTGCTCTTTTATAGGTCTCATCTGAAATATTTTCAATATCATAGCGGATCAGAACCCGTACTCCGGTAACTGTTTTAATGCCAAGGTAGCTTTTGATCTCTGCCTGCAGTTCCTTTGCCTGCACTGCGAAATCTTTCTTCTTCTCTGCGTACACGCGTCTAACGTTACTCATGTTTATCCCTCCATAAATGTGCTGTCTGTACAATCTTCTTTCTTTATCTTAGCATAGTATAACACAGCTTCTTAAATTAGTATAATTAATATATCTAATTCTTTTTATAAGGCATTCTAATTGCTATGCGTTGACATATTTATAAGCAGGTCTTATAATATTATTCAGTAAAAATCAAAGGAGATCTTATCATGGACATCAATTATGAATTATATAAAGTTTTTTATTTTGTCGCTACCTCTTTAAGCTTTTCCGAAGCGAGCAAACAGCTCTACATCTCACAGTCTGCAGTCAGCCAGTCCATCAAGACACTGGAAAAGAAGCTCGGTCAGCCTCTTTTTATCCGCAGCACCAAAAAAGTACAGCTCACGCCTGCCGGAAAAATTCTCTTAAAGCATGTAGAACCCGCGATGAATCTGATCCGCCGCGGTGAAAACCAGCTTCTCGATTCCAATATCTTAGGACTCGGTCAGCTCCACATCGGCGCCAGTGACACGATCTGCCGTTATTTTTTGGTTCCTTATCTAAAACAGTTCCACAAAAAATTCCCGAATGTTCCGATCAAAGTTACCAACGCCACCTCGTTAAGCTGCGTGGATCTCTTGGAACAGGGAAAAGTAGATCTGATCGTGACCAATTTTCCGAATGCCAAACTGACACACTCCTATATGCAGAAGACGGTATTTAACTTTCACGATGTCTTTATCGTAAATCCGGCACATTTTACATTCAAACAGCAGCCCGTCTCTTTAGAAGAATTAAACCAGTATCCGATCCTGATGCTGGATCGCAAAAGTACGACCAGTGAGTTTTTACACAACCTGTTTTTGCAGCATCAGTTAGAGCTGCTTCCGGAAATCGAATTGAGCAGTAACGATCTTTTGATCGACCTTGCAAGGATCGGGCTTGGCGTTGCCTTTATTCCGGATTACTGCCTGACAAAAGAATCCAGGGATCTTATTATTTTAAAAACCAAAGAGCCCATGCCGGTCAGACATCTTGTAGCGGGCATCAATCCAAATCTGCCGACCTCCTCCGCGACCGAAGAATTTTTAAAGCTTCTTCCTGAGGTCTGATTTTTCATCTTTTTTATCCCAGAAACGCTTCACACACGCCTCTACATTCCGCAGGGAGCAGATCTCATACTGCTCCCACTCCCGCGGAAACAGGTCTCTGTTCTCACGGTTCAAAAAACGCTCATCCAGCAGTGCGATCACACCGACATCCTCTGCCGTCCGTATCACACGCCCCGCTGCCTGCTGCACCTTATTCATTCCCGGATAACGATAGGCATAGGCAAAACCGTCTCCTTCTCTCCTGTCATAATAATCTTTTAAGATCTCCCGCTCGTTAGACAACTGCGGCAGACCGGTTCCAACGACCAGTGTGCCGATCAGCCGGTCATTCTTCAGATCGATTCCCTCTCCGAAAATGCCGCCCATCACACAAAAAGCGATGAACGATCTTTCCCTTTTCTTTTCAAATTCCGCAAGGAACTCTTCTCTCTCCTTCTCCCGCATTCCATTTGTCTGCATCAGGCAGTCCGCTTCCCCGTCGTTTAACCGTTCAAATACTTCCGCGACCTGCTCCATATACTGATAGGACGGGAAAAACACGATATAATTCCCCTGCCTTGCCGCAGTCACTTTTTTTATGTACTCTGCCATCCGCATATACTCTGTCTCATTCCGCCTGGTGTACCTGCTTGTGACATCATTTGCAACGACAAGCAGGCTCTGCTCCCGCTGAAACGCTGTCTCCGCGTAGACCGCATAATTGTCCTCTTTCGTGCTGAGCAGACGTTTGTAATATCCGATCGGAAGAAACGTCGCGGAAAAAAAGATCGTGCTGTTTCCTTTATCCAGACATTCCTGCAGATTCCTGGACGGGTCCACACAGTAAAATTTTATAAAAAACCGCCCCTCTCCATCATGCTCCGAATAGATCACATAGTTTTCATCCACTCTGTCATATATATTTAAAAAATTGCGCACATCAAAATAAAGCTCCAGACATTCTTCCTTCCCTGCAAACTCGCTGCTCTTCTGAAAAAACTTATCCATCTCTGCGCCAAGCCGCATCAGCGCAAAGATAAGATCTCCCACATCCGGCAAAATTTCATAATTGTCGCATTCCCGTTTATAGCGCAGCATGATCTGATTACATTTTGTAAGCTCCTGCTCCAGACGTTTACTGTGATTTTTTAAGATCTTTTTTGCCGTCAGGAAATCTTCCTTATAGAGTGTGGCACTGTACATCTCCCTGCCCCGCTCAACCAGATTATGCGCTTCATCCACAAGGAAAATATAATCGCCCTTCAGCCCTTCCGCAAAAAAGCGCTTCAGATACACATTCGGGTCAAATACATAATTATAGTCACAGATAATATTATCGACCCAGCTTGCCGTATCCAGACAAAGTTCAAACGGGCAGACCATAAATTTCTCCGCCTGCTCCAAAAGCACCTCCCTGGTATACATATTTTCATGCAAAAGCAGATCATACACCGCATCATTGACACGGTCAAAATGTCCTTTCGCATACGGACAGCTTTCCGGATTGCAGTCCACCTCTTCACACTTACACAGCTTCTCTTTTGCCGTGATCATTACTGTCTTGGCCTGATAGCCATGTTCCATCAATAGCTGGATCGTCTCGCGCGCCACATTTCCGGTGATCGTTTTTGCTGTGAGATAAAAAATCTTATCCGCCAGATTTTCCCCCACTGCACGCACTGCCGGAAATATCGTGGAGATCGTCTTACCAACTCCGGTCGGTGCCTGGATAAACAGATTCTTTCTCCGACGGATCGTGCGGTAAACATCCGAAACCAGCTTTTTTTGTCCTTTCCGATAAGGATATGGAAATTCCAGATCCTGAATGGATGCCTGTCTGATCTTTTTCCAGTCATATGAAAAATCTGCCCACTTTTTATAAGCAGCGATCAGATTTAAAAACCAGGTTTCCAGTTCCGCCAATGTGATCTCCTCGGAAAAACGTTTGATCTCCTCGGTGTCCAGATTACAGTATGTCATCTGTATCCCCATCTGCTCACAGTCATGCTGCACCGCATAGATATAGGCATAGCACATGGCCTGCGCACGATGTACCCCGATCGGTTCCGCCAGACCGGCAAGATCCATATACACGCCCTTGATCTCATCAATCGTTATACGGTCATCTTCCCCGTAAATGATCCCGTCCGCTCTGCCTTCCACCACAAGCTCATAACGTTCCTCCTCGAGAATGATCCGAAGCGGTACTTCCGCATGATACTCCGCTCCCATCCGTTTTTGGATCTTCCGGTGCATCTTAGCTCCCGCCTGCATAGCGTTTTTATCCGGCGTCTTGTCCTTTCGGTTATCCAGATCCCCGGAACGCAAAATAAATTCGACCAGATTGCGCACCGAAATCCGAACCTGCTCTCTTACCCTTTCTTCCATACGAACTCCTTTACTCTGACTTCCAGTATAAAACAGCTCCCTCTCTCCCGCAAGCGCAAAGTCTTTTGCAGCCGAAATGGAAAAAGTCCTTTGGCAGCCGAAATGAAATTTGCTTCTCCATAACAGAAACAGGCAGAACCACCGAAGTGATCCTGCCTGTTTTTTCTTATTCTGGTCTCAACTTAAGCCACTGCATATTTTCTTAAGACATTTTCGAAATTTTCGTCCCTGCCACCGCATTTTACGGTAAGCTCTCTGGAAAATCCAAGTCCTAACACGCCAAGAAATGACTTTGCATCAATCAGAATGTGATCGTATGAAATATCAATATCAAAATCACACTTGTCTGCTGCCTTTACAAAAACGGAAACATCATCTCTGTCTGCCAGCTTGATTTTCTGTTCTAACATATCATTCACCTTCCTGTTTACTCAAACTACAAATATATTACCTAACCCTAAACTCCTAACGATTATGCACTTTTTTCTCTTCCTTGTCAAATTTTTATGTTTCATCATTTATTAAGAAAATTATTGCATTTTAACATGATTTTTTTTCTCACCTTACATTTTTTGTCCGTACACGTACGTGACTCCATCTTTTTTTCAGGGTTATCATACTATATTATGCATTCTAACCTAAAATATCCCCCTTTATCCATCAATTTAAACAAAATCTATAAACTTTTTTCACGCAGATTCCCATTTTAATCTCGAATTGAAAGAAGCTGTGAATCTTACTTCACAGCTTCTGAAAATGGGGAAGAAATAATAATATATTGAATCACCTGTTCTGGTGATGATTATAAGATACGCCGTTTTTGTGAAAAAACAATGTCAAAATTCTAAAAGCATTCGAAATACTTTCTTAAATTTTCTTAAGCTTTTTTATCTCGTTCGTCAATATTTCCGCGGCCTGTCTGTGGCAATGCACTCCGGGGTGTTCTCTTGAGCCGATCGTATCGGAATCCGCCGGTATCAACTCCACAAAACGAACCTTTGCGTCCCCACTCTCCTTTTTATACCCGTCAAGCATTTCCTGAATCAGATCTTTTAACGGCGTGCCAAGCATTCCGTACGCCCAGATGATTTCCGCCATCGGATTGCACCGCCGCACTTTTTTTAAGAATTCCTTCATCGCCTGCTTCAAACGCAGCTCAGATGCAGTCTCATACGAGCCGTCCGCTTCCAGTTTCTGGTCAAACAAAATGCCGTCCTCATCACAAAAAACTGCAGGCTGTGAAAACGCACTCTCATCATTTGTTCCCAGATTTATGACCACCACATCCGGCTGCCATGACTTGAAATCATATGCTTCACCTGCCCCCGCGACCCCATTCTCACCGGCCGCTGCAAGCCCGCATACCTGCTCATAATACTTCGGCAGACTGCATCTCGGATTTCCATCCCAGCTTGACAATACGCCCCAGCCGCTCTGTGAAACAATATGATAATCCGCATCCAGAAGTTCCGCTGTCATAGAAGCATAATTGTCCACACTTCCAAACACCATGGACGACCAGCAAAGTTCCCGCTTCGCACCAACCGTTCCCTCACCTGAGGTAATGCTGTCCCCCACAAATTCAATCTTCATCTTTTTTTCTTCCACCGGATAAAATTCTCCGTCTATCCGGAATCCATGGATTTTAAGGAAACTGCCCGGTTCATCACTCATCGGCTGCACATCCTTCGATATACGGACGGTACGCATCGTCTCCCGATCCAAACTGCGAAATACCGGAATCCAGTATCTTCCCTTCTGCACCATCTGCCGGCTGACCGGCGCATGATCTATTAAAATCGAGATCCACGGCTCATAAACATCATACCCGGCTTCCACCTCTACCCAGAGTTCCCTCGCCTTAACACATACTTCCACACCACTCGCTGTCCAAAACAACGTCAGTGGAGCGCATTCTCCGTTGTATCTTCCATATATATGTAAATCACTCTTTCGCAGATCGCCAAGCTTATATTCTCTCATTTTCAATTTCCCTCCTCTATTAAAAGTCACTCTTTAAAAATACCTGCTTCACACTTACTTTTCAAGTATCTTTTCTGTTTTTCTTCTGTTTTCTCACAGATATACTGATTTATGCCATTTGCTCTTTCAGCCACTCATAACATTCTGAAATAAAAAGGAAAAGGACACTACATCCTGAATGCTCAGGAGCAATGCCCTTTCCAGAGGGGAGAGTTTATGAAATACTTATCACTTCATCTGTGATAAATATATCATACAAAGATATTTTGTCCACTTTGTGACCAAAATATAAATTAATTCTAAAATTCTTTTTATTTACGGATTACATACACTGCACACCCATATTCCTGTACAATAGTATTGTCCTTCTCAAATACCGATCTGACTTCTGCTTAAATATCTGCATCCATCACAATGACATTTTGAACTAATTTAAAAAAGCCAGAACCATCATTTTTCAATGGTTCCAGCCTTTCGTAAAAAAACTAAGAGCAGGGGTAGAAGGACTCGAACCCTCGACATTTGGTTTTGGAGACCAA